>ERZ779888.177-NODE-177-length-82025-cov-4.033744_pt1 | contig 82025 bp, 74 predicted proteins | sample MGYA00511245_ERZ779888 | MGnify/ENA primary metagenome ERZ779888 (study PRJEB29588, sample SAMEA2155255) | human gut metagenome | biome: human gut; feature: human-associated habitat; material: faeces | place: Denmark | collected 2008/2010 ...
TGCGATGCATCATCGGTGCTTTGAGCAGAATTGTTTGTAATCTCTTTTGCTGCACCTTGAGTGTAAATGTAATATTTATCGGTTTCAGGGTCTGTTAAATAGTAAATTAAGTTTTTGTTTTCATCCATTTCTGCATAGAAACAATAGCAATCTATTTCTTCATTTTCTGCTTCAAGTGTTTGTGATTTGAAAAACATTAAGGCGGAAATGCTGCTTATCTTTGATGATTCGTACATAAATACTATGACAAAAATTATTTGAGGTAACAGCATTAAAAACGGAATAATATTTTGGCTATTCAAAATCACAATAACGCTTAAAATCAGATACATACTTGCGAAAATATATATCGGCACTTTTGAACATTCGTGATATTCTGTAAGAAGTAAAAACAGATAAAATCCTGCCAACAGTATCGGTAGTGCTATTGCATTTATGTTATTTACTGAAACAAATGCATTTAGTATTGCTTCAAAACTAAAGTTGAAAAAAGCGTGTGCTAATGAGAAAAGTGCTTGTAATAAGAGAATAATTAAGGCGTACCTTTTGGTATCAAGTGTCGACTTGAACATTTTTGATTTAATCTTCGCAGGCAAAATCGCAGTGAAAAATAACATTATGTTTAAAGCAGATATTACTACTTCTATAGTTAATAATGTCGTGTATTCTTTTGACATAAAAGAGTAGTCTATGTTCGCAAATAAGATTATATAAGAAACTATGCTTACAATAAAGCACCCAAGTGTCGCTATATATTTTGATTTACTGATTTTTTGTGGATTCTTCATTTTTAATTTCCTCCATATACTCATAAGCTTTTTGTTCTTCATAGTATAATGTCCACATATGCACAAAAAGCTGAAGTGAACAAATCGGCATTAACATAATGAAACTGTCGGCACCCTTGAAACATGCCAAATACATCAATATTGCGGATTCAATAAGACAAGCCGGGATAGTGTATTTTTCATAATCTGTTTTACTTGATGTTAACCTGCTGATAAGGGAGATTGTAAAGCATACGAATAAAATGCCATAGAATACAGCGTGCAATACCGTAACGGCAATATCATTTATGTTATACGAGAGCAACGGTTTAATTCCGAGTCTGACAAAAATATAAAGTGATGTAAGTACAGGAATTATTTTTGAAATAAAATTATTTTCTTCATTAAAAATGATGTTATAAAGCAAGGCGAAACCCATAATACAAACGGCTAATGTTTCATTAACAAACTGAACATCATCAATAATAAATCCATTAAAAATTAAAAGTCCCATTGCCGCAATGGTGCTGATGAGAGCACCTATAACGGTTTCTATTTTTGTTTTTCTGCTTTTCATTTAATTTCCCTCCTTGAAATATTCATTGTAGTATTTATCAATTACTGTTTTTGCAATTTCTAATTCAGTTTCTGTTTTAAGCTCTTCCAGATAAGTAATATCGTTAGTGCTTTTTACTATTCCGGCATAAACATTGAGCTTTTCGCCATTTTCAAAACCGTAAAGCAGATAATCGTTGCCCATAAAGCGATATATGGCTAATACCTTGCATTCAACCTCATCGCCATAAAATGAAATATTTATATATTCATTTTCGTAAGTTTGCACTGTTAGTGTAGTTGTGCTATTCATTTTTACTAACCTCCATATATTTAAAACTTTTAATGATTCCGTTTGAAGAAATCTTAATTGCTTTCTCAATGCTTTCGCACAACATATTCTCGGCAATGTTTTTACTAAGAGAATTAGTAAAAAACAAATATGCTGTGTTTCCGTCAAATTTAACCGTAATTGGTTTGATCCAAAGATTAAATGCCGTTTTGTTATTAGCATTTTCTAAAATTTCAAGGGCATTTTTCCATATTTCATTATTATCATTCATATATAACCTCCAGTTTTAAGTTTGCCGTCAATTTATCAGTAAGTACAAAATCCCTAAAAAGCACAGTGCTTTTATTAGCACACTCAAAAGTGTAATGTTTATTTTACAAATCACATCAACAATTAAGTTGACAATGAGAAAAATAACAAGCATTATTAAAACTTTTGCAATCATATGGCATGACCTCACTTTCTATTTTAATAATACAATGAATTTTGATTGTCATAGATTTTTTGGTGAAAAGAAAACAGCACCAATACTCAATTAAGCATCAGTGCCGTTTCACAAGACTTATATTTATTTCAATACAAAACAATATTTGAATTTTGTTTTGCAAGGGTTTGCATTTTTTCCGTATAGCCGTTAATGCAAAAGAATACAAAATATTCATTTCTGTTTTGTTTATTCCAATTTACTTTTTTCGCCTTTTCAAGCAAGTCGTAATATACATTAACATCAAGCGGCTTTTTGGTATATTTGCATTCGCCGAAGATGATATTATTGGAATTGTCTGTTGCGACAATATCAATATACACATAAGCAACATGATTTTTTATAAAACCCTCGATAGTATTTGTATCTATGTACATAGTTATACCACAAAGTATAATTATTTCAAGTATAATTATAAAAGCGTTGAAGATTTTGCTTTCTTCAACGCTTTTTCTAATGGGTATGTAGACCTTTTTTCGTTAATTTTATGTTTTTAATGTGTTTGACCGCCCACTATACATATTTTTCAACTCTCGAAAGTGGCTTAAATAGGGCGTTTTGAAAAATTTTAATGCAAAAAAACACCAACCTCAGAAGCGGCTTCCATCTTGAAACGGTTAAGTGCTTCCTTAGCTTCCGGAACAGTGTTCTTTGCCATTTTGTACACCTCTCTTTTCAAAATTTGCAAAGGCGAATACAGTCTTACAAAAAACGTAATACGCCTTTGCCTGACTATTGATTTCGTCTTGCAAGTTTATTTTGTGTACTGTATTCAAATTTAAAACTGAAAAATTTTTACAATTTCAGCGGCCACAATGTGTATATAAAACACTAAGCGAGGTGAAAAAGTTGCAATTTGATAATTGGGGTGATATAATAAAAAAGTGTTTTTTATTTTTTAATCCCGTCATCTGTGAAAGTTTTTTTCAATGCGTTCTCTGTTGAAAAGATAGTTGCAAAGAGAATGACACATTGAACAGTCATAAGCACGGTCGCTGCAATTTCAATAGTATTTTCGGTGCTGTGGAAAAATGGTATATGGACAAAAACAGTAGGAATTATTGTAATGATGCCCAGCTTCCACCAAAGCTTGCCGCAATAATGGTGAGCAAATTTCCATGTTTCTGCATTTTTCATTGAACGAGATGTTCGGTATCCTATTATGCCATTTATGTCCTTAGGACAATGCTTCCACATCATTCTTCCGGCGACAATCATAACAACTGGAATTATTGAGTCGCATATCAGCATAAACCACCAAAACCACATATAATTACCTCTACGATTTTTAATCACAATAACAATAATAATTTATGTTTACGCTATGATTATATTATTAGGCGGATTTGCTGTCAAGAAATGGGGTAAAAAATTGTCGATATAAGTCGATGAAAGAAATAAGTGAAAAATATTCACATAAATTAGTGCGAAAGTATTGCAATTAGGCGAAGTATATGGTAGAATGTGGTAAGAAAAGGGAAAGGGTAAGGTTAAAATAACATAAGGAGTGGAGTTATGAGAGTCCTCATAGCAGAAGATGACGCAGTAGGTAAGGCGTGTAAGTCTGAGATGGAAAAGAGAGGGATAGAAACAGAGCTGATTAAGAAAGACGGCAACAAGGTAATCGAAAGAATAGACAGCCGTCACTATGATGTTGTGCTGATGGACGTGTTTATGAGCGGTGCAGACGGAGTAGAAGTCCTAGAACATATGAATGATTCGCTGAGCGAAAAGCCTCTTGTTATGCTGTTTTCGACAGTGGACAACAGTGTGTTTGAGGAACAGATGATAAAAGCCGGAGCGGATTATTATTTCATAAAACCTATCAGCCCGAGTACAGTAGCCAAGAGAGTAGAGAATCTATCCTGCTGGAGAAGCGAAAAGCAACAAAAGACAGCAATGAGGACAGACACGGATATTGAGCTTGTAATTTCCGACATAATGAGACAGATAGGCGTACCTGCCCACATAAAAGGCTACCAGTATTTACGCAAGGCAATAATGCTCTGCGTAGAGGATAGCGAAATGATGGGCAGCGTAACAAAAATACTTTATCCAACAGTGGCAAAGGAGTTTAAGACAACTTCCAGCAGAGTCGAAAGAGCAATTAGACACGCTATAGAAGTTGCTTGGGACAGAGGCGATGTAGATGTGCTCTCATCGTATTTCGGTTACACCATACAGTCCCAAAGAGGCAAGCCTACCAACAGCGAATTTATAGCAATGATAGCTGACAAAATTACTCTTGCTCTTCGCACTACAGCTTAATTAAAACAAAAAGAAAACGGTATCTGTGATTTTTCACAAATACCGTTTTTAAATTATGTATGCAATAGGAATTTAGAGTTTTCGGCTTTTTGTCACATTACAACAAACAGGGGATAGCCTTTTTTACATTTTTATCTTCACATATATTTGGAGTATTCCGATGAAAATGTAGAGCAAGCCGTAGAGTGCTACCTGGTGGAGTAGATAAATCCACAGGCTGTTCCGTCCGGCAAAGGACAATACCTTTGAGTGTTGCTTGTATGTCCACCGAGGAAATGAGCCGTCTTTTGCGTATTTGCCGACAAAGGCGCCGAACAGGAACATAAATATCCATGGCAGTATAGCGAAATAGTCGGCGCTGAAAAAGTCATAATTATACAAGCCCAAAGGCATAAAGTAGTTGGTTTTTATTTCCGGCAGTTTTATCAGTCCAAAGCAGAGGGAGCCGTCGCTTATTCCGTAAAAAAACAGGAACAAAACAGCAGAAATCGCCATACCCACAGGCGGTTTAAATTTTTTTATAACAGGCATAATCAGTCCGGTAATAATCATACAACTGCCGAGACAGGACAGAATTCCAAAATATATCTGTTCTTCATCATAGCCGAATTTTGGCATAATTACTGCGGTTACGAAGGTGATTATCAGTCCGCCGCAAAATACTATTATGCCTCTCTTGACAGTGTTGCGGGACAATCGGGAGCATATTCCGGATATAATAATGAATATAGCCCAAAACAGCGGCTGCACTACGCAGAGGTCATTAAATATTTTCAGTCCCCAATCGGCTCCCAGCACCACATATACATCCAGAAAAAAGTGATGCACAACCATTGCAAGTATAGCAAAGCCACGAAGCTCGTCGAGGATTTGGATTCGTTCTTTTTTTGCTTTCATATTTTCACCCAATAATAATATACTTTATTTAAAAAACATTGTAAATAGATTTTTTATGTGTTATTATGGGAACATAAAATTTTGATATATGAAATTTTATTACGAAAGGCTAAGAATTATTATGAAAGAATATAATGTTTTGCAATACGGAGCGAAGGGCGACGGTGTTACTAATGATGCCTTTGCAATTCAGCACGCAATTGATGATTGTGCAAAAAACGGCGGGGGTCAGGTGGTGCTCCAGAGCGGAAAGGTGTTCTATTCTGACTCTATCCGTTTGCGCAGCAATGTTGATTTGCATATCCAAAAGGGCGCAAGGCTGAAGGCTACTTCAAATATAGACGGCTACATCAGACCTAACAAGCTCATAAACGACCCAAAAACCGCACTGATAGGCAATCCGGTTACGGGCAAGCCGAGCTTTGTGTTTATATATGCCTATGAGGCAGATCACTGCACAATCAGCGGTGAGGGAACTATAGACGCAAACGGTCACGCTTTTGTTCAGCGAAAAGACCAATACTATGTAACAGGCGACTTTTATCCACGCCCTACAGTAATTTATGTGGAAAAGAGCAATCACATTACCTTTAGAGATGTTACCATAGTTGATGCTCCGTTTTGGACTCTCCATCCGGCAGGCTGCGACGATGTGCTTATTGACAAAATCCGAATACTAAACGACCTGGATGTTGCCAACTCGGATGGTATCGATCCCGACCATTGCAGTAATGTGCGTATCCTCGGATGTCATGTTACTTGTGCCGATGACTGTATTTGCCTAAAAGCGTCTAAGGGTAACGCAGAATACGGTCCTTGTGAGAATATAATTATTGACGGATGCACTCTCGTCTCTACCTCTGCCGCTATAAAGATAGGCACAGAGGGTGTAGGCGACTTTAAGAATGTTATTGTGTCGAATTGCGTTATCAGCAAGTCAAACCGTGGCATATCTATCCAAATCCGTGACGGTGGTTCGGTTGAGAATGTTACTTATTCCAATATAATTATTGAGACAAGACGATTTTGTCCTGATTGGTGGGGAACTGCTGAGCCGATTGTTCTCACTACATTTAATCGTGACGAAAATACAAAGAGTGGCTCAATAAAGAATATCCGTTTCTTTAATGTTACCGCAAAGGGCGAAAATGGAGTTCTTATTCATGGTAATGCCGATAATTATATAGAGGATATTACCTTTGAGAATTGCAGCATTTGTCTTACTAAAACTTCAAAATGGGATTGCGGATTGTATGACCTGCGTCCGTGTCTGGATTGGGGAGTGGAAAAGTACGATAACTCGGCATTTTTCATTAGATACGCAAAGAATGTTTTGATAGAAAAAACAAAGACTTATTGGGGAAATCTTTGTGACGAATACAAACATGCAATAGATGCGGCAGAAACAGAAAATCTTGAGCTTATCAGATTTTCGGGCAAGGCTGTATCAAGTGAGTTTGAGGATATAAAGTTAGATAATGTCAGACTTGTAAAGTGAGGTAAATTATGGTAGAACTCCAGGGATATAAGGTTAATTCCATTTCTTTTGAAAACAATGTAGAGGACGGAGCGGAGTTGGAGCTCCAAAATAAGTTTCAGTATAATGTAAACTATGCAGACGAAGAAAACAGATGTATAGGTAAGCTTAATTTTAGAGTTATTGATTCGGAGCTTCAGGGATTTGAGATTAAGGTCGATATGGTTGCTGAGTTTTCATATGATGACGATGACGAAAAGGCTGATATTCACACCGAATCATTTGCCCAAATTTTTCCGTTTTTGCGTCAGATTATTTGCAATATTACTGTGTCCGGAGGTATGCCGCCACTTATGATACCGATTATCAGACTGGACAGAGATGCTGTGTCGGTGAACGATAATGTTGATGACGAAAGCAGGTTGAGCTGATGGCATCTCAGTGTGATAACTGCTGGTACAATGTGTACGACGAGAAAGATGATACCTGCTACTGTGACCTCCAACTCGACGAAGATGAGTATGTCAAAATGATGATTAGGGAGCAGCAGAACAAACCCTGCAAGTACTATCGTCCCGATATCGGCGAATACGGAATAGTAAGAAAACAAAATTAACTAAAAAAGCAATGCATACTCATTAGAGCAGTGCATTGCTTTTTTTATACTTACTTGTTTTGTGATATCCAATCCGCATTTGAGAGAGCAGGGGAGTCGCCGTACTCATAGAGTACATTGCCTATGCCCCAATTTTCCTCAAAATCTACAGTCGCTCCGGTATTTTTTAGGGCGAGTGCAAGGTTGACTTCTGTACACAGAGCTGTGTCACCTTGGGATATTCCGCTGCGAATACGCCACTGCTTAGCTACCTTAGAGGTTCCGTTGCCGTCATAGTAGGAGCTGATATAGTACAGAGGATTGTACATATTCACTCTTTGTTCGGTTGTTGTGCCTATGCTGTCCTTTTTGTCTAAATCGGCCTTGAAGTCAGCGACATACTTGCTGTTATTCTTTACTGCCTTGTACAATATAGAATCAAAATGAGCCCCTTTTCCGTCGGTAGAGAACAAAATGTTTTCTGCCTGCTTTTTGTTCAGAGCGTCAAAGGCGCCGATACCTCTTGTTACACCCTTCATTTGTTTTACAAAATCGTCAACACTTGTAATTTTGGCGGTGTTTGACTTTTTGTCGTATGACACCCACTTTGTGTTTTTGTTGAGAGCTTTGATATAGTCCTCGGCAGTGTTGTATGTGCCGTTTATGTCCAGAGCAGAAGCTGATTTGTTACGAATTATTCCGTCGCCGGCTACTGATTTGTCGTTCTCATCGAGAGGCTGGTCCGGCAGAACTATTGCACCGTTTTTGTTAGTCGTGGACTGAGAGTCGGATTGCTTTTCCGTCGTGTCGGAGCTGTCGCCGTCTGATATGCTGTCAGCAGTGTACGGGAATGTTGTACTCTTCAAAAAGCTGTTTAGCGACTGCTCAATTACGCTCTTAAGATAGTCGGTGTATGTGCCCGATTTATTGTCGTCGTTTAGGGACAATGCGGCTTTGCCGTCTTTCAGCTTAAGCGCATTTATGTACTTTGCATACTCTGCTGTCAGTGCAGAAGAAATCTCTTTTTCTTCACTGCTCATTTTTGTGCGGGTAACGCCCATATTCCACTCGTATGCGCTGTCTGCAGTGTCGAATGAAGTATTGGGGCTCCAGCAGGATACTCCGTATATTGCGTCGCTTGTTTTTGTTACTGCACCGATTTTTTTGAGATGTTTGTCATACATCGGGCTGTCACCGCTTGTGCCTAACACTGTGGCGAGGCCTCCTGCACCTCCTTTGCCGGTGGCATAAATTTTTTCTGTGTCACCGGGAATATCGTCCTTGATATATCTCAAATAGCGGATTGCAGCCTTTAGGTCTGTTACGCCCCATGGTGCTCCGGCATCGTCGCCTCTGCATCCGGCTGTTACATAAATATATCCCTTTTGGGTATATTCCACAGATTTGTTTATGTAGCCGGTGGGGGCTGTTGCCTTGGTGTATCCGGAGTTTTCTATAGAAAAGATGATGGGTGCAGTGGAGGGGACATAGCTGTCAATAGTTGAGTATTCGTTTATTGTCAAAGTATATGTTCCGTTGCCGTTGGCTACGGGATTGACATACTTAGCCGGAACAAAAACAGCGAGGCTTTGTATAGCTGTGTCCGTAGGCTTTTTGCAATATACCAACTCTGTCTGATAGTATGAGTCAGACAGCTCGTTATACTTCCATTTTGTGTTATCTATTTTTCTGAATTTAGGTCCGCCGGCGCTGCATCCTGCCAGAACGGTACCGCATATCAGCAGTATGGACAGCAGCACAGCCAAAAGTTTCTTTGGTTTCATATTATTTTGCCTTTCTCAGAGCGAAAACGAGCCAGCCGTTATCCTCGCTCCTCTCGATTACTTCAAATCCGTTAGTCCCGAAAGAGGCGAGAACCTCGTCCTCTCTGTTTTCGATAATGCCGCCGGTAATGTATATTCCGTCATCGGTCAAAAATTCGCCGACTTGGGTGTTGAATTCCATAATAATATCTGCAACAATGTTAGCTACTACAAGATTGAATTTTCCGCTGACCTTGTCCGACAAATTGCCCACGACTGCATCGAATTCAGGTTCGGTGTAGCCGTTTTCTTTTGCGTTTTCCTTAGCTGTTTTTACTGCGAGGGAGTCTATGTCAACTCCGAAAGCTCTCTTTGCTCCGAGCAAAAGGCAGGCTATGGATAATATTCCGCTGCCGCAACCGATATCCAGCACTTCTGTACGGTCAGTCACATATTTTTCCAGAGTTTCAAGGCACAGCTTTGTGGTAGGGTGAGAGCCTGTGCCGAATGCAAGTCCGGGCTCAATGTTGAGTACCTTTCTGTCACCGGCGTCATAGTCATTTTCCCAAATAGGTCTAATCAAGAGCTTTTCGCCTACAGGCATAGGATGAAAGTACGGTTTCCAATTATTTTGCCAATCTTCTACCTTGCAGTCGGAAATTTTTATTTCGTTTTCTATTCCGCAGGCGTCAAGTCGCTCGCTTATGAAAGCTACTGATTCCATAGGGTTTTCTTCGGGATTTACATACACATGGATAATTCCGTGAGTTCTGTCCTTTTTGAGCAGTTCTTCTTCTATCAAGTCGATATGGGCTATTTCCATAGTTTCTTCCTCGAGTGCGGAATAGTCCTCGATGTATATTCCGTAGGGCACTACCATATTTACTATAGCCCCTGCGGCATCAATATCGGCAGTAGGTACCGTGACAGATATTTCGGTCCATGCTTTTTCTTCTACATAATTTGTCATTCCCATGTTTGTTCTCCTAAAAATTAACTTTGTGTTCTGTGGAGGACAGACCGTGATTGAGCAGCTTTCTGTTGTCCAAAGCCCATTGACGATCCGAAAATTCTCCGGGATTTACCTTTGAGGTAGCACTGTTGATTTCATATATGGTAGCATCCAATGCGTCTAAGTCGGACAGTATTTCTGCCTCTAAGAATTTAGGCCTTACGGCTGCTCCGTAGTCCGGTATGCCGTGATGAGACAGTATCATATGCTCCAAAAGTGCCACTACGGGACTGTCTATATTCAGCTCTTTTGCGGCGTCATTTACATACATTGCACCTTTTACGAGGTGACCTATAAGCTCGCCCTCTATGGTGTAGCCCTTTGCGAGACCTGTTTTGCCTGTCTCAAGTTCCCATGTTTTTGCTACATCGTGGAGGATAACTCCGCTCAGCAGCAGGTCACGATTTACGTTTGGGTATATCTTGCATATTTCTTCTGCCATTCTGACTATACTCATAGTGTGGTACAGCAGTCCTCCCACCATTGCGTGATGCAGTCTCAGTGCGGCAGGGTAGGAAATCAGCTTGTCCTTTTTGTCGGTCAATATTTTGGTTACTATTTGTTTCAGTTCTTCGTTTTGGAAAGCGTTCACTCTCTTCATAATCATAGCATAGAGTTGTTCGCCGCCTATGTCGGAGGCCTCAACCAAATCTGCGAGATTGTAGTTGTCACTTTCGCCGGCAGGTCGTATTTGGGAGACTCTGAATTGGTCCTTGCCGTTATACTGTTCTACCGTGCCTCGAATTTTTACTACCATATCCTGCTCAAACATTCCTGTAGGTGTATAGTCCCACAGCTTTGCAGACATCTCTCCTCCCTTGTCGGATATTACAAGGTCGAGAAAATCATTTCCGTTTTTTGTTTTCTTTTCTTCGCACTTCTTCAGCACGACAAAGCCCTCACACATTCCGTTGGGCAGCTTTGAAAAATTCATATTTCCACATCCCTCTTAGATATTCAAACTAAGATAATTATACATTATATGCATTTGATTATCAAGTCACAGTCCCCTAATAAGTATTCTTTATTTTATTAACAGATACTTCCTTGACATTCGTCATTTATATTGATATTATATTTTTAATAAATACAATGGAGTGGTATGCTATGAGAGATATTGACAGTCTCTGTATGAATTGCTTTGAAGAATTGACTGAGGGCTCGGTTTGCAGCGAGTGCGGTTTTGATAATGATACACCTAATGATATTATGTATTTGCCACAGAAAACAGTGCTCCAAGGCAAGTATGCAGTCGGCACTGTAATTAAACAGGAGAGCGACGCAGTCAGCTATTCCGGCTATGATATGCAGCTGGACAAGCGGATTATTATTCGTGAGTTTTTCCCAAAGGGTTTGACTAACAGACTTGAGGGCAACACCGAGGTGCATATCAGACCTAAGTTTGCCGCTGATTTTGAAAAATATAAGCAGTCGTTTTATAGACTTTGGACTACTTTGGAAAAAATGCAGAATCTTTCTGCCGTTGTGCCTGTTTATGATGTGTTTGAAGCTAATTCCACAGCATATGCGATTATAGAATATATGGATGTCGTGCCTCTGCGTGAGTACCTGCTCCGCAACAAAGAGGGATATATAACATGGGACAATGCACGCCTGATGTTTATGCCCGTGCTGACCACAATTGAGGCACTGCATACTAACGGAATTATTCACGGTTCTATCACGCCTGATACTCTTGTGCTCTGCCGTGACGGAAAGGTAAGGCTTACACCGTTTACCATCACCGAGTCCACAATGTTCTCATCGTCTCTCGAGTTCAATGTTAATGAGGGATACACTGCTTTGGAGCAGTATGATAACAGTCACAAGATTTGTAATTCTACCGATATATATTCATTCAGTGCTTGTATATACAGAGCACTTGTGGGTACTAATCCTCCTCCGGCACCTGCCCGTGAGGCTAATGACAAAATAATGATTCCTAATTCCATTGCAGAATCTATCCCTATGCACGTTATTAAGGCTATGGGCAATGGGCTCCAAATTTATCCTGAAAAGAGAATACGCAGTGTGTCCGAGTTCAGAGAGCTTTTGGACGCCGCACCGGCGGTTAAAGCAAAGGCGGCTCAGGCGCCCATTCCTGCTCCCAAAAAACAGGTTCAACCCCAAAAGACTGCGGTTCAGTATAAGGAGGAGCAGAAGAAAGCCAACAAAAAGTCGGGCGTTGCAGTTACCGTGCTGGTTATACTCATTTGCGTAGCTATTGCTGCGGCTGTATATGTGGTCAAGTTTTCCGGCTTAATCGATAAGGATTCGGGCAAAAACACTTCTGCTGCGACTATGGTTCAGTATCAAGTTCCGAATTTTATAAACAACGGATATACCCAAAAGGATGTCGAGGAAAACGGTGCTTGGAACAAGCAGTTTAAGATTACATTTCAGCAGGAATATTCTACCGACGCCGAGGAAGGCGTAATATTTAAGCAGAGTGTAGAGGCAGGCAAAAAGATAGATGCCGGCTCAGAGATTGTGCTCACAGTCAGCAAGGGAATACAGACGGAAACTATACCTGATGTTGGCGGACTGAATGTGGATGATGCCACAAAACAGCTCGAGGCAAAGGGCTTTAAGGTTTCTACTGTAAAGGTGTACAACGACGGTACTCACACTAAAGATACAGTCAAAGCATCCTACGGTATGGCTCCTGCCGCAGGCGAGGTCGTGGCTGTAGGTACAGAGGTCGAAATTCAGGTTTACGGCGAGGTTCAAACTACTACTGCCGCGCCTACAACTGAGCCTACAGAGCCCAGCACAACTAACCCTGTTTCTCTTGAATAATACTGATTTTGGTCGGTGATGATAATATGAAAAATATGTTTGTTGGCGGTTTGATTACTTCCGATAAAACAGAATACAAACTGAAGTCCACTGTCGGACTCGAAAAAAAGCTGATAGTCAGACTTATGCAGCGTATGTGGTGCAACTGCGCCGTGACTGATTCCAAGCGAATGGCAAAGCAGACTCCGCCTGATGTAGAGTGCAAAAAAGACATTGCCTATATTGATGACGGAAATGTTTATCACAACTTGGATGTCTTTTATCCAAAGGGTGCAGAAAACAAATCCTTGCCCGTTATTATCGATATTCACGGCGGCGGCTGGATGTATGCCACAAAGGACCTTAACGAAAACTACTGTCGTGCATTGGCTGACAGAGGCTTTACGGTCTTTAGCATAAGCTATCGCCTTGTGCCCGATGTTACTGTGGTTGAGCAGCTGCAAAGTATTGCCGTTGCATTGGACTGGATTGACAGTCATATGGGTATGTATCCCTGTGACAGAAGTTCGGTTATGCTCACCGGAGATTCGGCAGGAGGTCAGCTCAGCGTCTATACTGCTATTATTTCGAAGAGTGAAAAGCTGCAAAAGATATTCGGCGTAAGAAAAGTGGGACTCGATTTCTCGGCACTGCTTTTGACCTCGCCTGTGCCTTTTATGAAAACCGGAATTCTCGCTCCTTACACAAGATTGATGTGGGGCAAAGATTACAGAAAAAAGGCTACATACGGCTATATGGATTTGGACGAAATTGTAGATTGTGCACCTGTTCCGCCTACTTATCTCATTACCAGCAGCGGTGATTCGATGGCACACACCCAAACTCATAAGACAGCCAAGCTGTTTAAAAGCAAGGGCATTAAGACTGTAATCAAGGACTATCCTCGCCATAACGGAAAGTCACTTCCGCATGTGTTCAGTGTTCTTGAGCCGTTTAATGAAATCGGCAAGGAAGCTATCGACGATGCGGTGGATTTCTTTAAGAGCATTATTCACTCCAAAAATACGGAACAAGCGTAAAAAAATATACTACGCCTGTAAAAAATTTCAAAAAACGGTATTTGTGGCTAATCACAAATACCGTTTTTGTCGTTTGTTGAATATTAAAATGTAATTTTGAACAGCCTTGCACCGTGAGAAGCAACAACGGCTGACAAAGTGTTTTTAACCTTGCCCACAGATTTTTCAGCCCATATGTCGCTGACGGAATATTCTGTATCCGGCATAAGTACGGAGGTCAAATCCGCTTTGATTTTGCGTTCCTTTGTGTCGGTGTTGAACAGAGCTATGTACTTGCATTTCTTACCGTTAGCTGCCCAAATTACCGTACCTTTTCGGTTGTGCTCGCTTCGATAAATTTCTTTCGCTCCATAGCTGTTTTGGTGCATATACATATACTCCGCATTAGTCAGCAGTGACAGTGTGAAATCGTCATTGTCGGGCAAATTACCGCCTATAAACAGCGGACTCTTGAATATTCCCCACAGTGTCATCAAGGTGTAGTGCTCATCTGTGGTGAAATTGCTAATTCTGCCTTGCGCACCGTGGCATGTTCCGTTTATGCTCAGTCTGCCTATGGGCAGCATATCACAGTCGGGATATGTTCCTTTTTTTGTTACGCCCTGCCATTGTTCGCATTTGTCGAACATTTCGTGCAGCTTGTCCCATCTGTCCCAAAAGTCGCCTGTCAGTCGCCACATATTAGCGTTCTTTTCCAGGTGGTCCTTGTGCTCTATCATAGCCGGACCGGGAGACAGCGACAGTACAATATTTCTGCCGGTGCGGTCAATGGCTTTTCTTATCATTTCTATCTCATAGTCGGCAGTATATGGGTTATCCCATTTTCTGAATTCTGTCACGGCTATGTCATCACATTTTATAAAATCCACGCCCCAGGACGCATACATATCTATTATGGAATTATAGTAGTCCTGAGCACCGTCGCAGTTTTTCAGCCCGTACATATCGGTATTCCAACTGCATACTGAAAAGTGATGGGCAATTTCTCTGCAGGTGTGTTCACTGTCTTTTATAGGGCAATTCTGTGCAGCAGCCTGACGGGGTACACCACGCATAATGTGTATGCCGAATTTCAGCCCAAGTGAATGCACATATTCTGCCATGGGAGCAAATCCCTTTCCGCCCTTAGCAGAGGGAAAACGATTTTCGGCAGGCATAAGTCTGCCGTATTCGTCCATAGTCAGCGGTGCAAAATTGTTGTAGTCGTTGTCTACAGCATTGGGCTCATACCACTGTATGTCACAAACGATGTACTCCCAGCCATATGACTTTAGGTAATTAGCCATATAGTCGGCATTAGCTTTTAGTTGTTCCTCCGTTACAGCGGCGCCGAAACAGTCCCAGCTGTTCCAGCCTAACGGTGGCTGTTTTGCAAAATCCTTAAAATTCATATTCTTCCTATTTTATCTTTTTTATTTCGAATTTTTCGAGTGGTTCGATTTCAAGTTCATTTAGGTATCTGTGAGCCTTGCGCAAATCTTTTTTGTTATCAAAGACATCGGGCTCGTGAGCGTCTAAGCCGATTATGACCTTGTTTCCCACTTCGGACACTATTTTCCAAAAATCTCTGTTAGGATAGTGCCTGCCTGTGGAAAAACCTAAAAAGTTGAATTCTACGGGAATGTCAAGCTCGTTCAGCTTTTCAGCCAAATGAGTCATCTTTTTGGTGTATATTTTTTTGTCACCGGTAAAATTGATTACATCCGGATGAGCAACATAACTAAACATTCCTGTCCTTGCACCCATAATCACTTGGCTTATATATTTGTCGAGTACTACGGGAGAGTCCGTGGGGTGACCTGCATATCTCGCATAGGGCTCATATTCGTTGTCGGTAAAGTGCTGACCGAGTATGAGATAGTCGTAGTCGAATTGTGACAGATATTCCATTTCTTCGTCGTGGAGTTCGGGATAGTACTCTAATTCGAAGCCCAATTTTATCTTTATTCGGTCGTTGTATTTACCTTGGAGCGCACGGATGCTGTCTGCATAGTCCCGGGCTGATTTTGTGCTCTTTATACGGAATGTGCTCTCGTATTTGTCCGGAAATATATAGGGTGTGTGGTCGCTGAATCCCAGAGTGGTGTAGCCGTTTTCTATAGCATGGAGGACATATTCTTCGTCCTCACCTTTTGCGTGACCGCACCTTTTTGTGTGAGTATGGAAATTGTACATTTATTTCACGCTTTCGGCAAATTTAATGAACTGTTGCTTTCCTTTTTCGTTACGGCTGAATACACCGCACTGCTCGAGAATAGCAGCGAATACCTTTCCGATTTCGTCTTTGAGCACTTCTTCGCAGTTTTCTGCTGTCAGAGAGCGTCTGCTCTTGATTTCGTCTATCCATTCTGCGTGCTTTGCGATTTCTTCATTATCTGCTACATTCTTTCCGTTAGATATTGCATCAGTCAGCAGTGATATTTCATTCTTAAGTCTGGACGGAAGTACAGCGAGTCCCATAACTTCAATCAGACCGATATTTTCTTTTTTGATGTGATGGTATTCGGGATGTGGGTGATATACGCCCAGAGGATACTCGTCGGTGGTGATGTTGTTACGCAGTACCAAATCAATTTGGAATTTGCCGTCTCTCATCCTTGCGATAGGGGTGATGGTGTTGTGCGGAACACCGTCTGTTTCGGCATAGATGAATGCTTCCTCATCAGTGTATCCTCTCCACTTGGTCAATATCTTGTCACACAGGTCTACCATTTTTTCGCTGTCTGTGCCGGTGAGACGGATAACGCTCATAGGCCACTTTACTATTCCGGCATCTATATCCTCATAACCCTCAAATGTCAGAGGAGTTTCTACAGGTGACTTTGCCATAGCGAACTCGTAGTTGCCGCCCTGAAAATGCTCGTGTGTCAGTATTGAGCCGCCTACGATAGGCAGGTCGGCATTAGAGCCTACAAAGTAGTGCGGAAACTGCTCAACAAATGCAAACAGCTTTTTGAATGCCGCTCTGTCAATTTTCATCGGTATATGTTCTGCATTGAATACGATGCAGTGCTCATTGTAATATACATACGGTGAATATTGGAGGTAGAACGGTGTTCCTGCAAGCTCTATAGGGATTATTCTGTGGTTTTGGCGTGCAGGGTGGTTTACCCTTCCGCAATAGCCCTCATTTTCTTTGCATAGCTGACACTTTGGATATGCGCTCTGCTTCATTGTGAGAGCGGCGGCTATAGCCTTAGGGTCCTTTTCGGGCTTGGAGAGATTGATGGTTATGTCGATATCGCCGTAAGGTGTTTTGGTTACCCATTTTACATCGTTCTTTATTCTGTATTCTCTGATGTAATCTGTCTTGCGTGACAGGTGGTAGTAGTATTCTGTAGCCTCTTTCGGTGACTTCGCATATCTGTCTTTAAACTCTTTTATTACCTGAGACGGCCTCGGAGTGAGAAGTCCCATTATTTTTGTGTCAAACAGGTCACGATAGACCACACTGTCCTCGCACAATCCGTTTTTTACCGCATAGTCCAAAATAGATGCGAGAATGTCGCACAGCTCACCGTGACACTCATGCTCAGGTTCCTCATAGGTGTCTAATCCCAGTGCCGCACATATTGTGTTGGTTGTGTATATTCTGTCTTCATATTCTATCAAATGCTGTTCGGCACCGTAGTTTACCAGTGCTTTTATCGCTTCAAAAATTTCCATATATAATCCTCCTGCCATTCTTAAAAACATTATATATTTATTAAAGACTATTTGCAATAAAAAAATAAATTTTTAAAATTGTTTTCACAAAAAATATTTACTGACGATGAAAAAAGTGGTATTTTTATATTAGAACAATAGAAAGTGCGGTGATTAGGTATAAATATTTGTGTATTCGGTGCATCCGGAAAGGATATTGACCATAAGTATATTGTTGCGGTAGAAAAAATGGGCGAGTATTTGGCTGAGAGAGGGCATAATCTTGTGTTCGGCTCCGGCAGTACGGGAGCTATGGGTGCCGCTGCAAGAGGATTCAAGCGAGGCGGAGGAAAAACTCACGGAGTTATACCTAATTTTTTTAAGGATGAATTGTCCGATTATGTGGACTACCATTGTGATGAGATGACATATACCGAGACTATGAGAGAGCGCAAGGGCATTATGGAAGATTTGGCAGACGGATTTGTTATTGCTCCGGGCGGAGTAGGTACATTTGAGGAATTTTTCGAGGTGCTGACTTTAAAACAGCTGGGACAGCACAGAAAGCCCATTGCAGTATTTGATGTGGACGGATATTATGAGCCTCTTATAGCGGCAATAAATGACGCTGTAGTCAAGGATTTTATTAAACCGACGATAGATGTCCTGTACAAATCGTTCAATAATATTGAGAAAATGACAGAATATCTTGAGAACGATGATATGCAGGGACTTACCGTAAGAGATTTGAAATAGCAGAAAGGGTGTTATTTATGAAAAAATATGTTATTTGTATCGGTCGTGAGTTCTGCTCCGGCGGAAAGGAAATAGGAAAGCTCATTGCAGACAAGCTCGGTGCGAAGTATTATGACAAGGTTGAGCTCCGCAAAAAAGCGAGGGAGATGGGCGTTGAGGAAGGCATATTCGATATGTTCGATGAACAACCTACCACCTCGTTTTTGTTCAATGTGGTTATGGACCCGTACACTATCGACAGCGCAGTCAATGAGGGCAAGGTTATAGAGGTTCAGCGTAAAGTCATTCAGCAGGCCGCTGACGAAGGTCCTTGTGTTATTGTCGGCCGCAGAGCAGATAAAATCTTGGAGGAGCGAGACGACATAAATGTAATCAGCGTGTTCATCGGTGCAGATATGGATTATCGTATAAAGCGCTATCTCGCTACCGAGCCCGGCGTAAGCCAAAAGAACGCCACTCGCTTCATTCAGCGAAAAGACCGTGACCGTGCATCGTACTATAATTATTTCGGCGACGGAAAATGGGGCAGAGCAAGCAATTATACAATGTGCTTTTCATCTTCCCGAATGAAAAAAGAAGATATTATTGATTCCATTTGTAATTATCTCAAAAAGTTAGATTAACAAAACGCCCGCAAGTTCTGTGCTTGCGGGCGTTTTAGACAAATGTCTATAAATGTTGTTTTTTTGTCACTTGCATTATGTTTGCATAAATAAAATGTGATACACTTGCATTATAATACAAGTGTATAGAAAAGCTTACAAAAAACGGAGAGGGGGAGTCATTTATGAACAAAAAGTGTTTTTATCGTGATTCCGAGCAGCATATCAGACTTTGTGACTACGACATAGTGCATTTATGGCTTGCAGGGTTGATTTATGCCCATATCGGATATTGGGTTGAGAATCTGTTTCGTTTGTTTTCTAAGGGCATTTTGGATAGCAGGAATCAGCTTTTGCCGTTTCTGTTTTGCTATACCTTTGCTATGTGGGCAATGTATTTTGCATTAGGCACCAGCAATAACCCCCGTTTCTTTTCAACTCATTTAGATGCAAAGAGTGGATGGCAGGCAAGATTGTACTATTTTTGTATAGTATTTGCATTTATTTTTGCCGGCGAGATAGTGGTAGGTACCATGTTTGAAAAAATTTCGGGTATTCAGCTTTGGAACTACAGCGGTATTCCGCTCCATGTTACTCAGTACACAAGTATTCCCACTACCACAGCTTTGGCAGCAGGTGTTACTGTACTTATGGGTGATTTTTTCGAGGGTCTTATGACTAAAATCAAAAGGATACCACGCAAAACGGTGGTTGCCCTTGATTACGGCTTAGGTATTCCTATCGTGCTCGATTGGCTGATTATGATGATTAGCATAAATGTATTTAAGACCGCACCGGCATATTGGTCAATTCAATTTTAACAGACAAAATAATTACGGAGACGCTCATTGACGAGTGCCTCCGTTTTTTTATTTACCATTTTAAGTTATGCAGCTGACCTTTTTGCGAAAGCTGTGGATAGCCCCACTGCCGCAGTACTTCATATGTTCCTACAGCCACGGCGTTAGATAGATTTAAACTGCGAATGATTCCTCTCATTGGCAGTCTGACACAATAGTCGTGATTATCTTTCAGCAGTTCCTCGGGCAGACCTTTTGTCTCCTTGCCGAACACGAGGTAACAGTGATTGGGATACTTTACATCGGTGTGAGCCTGTTCTGCTTTTGTGGAAAAATAGTAGAATGTTCCGCCTTTGTTTTTATCGAAAAATTCTTCGGAGCTGTCATAGAAGGTTATGTCCAGCTTGTTCCAATAGTCCAGACCGGCACGCTTGAGTTTTTTGTCATCTATGGTGAATCCCATAGGACCTACCAGATGCAGTCTTGCTCCGGTTGCGGCGCAGGTGCGTGCAATATTTCCGGTGTTCTGCGGTATTTCGGGTTCTATTAGAACTATGTTAAGCGAGTTTTCCATCTATATATACCTCGACTATATCCAAATTTTTATCGGCTGCGATTAGGTCGGCACATTTACCTTTTGCTATAGATCCGACTTTGTCGTCCTCGCCGATAACTTTCGCAGGATTGATTGTGCAGGATTTGAGCGCTGTCTTTTCATCTATACCGATGGAAATGAGATTCTTGAATTCGTCATACACATTGGTGATGGATGCGGCGATTGTGCCATCCTCAAGACGAGCCACAGTGTCGCCTTCTTTTACGAATACAGGCTGACCGCCAAGCTCAAATTCGCCTGCTCCTACTCCGGCGCCTCGCATTGAGTCGCTGATTACGCAAGCTCTGTCTTCACCGAGAATTTTGAATGCGTTACGCAGTACGGCAGGGCATATATGATGAGTGTCGCATATCAGTTCACAGGTTATGTCGCTGTCAAAGGCTGTGCCCACTACGCCTGCCTCTCTGTGAGACATAGGTGTCATAGCATTGAACAGATGAGTTGCGTGGCTGATTCCGTTTTTAATACCGTCCTTGCACTGTTCTGCATTGGCAGAGGTATGACCTACTGACACAACGCATTTTTTGCTGACATATTGGATGAATTTTTTGCTGTCAAAGGCCTCGGGAGCTATGGTAATTAGCTTGATTTTGTTATATATTCCGTACAGCTCATCAAATTCTTCGGCGCTTCCGGCTCTGACGAATTCGGGATTTTGGGCGCCTACCTTTGACGGACTTATGTATGGTCCCTCCAGATTCACACCGAGCAGCTTAGAATATTTTGACTTATAATTGTTTGCATTGGTTACGGCTTTTTTTAGGCTGCTTTGGTCCAGAGTCATTGTTGTGCCGCAAAAACCTGTTACGCCTCGCTTTGCGAGATAACGGGAGATTGTGTCCAAAGCCTCCGGAGTAGCGTCACAAAAATCACTGCCGCCGCCCCCGTGGATGTGAATGTCTATCATTCCGGGCATAATAATTTTGCCGGACATATCCTTTCCGTCTTGGCCGAATATACCGATTTCGGTTATTTTGCCGTCTTCTATCTTTATATCGCCAAATTCTTTTTCAAATTGTTCATTAAAAAATGTGCAGTTTTTGAGAATCATTTATTCGTCCTCCTTTGTTATTTTGTATGCTAATTCTTGTAGCTGTTCAAAGTGCTCCATTTGGCATATTTCTCTGCGGAGAGTCGCTCCTCCTCGCAGTCCCTTTGTATAATATCCTGCGTGGTGTCGTGCTTCTCGCATACCGATGTATTCGCCTTTGTACTCTATTATTTTTTGGATGTGACCGAGCATAGTCACCATTTTTTGGGTTATGGTAGGAGGAGGGAGAACTCTGCATTCATCAAAATATGCGTTGATACGGCCGAAAATCCACGGATTGCCCAGTGCACCTCTGCCTATCATTATTGCGTCGCAGTTAGTCTTTTCCATCATCATTGTTGCAGACTGCTCGTCAGTTATGTCGCCGTTGCCGATTACCGGAATAGATACCGCTTTTTTTACCTCGGCTATAATATCGTAGTCCACCTTGCCGCTGTACATTTGCTCCTTTGTTCTGCCGTGTACAGTTACTGCGGCGGCACCTGCTTTTTCTGCCAGAGCAGCCATTTGTACAGCATTGATACTGTCGTTGTCCCAACCTTTGCGTATTTTTACCGTTACGGGCACAGGCACGGCCTCTGCTACCGCTTTTATTATTTCGTATGCGAGTTGCGGATTTTTCATCAGGCTCGCTCCGCCGCCGTTGGAGGCTATCTTAGGTGCAGGACAGCCCATATTTATGTCTATAATTTCGGGCGAAAAAGCGAGGCTTTTTTTTGCCGCCTGCGCCATAGTTTCGGGATCGTCGCCGAAAATCTGCGCACCGCAAGGCCTCTCACTGCCGATTGTCAATAGCTGAGCACTTTTTTTGTCGCCCATGGTCAGCCCTTTTGACGATACCATTTCTGTTACGGTATAGGCTGCGCCGTGCTGCACGCACAGCTCACGGAATGCTCTGTCCGCTATGCCTGCCATAGGAGCCAAAAACGCTATGTGGTCAAATTTGAGATTACCTATTTCCATACAATTTCTCTGTTTCTTTGTTATTCCATATGATAATATCACAACAAGATATAATTTGCAATGGTATGTGTTTTGTGGTAAAATAAATCAGTTAATTTTTATTATGAGGTGCAAATATGAAACTGCTTGTTTTGGACGGAAACAGTATTATTAACCGTGCTTTTTACGGAATAAAGCTGCTCAGCACAAAAAACGGTGATTATACCAATGCTGTTTATGGCTTTTTGAATATGCTGAAAAGGTTTGAGGATATGTGTTCTCCGGATGCCGTTACAGTGGCTTTTGATGTGCACGCACCTACTTTCAGACACAAAAAATACGATTTATACAAGGCGGGCAGACACGCTATGCCCGATGAGCTCCGTCAGCAGATGCCTGTGGTGAAGAACATCTTGCATTTGTTGGGCATCAAAACTATTGAGTGCGAGGGTTGGGAGGCTGATGATGTTCTCGGTACTCTCGCAAAAGCCTGCCGTGATAATGGCAATGAGTGTTATATTGCCACCGGAGACAGAGATTCTCTGCAGCTTGCTCACGACGGAGTAAAGGTTTTGTTGGCTCGTACAAAATCTACCGATGTCTGTGACGAAAAAACTATTATGGAGGAGTACGGCGTTACTCCTCATCAGCTCATTCAGGTTAAGGCCTTGCAGGGCGACAGCTCGGACAATATCCCCGGCGTTGCAGGCATTGGACCTAAGACTGCTATAGACCTCATATCTAAGTACGGCACACTCGACTACATTTATGATAACCTCGACTTATTGGAGATTAAGCCCGGCGTAAAGGCTAAGCTCGAAAAGGATAAGGGCAATGCTTATCTTTCCTTGGATTTGGGCGAAATAAGGACAAATGCACCTATTGACACAGATATAAATTCCTATGTGGTGACCGGCGGAGACAAGCAGGCGGCAGCCAGAGAATTTGCTCGTCTTGAGTTGTACTCACTGCTCGATAAATTCGGACTGAACGCTAATGACACTGTTGAGCCGCAAGAGGTACAAAAGCCTCGTGAGCTGACCTGCGAAACCTGCACAGATTTTTCGGAGCTGATGAAAAAGTTCGGCGACAGCAGTGTTTATGTATATCCTTTGGTGATTGATAACGAGATTGCGGATTTGTATTTCTGTTTTGGCGACGAGGTAGTTATTATGCCGTCGGAGTCGGAGGACTTTACAGACTTTATTCACAGTTTTTTCGGCAGCGATAACAAAAAATTCACCTACAATTCTAAGCATGTGCACCGCCTTGCAGCTCGTGAGGGTATTGAGTGCAAAAATGTTGCCGGAGACCTTATGCTCAGCGCATATTTGCTCAAGCCGTCGGACAACAAATATGATATAGAGCATCTTTGTCTCGAATACGGCGTTGCTCTGCCGGAATATAAAAATTCATTAGGCGGAGAGGACAAAAATGTTTCGTTAGCCGCTGTCCTTGAGCCTTTGTTCAAAAAGACGGACGCATTGTTGGAGGAGGCAGATCAGACTGCACTGCTGGATGATATAGAATTGCCTCTTGCGAGAGTGCTGGCAAAGATGGAAATATACGGATTTTCTGTTGACAAAGAGGGAATTGAGGCCTTTGGAAAATCTCTGTCGGGCAGAATTAACGAGCTGACAGAGCTTATTTACCAACAGGTAGGACACGAGTTCAATATAAATTCACCTAAGCAGCTGGGCGTGGCACTGTTTGAGGATATGGGATTGCCCTGCAAAAAAAAGACTAAGAGCGGATATTCCACCAATGCAGATGTGCTCGAAAGCCTCAGATACGAAAATCCTGTTATTGAGTATATTTTGGAATACCGTTCGCTCACTAAACTGAAATCTACCTATTGTGACGGATTGCTGAAGGTGATTGCTCCCGACGGCAGAATCCACACCTCGTTTAATCAGGTAGAAACCAGAACAGGACGCATAAGTTCACTTGAGCCTAATTTGCAAAACATTCCCATTCGCACCGATTTGGGCAGAGAAATGCGAAAATTCTTTGTGGCAGGCGAGCACAAAAAGCTTGTGGATGCCGACTACAGTCAAATTGAACTTCGTGTTTTGTCCGATTTGGCTAATGACGAAAATATGATAAACGCTTTCAACACCGGGGTTGATATTCACACCAATACTGCATCCCAGGTGTTCGGTATGCCGGTGGATATGATTACACCTAAGCTCCGTTCACGAGCTAAGGCGGTAAATTTCGGTATAGTGTACGGTATAGGCGCATTCTCTTTGGCAAAGGATATCGGCGTTACAAGAAAAGAAGCGCAGGAGTATATTAACAATTATCTTGCTACCTACAGCGGTGTAGACCATTATATGAAGCATATGATAGATTTGGCTAAGGAAAAAGGATACAGCGAGACCTTGTTTAAGCGCCGCAGATATTTGCCCGAGCTTTCTTCTTCTAATCATATGTTGCGCTCATTTGGCGAGAGGGTGGCACGCAATATGCCTATTCAGGGTACGGCGGCGGATATAATCAAGATTGCAATGATTAGAGTAGACCGTAGACTTACGGAAGAAAATATGAAATCCCGTTTGATTTTGCAGGTGCACGATGAGCTTATTGTGGAGGCAACCGATGACGAGGCGGACAAGGCTTTGGCTATAGTCACCGAGGAAATGGAAAATGCGTGCCAAATGAAAGTTAAGCTCCGTGCAGACGGAAAGATAGGCAGGACTTGGTACGATGCACACTGATATTGTTATTGAACCTATGGCGCAGGAACACATTTCAGCGGTGGCGGAGATAGAAAAGATTTGTTTTGCACACCCATGGTCTGTGGCAGATTTGGGAAAACAGCTGACATTGGACACCTCCCATTTTGTCGTAGCTAAATCGGGGGAAAAAGTTGTGGGATATATGGGACTGCAAATTTTTTCTGCCGAGGGATATGTGACCAATGTTGCGGTTTTGCCGAAGTACAGGCGACAGGGCATAGGCAGACTTTTGTTGTCTGAAGAAATGAAAAACGATATGGCGTTTATTTCGTTAGAGGTTAGGGAGAGCAATCTGCCAGCCATACGGCTGTATGAGTCGGTCGGTTTTGTCAGCCAGGGCGTACGGCCAAAGTTTTATACATCGCCTACGGAAAACGCTGTGATTATGACCAAATATTTTGAGGATGAAATATGAAAAAAGAGAAAAAATTTAAGCTCAGTGCTGACCAAAAGCAAGTGGTGGCATTGTTCAAGAGTACAGTGGAGGAATATGCGGCATCAGGTGTTTACGGCACTTTTTGTGGTTTTAATGAGGACACAACCAAGAATGATTACAGAATTTCGGCGGAGTTAGACGGCGGCATGTATAAGGCATTTGTTACTTATCGCCCTACTGTTTTGCTTGAGAATAATTTTTTTGATGTGGTATTTAAGTTCGACACGGATAGAGAATATACTATTTATGATGTATTTAATTTGTTCGATATTGACGACTTCATACAGTATTACACTACGTTAGAAATTGCGGATGAAAAGGCAGTAAAAAGTTGTATTTTTAACCTGCTGGAGCTGATTAAGAAATATGACTATGAACTTAAGAAAGTGTCCGAGCCGGTCAATATGCAACGATTGGAAGAAAACAGAGAGCAGGATTTGAAACTATCATACGGTAAAAGCTATTCCCCCGAGGATGAGCCGGATATTTTTGATATTGATATTACCCATCCGTATTTCAGCGGTATTTCGGATGCAAAAGACTCCGCAAAAATACTGAAAAAGCTTGAAAAGGCGGACTCTAAGGGAAAACTTGGCACAATTTACGAAAAGCGTTTTTTGAAATATCTCCGAAAGGGCAATAAATATGAAAACACTGCCGCTATAGAAAAATCCAAGACTGACAAAAGCTATCTTGTCAAAACGATTTTGTTCGATGTGATTTTGTTCTTATGCTCTGCAGTCGTTTCGACGCTTATTATTTGGGCGATTAGGAGTGCGGTGTTTGCCGGTGCATTTGTGCCGCAAGGGCGTTTGATAATATTAGACTCTGTTGAAATTCCTTTTTCATTAGAACAACTTTTAGGCGGAGCATTTGCTTCTATAATTTTGTCGGTGTTTGTACATAATTTGTTCGGCAAAAAGCTGTTCAAAATGATATTTCCCAATGATGAAAAACTACATTCACGCTTTAATGCCGAGACGGATATTTCTAAGGGAAAAACAACTTTTCAAAAGATTTTTTCTGTTGTTTGGGATATAGTTCTTGTTTTGGTGTGCGTTGCTGTTTTTATCTTTGCAGGAACAAGTGACATAGGATTTTATGATGATTATGCAAAGTATGCCGGTTCGGGCGAACCGTTACTTGTCAGTGTTAAGTATGACGATGCGATGTTGTATACCGTAGACGGAGAATATGACGATGACGATAATTTCAAAAAATACGACAACGGCTATGCAATTTCGGACAAGAGCGGAAATTATTATCTCATAGGCGAAACACAGGTCGGCGGAAAGACCGATACAAGAATGAAAAAAATCGCAAAGGATTACAACAAAAAATTTGTTCACATAAAAAGTGTCGAGGATATAGCAGAATGAAAATTTTAGGTATAGAGTCCTCCTGCGACGAGACTGCCGCAGCAGTAGTGGAGGACGGACGAATCGTTTTGTCAAATGTTATTGCATCCTCTTTGGAGGAGCATAAGCTGTACGGAGGAGTAGTGCCGGAGATTGCCTCTCGCCGCCATGCAGAATGTATCAGCAGAGTAGTGGCTCAGGCATTGGCTGACGCTCATTGCGACATAGATGACATTGAGGCTGTGGCAGTTACTTACGCTCCGGGACTTATCGGCTCTCTTTTGGTGGGGGTCAACTTTGCTAAGGGACTTGCCGTGTCTGCACATAAGCCTCTTGTGCCGGTTCATCATCTGCGGGGACATATAGCATCAAACTATATAAGTTCTGACATAGAGCCGCCTTTTTTATGCTTGGTGGTCAGCGGCGGTCACAGTCATATTGTGGCAGTTAAGTCATATACAGAGTTTGAAATAATCGGAAAAACCCGTGACGATGCGGCAGGCGAGGCGCTCGACAAAGCAGGCAGAACCATGAAACTGGAATATCCCGGCGGAGTCAGCATAGACCGAATATCAAAGCAGGGCGATGAAAACGCTTATGCTTTCCCACACCCTAAGGTGCACGATGCACCATATGATTATTCGTTCAGCGGACTGAAAACAGCTGTAATAAACATAATGCACAATGCAGAGCAAAAGGGCGAAAAAATTTGCGTTCCCGACTTGGCGGCATCGTTCCAGAAATCTGTGGTGGATTGTCTTTTGAAAAATTTTGTGTCTGCCGCCGAAAATTTTGGTTATACTAAGCTTGTGATAGCCGGCGGAGTATCAGCTAATTCAAAGCTGAGAGCAGAGGCAGAACGGATATGCAGACAGAAAAAATGGTCCCTCTTTGTTCCCAAACTGAAATATTGCGGCGATAATGCGGCGATGATAGGTGCGCAGGGCTACTACGAATACCTGTCGGACAACGTGGCAAAATCGGATTTGAACGCTTATGCCACCATGCCGATAGACAAATTAACCTATTAGTTGTCGGTATCATTTGAGGATTTTATTTATTCTGCATAGTTTGTGTGAATTTTATGTGAAATATGTTGAAATTTTGTCAATAAAAAGATATAATTAGGCTAATGAACTAGGGCTAATTTGGCTCTGTTCTCCAACAAGTTAATCTTTAAAAAGGAGATATAGTTTATGGAAACTAAACTCACAAAGAATCCTACACTTCTCAAGTGGCTGGACGAAAAAGTAGAATTACTTAAGCCATCCGAGATTGTATGGATCGACGGTTCAAAAGAACAAATTGACGCTCTTAAGGCAGAAGCAGTAAAGACCGGCGAAATGATTAAGCTCAATGACGAGCTTCTTCCCGACTGCTACCTTCACAGAACAGCAGAGAACGACGTAGCTCGTGTTGAGGCTCGTACACTTATCTGCACAACTAAAGAAGAAGATGCAGGTCCTACAAATCATTGGATGGACCCACAGGAATGCTACAAGATGCTTTATGACATTGCTGCCGGCTCATATCAGGGCAGAACAATGTATATTATCCCTTACTCAATGGGTCCTGTTACCTCACCTTTCTCTAAGATTGGTGTCGAGATTACAGACTCTATCTATGTTGTACTCAACATGAACATTATGACAAGAGTGGGCAAGTCCGTACTTGACCGTCTCGGCGACAGCGATGACTGGGTTCGTGGTATGCACTGCAAATGTGATGTTGACCCTGAAAAGAGATGGATTTGTCAGTTCCCTGAGGACAACACAATTATCTCCGTTAACTCAGCATACGGCGGAAATGTACTTCTCGGTAAGAAGTGCTTTGCTCTCCGTATTGCTTCATATCTCGGCAAGAACGAAGGCTGGCAGGCAGAGCATATGCTCATCCTCGGTCTCCAGAGACCTGATGGCGAAATCAAGTACATCTGCGCTGCTTTCCCATCTGCTTGCGGTAAGACAAACCTTGCAATGCTTATCCCACCTGAGGGATATCAGAAGAAGGGCTACAAGGTATGGTGCGTAGGCGACGATATTTCTTGGATCAGAAAAGGTCCTGACGGCCGTCTCTATGCTATCAATCCGGAAAACGGTTTCTTCGGTGTTGCTCCCGGTACAAGCGAAAAAACTAACCCGAATGCTCTTGCTGCTACAAAGAAGGGCACAATCTTCACTAACGTAGCTCTTAATCTCGACAACAACACAGTATGGTGGGAAGGCCTCGACAAGAATCCTCCTGTAAATGCTGTTGAGTGGACAGGTAAGAAGGTAAACGGTGTTGAGTACACAGCAGAGGGCAAGAAGCTCGCTCATCCAAACTCAAGATTTACTGCTCCTGCAGTTAACTGCCCATGCCTTTCTTCAGAATTCGATAACCCACAGGGTGTTCCGATTTCTGCATTCGTATTCGGCGGACGCCGTGAAAAGCTCACTCCGTTGGTATATCAGTCAAAGAGCTGGAACAACGGTGTATTCGTAGGCTCAATTATGGGTTCTGAGACAACTGCCGCTGCTACAGGTGCTGTAGGCGTAGTTCGTCGTGACCCAATGGCTATGCTACCGTTCTGCGGTTACAATATGGGTGACTATTGGAAGCACTGGATTGAGATCGGTGAGTCTCTCGACGAAGACAAGGCTCCTAAGATCTTCAATGTAAACTGGTTCCGTAAGGACGACGAGGGCAACTTCCTGTGGCCAGGTTTCGGTGATAACCTTCGTGTACTCGATTGGATTATCGACCGTTGCGACGGCAAGGTTGACGCTCAGGAAACAGCTATCGGTTACATTCCTTATGCAAAGGATATTAACCTTGAAGGTCTCGATATGACAGAGGCAGACCTCGACAAGATTCTCGATGTTGATAAGGATGCTTGGAAGAAAGAGTACGAAGGCGTTGAAGAACTTTATGCTAAGTTCGGCGACAGACTTCCTGCTGAACTTGCTGCTGAGCTTGAAAATGCTAAGAAGTCTCTTAAGGACTAATATTTGATTATAGAGGCACGGACTTTTGTCCGTGCCTTTTTGCTGTTTTTCTTTGCTAAAATATTGTCAAAAGTATTGCACATAGGGCGATAATTTGGTAAAATAGTACAGATATTAAATTAAGGAGTTGCCTTTATGGATTCTAAAACTAAAAAAGACCTACAGATTTTTGCAACCCAAATAAGAATGGGCATAATCGAAGGCACATATAACGCAAAAGCCGGACATCCGGGCGGTTCGCTTTCTTCCGCAGATGTTTTCGCTTATCTCTATGGAAAAGAAATGAAATACAGAGCTGACGAACCGAGATGGGACGCCAGAGACCGCTTTGTTTTATCAAAGGGACACTGTGCTCCGGGCTTGTATGCAGCTCTCGCATACAAGGGATTTTTCCCTGTAGAAGATTTAAAGACACTTCGCCACATTGGCTCTTATCTTCAGGGACACCCCAATATGAATACTGTTCAGGGCGTTGATATGAGTACCGGCTCTCTCGGACAAGGTATCAGTGTTGCAGCAGGTATGGCAAAGGGTGCAAAGTATCTCGGCAAGGATGACATAAATGTCTACACTCTTTTGGGTGACGGAGAGATAGAAGAAGGACAGGTTTGGGAGGCAATGATGTTTGCCGGCCAGTACAATCTGGACAATCTCTGCGTGATTATCGACTCAAACGGACTCCAAATCGACGGTACTTGCGACGAGGTTATGAGCGCAGAGCCTATCGATGAAAAACTCAAGGCGTTCGGCTTTGATGTCATCACAATCAATGGCAATGACTTTGACGATTTGGAAAAAGCATTTGATGTTTTTCATAAAACAAAGGGTAAGCCTTTCGGTATCATAATGAAAACAGTCAAAGGATTGGGCGTTTCATATATGGAAAACCAAGTAGGCTGGCACGGTAAGGCTCCTAATGAGGAAGAATACAAAATTGCTATGGCAGAGCTTAATGCCAAGATGGCAGAATTGGAGGCATAATTATGGCAGAAGTAAAGAATATTGCTACCCGTGACAGCTACGGTAATGCACTGAAGGAACTTGCTGCAGAAGGTGCCGACAACCTCGTTGTCTTGGACGCTGACCTTTCTGCTGCGACAAAAACAGCTATTTTCAAAAAAGCATATCCGGATCGCCACATAAACTGCGGTATAGCAGAGGCTAATATGGTTTGTGTAGCAGCAGGACTTTCCACCATGGGACTTGTTCCTTTTGCTTCCAGCTTTGCTATGTTTGCGGCAGGCAGAGCTTTTGAGCAGGTTCGCAACTCAATCGGTTATCCGCACCTTAATGTAAAAATCGGTGCAACTCATGCCGGTATCAGCGTAGGCGAGGACGGTGCGAGCCACCAATGCTGCGAGGACTTTGCGCTTATGCGCTCCATTCCGGGTATGGTAGTAATTTGCCCTGCCGATGATGTAGAGGCAAGACAGGCAGTCAAAGCGGCTTATGCCTATGAGGGACCGGTATATCTCAGATTCGGCAGACTTGCTGTTCCTGTATTTCACGATGACAGCTACAAGTTTGAAATAGGCAAGGGCGAGGTTATCAGCGAGGGCACAGATGTTACTATCGTTGCTAACGGTCTTATGGTAGCAGAGGCTATTGAGGCCGGCAAGCAGCTCTGCGAATGCGGAATCAGCGCAGAGATAATCAATATCGCTACAATCAAGCCTCTTGACGAGGATTTAATCGTAAAATCGGCTAAGAAAACCGGAAAGGTTATCACTGTAGAGGAGCACAATATTATCGGCGGTCTCGGCGAGGCTGTATGTGCTTGTCTCAGCGAAAAGTGCCCTACTCCCGTTAAGAGAATAGGCGTAAACGATGAATTCGGTCATTCCGGTCCTGCTAAAGAATTGCTCAAGCAGTTCGGACTTTCCGCCGAAAATATCGTCAAGGTTGCAAAAGAGTTTTTGGCTTAACGCTCTGCACACAAAAATATTGATTTATTACCTGCGATATTATATAATATTGTGTGGTAATTTTGATAAAACCTAAACATAAAATTCATAAGTGAGGTAATAATTATGGAAGGACTTAACAAAAAGACTATCGAAGACATTGATGTAAAAGGTAAAAGAGTTCTTGCTCGTTGCGATTTTAATGTTCCGCTTAAGGACGGCGTAATCACTAACGACAAGCGTATTGTTGCGGCATTGCCTACAATAAAGTATCTTATGGAACACGGTGCAAAGGTTATTCTTTGCTCACATCTCGGCAGACCTAAGGGAGAGTATAAGCCTGAGTTCAGCCTTGCTCCTGTAGCAAAGAAACTGTCTGAGTATCTTGGCACAGAGGTTAAGCTTGCTGAGGATCCTGAGGTTGTAGGACCTAATGCAAAGGCTATGGCTGCAGAGCTTAAGGACGGCGAGGTTATGCTCCTCGAGAATGTTCGTTACAGAAAAGAAGAAACAAAGAACGAGGAGAACTTCTCTAAAGAACTTGCTTCTCTTGCTGATGTATTCGTAAACGATGCATTCGGTACAGCACACAGAGCACACTGCTCCACAACAGGCGTTGCTGCTTTTCTTCCGGCTGTATGCGGCTATCTTATCCAAAAAGAAATTAAGTTTATGGGCGGCGCTCTTGCTAATCCTAAGAGACCCCTCGTTGCTATTCTCGGCGGTGCTAAGGTGTCCGATAAAATCGGCGTAATTTCTAACCTTATCGACAAGTGTGATACTATCATTATCGGCGGTGGTATGGCTTATACATTTATGAAGTATCTCGGCCACAACATCGGTACATCTCTCCTTGAGGAAGATTGGGTAGAAAAAGCAGGTCAGATGATGGCTGACGCTAAGGCTAAGGGCGTAAACTTCCTTATTCCTGTAGACAATAAGGTAGGTAAGGAATATGACGAGAACACAGAGAGCCGGATTGTTAGTTCCGATGAAATTCCAGACGGCTGGATGGGACTTGATATCGGTCCTAAGTCACAGGAGCTCTTTGCAGATGCAATTAAGGGTGCCGGTACAGTAATTTGGAACGGTCCTATGGGCGTATCCGAGTGGGATAACTTTGCAGCAGGCACAATCACTGTAGCTAATGCTGTAGCAGAGTCCGGTGCTATTTCAATCATCGGCGGCGGTGATTCTGTAGCAGCTGTAACAAAGCTCGGCTTTGCTGACAAAATGAGCCACATCTCCACAGGCGGCGGCGCATCTCTCGAATTCCTCGAGGGCAAGGAACTTCCGGGCATTGCTGCTCTTATGGATAAGGACTAAAAATTATATTTTAATAAAATTGAATTGAGGTAATCAGGATGAATAAATCTCTCAGAAAAGCAGTTATCGCAGGTAACTGGAAGATGAATAAAACACCATCTGAAACAACAGAACTTATCAATGCTATGAAGCCATTGGTAGCAGATGCAGATTGCGGAGTTGTACTTTGCGTACCTTTCGTAGATGTTCCTGCCGCAGTTGAGGCTGCTAAGGGCTCAAACATCAAAATCGGCGCAGAGAACGTTCACTTTAAGGACAGCGGCGCTTTCACCGGCGAGGTTTCGGCAGATATGCTCCTTGAACTTGGTGTAGAATATGTAGTTATCGGTCACAGCGAAAGAAGAACATACTTCGGCGAGACAGACCAGACAGTAAATCTTCGTACCCTTAAGGCTCTCGAAAAGGGACTTAAGCCAATCATTTGCGTAGGCGAGACACTCGAGCAGAGAGAACTTGGCTACACTGAGACATTGCTGAAGTATCAGACAAAGATGGCTCTCACAAATGTAACTGCTGATCAGCTTAAGAATGTTATCATCGCCTATGAGCCTGTATGGGCTATCGGCACAGGCGTTACCGCTACAGCAGACCAGGCTGATGAGGGCAACGGATATGTTCGTTCCGCTATCGCAGAGGCCTACGGTGAAGATGTAGCTAAGGCTGTTACTATCCAGTACGGCGGTTCTATGAATGCAAAAAATGCTGACGAGCTTTTGTCAAAGGAAAATGTAGACGGCGGTCTTATCGGCGGTGCATCACTTAAAGCAGAAGACTTTTCGGTTATCGTAAAAGCTGCTTCTAAATAATAGTAGACTTTAGTGGGCAGTATAATTACTGCCCACTGCTTTTTGGAGGAAAGATTAGAATGAAAAAGACTAATGTACTTTGTATTATGGACGGCTTCGGACACAATCAGTCCGATTACGGTAATGCTGTCGCTGCGGCAAAAAAACCAAATATCGATATGCTTATGAAAAAGTATCCTTATACCTATATCGGTGCATCGGGACTTGATGTAGGACTTCCCGACGGACAGATGGGCAACTCTGAGGTAGGCCACACAAATATGGGCGCCGGCAGAGTAGTATATCAAGAGCTTACAAGAATCACAAAATCAATCGAGGATGGCGATTTCTTTAAGAACGAGGCTCTCGTAAATGCTGTTCAAAAGGCTATAGACAGCGGCACTGCCCTTCACCTTATGGGACTTATGTCTAACGGTGGCGTTCATTCTCACAACACTCACCTTTGGGCACTTCTTGAGCTTGCCAAAAAGATGGGACTCGAAAAGGTTTATCTCCATTGCATTATGGACGGCCGTGATGTTCCGCCTACCTCCGGCAAAGACTTTGTTGCAGAGGCTATCGAAAAGATGAAAGAAATCGGTGTGGGCAAAATCGCTACTGTAGTAGGCAGATACTATGCTATGGACCGTGACAACAACTGGGACAGAGTTAAGAAAGCATATGATGCTCTTGTTTTCGGTGAGGGTATCCAGACTACAGATCCTGTTGCTGCTATCGAAAAGTCATATGAGACTGTTGACGGCGATGGAAAGAACCTTACCGATGAGTTCATTCTTCCTACTGTTTGCCTCGAGAACGAGGGAAGAATCAGTGAGAACGATTCTGTTGTGTTCTTTAATTTCCGCCCTGACAGAGCGAGAGAGATTACAAGAACTTTTGTTGATGATAATTTCACAGGCTTTGAGCGTAAGAGATTTAATGTAAACTATGTATGTATGACACAGTACGATGCTACTATGCCTAATGTAGATGTTGCATTTAAACCGGAGGAGCTGAAAAACACCTTTGGTGAGTATCTCGCTAAAAATGGTATGACTCAGCTTCGTATCGCTGAGACAGAAAAGTATGCTCATGTTACTTTCTTCTTTAACGGCGGCAAAGAAGCTGTTAATGAGGGCGAGGACAGAATCCTTATTCCTTCACCAAAAGTTGCAACATATGACCTTCAGCCTGAGATGAGCGCATATAAGGTATCCGAAAAGCTGGATGAGGCTGTCCGTTCCGGCAAATATGATGTAGTTATCGTAAACTTTGCTAACTGTGATATGGTAGGTCATACAGGCGTATTTGATGCTGCTGTGGCTGCTGTTGAGGCAGTAGATAAGTGTGTAGGAGACCTCTATAATGCTGTTATGGATAACGGTGGCACTCTCTTTGTAACTGCTGACCACGGCAATGCTGACAAAATGAAAGAGACTGACGGTTCTCCTTTCACTGCTCATACTACAAACAAGGTTCCGTTCATTTGTGTAAACTGCGGCGATGTAGAACTTCGTGAAGGCGGAAAGCTGTCTGACATAGTTCCTACTATGCTTAAGGTTATGGGACTTGAGCAGCCTGCCGAGATGACCGGCGTATCTATCATAAAGTAATGGTTGCAGTCATTACAGGAGCCTCCGGCGGAATAGGCAGGACAACGGCTAAAGCCTTTGTTGCTGCCGGATATGATGTGATTTGTCTCAGCCGCAGACCTTGCGATGTGGACGGTGTTACGAGTATTCCTTGTGATATAACTAAAGAGAACGACATAGATTCCGCCTTTGAAAAAATAGAAAAGATAGATGTACTGGTGAACAATGCCGGCTTTGGTATATCAGGTGCGGCAGAGTTCACTTTGATGGATGAGATTAGGTCGCAGTTTGAGCTGAATGTGTTTGCTCATATAGCGGTAACCCAAAAGGCACTCCCTAAGCTTAAAGAGAGCAGGGGAAAAGTTATTTTTGTTTCATCTGCCGCATCAGTATTTTCTATTCCTTTTCAGTCGTTTTATTCGGCTACAAAGGCGTCTGTGGAGTCACTGACCTGTGCCTTGCACAATGAGCTGGAGATGTTTGGCGTGCAGGTGGGTGCAGTCAGATTGGGGGATATAAAGACAGGCTTCACCGGAGCGAGACAAAAGAGCTTTGTCGGTGATGATGTTTACGGCGGAGTTATCGGCAGAAGTGTTGCGGTTATGGAGCACGATGAGCAGACAGGAATGTCACCCGATGCTGTGGCTGCGGTCATATTGAAAATGGCACAAAAAAAGAAGATGCCTCTGCTCAAAACAGTGGGCATCCAATATAAGTTCTTATGCTTTTTGTCTAAGATATTGCCGATATCGGCAGTAAACAAAATAATAGGCAAAATGTATATGCCTAAAAAATAACAAAATTATAACACCGAAAGAGGAATGTCTCTGCTTTCGGTGCTTTTTATTTATGCTTTCTTTGATGTCATTTTCATTATAAAATCGCCTATCAGCTTTACTATTAAAGCTAATACAAGAGTAGCTGTTACTACGAAAAGTACATATTTCAATATATCAGAATGAGAAGAAGGTGTACCTATCATTTTCAGCCAAACTTCTCGAGGTATCATCTGAACGAGGTAAATAGGCATACTCGCTTTGCCCAATGCGTAGCAAAATCGATTGTTGCATATTTCCGGCTTATATGATATGTCGCTGAATGTTATTGTTATCGCTACGGCTAAGCCTAACAAACAGTGAGCGTTCAGCTTGTATGACAGCGTGCTCGTCATATATACCAAGCATATTGCATACAGTGCAAATTCAAGTGCAGTTATGCCCTTTTTTTGATTGTCAGTCAGTTTAAGTTCCTTGAGTTTAAGCGATATTGTGTAGCAAAAGACGCCCAAAAGAATCTCAGCCATTGCCCTGATTATTGCAACATAGCATATGCTGTCCCATTTTCGTACCAAAGCTAATTGGTACTTTCCGTTGGTTTGGCACAGATAGCCTATGAGAAGCACCGACAGTACAGGTGCAACCGCCTTTGACATAAAATCAAAGTGCTTTCTGCACAGTGGATAGAGTATCGCCATGGTGATGAACATTGCACTTAGATACCACGCTACCGGGTTTACTTCTCCGCAGGATATACCGCTCATCGATAGGAAAAACAAATCCGGAATAGACTTGAAAAAGCTTGTAATAATCTCTGTGATATGCAAATGCTTGCCGATACATATTCCGGCGAACATTATGTAAAACGCCACAAGGTGATAGGGGAATATTGACCATATCTTCTTTTTCATAAAACGCAATGAGTCTGTCCCTACAGAATTGTTGCTCGTGCGATTCGCTTTGTGTACAGACCTTGCCATAAGAAATCCCGTTACTAAGAAGAAAAATTCAACACCCAAATATCCTTTTGAAAAGAAGGTTATATGGTCACCAATAATAGGCGTGTCACTTCTTCCGTAAATCGGAAGTCCAATGTGATAAAATAGTATGAAAATACAAAATATGAATCGGAGCAGTTCTATTTTTCCGTTTCGCTTGTTTTTTTGCTGCATTGTTTCTCCTTTTGATTGATTTATTGTTTACTTATTTTCATGCTTGCCACGAGGCGCTTAAACATTTCGGTCATATCAACGGATGGCTTCCAGCCTAAGCTCTCCAAACGAGAGGAGTCGAGTCTGATTATCATTTCGGGATTGTAGCCAAATGAGGCAACATTCTCCGGAATTTCAATTTTCACGCTGATATTTGCATCCTTGAAGGTGTCGCACACAAGCTGAGCCATCTCTTTGATAGAGCAAGCAGTGTTCATATTGGTTACATTGTATGCTTTGCCTACTTCGCCCTTGAGCAAAATGTATGTCAGTGCAGATACAGCGTCAGTGGTGTAGCAGTAGCTGCGCACGGTGTTGCCCTGGGTGTGCAGTACGATATCTTTGCTCTCGATGGCGCATCTTGCAAATTCGGCAAAAACTCTGCCGTCGTTATATTCTACACCAGCGCCGAATGTTTGAGATAATCTTGCAATCTTAACGGGTACACCGTATTCGGACGCATAGGAACAGCAAAGACATTCTACTATTCTTTTTCCCTCAGAGTAGCTGCTGCGCACGCTGAGCTGCTCGATGTAGCCATAGTCATCTTCGGCGATAGTTTTGTTTTTTCCGTTAGGAGTGCCGTATATTTCGAGAGATGAGAGATAAACAAAGCCCTCAACATTCTTCTCTTTAGCAAAATCCAAAGCGTTCTTTGTGCCATCGATAGCGGTGGTGATAGTTTCTACAGGGTGTTCCACAAAATATTTTGAGCTTGTGGCAGATGCGCCGTGGATAATATAGTCCACATCGCCATCGTAGCTTATACCATTGTTTACATCACCTACAACGACAGTTACATTGGGCAGATTGCCCAATATTCTCTCAGCTTTCTCTGCACTGCGCACAAAGGCTACAACCTTTATGTTTGTTCCTTTTTTGCGATTGTAGCACACAAGAGATTTTATGAGCTGTGAGCCGATAAGTCCGGTAGCACCGGTAACGAAAACTGTCTTTTCGTCGAGTTTTCCAAAAGGTGTACTGCTTTCTACTATTTCGTCAAAATCGTTTTGAAGTATTGCATTATTTGGACTTTCCATTTTTTATCTCCTTTATAGGTTTCTCTCTTTTTTGATATTCGCTAACAGAACCTCGTCTGATACAAATTCTAAATCGTCTGTGGTGAAGAAGTCTGTCTTTGCATACTTCTTTACTTCGTCAAATCGTTTGTTTATTGCGGATTCCATTTCTTTAGGCATATTGCCGAGTATCAGCCAGTCGATAACTCTGTCGCTTGCACCCGAATCAATGTAGTCAAAATGCACATCGACATACTTTTGTACCTTTTCGTAGTCGTAGTCCTCATTGGCTATTGCTTTTAGCAACTCGTCAAAGGTGTGTACGATTTTGCCCGGTGCAGATTCCTCATAGTCTCTGTGGAATCCTCGTGAAAATGAATATTGTATTTCATCGAAAGCGAAGAACAGCATTGGCTTTTTCATCAGAGAATACTCGAATATGTTGCTGGAATAGTCTGTGATGAGCAAATCGGTGAAATAGAACAAATCATTGATATTGGGGTATTTGCCTACATCTACAAATTTGTCCTTGTATTCTTCGGGAATCGGTACGCTCTCAGCAACCCAAGGGTGCATTTTAAACAGTACAACATATCTGTCGCCGCAAAGATTATAGAGTCTGTCAAAATCAATCAGTTCATATGGGTAGTGGGCTGTAGCTTTGTTTTTTCCTCTGTATGTGGGGGCAAAAAGTATTACCTCTTTGCCTTTGCACATAGGATATTCGGAATATAATTTTTCTACAGTGACTTTTTTGTACTCGGGATTTAAGTATTCGTCCATACGGGGCATACCTGTGGGAAGTACCTGTTCTGTGTTGATTCCCCATACCTCTGAGAAAAAGTGAGCTATATTCTTTGAGCCGGCAATGCCGTAGTTATATTGTCTGTGTGCACTGAAGGTTGAGGGACAGCCCTTGTTGCCCCATCTGCTGTAGCCCGATGACTTAAATCCGGCACCTGCGTGCCAAAGCTGAATTACCTTTGTGTGCTTTGACAGTATCAGCCAGTCCAAAACAGGAGCGTGGTCATCTAATATTATCATAGATGATTTGGACATTTGCTTAATCAGTCTTAGCCAGCTGCCTACAGTTTGCTTTTCTGCGGCGGCTGCTCGGAATGATGTGTCGATTTTGTACTCTTTGTCCAAACCTCTTTCTATCATTCGGTCATATACCGCCTTTTGGTTGGAGGATATGGCGCTGTTTTGTTCTGACATAAAGAGTATGCGCTTTTTTGGTACAGGCTGCATATCTGTACGCATCATATATATCAGCTTGAGCACTTTTTTGAAGAATGCGGGACTGCCGAGTTTTTTCAGCTTGTTCACTAATTTGCCAAGGGTGCGCTTATATATTTTAGCGGCACGGCTTGTCTTTTCAGACGGAGCAAGGCTGATGGAATTCTGCGGTCCGATACCGACACTCTTTGATGCCATAGCGTACATAATGAACGGTAAATATTCCTCGTTGTCGTCTACAAAAAATACTACGCTGTACACTCTGTTCCTGTTTTGGTACAAAAATGAGCGTGAAAAATCATTCATTTTCTTCACTATGGAGCGGTCAGTCATACATCTGGCTACCTTAGTATCGCCTTGACATATGAATATGCTGTATGTGCCTCTGGGCAAACACCTGTCATAGCCGGGGTTGGTTATGTTCAGATACAGTCTGTATGTTCCGTCTTCTAATATTTTGTAGTCAAATTTTGCTTTTGCCTGAAATTTTGCATTGACTGCATAAAAATCAAGGGGAGTTTCTTTGTCACTGCCTTGACAAAATTCTATTCTTATATCTATATAGAGATTTATTCTTTCCCAATTTATGTCGACTACTGTCGCTTTTACTAAATTATCCGGTATTACCGATTTCACTTTATCACCATGCTTTATCGCTTTATCTAATATGTAACTATTATATAGTATATTACTTTTGTAGTCAACCTAATAATGTGCAGTATTATCTTGCAATTACGTAATAAAGTGTGTATAATATATACTGTCGATTTGTGACAAATATTGATTGAGGAGACAAAGAGACACTCGATGACTTTTACAGAATTTAAGCGAGCACTTATCGAGGGAAAGTACCTACGAAAGCGCAAAAAAGAAAAGATAAAAAAGAAAAAGCTGCGTGCAAAAAAATCAAAGATAAATCGTGCTGAACGTGATGAAAATATAGGCACATTTTTCAGAAAGTTTTATACAAAAAAGCTGCCTGTTGTAGAAAACAGACTTATGCTTACCTCTTTTAACGGCTTTTATACCTGTAACCCTAAGTATATTGCAGAGTATATCATAGATAATTGCATACCTATTGAGATGTACTGGGGTAGTGTAAAAGACGGTGAGAGTGCGTTTCCGGAGGAAATCAATTTGGTGCGCAAGTATTCGTTTGACTACTTTAGAGCGATGGCTACCTCAAAGGTTTGGATTGATAACGCACTAAACTGTGTATGGAAGTCTATACCTAAGAAAAAGGAACAAATTCACATAAATACGTGGCATGGCTCTATGGGCCTTAAGCGAATTTCGAAAGAAAATATCACTGACGAGAATTGGCTCAAAAGAGCAGAGGAATGTGGCAAGTCTGTGGATTATTGTATTTCTGACAGTGATTTTGAGACTATGGTATATCGGGAGACTTATTTTGAAAATAATGAGGTTCTGGAATACGGTCATCCGAGAAATGATATTTTGTTCTGCAACGAAAAAGAAAGGGCAGAAATCAAGAAAAGAGTTTGTGACACACTTGGTGTTGTAAAGCATGATAAACACGGCAAATCAAAAGAGAATATCAGTGACATAAAAATGTGTTTGTATGCTCCTACCTTCAGAGACAGCCAGAGTATGGAGTTTTATAATGTTAATTATGACAAGCTCATTGAGGCTCTCAAAAAGAAATTTGGCGGAGAATGGAAAGTGCTTACAAAGTTGCATTTCCATGACCGAAAGGCAAAAGTTGATATGCCGGATGATCCAAACGTAATAAATGCTACTGATTATCTTGATATACAGGAGCTTATGGTAGCCTGTGATATAGGTATTACAGACTATTCGAGTTGGATTTGTGATTTTGTTCTTACAGGAAAGCCTGGCTTTATCTTTGCTACAGATTTGGAAGAATTCAACAACGGCAGAGGATTGTATTATCCTCTGGAAGAGACTCCGTTTCCGATAGCTACGAATAATGTAGAGTTGGTATATAATATCATTACATTTGATAGCGAAAAGTACAGTGACGAATGTAAGCGATTCTTGAAGGATAGGGGCTGTAAAGAAGATGGTCATGCAGCTGAAAGAGTGGTTAAACTGATATGTGAAAAAATGGGAATTACTCAAGATATGATTGACGAAAATTGCAAAAAGGTTACGCACGAGCGTTTGGTTAGAAAACACCGTATGGAAAAAGAGCATATTGCCTTTGAGTCAGCGCTTAACGGTGAATTGCTTGACTATACAGAAGAAGAATTAGAAAACCAAGAGGACGGAATATTATAAAAATAAAAATCTGCACATTCTTTATGAATGTGCAGATTTTGTTTTCTATTGAGTTATCATTCAAGCTGCTCGTTTTCTTTTGCGTCATAGAGGGCACGGAAGGTGTAGAAATCCTCGGGAGTAGTGATTTTGATATTATTCTTTTCGCCGGGGATGGTAACGAGCTTTTTGTTAAAGTGCTTCATCAGTGTGCAGGAGTCGGTCATATTTGTGAGACCTTGAGCAATAGCGGTTTCCTGAGCCTCGAGTATCTCTTTGAGATAAAAGCTCTGTGGTGCTCTCGCAAGTCTTGCGTGAGATCTGTCAACAATCTCCTGAACCTGTTCGTTGTCGTCTACTACGATGACTGTTTCTTGAGCCGGAACACTTGTAATAGCTGAGCCGTATTGCTTTACCGAATCAATGTTGGCACTGATAGTTTCTGCACTGATGAGCGGACGAACACCGTCGTGAATGAGTACAATATTGTCCTGGAGTCCGTAGCACTCTGCTGCGGCTTTAAGTCCGTTATATATGGACAGCTGACCTGTTTCGCCACCGGGCACAATTTTGCCGATTTTGTCCAATCTGTAGCGATACTTCAACTCCTCCATATAATCAATCCAATCAGATACGCATACACAAATGATGCCGTCGATTTCGGGATGATTTTGGAAAATTTCGATAGTATGTACGATGATAGGCTTACCGTGAACCATAAGAAACTGCTTTGGCTTTCCGGTGGTTTTCATTCTTGTGCCTACACCGCCTGCAAAAATAACGCCGATATTCATAAACTTTATCTCCTTGTTTAATCTATTAGATTTGTTTATATTCTAACACATAGCAATATAAGTGTCAACAAATCGAGCATAAAAATAAGAGCAAGTCATGATAAAATGGCTTGCTCTGAACTATATTATTTCTTTTTGAATTTATCAAAAAAGCCTTCCTTGCCGGAGCTTTTTGATGGAGTGTAGGACTCATCAAATTGCTTGATGAGATGTTTTTGCTCTTGGGTAAGATTCCGTGGTATATCTACTATGATACGCACGAACAGGTCGCCCTTGCCTACGCTGCCACGCCTCTGAACGCCTTTGTTCTTTAGCTTGAACACTTCGTTAGGCTGTGTACCTGCGGGCATATTGTATTTTACATCGCCGTCCAATGTTGGTACTCTCAGCTCATCACCGAGTGTAGCTTGTGCAATGCTGACATGTTTGTCGTACCAAAGGTCGTAGCCGTCACGCTGAAAGTCTTTGCTTGGCTTAACATTTACTACGACTCTCAGGTCACCGGCAGGTCCGCCGTTTATGCCGCTGTCGCCGTAGCCTCTGACATTAAGTATTTGGCGATTATCGATTCCGGCAGGTATGTTGATATCAACCTTTGTCTTTTTGCGTACCTTACCTTTGCCGCCGCATTTTGTGCATGGCTTGTCGATAATAGTGCCCTTACCGCCGCATCTGCTGCAGGTGCGCTGAGTCTGCATAACGCCGAATGCTGTACGCTGCTGAACATTGATAACACCTCTGCCTTGACAATCGGGGCAGGTTTTCGGTGAGCTGCCCGGTGCGGCACCTGTGCCGTGACACTGCGAGCAATCCTCGACACGAGAAATGTCAATAGTTTTTTTGCAGCCTTTTGCAGCTTCTTCAAATGTGATTGTAACAGCGCTTTGAATATCATTGCCTTGATGGGGAGCGTTAGGGTTTCTGCCGCCGAATCCGCCTCCGCCGCCGAAGAATGAGGAAAAAATGTCGCCGAGATCGATGTCACCGTCAAATCCAAATCCGCCACCGCCGAATCCGCTTCCGCCGCCAGCACCGGCGCCGTAGTTAGGATCAACACCGGCAAATCCGAATTGGTCATAGCGTTGCTTTTTTTGTGGGTCGGACAGAATCTCGTATGCCTCGTTGCACTCCTTGAACTTAGCTTCAGCCTCCGGATTGTCCGGATTCAAGTCAGGGTGATACTTTTTGGCAGTTTTTCTGTATGCTTTTTTTATTTCGTCCTCAGATGCGCCTTTGCTTACACCCAAAACTTCATAATAGTCTCTTTTTTCTTCAGGCATATTTGTGCCTCCGCTTTTTAGTTTATAATGCCATATCCCACCTTTTCAGGCGGGATATGGCTGATGAAAGGAGTATATCGATTAGTTGTCGTCAACCTCGGTATAATCTGTGTCTGTGTAGGTCTGACCGCCCTGCTGTGATTGGTCAGCGCCCGGCTGCTGTTCGGCACCCGGCTGTGCACCTTGTGCTGCCTGAGCTGCCTGGTATAGCTTCTGTGATACCTCGTAGAACTTGTTGGTCAAATCCTCTTGTGCAGCTTTGATAGCCTCGGTATCTTCACCCTTAAGTGCTTCTTTAAGAGTGTTGAGCTTTGTTTCCAATGCACTCTTGTCGTCGGCTGAGAACTTGTCTGCATCCTCTGACAGCATCTTTTCGGTCTGATATACCATCTGGTCTGCATTGTTGCGGAGGTCTACTGCCTCTCTCTTTTTCTTGTCTTCTTCTGCAAACTGTTCTGCTTCCTTAACAGCCTTATCAATATCTTCCTTGCTCATATTTGAGGAAGCTGTGATAGAGATGTGCTGCTCTTTGCCTGTACCCAAATCCTTAGCGGATACGTGTACAATACCGTTTGCATCAATATCAAAGGTTACTTCAATCTGTGGAACGCCTCTTCTTGCAGGAAGAATACCGTCAAGATGGAACATACCCAAAGTCTTGTTATCTTTTGCAAATTCTCTTTCGCCTTGAAGTACGTGTACTTCTACAGATGTCTGGTTATCTGCTGCTGTAGAGAATATCTGTGACTTCTTAGTAGGGATAGTGGTGTTTCTCTCAATGATTACTGTGTTTACGCCACCCATTGTTTCGATACCCAATGAAAGAGGTGTAACATCGAGGAGCAATAAGCCTTTTACATCGCCACCGAGAACACCGCCTTGGAGTGCAGCACCCATTGCTACGCACTCATCAGGGTTAATGCCTTTGAATGGCTCTTTGCCTGAGAAGTTTTTGATTGCTTCTTGAACAGCAGGGATACGGGTAGAACCGCCGACCAAAAGAATCTTGTCGATATCATTCATTGAGAGACCGGAGTCCTTCATTGCTTGACGAACAGGACCCATTGTAGCTTCTACAAGATCTGCTGTCATTTCGTTGAATTTAGCTCTTGTGAGAGTAGCCTCCAAGTGCTTTGGACCGGTTGCATCTGCTGTGATGAATGGGAGAGAAATCTGTGCTGTTGTCATACCAGAAAGGTCAATCTTTGCCTTTTCTGCAGCTTCCTTAATTCTCTGCATAGCCATTTTGTCGCCGGAAAGGTCAATGCCGTTCTGTGACTTGAAGTCGGCTACCAGCCAATCCATAACCTTTTTATCAAAGTCATCACCGCCGAGACGGTTGTTACCTGCTGTAGCGAGTACCTCTTGTACTCCGTCACCCATTTCAATGATAGATACATCGAATGTGCCGCCGCCAAGGTCATATACCATTACCTTTTGGTCATCTTCCTTGTCAATACCGAAAGCAAGAGCTGCTGCGGTAGGCTCGTTGATGATTCTCTTTACATCGAGACCGGCAATTTTACCGGCATCCTTTGTAGCCTGACGCTGTGAGTCTGTAAAGTATGCAGGAACTGTGATAACTGCCTGAGTAACAGGCTCACCCAAGTATGCTTCTGCGTCACTCTTAAGTTTTTGAAGAATGATAGAAGAAATTTCCTGCGGTGTGTATGCTTTGCCGTCGATTGTTACCTTGTAGTCAGAACCCATATGTCTCTTGATTGAAGAAATTGTTCTGTCAGGGTTTGTAATAGCCTGACGCTTTGCAACAGCACCTACCATTCTTTCACCGTCTTTAGAAAAAGCTACTACGGATGGAGTTGTTCTTGCACCCTCTGCGTTTGCGATTACTACAGGCTCGCCGCCTTCGATTACTGATACACAGCTGTTTGTTGTACCTAAGTCAATACCAATGATTTTAGCCATAATATATATCTCCTTTTGTTTGTTATCAATTTAGTTCGCAGTTTTGACCATTGCCGGTCTGACTACTTTGTCATTTATCTTGTAGCCTTTTTGGAAAACATCGGTGATTACATTTTCGCCTAATGATTCGTCATCAATATGCATTACTGCGTGATGAAGATTAGGATCAAACTGTTCGCCGACCTCGCCAAAGGCTTTGACACCCATTTTTTCGAGAGCTGCCATTAGAGAGTTCATTGTCATTTCGAGTCCCTTTCTCAGTGATTCGTAGTCCGAGTTCTCTTGGGCTAATGCTCTTTCAAGATTGTCTATGGACGGTAATATTTCTGCCACGACATTTCCTTTTGCATTAGAATATGTCTGCTCTTTTTCTTTGGCACTTCTTGCTCTGAAGTTTGCATATTCTGCTGCAGTTCGGAGTAGTTGGTCTTTTGCGTCTCGAAGTTGCTTTTCGATATCGGACTGTTCGTCTTTTTCGTCCTCTATCTCAACTTCGGGTTCTTTGACGGTTTCTTCTTTTACTTCGTCTTTTTCTTTTTTACTCATATTTGATTCCGCCCTCCTTTAAGTAATTTGATACTGTATTTATTATATAATCTACTCTCGGGAGAATAGAACTATAATCGATTCTTAATGACCCGATTATGCCAAGTGTGGCAATCTGGTCGTTTGCATATTTGAATTTTGCTGTAGCCATTGCTGTATTTTTCAGCTCATACACCGGATTTTCTTCTCCTAACAGGAGCGCCTTGTCCCTGCCTCGCTTTGCAAATTCGGTCAGCAGAAGATTTAGCTTTTTCTTTTCTGCCAACAGCGTAAGCAGATTGTAGACGCTGTCGCCTAATTCTTCTTGAGACAAGAGGTTTGTTTCGCCGGTGATGGCCAGCGTTCCGCTAGATGCTTCACGGCAAAGGGAACATAACGACGACAGTATCGGCAGCATATCGAAAACTCGCATACCTAATGACGGCGCTGTGGACTGCAGCAATGACAGGTCAATATCCGATAGCGGAACGCCTACAAAGTAGTCGTTGATTGTTTTGCAGAACAACGCTTTGAACTCGTCGTCGACATTGCATTTGAGTCTGCACAACGAGGATTTGATTTTTCCTCCCACGCTGAGCATTACGAGCATTGCTTTTCCGCCGCCTGCGGGGATAAGCTCAACGCCTTGAACGCAGTCTAACGGGTCCTTGACTGTGCTGTAAAATGCAGCACAACCTGTTTCTTCTGCCAAAAGATTGGCTGCATCGCTGAGCAATCGCTCTGTGTCAGATGCGTTTATGCTGAGTATTTCGTCAATCCTTTGCTTTTCGTAAGGAGCTAAGCCCTTTGGCTGCATTAGATTGTCTACATAGTAGCGATAGCTGTTTTTCGTTGGAACTCTGCCGCCGCTGGTGTGCCTTTGTTCCAGAAAACCTATTCCGGAGAGGTAAGCCATTTCGTTTCGGATTGTGGCAGAGCTGACAGGATAGGGTAGCAATTGACAAAGCGTCTTTGAGCCGATAGGCTCGCCAGTTTTGATATAGTAATCTATAATCAGCTGTAATATAGCCGACCGTCTTTCGCCAATCATCTTGCTCCCTCCTAAATGTTTTCATATTGTTAGCACTCTATGTGCCTGAGTGCTAACTCTATTACTAATATTATATCCATTCACTGCGTTTGTCAACACTTTTTTTAAAATTTTTTGTGAAAAGGCAATTTTTTTTGCCTTTTGTTGTCACTCCGCCACTTTGTTTGCTAATATGCTATACATATTATATAGTGATTGACAGGGAGGAGTATATAATTTATACTAAAGTCGGTGATGATATGAAAATTGATTTTAATAATGCAAAAGCAGAACAGTCATTGTTCGGCTGGGGAACTTCTGCTTGTTGGTGGAGCCAATATTGTGCAGGGGATGCCGCAGACGAAATAGCACGGTTGCTGTATTCTGACGATGGACTCGGACTAAATATATATAGGTATAATATAGGCGGAGGTACGGACGATAATAATTGTCGTATTTCTAACCCTTGGCGAAAGACAGAGAGTATGTTGCTCTATGACAGGGAGAACGAGGAATTCAGTTGGGACTACAGTCGGGACAAAAACGCTGTAGATATGATGAAAAAATGCTTGTCTTACGGCAAGGTGGACACGCTCATACTCTTTTGTAATTCTCCTCATTACAGTCAGTGCTCTACCGGTCAGGCATCGGGATCATTGCTGTATCATACCTGCAACATACCGGCGTCTAAGTACAAGGCTTTTGCAGACTATGTTTTGGATGTGGCTGAGCACTTCTTGGCAGAGGGACTTCCGGTAAAGTATATCAGTCCTATCAATGAGCCACAGTGGAAGTGGGGCGGAGCTTCTGTTTGGCAGGAGGGTTGCCATTATGAGACTGAAGAAATGGTTGCCGTATTCCGCATATTTGCTGAGAAAATCATCAAGCGGGGCTTGCCGCTTAAATTATACGGTCCTGAAAGCGGCGAGTATCTCGGACTCACAGAGGAATATCTGGATGCCCTTTATTCAGACAAAACGATTATTAAGGTTCTTGATGTGTTTGCTGTTCATTCGTACCATTGTGATAATGAACCGAGTGTTCGCAGAGAATTCAGAAAAAAGATACGGAACAAATATCCCGACATTCGTATGGATATGAGTGAGTGGTGTGAGCTGCCTAATATGTCGCCTGTAGATGATTTTACGGGAGCACTTATCACCGCACGGATTATCGGTCAGGATCTTACTGTAGCAGGTATGGACAGCTGGATATCATGGGTAGCAGTGAACAATTTTGCTGTAAAGGACGGCAAGGACTACAGCGACGGAGTGATAACTGCAGATTTTGATTTTTCCGCTTGGGCAGTAGCCATGAGATGGTACGGATTTGCCCATTTTTCACGCTATGTACCTGTAGGCTCAACAGTGCTCAACATTGGCATGGAACCTACTGATGACAATAATTTGACTAATGCTTTTGCTTTTCTCACTCCGGACAGCAAAACCGTTTTGGTGGCAGTGAATGAGGGAGAAAATACCGAGATTACATTGAACGGAAATTTCAGCCATATGAAAAAAATTATCTCAGATGGTGAAAGGCTGCTTAAGGAAGATTATGACGGCGATTTTAAACAAAGCATTATATTGAATAAAAATTCAATAATTACGGTAATTTTGTCCTAAAATATTGACATCATATAACATCTGTGATATTCTGTAATCACGGATGAAAGGAGTAATTTTATGAATGAATACTATGACCCAAACAGTCAAAATCAACAATATCAGCAATATAATCAGCCTCCGTATCAGCCGCCCTATTATCCGCAGTATGATTCTACTACTGAGGTTATGTCGGTAGGTCAGTATATCGGTATGTTTATACTGTCGGCTATCCCGATTGTAAATATTATTTGTTGGATAGTTTGGCTTTGTTCACCTAATACAAATAAGAATAAGAAAAATTATATTATTGCCAACATAGTTATTTGGGCGATTATGATAGTGATTTCCGTTATCTTTGTCGTCCTTGGCAGCGTGCTCGGAATTTCAGCGGCATCTATGCTGTAAATATGTAAGAAAAATAATAACCTGTGAACCGTAAAGAGTTCACAGGTTATTTTGTTATTTATGTCCTTTTTCCTCGTCAGTGTAGAAATCTTCCATAGATACGGTTTCTTTTTCTTTTTGAGGAGTGTATTTATCTTGGTAGTAGTTTTCGGCTTTTGATTCAAATGAGCCGTCAGGCTTTGTGGTAATCATTGTACAGCCTCTCTGAGCACCGTATTTGTTGATACCTACATATGCGAGATAGTCCACCGTGTAGTCATAGGTGAGCTGGATACCTTTATACAGCATGGTAAAGTTGTTTAGGTGGTCGTGTCCGAAGAAAATTCCTTTTGTTGAGCCTAACTCAAGGCATTTGTCGAACAAGCCGTAGTTCTTTTCGCTGGGATATACTACGAGATCCTTTTCGCCTGCTTTGCCGCCTGTGTATTTTGAGTCGGCGGTGTCCTTATAGCCGTTTTCTTTATATTCATTATACGCTGTCAGCATTTCCTGCGGCGGCATATGGAAGAACATAAGAGATTTAGGCGTTTTGTTATTGTTTATCTTTGTGAGTGCCTTTATTTGTTGTTCGTACCATTCTACCTGATTTTTGTGTACGCAGTCATATTTCCACATAATACCAAAATAATCGTTGTCTATGTAGGAGTGAGAGTCTAACATAACAAAGGACTGTGTTATTTCGCCCTTTGAGGTTTGGACATTCACGATATAGTTTCCGTATCCGTCTACATCTTTAGGCCCCGATTGGAACAGGCAGTGTGGATATTTTTGTCTGTTTGAGTATAATTCTGATATGTCTTCTCGGCTGAAATAGGAGTAAGCCTCGGTGTCGTGATTGCCAAAGGCAGGACACCAATATACGCCTAGCTTTTCCATAAGACTCGCAAAAATAACTGCCCCTGTTTTGTTGTTAAATGTGCCGGCCTGAAACGGAACGGGGTATGCAATGTCACCGGTAACGATAACCAAATCGGGCTTTTCTTCAGCTACCATGGCAGCAACCGCATTGATTGCCTGATTATCCTTTTTTACGCTCATAAATCCGGCACCTATATGCACATCGCTGAGCTGCATTACCCTAAAATCATTGTCGGTCACAAAGGTTGTGTAGTCGTTTTTTTCTTCGGGGGTGAGCTGTGATGAGTATGACACGGGATTTATACTCTTTATATAATTTTTGCAGGAGGCTGCGCATATTGTGTTGATTGCAGTGATTATTGCAATTATGCACAAAAGGGCTATCAGTATTCCCAGCAGTACCTTACCTGCGATTTTTCTCTTTTGCTGCGGTGTTCTTTTTTGTTTTTCTTTAGTAGCCATAAATTTTCTTAATACTCCTTATCCGTTGATTAAAAATTTTGCGTGCTCAATAATACTTTTTATTGCAGACACAGTAATAGTGGCACCTGTTATGATTGCAAAAATTCCGTCCGCCGCAAAATTGATTTTTGTAATCAAAAACAGTCCCATCAGTGCGCATAGAGTTACAAAGCAGTCCAAAAAGCTGTCGGTAATCAGTGCCTTTATGATGGGTGAGCGGTCCTTCTTATAGAAGTGGCTGTACATTATTCCCATAGCAATTTTTACGAAAACGGTGGTTATGATTATATATGCGTAGCCGGCGCTGTATGCAACCGGCAGGGGATACAGCACACGCTCAAGTCCGTTATATACAAAGTAGCCGCCTGTCACGGTAATTATTATATTGATTACGAAAGTACACAAGCTCTGCGTTCTTTCATTCTGCATGTCGTTCATCTTTTTGTAGAATATAAATCCCAGCAGTGCAATGAGACAACCGAATGTGTCGCCCAAATTGTTTATGGCGTCACAATATATCGACAGTGAGTTGGAACTTATTCCTACAAATAACTTTGTCAAAAATAATGCAAAGTTGGCAATTGTTCCGATTATAGTGGCTGCTTTGCCTGTCTTGTCCATAGGTCATCCCACCTTATTTTAAGTTTACTTAACATAAATTTAACACAGACTTATCATAACATAAATCACACTCCTTTGTCTATACTAATTATGGTGATACTATGGATATGTTAAAGGTTTTGATTTTGTCTGTTGCGTCCTTTGCGGTGCTTTTTGTGCTGACAAAGCTCATGGGTTACCGACAAATATCGGAAATGTCGTTTTTTGATTATGTTGTGGGAATAACAATCGGTTCTGTTGCGGCTGAGATGGCAACTAATATTGATACTCAATGGTGGCGAGGTATTATAGCTATGGCAGTGTACGCCTTGTTTGAGATACTGTTGCCCTGGATTTCTCGAAAAAGCGTCAGTGCACGCTCATTTATTTCAGGCAAACCCGTGGTACTGATTAAAAACGGACAAATAGATAAGAATGCTCTAAAAAAAGCCCATTTGGATATTAACGACCTTTTAGCGAGCGCAAGGGGACAGGGCTACTTTTCGCTGTCGGATATTGACGGCGCAATTATGGAGACCAGCGGAAAGGTCAGCTTTTTGCCCACGCCGCAAATGCGACAGCTCAATCCTAAAGACTTTAATTTTTCGCCGATGCATACAGGACTTTGTACAAATCTTGTTTTGGACGGAAAAATTATGTACTCTAACTTAAAGGAAACAGGCATTGACGAGCGAAAGTTAAACAAAATTCTTGCCGACAGACAGGTAAGGCTGAAAGATGTATTATTGCTCACAGTAAATGAGGCAGGGCAGACAGAAATTTATAAAAAATCATAATCACCGATTTACCGGTGGTTATGAGTGACTCTTTTTGATGAATGTCGATACCTAAGTACAAAAATAACCCGAACTCATTTTTGAGTTCGGGTATTTATCGTTGGTGTTAATTATTTTTTGGTTATCATAGCTCTCAGTGAGTTTGCAACGGCTATCAGACATACGCCTACATCGCCGAACACCGCTACCCACATAGGCATTTTCTTTGCAAGAAAAATATCGAGCACAAGTATAACGGCTTTTACGAGAACGGAAAAAACAATGTTTTCCGTAGCAAGACGCATTGTCTTTTTAGCTGTGCGTATTCCCTTAGGGAGAGTAGACAGCGAGTCTCCCATTACAACAATGTCGGCAGCCTCGATTGCAACATCAGAGCCGGCACCGCCCATTGCTATTCCTACATCCGAGGCAGTAATCACAGGCACATCGTTAATTCCGTCGCCCACATAGAGTACGGTTCTGCCTTCAGCTTTTATTTCTTCTATTTCTTTTACCTTTTCAACCGGCAGAAGTTTAGAATAGTGAACATCTATTCCGGCTCTGTCTGCTATGTCCCTTGCAATTTCTTCGTTATCTCCGGTAAGCATTGCCGTTTTTGTAATTCCGAGCTTGCGCATATCGGCTATAGCCCGGCGTGACTCCTCTTTTATAACATCGGCGAATACTATGTCGCCCAAAAATTCTTCGTCATCGCAGCAGTATATTGCAGTTCCGATTAGCTTTGTTTCGCTGAAATCTACACCGACTCTTTCCATAAGCTTTGCGTTGCCGACATAATATTTTGTCCCGTCCACAACTGCACTTACGCCCTCTCCGGCATAATTTTTTGCATCGGTTACTACTGCATCATCTGCAAATCCCGCAAATGCGAGAGCAACGGATTTTGCTATCGGGTGAGTGCTGAATTTTTCGCAGGCGGTAATAATCCGCAGCAACTCGTGATGTTCTTTTTTATCTTTGCAGTGGCAGTGTTTACATTCACATTGTACAAACTCAAATTTGCCGGAGGTAATTGTGCCGGTTTTGTCGAACACGGCAGTGTCACATTTGCCGAGTGCCTCAAGGTAGTTGCCGCCTTTGACGAGCATACCGAACTTCGAGCAGCTTCCTATTCCGCTGAAAAAGCAAAGCGGTACGCTGATTACGATTGCACATGGACAGCTTACTACCAAAGCAGACAGTCCACGGTGCAGCCATTCGTGCCACGAGCCGTGCAGGAACAGCGGCGGTATTATTATAATAAGTATAGCAATGAGACAAACGACGGGTGTGTAGACTCTTGCAAATTTTGTGATGAATTTTTCGGCATTACTCTTTTTATCGGATTCGTCCCCAATCATATCAAGTATGCGAGCGACTGTGGATTCGCTGTAAGGCTTTGTTACTTTGATTTTCAGCGCTCCGTCAATACTGATTGAGCCACCCAAAACTTCGTCGCCTTCTGATTTTGTAAGCGGAATAGATTCGCCGGTAAGGTCTTTCATATCTACCTCAGAGCTGCCTTCGGTTATTATTCCGTCGAGATGTATCTTTTCGCCGGGTTTGACGGAAACTGTGTCGCCTACAGCTACTTCGTCGGGGGATACGGTTATTTCTTTTCCGTCACGGAGAATGTTCACTGTGTCCGGTTTTCTTTCGAGCATATCGGTTATTGACTTTTTGCTTTTTGCTACAGCTTTGGCTTGCAGCATTTCGCCGAGGGTGAACAGCAGCATTACCGAACAGCCTTCGCTGTATTCTTTTATTGCAAAGGCACCCAGTGATGCAACGGTCATCAAAAAGTTTTCATTGAATATTCTGCCGTGCATAATTCCGTCTACAGCATCTCGCACTATATTGAATCCTACTAAAAGATATGATATGCCGAAACAAAGCAGATAGGCGTATTCCGGCAGCGAGGTAAATTCTCTCAGGCAATATCCTATTACAAATAGTATAGTGGCGATTACAAATTTTGTTATTTCTTCTGTTTTTAGTCTGTCGTCACTGTGGTCGTGGCCGCAACTCTCACAGGCGCAGGTGTGATTATGTTCACTCATTCTATATACCTCTCTAAATAGTCTTTGTCATTTTTTACATTTTCGTACATTATAGCACAATGTTTTTTGTATTACAATCTTAAAAATGCCAAGATAATAGACTGATGTCGCATAAAAAGTCAATAGTTATGCTTGAATTTTGTAGAAGTTACACAAAGGTTACAAAAATGTAACAAAATCCTTGTATAAAGTTACTGTAGATTACAATTTGTAAAACTTGGTATAATGTAACACGTTGGTCAAACAACAGATAAGCGAGTTCAATCGAAAACATCAAAAATTTCGTAATCATCAAATCGTTCCCATTGGACGAAATGAAAAAGGAGAGTATTATGGCTAAGAAGAAAACCCTGCTTATAGTTCCGTTTGTACTTTTGTTTACTTTGATTATTTCATTGATAACACCATTTTGTGCATACGCAGAAACAGATGACGGAGGATTTACTCCACGACTCACTGCACCGAGCTCGAGCAATCCTTATTATTCGAGCAAGCTGAACTATTATTTTCAAACAGGCTACGGTATGCCTAACTGTGTAGCTTATGCCTACGGCAGAATTTATGAGCTTAACGGTGAAAAACCTAAGTTTACACACGGCAGTGCCGGTGATTGGTATTTTATGAACAAGAACGCCGGCTATTATGACTACGGCTCAACGCCAAAGGTTGGCGCAGTTGCCTGTTGGAGTCATCATGTAGCAGTGGTGGAAAAGATAAATTCCGATGGTTCAATCACTTTTTCCGAGTCAAGATGGCAAGCAGAATATTTTGTAGTAGTAAGATACAAAAATCCTGCCGCACATAACCACCAAAAATTCTATGGCTACATCTATACATATAATGAGAAAAAGGCCAAGAGCAATGCAAAAAAATCTAAGCAGGAAAAATTAGGCGAAAAGATTGCAAACAAAAAGGTGAAAAAGAACGCCTGTTATATGCAGAAAAAGGCTGATACATATTCGGCACCGGTTTCTTCCACTCAAAACAAATTTGTTGTAGTAAAGTTAGACAATGCAGCAACAGACAATAAGAAAGACGAGAAGATTATTCAAAATATGAATCTTCTCTCGGATAGATTAGGCAAAAAATAATATGGCATAATAAAAGCCGACAAGTACGATTGTGTACCTGTCGGCTTTTTGCATATTATATTGTTAGCCCTTAATGTGTCTGAGCTGTTCTTCGTCGAATGTGGAGAGGAACTCGTCATATGAGCCCTTACGGTCAATATACTTGTTACCGCTGATTTCGATAATTCTGTCTGCGATTGTCTCTACGAACTGATGGTCGTGAGAGGTGAACAGAACAGTTTCGGGATAACGGATAAGTCCATTATTCAGTGCAGTGATTGACTCAAGGTCAAGGTGGTTTGTAGGCTCATCGAGTATGAGCACATTTGCACCGCTGAGCATCATCTTGCACAGCATACAGCGTACTCTCTCTCCGCCGGAGAGCACATTTGACATCTTAAGTGCATCGTCACCGCTGAATAGCATTCTGCCCAGCCAACCTCTAATGTCAGCCTCGAGTACCTCGTCGGTGTATTGTCTCAGCCAATCAACTAAAGTAAGTTCCTTGCCGTCAAAATAGCTGCTGTTGTCGGATGGAAAATAGCTGCGGCTTGTGGTAACACCCCACTTATAGCTGCCCTCGTCAGGCTCCATTTCGCCCATAATTATTTTGAAAAATGTCGTTTTTGCAACAGCGTCTGAGCCGACAAATGCAACTTTTTCTCTTGGGTGAATAACGAATGAAATATCATCTAGGACTTTTCTGTCGCCGATTGTTTTTGTGAGATGGTCAACTCTCAGCAAGTCGTTGCCGCATTCTCTGTCCGGCTTAAAGTCAACATATGGAAAACGGCGGGAGGATACGGGCATTTCTATCATTTCGAGAGCATCGAGCTGTTTTTTTCTGCTTGTAGCCTGCTTAGATTTAGCGGCATTTGCAGAGAAACGATTGATAAAGTCCTGCAACTCTTTGATTTTCTGCTCGTTCTTCTTATTTTGGTCTCTTGCCTGACGCTGACGCATCTGTGTGTACTCAAACCAAAAGTCGTAGTTTCCGGTGTAGAGAGTGATTTTGCCGTAGTCTACATCACAGATATGCGTGCAGACTTTGTTGAGAAAGTGACGGTCGTGAGATACAACGATAACAGTGTTCTCAAAATCTAACAAAAAGTTCTCGAGCCAGCTGATAGCGGACAAATCCAAGTGGTTTGTAGGCTCGTCCAACAGAAGAATGTCGGGATTGCCGTACAATGCCTGAGCGAGCAGCACCTTTACCTTCATATCATTTGGCAGTTCTGCCATTTTCATATAATGGTATTCGTCAGTAACGCCAAGCTTGTTGAGCATAAATTCTGCATCGCTTTCGGCATTCCAGCCGTCAAGGTCGGCAAATTCTGCCTCCAGCTCTCCTGCCTTTATTCCGTCTTCTTCGTTGAAATCCGGTTTAGCATATAAGGCGTCCTTTTCTTCCATAATTTCTATCAGTCTCGGATTGCCCATAAGTACAGTTCTTACTACTTCGTACTCATCATAGGCAAAGTGGTCCTGCTTCAGTACAGAAAGTCTTTCGCCGGGTGTGATGATGACCTCGCCTTTGCTCGGCTCAAGCTCACCGCTGAGAACCTTAAGAAATGTTGATTTTCCGGCGCCGTTTGCACCGATTATGCCATAGCAGTTCCCGGGTGTAAAAGTAACATTTACACGCTCAAAGAGCGAGCGTCCACCAAACTGCACGGATATATTGTTTGCTTGAATCATTTGGCTACCTCCGTTTCAATGGTATGATTTTAGCACAAGTGGATAGTAATTTCAACACCAATATATTATCTTCTCACATTATGACATATTTTGCACATTCGCTGTAATATAATTCTGTTGAAAAATATGTAGGGCGTGTGACAATGGCAGTCAAGGACAAGCTAAAAACCAATATAAAAATCAACAATGTGAGTATGAAACAATGGACAAGATTCGGTCTTTACCTGTTGTTAGGCTTTTTGCTGAGTATAGGCAAAATATCAATGGGCTGTGCTCCCTTTGCCGTGTCAGCCGTGGCAGTGTCAAAAAAGAAAGGCTGGATTTTTTCGGGCATAGGTGCAGCATTGGGATATCTGATAGGCGGAGTGAATACATATTCCGCACGCTATTTGGCGGCTGTAGTTATGGCAGCGATTGGTGCTTTTGCCGCAGAAACCTTTGAACTGAATCTTTCAGCGTCTTTTGGTATGGCAGTTGCTTTTTTGGCAGATTTTGCCACCGGCGTTGTTTTGAATATTCATTTGGGCAGTGAGGTAGAAAAATACATTGTGCTGTTAGGTGAGAGTGTGCTCGCAATGGGAGGAGCATATTTTTTCTATAAAGGGTTGAACACTAATTTTCATAGGCTGAAGCTGTGTGCATTGCCTGTTGCTGACATATGCTGTGTTCTTATCTGCGGAGCTATGATACTTATGAACTTTTCGCTGATACACATAGGCATTATATATCCTGCACAAATTGTGGCTGTTCCGCTGATTTTGTTGTCGCTTCGCTACGGAGGAGAGCGGTGGGGACTGATTATGGCGTTGTCATTAGGCTTTTCTGTCAGTTTGGTGAACAGTGATATGCTGTATTTGGCAGGGGCATTTGGATTTTCTGTATTAGTGGCGTCGGTGCTGTCTCCGTTGAACAGCTTTGGTGCGGCGGCAGGATATTTGTGCTCTATGGGATTCTTTTCTGCGGCTGCCGCAGATACGGTGGGACTTTCGGTATTTATAAACAGTCTCATAGGTTCGGCTGTTTTTGTACTTTTGCCGCCGACGATTACAGACAAGATTGAGACGTTTTGGGACAGCTCAAGAGATGTGGCCCCCGATGGAACGCTGAGACAAAATCTTGTGCTTAAGTTGAGATTCGCCTCCTCTGCTATGGCGTCAATAAGCGAGAGTGTGGACCAGGTCAGAGAAAAAATAAACCAAATAAATCGCAGAGAGAATGAACAAAATGCCGCTAACATGATTGACGAGGAATATATACGAAAAGAGATAATACTCGAAAAAACAAACCAGATACGAATGGTGGCATCGGACCAATTTTTTTCTATATCAGATATGCTGGACGATTTGGCTATGGAATTTGACGAGGCGGAAATATTTGACTCCAACGCATCATCAAAAATAAGGCGATTCTTGGGCGATTACGATATTTATCCTACTAATATTTCTGCAATCGAGGACAAGTATAACAGAATGAGGGTTGAGATATTGCTCTCGGGATATGTGACCGGACTTGATAATCCGAAATTTCAGCAGGGGATAAGCAAGATTTGTTCACGATATTTTGATGAGGGCAGAGTAACCAATTTTAAGAACGAGACAATGTTGTCGTTTTTTGAAAAGCCTAATTATAGGTTGTCGGTCGGTTTTGCTCAGCACAGTGCAGAGGGCACCTTGTGTGGTGATACCGTCAAGATTATATCCGATAACAAGGGGCATAGCATTTTGATAATAAGCGATGGTATGGGAAAAGGCTCACGGGCGGCACTTGACGGTGCGATGGGCGCAGGATTGCTGTCTCGATTGATTAACGCAGGCTTTGGCTTTGACAGTGCGCTGAAGGTGGTCAATTCCGCATTGCTGGTAAAAAGTAATGATGAGAGCCTTGCAACTCTCGACATTGCCAATATTGATTTGTTTACAGGAAAATGCGAGATATTTAAGGCAGGCGCACCGGCGAGCTATATCATAAAAAACGGTGGAATAACCCGATGTGAGTTGACCTCAATGCCTGCAGGAATACTGCGGGGGATAGAATTTGCAAAACGGACAGCAGTGCTGGGAGTAGGTGACTCAATACTCCTTATGAGCGACGGCATTACCGACTTAGGCGAGGAGTGGCTGCGCAACAGGCTCAGCACTGTTGATACTGACGATGTTCAGAAGATTGCCGACACAGTTTTGCAGTCTGCAATAAAACAGTGTGAGGGCACAAAGATGGATGATATGAGTATTATTTTTGCACGGTTGGAAAGGAATTGATTATATGGGCGGAATTTTTGGCTATGTGGGAAAAGGGGATTGTAAGCAAAGAATTGTGCGGGGGTTGAAAAGCCTACGCTACAGAGGTGCAGAAATGTCGGGAGTGGCTTTTAGGATAGGAGACGATATACTCTCGGTCAAGGTCCGTGGCGGCGCCGAGAATTTGAGCGAAAAGATTGTAACAGACGCAGATTGCCACACCGCATTGGCTCAGACCGGCGATGCAAACCGCACGAAAGCATCTAATCTTATGGCACCGCCATCGGCGAATAATCTGTTCGCCGTATGTATGGACGGAATTATATCTAACTTTGATGTGCTAAAGAGCCGATGCAATAATCCGTTTCCAATATTGACCGATGAGGATTTGTTTTTGGCGATGCTGTGTATCGGTGACGAAAGAGACAGATTGGCTCTGCTGAAAAAAGTTATATCGGTTACAGACAGCAGACCTACAGTAGCATTCGTGGCGGCTAATGAGGAGGCTATATATTGTCACACAGGAGTTATGCCTCTCGTTATCGGTATTGCCGATGACGGTGTAATGCTGTCCAGTGACATTGCCTCACTCATAGGAATAGCAAAAAAATATGCAGTGCTCTCAACAGGAGATTTTGCGAGGTTGACAAAGGACAAGGTCACTGTGGTTGATTCAAAGGGCAAAAAGGCAAAACGAACACTTTTGCCGTGTCCTAATGAGACATATGCAGAAAGTGATTATGAGCTTAGGGACGAAATATATTATTGTCCTCTTGTGGCAAAGGAAACATATAATGCACTGACTAAAGGCGACAAAATCAATTTTGATTATATAAAACTTTCTAAAAGGTATGTCGGCTCTCTCAAGAGGGTGATTATCACCGCCGACAGAGATTCTTGTTGTGCTGCCGGTTCAGCTGCGGAAAATTTTAAGAGGATGACAGATGTACCGGTGTATTTTTCGGACTGTGACAGTGTAGCTGACTGCGACTGCATTGTGGACAAGAACACGCTTATTGTTGCTGTGTCACACAGAGGAGAGTCGGTGGAGATTTTGTCTGCGCTCGGCTATGCTCATTCCTGTGGAGCAAGAATAGTGTTGATTACAGGCAATCGGCTGTCTGCGGCGGCACGCATTGCCGATGATGTGATAAATACCAAATGCGATTTCGGCAGAGAGAAACTTTCCTTGCGGAGTTTCTTTGCAGAATATATTTCGCTGTGCTTTTTTGGATTGTATTTCGGTAAAAAATGTGATGTCGTGTCCGATTTGTACCAAAATGTTGCGCTTAAAATGGCAGAAATGATGCCCGGTAAAATAGCATCGGCAGTGAAAATATGCCCTCAATTTCCGACAGCATCAAAAAATATGGTGTCGTCGGAAAGATTGATATTTACGGGATACGGAATAGATTACTTTTTGGCTCGTGAGGCGGCAGAAAAGTTCGGTACCGTAGCTGGATTTGATGCTGTAGCGGAAAAATTGAACTATATCGAAAAGCAGTATATTTTTGACTCAAAAAAGAATACTCTTGTTATTGCAATATTGACTGACAGAGACAAAATACAAAAGTCGCTTTTCTTTTTGCGTCGGCTAAAGGCAATCGGTGCGGATATTTTAATATTTACCACTGCCAACGGAGAGCAGGAGATAAATGATTTTGACAATGTGATTTCGTTCAATGACAGCGTTCCTTTGTTTGATCCGTTGTCAGTGGTGGCGGGCTGCTACAAAATGGCAGTCGCTATAGCCGAAGAAAAGATAAAGACCGCAGAAATACAACCTGACCAAAGTGCATAAAAAACTGCAACCTATATTGTCATAGGTTGCAGTTTTTCTGCTTCTATTGAGATGTCAGATTCTTGCTACGCCGTCTTTTCTGGCAGCCTCTGCTACTGCTTTTGCTACTGTGTCCTTGATTCTCGGGTCAAAGGCATATGGCATAATGTAGTCCTCGCTGAGCTTGTCATCATCTACGAGAGAGGCGATGGCATATGCGGCGGCTATTTTCATATTCTCTGTGATTTCGCTGGCACGAACATCGAGGGCTCCTCTGAATATACCCGGGAATGCCACAACATTATTGATTTGGTTAGGGAAGTCGGAGCGACCTGTACCCACAATCCTTGCTCCTGCCTTTTTTGCTTCATCCGGCATAATTTCGGGTGTGGGGTTAGCCATAGCCAAAACGATAGGATCGGGATTCATTGTTTTTATCATTTCGGGAGTGAGCACACCCGGAGCGGATACACCGATAAATATGTCTGCACCCTTTACTGCGTCTGCGAGAGTGCCTTTTGTCATAGAACGGTTTGTTACCTTTGCGATAGCCTCTTTAGACGGATTCAGTCTTTCTCTTCCTTCGTATATTGCACCTGTTCTGTCACAGAGAACAACATCTTTTAGACCGAGCGTCATAAGCAACTTTGCGATTGCGATACCTGCGGCACCGGAGCCGTTGATTACTGCGTGACATTTGCCCAGAGGTTTGCCGATGAGCTTTGTTGCGTTGATGAGAGCAGAGGATACTACTACAGCTGTTCCGTGCTGGTCATCGTGGAAGATTGGAATGTCGCATTTTTCTTTCAGCTTTTCTTCTATCTCGAAACATCTCGGTGCTGATATATCCTCCAGATTTATTCCGCCGAATGAGCCGCTTATGTTATAAACAGTCCGGACAAATTCATCTACATCCTTAGTTCTGACGCAAAGTGGAAAAGCATCTACATCACCGAATTCTTTGAACAGAACACACTTTCCCTCCATTACGGGCATACCTGCCTCCGGTCCAATGTCGCCCAGACCTAATACCGCAGAGCCGTCGGTGATTACTGCCACCATATTCCATCTGCGAGTGAGTTCCCAGCTTTTCTTATAGTCCTTTTGTATTTCGAGACAAGGCTCTGCTACACCCGGAGTATAGGCTAATGATAATGCTTCTTTATCGCCTGCCTTTGCACGAGCGGTCACCTCCAATTTGCCCTTCCATTCGTAATGCTTTTGGAGTGATACTTTTCTGTAGTCCATTTTATTTCCTCAACTTTCATTTTATTGTTAAAATTATAATGAAAATATGGCAGAAACCTCAGACGCAGAACGCCTAAGGCCCTCTGCCCTAGTTTTTCCAAAAAATCAAATTTTATAATCTTTCGATATGTGCTGTAATCTTTTCTTCTTTCACATATGGGGTATAGCCGTCTTCCCACGGGAATACATAATCAAGACCGAGAGCATCTCTGGTTTCGTTGATTTCCTTTTGTACAGCCTCGTTGATAGGTACGCCGCTGTTTTCACGCTGCTTCCATATCTCATATTCTTTTTCACCTGCTGTGTAGATACGCTCTGCACCCGGTGCTTTTTTAGAAGCTCGTACTTCTCTGAGAATTTCGCCGACTTTCTTTCTTGTGGCGTCCTCGCCTACAAAGTGCTCTGTGTCGATAGCCATAAAGAAATGACCGAGGTGATAAGGTACAAGATTGCCGTTTTCGTCCTTCCCGTTCAGTGCCTTGCCATACGCACCGTCCTGGAGAGCGGCAGAAAGAAGCTCAATAATCATAGCATAGCCATAGCCCTTGTATCCACCGAGAGCCTCGCCGATTCCACCGAGAGTAGTCAGTGCGGCAGTGCCTTTTCGGATTCTTCTGAGTGCTTCGCCTGCATCACCGGATACCGGTTCGCCATCAAGACCTATGATAGTACCGGGATGTACTTCTTCGCCGATACGCTCATAGTATTCTATCTTTCCGTTCTGCGTGATAGAGGTTGCACAGTCGATAACGAAATCAAATTTTTCATCCGATGGAATACCCATAGTCAGGGGGTTAGTACCGAACATACCCTCCACACCGAATGTAGGCGCAACCGATGGTCTTGCGTTTGTGCCGGTAAAACCGATACAGCCTTGTTCTGTGGCTTGTGTAGCATAGTAGCCTGCGATACCGTAGTGGCATGAATTGCGGACAGCTACCATACCGAGACCGTACTGTTTTGCTTTGTCTATAGCCATTTGCATAGCTTTTTTGCCGATTACCTGGCCCATGCCGTCGTGACCGTCTACTACAGCAGTGGTAGGAGTCTCTTTTACTACTTCAAAGTTAGTAACGGGCTGCTGAATACCTGCCACGATTCTGTCAATATAAATCGGCTTAAATCTGTTGCAACCGTGGCTTTCAATACCTCTTTTGTCTGATTCTAATAGTACATCCGTGCATATTTCGGCATCCTCACGAGGTACGCCGTAACCTACGAATGCGTCTGTAACAAAATCAGTGATTAAGTTCCAAGGACAAATAACTTTTCCCATAATTAAGTCTCCTTTTCTATTATCTTTCCCAACTGCGAGAGCGTTCTACCGCTCTCTTCCAGTCAGAATATTTTTTGTTTCTGAGATCTATTGACATAGATGGCACAAATATCTTGTCTACCTGACGGTTTGATTCAATTTCTGCCGTGTCTTTCCATACTCCTGTGGCGAGTCCTGCCAAATATGCTGCACCGAGAGCCGTTGCCTCTCTGTTCTTAGGACGGTTTACATTGCAGCCGGTCATATCAGCCTGCATCTGCATCATTATGTCTGATACACTGGCTCCGCCATCGACTCTCAGGTCTTTGAGCATAATGTCGCTGTCGCTCATCATAGCTTCCAACAGGTCGGTCATCTGATATGTGATACTCTCTAAGACAGCACGGCATACATGCTTTTTGTTGATGGAACGGGTGATGCCCACCATTATGCCTCTGGCATACATATCCCAATACGGTGCGCCTAATCCTGTGAATGCTGGCACGAGATACAGACCGTTTGTGTCCTCAACTTGTTCTGCATACTCGTCACATTCCCGAGCGCTGCTGATTAGCTCCAATTCATCACGGAGCCATTTTATTACAGAGCCTGCATTGAATGCCGAGCCCTCAAGATCATATGTGATTTCGCCGTCTAAGCCCCACGCAATTCCTGACAAAAGGTTAGAACGGCTGTCTATACGGCTGTCGCCTGTGTTCATAAGTAGGAAACAGCCGGTGCCGTATGTATTCTTAGCCTGACCTTTTTCGAAACAGCCTTGACCGAACAGTGCGCCCGGCTGATCGCCGATAGCTCCGGCGATAGGTATTCCTTTCAGCTCCTCAATACCTGTGATTTTTGCTACATCACCGTAGATACAGCTTGATGGCTTAACCTCAGGCAGAATGTTCATAGGTATATCCATAATCTCGCAGAGATGTTTGTCCCAACAGAGATTGTCTATATCGAACAGCATCGTGCGGCAGGCATTGGAGTAGTCTGTCACATGAACAGCACCGTTTGTCAGATTCCAAATCAGCCATGTGTCTATTGTGCCGAAAAGAAGTTCGCCTCTTTCGGCTCTTTCACGGACACCCTCTACATTGTCGAGTATCCATTTTATCTTTGTTGCACTGAAATATGCGTCAATTAGCAGTCCTGTTTTGCTCTTTATGTAGTCGGAGAGCCCTTGTTTCTTTAGCTCCTCACAGTAGTCGGCTGTTCGTCTGCACTGCCAAACTATTGCGTTGTATACAGGATTGCCCGTCTCTTTGTCCCAGATGACTGTAGTCTCACGCTGGTTTGTTATGCCTATTCCGGCGATTTGCTCCGGCTTAATGTTTGTGTGTCGGATGCATCCCATCATTGCACTTATCATAGAGAACAAAATCTCTGTAGCGTCGTGCTCTACCCATCCGTTTTGGGGATAATATTGGTTGAATTCGTTTTGCTGTTTAGCTACGATTTCGCCTTTTTTGTTGAATATGATAGCACGGGAACTTGTGGTGCCTTGGTCCAGCGCCATTATGTACCTTTCTGCCATTGGGTTCCTCTCCTTTGCTCAATTTTGAGCATAATAATAAGGTTGCAAAGCACTGTGCTTTACAACCTTAATTCTACCATTATTAGCATTTTCAGTCAACAAACCAAAGTAACAAAAATTATATCGCATTTTTGGTTATTATTACTCACGGACAGACTTGTTAATAAACAAATCGGTCTATATATACAGAAGTATCAGTCGATATTGTTTTCGATAAAGTTGACGATGTCCTCGACTGTTTTCATATTTTCTATAGTCTCGTCGGGAACCTCTATCGAATATTGGTCCTCTATTGACATTACTATATCGATTGCGTCCAAAGAGTCAGCGCCCAAATCCTCTGCCAGATTTGATGAAAGCTCAATTTTGTCCGCAGATATTCCTAATTGCTCCGACAGTATTTCTTTTACTTCGTCTAATATCACAAAAGTTCACTCCTTCAAAAAGTTGTTGTTATATTCAACTTTGTGTGCTATTATCATATTATAAACTTTTTACTCGTTTGTCAATAACAAATTTTTAAGAGGTATTGAATATGGAAAAGAACTTGAATTTCGGTCTTATCGGTTATCCTTTAGGCCACTCTATGAGCAAGGTTATTCACGAGCAGCTTTTTGCATTGTCCTCTGTGAAGGGAACATATGAGATGATAGAGGTAGCTCCCGAAAGCCTAAAGGAAACCTTCAATAAAAAATTAATTTCTCTCAGAGGTTTTAATGTTACTATTCCACACAAGATAGATATTATCACTATGATGGACGAGCTGTCAGACAGGGCAGAGCTTTTCGGAGCGGTCAATACCGTGGATGTCAGAGAGGATAAGATTGTCGGACACAACACGGATTGCGTAGGCTTTTTGAGAGCACTTGAGTCAGCAGACATTACACTGGGCGGCAACGTGCTTTTGTGCGGCAGCGGCGGTGTTGCCCGTATGATAGCATTTGAGACGATTTTGGCAGGTGCTCAGCTTACTGTAGCAGTCAGAGAGTCTGATATCCCTGCCGCAGAGGAAATAAAAAAAGAAATAGAGCAAAAAACCGGCAAGACTTGTACCATTATGCTTTTGGCAGATGTGAGTGACTCCTACGATTTGATAGTCAACGGAACTCCCGTGGGTATGTATCCTCATATGGATGCTTGTCCTCTCCCTAAAGATATTATCCAAAAAGCCGGTGCTGTGTTTGATGTAATATACAACCCATTAGAAACAAAGTTTGTCAAGTATGCAAAAGAGGCAGGGCTAAAGTATTCGGGCGGATTGTCTATGCTTGTTTGGCAGGCTGCTGTTGCAGAGGAGATTTGGAATGATGTTAAGTTTTCTGTAGATGATATAAAAAAGGTTACAGAAATAACAGGCAGGGAGTTGACAAATAATGGCTAACATAGTACTGTGTGGATTTATGGGCAGCGGAAAAACTGTTGTGGGCAAGGAGCTTGCGAAAATAATGGGCTGCAAGTTCGCCGATACAGACGAGATGATTGAGGCTGAGCAAGGGGTTACAATCAAGGCGATTTTTGCCACACACGGCGAGGACTATTTCCGCGACCTTGAGCACGAGATGTGCAAAAAGGTAGCAGGAATGAAGAATTGTGTGATTTCTACCGGCGGCGGAGCTATGACCTATCAGCGCAATGTGGATGCAATTAAGCAGTACGGAGCAAAGGTGGTATTTTTGGATGCCTCCTTTGATGTTATATGTGACAGAATCGGTGACAGTAACAATCGCCCCCTGTTTAAGGACCGGAAAAAAGCAAAAGAATTGTACGACGAAAGAAAGAGCAAATACCATGCTGCAGCCGATTACATTATCGACGGAAATATGAGTGCACGCAAGACAGCACTGGAAATTGCGGATATGTTTAAATAGTTACAAAAATTACGGTTTTATATTTTATGTTGAAATATTTGTATCGTTGTGCTATAATGTCACATATTTGAGGTCAGTGCATATATTTTTTGTACAATAAAAATGAGGTGTCAAATGAATGAGCACTAATTTATCCCAAAAGTCTGTTAAGCATGACGTAAAAATGTTTAAGAAATATAGAAATTTGCTGGGTGAGCTTACGAGAAAGAATATCAAATTAAAGTATCGTAACTCTTGGCTCGGTATTTTTTGGTCTTTCTTACAGCCGTTGCTTAATATGATAGTTCTTTCTGTAGTATTTACAGGATTGTTCGGTAAGAGTAACGAGCACGTTATTTGTTATCCGGTATTCTTATTTGCAGGTCGTCTTGTATATGATTTCTTCAGTACCGCCACAAAGCAGGCGATGACCTCCTTCAGACGAAATGCCGCTATCATCAAAAAGGTGTATGTACCTAAGTATATGTACCCGCTTTCGTCCATCTTTTCCACATTTGTTACATTTGCGATATCACTTCTGTGTTACATTTGTGTTTGGATATTCTTTAAGGCGACGGGTATAAGCAACGGTTCGCATCTGCACTTAACATGGAATGTGTTTGCTTTCTTTATTCCTATGATTCAGGTTCTCCTGTTCTCAACCGGTATCGGTCTTATCCTTTCGGTACTTGAGGTTTATTTCAGAGATATTGAGTACATTTGGGATGTATTTGTTAGACTTACATTTTATCTTGTACCTATTCTTTATCCTCTCCAGAGAATTAAGAGCAGTCACCATTTGGTTATGCTCGTTAAGATAAATCCGTTGTATTCGATAGTAACGCTGTTCAGAAATGCAGTGCTTTACGGTAAAACTATTGACCTAAAATTGTTTATTTACGGTACGGCTTGTTCATTGATTGTGCTGATTATCGGCATACTTGTATTCAACTGGAAGAGCGACGATATTGTATTTCATCTGTAAAAATAAAAGTCCGATGATTATTCATCGGGCTTTTTTATCGCTGATTTTCTTCCTCGTATTCTTTGGAATATTCGGTGTTTTGGGTGGACGGTATTGGTACACCCATCTCTGTCTTTTCATCAGGTTGCACAGTGGGATTAGCCACGCTTTCACAATACCTGTTGGTTATATCGGGGGACAGATTATACTTTTTTTGATATTTTTTGGGCATACTGCTCTCTCCTTTCGGCGATAGTAGTATGCCCCTTTTTCTTACTTATCTTTTCTCTTAAAAGAATTTTTTTCGATATATATAGGTCGGTTCTTAACTTGCTGATAAATTTTCGCGATGTATTCGCCTATTATGCCTACGGTAAAGAGCAGCACACCGCTGAAGAAGGTTATCAGTATTACTATTTGGGTAAAACCGTCTACAGTTATGTTTGATGTCAGTTTTCGTATTATAGTCACTATTAGGTATATGATAGACAGCAGGGTGGAAATCGAGCCAATCACTGTGGCAATTTTAAGAGGTGCTACCGAGAATGCAAGCATTCCGTTCAGACCGTATTTTATCAGTTTCGACAGACTCCACTTTGTTTCGCCGGAGTTGCGTTCCTCTGCAATGTATTCGATATATTTTACATTGAATCCTATCCAGCTGAATATTCCCTTCGAAAATCTGTGGTATTCGCCTAAAGATAGCACTGCATCCTTAAATTTGGATGAGAACAGTCTGAAATCACTTGCACCGTTTTTCATTTCGGTTTCGGTCATTTTGTTCATAATGCGGTAGAATGTGGATTTTGCCGCACTCATAGCCTTACTTTCTCTTCGCTCATTTTGGTAGGCGCATACGCAGTCGCAGTCGCTGTCACTTTTGATAATGTCGTACATTTCTGCAGCTACCGACGGATGCTGTTGCAGGTCGGCGTCAATTACGCATATATAGTCGCCGTCTGCATTTTTCAGTCCGGCGAATATAGCGGACTCCTTGCCAAAATTGCGTGAAAAATTGATAATGCTAATGTTATTTTCGGTTTTTGTATCAAAAAGTTCCTTCAGTACCCGTCCGGTGTTATCGTTACTGCCGTCGTTTATGAATACATACTCATAGGTTATGCCTCTGTGACTGAATTGTTTTTCTGCTTCTTCAAAGAATTTTTTTACATTTCCTTCTTCGTTGTAGCAGGGGATTACTAATGATAAATCCATTCTTTCCTCGCCTTATTCCTCGCTGTTTTTGTTGTAGATTATTTTCAGCCCATCTATGATTAAGTTTTCATCCGTAATCATTTTGTGCTTGCATATCTTCGCTATGCTTTTGCCTAATCCTCCGGTTACTACTATTGTAGCTTCTTCGCCCAGCTCCTCTTGGAATCTGTCAACAAACCCGTCCAGCATTGCGGCAGTGCCTACTACGCATCCGCTTTTCATACTCTCTATGGAGTTAGTGCCGATTACCTTTTTAGGTGCAGTTATGTCGATTTGGGGCAGCAGTGCTGTGCCCGATGACAGCGCATTGATGGAGGTTTTTACTCCGGTGGTTATTATTCCGCCTAAGAAATTTCCGTTTTTATCTATTACAGAGCCTGTGGTAGCTGTACCTAAGTCAAATATGATGATGGGACACGGATATTTTGCTTTTGCCGCTACGGCACCTACAACCAAATCTGCACCGAGCTGTGCTGGGTCGTCAATTTTTATGCTGAGTCCGGTCTTTATTCCGGGGCCTACCACAAGTGCGTCTACTCCGCAGACTAATTTTATCGCTTTTTTCAGCGTGCCGATAAGTGCCGGTACTACGCTGGAAATTATTGCTCCGTCTAAATTTGTGGCACCGTGTATGTTCAAAAAGCTGTACAGCTTCATTGCATACTCCTCGTCGGTTTCGTATATATTGGTGGACAGTCTTCCGCTGGTTACCAAATCATCTCCGTCGAGAACACCTAATACTATATTAGTGTTTCCTACATCTACTGCAAGAATCATATTATCACCGCCTGTTTTGTATTTTATCATATTTGACTAATAATGTAAATTATTTTGTTTGACTTTGGCTTTGGTTCATTATATAATATCTTGTGTTATTTGTTGATTTTACAAAATTGAATGTGTTTCCGTAGCTCAGCAGGATAGAGCGACCGCCTCCTAAGCGGTAGGTCGGGTGTTCGAATCACCTCGGGAACGCCACAATGCAGGTGTGACTGTACGCCTGCATTTTTATTTTTGTTTTTTTTTGAACATTTTGTAGAATATTATTATCCGATATGATATAATTTTTTCATCGGAGTGAGAAATATGGTAGGTAAGAAAATTTGTGTTTTCGTAAAAATGATTATTGCAGCGGCGTTGCTTTGCTTTTTTACTATGCCTTTTTCTGCGTTGGCTTACAATGCCGATTATATGTCTCCTGAAAAGTGGAACAGTAAAAATGTTGTGTCTGCCGATTTTGTAAAAAAAGGTGTGGCAGGCGAAATGAGCGGAACATATAAATATTTTTTGGACAATGACGACGGCTGTTTTTATATCTGTCTCAATATTGATAAGAGTGACAGCTAGATTGTTCCCGAAAATATAAAAATCGGCTTCAACATAACCGACGGAGCAGAATCGTACTCTTTTGCTACAGACCAAAACGGAATGTGCGACAGTGATGAGGGTACTGCTGAGGTGTTTTCGGTATAGTCGGATTTTTTGACATATTCCAATTTGCACGGCGGAAGGTACATGTGTGCCGTCAGTATTCCTAAAGGCGAGGATAGCTACAATTTTGTTGTGAGTCTGTGGAATAACGGCAGACGCTATATTATTGATGAAAAAATTACAGTAAAGAGAATATCAACTAATACGAAAAAGTCGGAACGCACCAAAAAATCAAAGGCCTCAAAATCTGCCAAATCCACTACGGAACGAAGCACAAAGTTTTATGCCGAGTCTACGGGCAACCTCAACTCCGGCAAGAGTGTAGCCGGCAATAAGACCGTAAAAACCCGTCCTTCCAGAAGAAAATATACAGGCAAAACCGCATTCCGTGCCGGCAAAACGAGTACCGCTGCGACTGCAAATTCTCAGGTGTACGATTACTCGTCGGGTAAAGAAAAAATGACGAACGGATCTGTTGCATTTTTGGTGATAGGTATAGTGATTGCCATGGCAGGAGTCGGATTTATTGTATTTGCCACAGTGAAAAATAAGTCTGTCGAAGAAAACAACAAAAAAGATAATAACGAAGAAGAATTTAAGGACGACGGCGATTTTGACTTTTGATGTTGTTAGTACTATAATATTCGTGTAAATTCGGTTACGGAGATTTTTATTATGCAGAAAAAACAAAAGAGTTATGCACTGTCCTATCCTAAAATAGTTGCGATAGGTTTTGCATTTCTTATCCTTGCAGGCTCACTGTTGCTTATGCTGCCTATCAGCTCAAAGCATAGCGGAGTTACCTATATAGATGCGCTGTTCACTGCTACCTCGGCTACTTGTATCACAGGTCTTGTACCTTTTGATACTTATACAAATTGGAGCGTGTTTGGTCAGATAGTGATTATTTGCCTTATCCAGATAGGCGGCTTAGGTTTTATTACCGCTTTGGGATTTTTGAATAATCTTTTGTTCAAAGGAAAAATCGGGCTGAAGCAAAAAATGCTCCTAAAGGAGAGCGTCGGCTCTTTTGATTTGGAAAATGTAAAATCATTGACTAAGGATGTGATTGTGTTCACTGCATCCTGCGAGCTTGCAGGTGCTGCGATTTTGGCAATTCGGTTTGTGTCGTTGGCAGGTGTAAGGCGTGGAATATATATGGCATTGTTCACAGCTGTGTCTGCTTTTTGTAACGCCGGCTTTGACTTGATGGGGATGGTGTCTCCCTCCTCGTCATTGACTACGGTCAACGACGACCCTGTGGTACTGCTTACCGTGTCGGCATTGATTGTTTTCGGCGGTTTGGGCTTTTTGGTGTGGCAGGATGTGCGTAAACGCAGATTTAAGTTTAAGACTTTTTCTGCCAATACTAAACTTGTTATTGTTACTACTGTTGTTTTGATTTTCGGCGGCGCTGTGCTGTTCGGTATCTTTGAGCACAATTATACATTCAAAAATATGCCTTGGTGGCAGCAGGTGATTAACGCTCTGTTTTGCAGTATCACTCCCCGTACGGCAGGTTTTAACAGCGTTGACATAGGCAGCATGTCGCCTTTGTCGAGAGTTTTGACTGATATGCTTATGTTCATAGGCGGCTCCGGTGGCTCTACTGCCGGCGGCGTAAAGGTTACTACCGTGGCTGTTTTGGTGCTGTGTACAGTATCTAATACTATCGGTTCGGGCGAAACCGTGGCATTCGGCAAAAGGGTTGATGACAGCGTGCTGAAGCGTGCACTGACTATCGTTGTTATGAACTTTGTCGAGATTGTTGTGGGCACATTTATTATCTGCTCGGTGCAGAACTTTTCTGTAGGTGATGCATTGTTTGAATGTGCATCGGCTATGGGTACTGTGGGTATAACCGTAGGTATCACGCCGGAGCTGAATACAGTCAGCAGTGTGGTCATTATTTTGCTGATGTATGTGGGCAGACTCACTACATTGATTTTTGCACTGTCATTTGTGACACCTCGCCCTAAGGTTACCACGCAAAAACCAAAAGGCAATTTTGTTGTAGGCTAAAGGAGAAAAATATGAATACTATACTAATTATCGGTGCGGGAAAATTCGGTACACATCTTGCTGTTGATCTTTGTGAAATGGGCAACGAGGTTATGATCGTAGACAAGAGTGAGCGCAAAATTGATGAAATTGCACACGAGGTCACAACTTCGGAAATCGGCGACTATACAGTCAAAAGCAATCTTGCTTCTTTGGGCGTGGAGGACTACGATTTTGTATTCGTCTGCGTCGGCGATTTTCAGGACAGCCTTGTTATTGTGGATTACCTCAAGGAATTGGGCGCAAAATTTATTATTGCAAAAGCATCTTCCGAAATTCACGAAAAGTTTTTGCTGAAGAACGGCGCCGACCGTGTAGTCTATCCCGAGCGTGATGTGGCATACAATCAAGCTGTTGAATTTTCTAACAATCATGTCTACGATTTCATTAAACTGGACGACGATACAGGTATATATGAGATTGAGGTGCCGGATAAGTGGTGCGGCAAAAGCCTCGAAACGCTCGATGTTCGCCGTATTCATAATGTGTCCGTCTTGGCGAAAAAGGTGGGCAACAGCGTAACTGCCATTCAGTCACCCGACTATGTGTTCAACAAAACAGAGCATATTATAGTTATGGGTACTGTCGAAAATGTGCGAAAACTGACAAAATAAAAAAATCCCCGTACACCTTGTTGTACGGGGATTTTTGCACTTTTTGTTATTTTATTTTTTCTCTTGCGTCTTTGATTTGCATCTCAACACTGCTTATGCTCGGTCCGCCTACTACCAGTCTGTCTGCCACGCATTTTTCGAGATTGATGGCGGTGTACACCTCATCATCAAATAGGTCACAGACCTTTTTGTATTCTTCTATCGGCAGAGTTTCGAGAGTTAAGCTCTTGTCTATGCACAGCGCCACAAGCTCGCCTGTAGCCTTGTATGCGTCACGGAAGGGGAGTCCTTTGCCTACCAAATAGTCGGCGCAGTCCGTTGCGTTAATAAAGCCTTTAGCTGCTGCTGAACGCATATTGTCCTTCAGTACGGTCATTGTGTCTATCATAGGAGTAAAGGCGTTCAGGCACATTTTTACTGTGTCTACTGCGTCGAATATAGCTTCCTTGTCCTCCTGCATATCTTTGTTGTATGCCAAAGCGATGCCTTTCATAACCGTCAGCAGAGTGGTCAGGTCGCCGAAAACTCTGCCGCTTTTGCCTCTGACAAGCTCCGCTATGTCGGGGTTTTTCTTTTGCGGCATAATTGATGAGCCGGTGGAGAATGCGTCATCCAACTCAACAAACTTAAATTCCCAGCTGCACCACATAATTATTTCTTCGCTGAAACGGGAAAGATGTACCATAATCAGCGACAGCGCAGACGCAAGCTCTATGCAAAAGTCACGGTCGGATACGCCGTCAAGGGAGTTTGCACTTACGGAGTCAAAGCCTAACAGCTCGGCTACCATATTTCTGTCCAGCGGATATGTTGTGCCGGCCAGTGCACCGGAACCAAGCGGCAGTACGTTCATTCTGCGCTTTACATCGCTGAGTCTGTCTAAATCACGGAGCAGCATAGCCGTGTATGCCATAAGATGATGGCCAAAGGTGATAGGCTGTGCTCTCTGCAGGTGAGTGTAGCCTGGCATAATTGTGGTCTTGTTTTCTTCTGCTTTGTTGCACAGTACAGCGATGAGTGCTTTCAGCTTTTCGCTGATTTCGTCTATCTCCTCTTTCAGTACCATACGTATGTCAAGCGCTACCTGGTCGTTACGGGATCGTGCCGTGTGCAGTCTCTTGCCTGTCTGTCCGAGTCTTGCTGTCAACTCACCCTCAACAAAGGTGTGTATATCCTCTGCTTCCATATCTATAGACAGCTTTCCACTGTTGATGTCGTCCAAAATTTCGCTGAGCCCTGCTACTATCTTTTCACTTTCGCTCTTGTCGATTATTCCTGTTGCACCCAGCATTGTTGCGTGGGCGATTGAGCCTTTGATGTCCTCTGCGTACATTCTGCTGTCAAATTTGATAGAGGAGTTAAAGTCATTAGTTTCTTTCGCAAGCTCTTTTTTGAACCTGCCTTTCCATAGTTGTGCCATATAGTACCTCGTATAATCAATCCTTTGGCTTTGTGCGGCGGATTGATTGTATTTTATTAACAATTAGGGCGAACAAAATCTGTCCGCCCTTAGATTTGTCTTTTATATTTTACTTGTTGTCTCTCTGAGAGTCAAGAATTGCTTTTACTTTTGTTGACAGACCAAAGAGATTGATGAAGCCGGTTGCGTCAGCTTGATTGTATGCGCCGCCGTCATCGCTGAAGGATGCTACATTCTCATCATACAGAGTGTATGGAGAAGTTACGCCTGCGTTCATAATATTGCCCTTGTAGAGCTTGAGCTTAACATCACCGGTTACAGTTTCCTGTGTCTTGTCTACAAATGCGGCAAGTGCCTCACGGAGAGGTGAGAACCAAAGTCCGTTATATACAAGCTCGCCGTACTTTTCTGCTATGAGCTTTTTGTAGTGTGATGTGTCACGGTCGAGAGTAATCATCTCAAGCAGCTCATGTGCTTTGTAGAGGATTGTTCCGCCGGGAGTCTCATATACGCCACGGCTCTTCATGCCTACCAGACGATTTTCTACTATGTCCAGGAGGCCGATGCCGTTTTTGCCGCCAAGCTCATTTAACTTTTCTACGAGTGCGAGTGGGCTCATTTCTACTCCGTCGATTGCTGTGGGCTCACCCTTTTCAAAATGAATGGTGATGTATGTAGGCTCGTCCGGAGCTTTTTCCGGCGCTACGCCAAGCTCAAGGAAACCGTCCTTGAGATACTGTGGCTCGTTAGCCGGATCCTCAAGATCGAGACCCTCGTGGCTGAGATGCCATACATTCTTGTCCTTTGAGTAGTTTGTCTCTCTGTTTATTTTGAGAGGAATGTTGTGTGCCTCTGCATATTCGATTTCTTCCTCACGAGATTTGATGTTCCACTCACGCCATGGTGCGATAATCTCCATATCGGGAGCAAGTGCTTTCAGCGCAAGCTCAAATCTAACCTGATCGTTGCCCTTGCCGGTGCAGCCGTGGCAGATTGCATCTGCGTGCTCTTTTTTAGCTATGTCGGCCAAACCTTTTGCGATGCACGGACGAGCGTGGCTTGTGCCCAAGAGGTATTCCTCATACTCTGCTCCTGCCTTTACGCAAGGGAAGATGTAGTCTTTTACATACTCCTCTTTGAGATCGAGTACATAGAGCTTTGATGCGCCGGTAGCGATTGCCTTTTCTTCGAGACCGTCCAGCTCTGTGCCCTGTCCCACGTCACCGCTGACTGCTACTACTTCGCAGTTGTTGTAGTTTTCTTTCAGCCACGGAATGATGATAGATGTATCCAGACCGCCGCTGTATGCCAGTACAACTTTTTTGATGTCTTTTTTATTCATAACGATTATCTCCTTCATGTTGTTTGTTTTGTTATGAGTACATTATATCATTATGTTTTCATATTTCAACCCCTTTTTGCTAAATTTTGCATAAAAATACAAATAAAAGCTGCATAAACTCATAATATATGTGCATATTTACAGTAAAATATACATTATGCAGAATAAATATACATTTCCACACCCAAAAATTATGTAATTATTATCGCCGAGCTGTCATAATATTTTGTAGACAGCGGTGCTTTTTTCACCCGTACACCTATATATAATAGGTATAGAGCGATGAGCGAACAAAAATTTCTGCACTGCCCCACAACATTGTGAACAAAATAACGGTCGCTATTTGTCGCATTACAGCATAAGAGTAGTGTAAACAAATCTTGTAAATAATTTGTAAACATTTTTTTCATTAATATTCATAAATTCTCTTGCAATCTCTTGAATTATGTGATATTATGACTTTGTACATTAAAAGGGGTAACTATACCCATTTTCGGTAGAACCGGACATTTTTGACCGTTTTACCGACGCATTCGGGGACTTTTGTCGCCCGTTGGTCAGATGTGAAAAAAGAATATGGCTCGGTTATCTCCGACTTATGGATACAAATCTTTTAGGGAGGAATTCATAAATGGCAAATAAGAGAACGAAGAGATTTATCTCTGTACTTCTTGCAGCAGTGATGGTTGTCTCTTCATTACCCTTTACCGTCTTTTCGGCTTTCGCAGCAGACAGTGACGCCTCTGACCCGATTGTTACTAAGGCAGAGACCGCTATGCATACCTATGAGACAAAGATGGACGGTACTATCTACAAGAACATGGCATCCGCTTATGATGCTTATGTAAAGTTGCAAGAATATGTTGATATCTACAAGTATACCGGCACCGACAAGGGCATTTCCGCTCAGGTGACCGCTCTTAATACAGCTACCAACCAATTTACTGACGAAAATAAGTTTGTCTCCTACACAGGCGACAAGTATGCAAAAGTTTCTAAGGACAGTGGCTCAAACACTGAAGAAAACTACAGAACTTTGAATAAAAACCTGCTCTATGCTCCGGATGTTACTACTTCTCCGACTTACGCAAGTACAGGCAAGGTTACTATGAAGTCTGCTTGGAACGGCAGTGACTTCTACTACGGCTATATCTTCACATCGAGAGGAGCAGTTATGCTCTACGATGATATTACCGCTCCGCAGACCATCGTTTCTGCAACATACGAGAACAACGCAAGCGGTACATGGAAAACTAATACCACAGAGCTTTCCTGCTCTATCGTGCAGAGCACTAATAACGGTATGTCTCTCGACGCCGCATGGAAAGGCCGTGCTTCATCTGCAGCTAACAAAGACGGCTATCAAGACTTTATGTGGGCTTACTTTGAAGGCAATAAGAATACTCTTTCCACAGACGATAAAAACACATCCAACGGTTATAATCAGTCCGGTGCAGCAAACGGTACTTATACCTCTGCATTTAAGTTTACCGACAAGATGAGTGATGATGAGTACACAAGATACTGTGCTCCGTCCTTTAAGTTCAGAGGCGGTCTTGACGCTCCTCCGAACACAAACAACATCGCTGAGGGTGTAGCTACTGCAAGTGACGGTTCGGGTGTTTATGTAGTGAACTATGCAACACTTCTGAATGCTATTAAAGGCACAAAGAATCTTATTGCTCACCCGGAGAACTACACTCAGGGCGGCCTTAAGGCTCTCTTCACTGCTATCGATGCTGGCACATCGTTCAATCCTAATGATTATGATTATGCTACAAACACATCTGGTACAGTTAATACAGTAGGTAACGACATTAAGGCTAAGAAAGAGGCTATCGCTTCTGCTCAGGCTTCTGCTACTACAGACTCTACTAACTATGCTACTTTGGGTGCAGCTCTTCTTGACTCACAGGCTACCTACAACCGTGGCAACGACGATAATGCTTACACATCTGATTCTTGGGCAACCTTTAAGGCAGCTTACGAAACAGCTAATAAAACTATCGCTAATCTCGATACAACAGGCTACGCAGACGCAGACGCAGCTCTCACTCAAGCTAATGCACTTACATCAGCAAAGAGCGGTCTCGTTACTCAAGGCAAGGTTAATACAGCCGACCTTGAAATTTCTATCAGTAACGCCCTTGTAGCTGTCAACAACAAGGAATACTTCACCGCAGAATCATGGGTATCGGCTAATCTTGCTTCTCTCGTACAGGCAGCACAGGTTGCAGTATGGGGTTCTGTAGATAACTACGGCGTAGACGCCGAAAAGATTGGCGACAACGCAGAGAATGTGGCTATCGTTAAGTCACACGCTACAGCTATCAATGAGGCAGTGGCAAAGCTGGTTATCTCACCTAACTCTGAGTATTCAGTAGCAGGCGTATCTCTTACTGATGCTATCAACAATGCTCAGCCTTATATCGATAACGGCAAGGACTACGCTAACATTGCTACTCTTGTTACAGCAGTAACCGATGCTAACACATATATCAGCACAGAAATTCCTGTAGCTATCGATGCATCTGTATCCGGCACCGTATCTGCAAAGGTTAATAAGTATATTGAGGTTATCCTCACTATCACAAGAGCTATTAAGAACCTCCGTGCATCTTTCTCTAAAATGAAAGACGGTACTGTAGTAAATGAAGGCTCGGATACAACAACTGCTTTGCTCCATACTCACGGTAATTCAGCAGGTGCTTGGGGCTTCTGGTGGAAGCGTAAGTCTGACACAACCTTCATTCGTACTCAGTTTGAGGCATCTACCTATGACCTTCCGGACGGCACATTCGAGTGGTTCAGCACAGACAAGAGCTCTGTATACAACTTCGACGCTATACTTGACTCTGTATCATTCCTTGCTACAGAAACAACTGCTAATCCGGAGATTCATGTTGCTAACGGTAACGATAACGATGCCGCACTTACAGAGGCAGATAAAAAGAAATATCCTGCTATTACCTCTATCAAAAACGGCGGTATTTCCTTTACTCTTACCAGCGTTAAGCTGATGACAAAGGGCAGTACAGTAAATGAAATCGCAAGAGATAAAGAAGGCAACACTACTACAGATATTAACACCGAGCTTCTTCCTTACATCAACGAGGCTAAGGGTATTATCCCTGCAGCAGGTCTTATCGTAAGAAAGGGTACAAATACTTATGCAGTAAAGACTACCGCTGCTATCGACGAAGATCAGCCTAAGAGAGTAAACGCTACTACCGTACCTAAGATTTGGGGTATGGATACAAGCCAGGCAAACACTTATATGAGCGTTCTTTATTGCTGGAAGTATCAGCCATTCCTTCAGTATCTCGGCTACGGTTATCAGTGTGAGCCTTATACTCAAAAGATCAATATCGTTGACTTTGCTACTCTTATGAAGCTCATCACAGACTGTGAGAACACTGACACTTATGTTCAGTCAAAGTACACCACAGATTCTTGGAAGACATTTACCGATGCAATCGGTGCCGCTAAGGCAGAAATGACTTATGACGGCAAGTCCGCTGAGCAGATTCGTGCAGAAGGCGAAACAAGATATACAAATCTTTGGAATGCTAAGGAAGCACTCACAGAGGCAGCTAACAACGATTCTCTTAAGGCAGCTATCACAGCTACCCAGGACACTTATAAGAACTCCGAGGCTGACTGCGACCCAACTACATGGGCAGCTTTCTCCTCAGCATACCAGACAGCTTATGCAGCATATGCTGAACAGTACTCAGACCTTAATGTTCGTAATGTAGCAAAGGCAGACCAGGATAAGATTGATGCTCTTGCAACTGCGCTTAATGACGCTTATGCAGCTCTTAAGTTCTATGCAGACTTCACTCCTGTAGTCAATGCAGCTACTACACTCGCACAGAGCCTTCAAGACAAGGTTTATACAGCAGCTTCTCTTAAGGAAGTAAAAGAAAAGCTCGCAGGCATGACCTACCTTAATGTTGCTGAGAGTGACAGACACAACTACTATAAGAGCGCAACAGCAGCCGATGACTCACAGGCAGCTATCGACGCTGAGGCAAAAGAGATTGCAGCTATCACAGCTACAAAGGGTGAGTTCGACGCATCTGCTCTCCTTGCACAAGAGGAGACAATCAAGGCACAGTATGATGACCCTGATGCATGGACTGGTCTTAAAGAAGCTCTTGCTGCTATCGAGAACGATTGGTTCGAGGATGTAACTCTCTACCAGAACTACAAGGTAAAGGGTATCAAGTACACTTCTCAGGAAGAAATTGATGCTGCTGTTACTAAGATCAGAACAGATACAATCAAGACTCACAGATACACAGTTACTCTCGACGGTGAGACAGTTGGCACATTTAACTATGGCGAACAGATTAATGTAAACTCTCTCAGCGGAAAAGAAGTAAACTGGTACTATGCTTACAAGTCCGAGACAGCAAGCAACGATAAGAAGTATCTTGCTACAGACAAGACTCTCACATTTATCGTAAAGGGTGACACAACACTCACCACATCGGCTATTAAGGACTCTAATAACGATAACGTTAAGATTACTTTCAGAAATAACCTTAACGGTCAGGTTTACGGCGTAGACTACGCAGCACAGGGCAGCACCTATGCTCTCGACGAATCTACCGCTCCTAAGTATCCTAACTTCAAGTTTGCAGGTTGGACCGATGCAGAAGGTAAAGCTATCACATCCCTTGCTGACATTAAGGGTGCAACAACAGTTTATGCTAACTATGAGTACTCATCTGAGACTCATTATGAGGTTAACCTCTTTGCTCTTATCAGAACAAAGGCTAATGACTACATTAAGATTAGCGGTCTTAACTACAACGACGAAATCAGCTTCCTCGAAGACAATCTCGTAGGTACAACAAAGGCTGCTTCAAATGATGTAGTAATCTCTGTAGACACAACATCCAAGGATGTTAAGTGCGAATACAGAGCTAACAGCGTTGTAGGTACTGCACAGCTTGTAGACGGCAAGATTACAATTCCGGCTGCCAGCAGAGTTAAGTCTAACGGAACATCTGCTCAAGATAATTTGAACAAGATTATCGGTTATGTAGGTCTCCGTGGCGATGACACAGCAGGACTGTATGACTACTATATGCAGCACGTTGGAGCGAACCAGAACCTTCGTCTTGGATTTGGTGAATATGACGAATCCGGCACTCTTAAGAAGGACGAGAATGGTCAATATATGTTCAAGCAGAATGTTGTTGAAGTTGTTTCCTACGGTGCTGACTACACATTCCGTGTTCATAAGAATGAGTATCTTACACCATTCACAAACTATCAGATGACTAATAAAACAGCAGGTTCAGGCTTCAACAGCGGTATCATCAGCGACTGGGGCACTGTTCACACATCAGCTCATGTTTACGGCAAGGCAGATTTGGTTAAGGGTGCTGACAAGTTCTCTATGATCAGCTCCTATGCAATTCCGGCAGGCTGCAAAGCAGTTGAGTCAGGTGTACTCTTTGCCGCTACAACAGACGGCACTACTCCTACAGCAGACCTCACATTTGACAATGTAGGTACTGATGGTGTTGCTCGTCTGAAGTCATCTAAGCATACACAGGGCAATCAGTTTGTAATTTCTATTAACACAACCGGACTTACCACCGGCACAACTGTTAATGTTCGTTACGCTCCTTATATCATCTACAAGGATGCCGACGGAAATTCACATACAAAGTTGCTCGAAGAGCCGATTGATACTTCTATCACAATCTAACGGAGGATAATAATGAAAAAGAGTTATTTTCAGCCGGAGATTGAAGTAAAAAAGTATTCAGTTCCGACAGGCCGTTTCATTACTACTTCGGAGCCCGAAGTAAACACAAAGAACGACCTTAACAACGACGATAACTACAATTATTTCGGCAAAAAGTAAAATACAAAATACGCTCCCTTTTGGGAGCGTATTTTTTTGTATTAGAGCAGGAGCGTACTTCGGTTGTTCGATTCTGTTTTATATTTCATATTTATTAAAACTTTCTTACAATCTCGCTATCTATTTGACTTATTA
>ERZ779888.178-NODE-178-length-81767-cov-8.312402_pt1 | contig 81767 bp, 72 predicted proteins | sample MGYA00511245_ERZ779888 | MGnify/ENA primary metagenome ERZ779888 (study PRJEB29588, sample SAMEA2155255) | human gut metagenome | biome: human gut; feature: human-associated habitat; material: faeces | place: Denmark | collected 2008/2010 ...
TTCTCGGCGGGTTTTGAAAATTCCAGTGTACTTGGCGTACACGAATTTTCAAGTTCCGCCGAAAAAGCAGAATATCGCAAAATTATGACTTTTTACTCACCATTTGTTGTGGACTTTCTCAGCGAATCCCACCATATCCTTCACTTCGATCACGGTGCCGTCGTCAAGGATTGCTTTGCCGTTGAATTTGCCGAATACCTGATGCGGAAGCATGCAGATTACGCCGACGTTCAAGGGTGCCTGTCTGTCGAGAATCGGGGTGAAATTCATTTCAAAACGGCCGTCGTTCGACGTAAACGTCCACGGGCTCATATAATCGTCCTTGCCGTTTTTGACGGGGATGTTGAAAGTAACTTCGTCGAGTTTATGCGATTTCCCGTTATAGAAAAGCATGTTTTCGGACGCTGCGGACGTGTTGCCGAAACCGTAACCGATATTCCAGCCGAAGCGGCTGCCGTCTTCGAGATAGCCTTGCAGGCTGCCCCAGTACCAGGTGTTGTCGTACGTCCAGACGCCGCGCCCCCAGTCGAGCGTGCCCATACTGTCGGACTTGTCGAATTTCCATTCTTTATTGCCGCATTTTACGACGCCTTCCGCGCGCATGCAGTTGATTTTCTGATTGAAATAAAAGTGAGCGTTTTTGTCAAACGGAGTCGCGATTACCATAGATTCTTCGGGGAAATCAGAAAGCGTGATGTCGAAAGTCAAAGCGTTGTCGCCGTCGAATTTGGCGTGAGTGCCTTTAAGATGGCGGACTTTGCCGTCGTTTTCAAACGTATACGAACTTTTGCCCTGCGTCCATTTCGTCGTGCCTTTTTCCGACGTTTCGGGAAGGTTCATCTTGCCGAGCGGGAACACGACAAGCGCGGTTTTCGTAACGTCGTAAGGTTTGTCGAATTCAAGAATCGACGTGGACAATGCGCCTGCAAAACCGTTGTCGCCGATAGTGAGCGCAAGCCCGTAATGCTGATTGCCGATGTAGTAATAATCCCATTCCTTAATGCGCCAGTTTTTGGCTTTGACGTCGGAGCGGTGATATTCGTAAAGCATCTTTTTGGCAAAGCCGGGCTCTTTGATATTGCCGTTTTCGTCAAGCAATCTTTGGGGTTTCGTGATCTCGTGTTGCATAATTCCTCCGAACATATATGATTTGATATAATTGATAATAATATGATACGCCTTTGAATATATAAAAGTCAATAAAAACTTAGTGCGGGCGCGCACGCATACACGTACTTTTTTTAGGAAGCGCGATAAAAAACTTGACAAATGTGGTATTTTTGTTTATATTAAAATCGAGGAATTTTACAAGCGGGGAACGGGATTTTTATCGTTCCTTTTTTCGTAAACGCTCCTCGCGCGACCGCGCGACACTTTTTGTAAAGAGGTTTATATGGCACACGATTACGTTATCATATCCGACGCAACCTGCAATCTTCCCAAACAGTTTTACGAGGACGATTTCGCGATTATTCCCATGGACGTCATTATCGACGGCAAAGCGTACGACGCGGATACCCTTTCCAAAAAAGAGTTTTACGACAAAATGCGCGCGGGCGTTTTTCCGTCCACGTCGCTTATCAATACAACGACCGCAATCGATTTCTTCACGCCGTATCTTGAAAAAGGTCAGGACGTGTTTTTCATTTGCTTTTCGTCAAAACTTTCGGGCTCGTTCAAGTCGGTTACGGAAGCCGGGGAAGAACTTCTAGAAAGGTTCCCCGACAGGAGAATTTGCATAATTGACAGTAAGTCGGCTTCGGGCGGCGAAGGCATGCTCGTTTACTACTGCCTGAAAAAACGCCGCGAAGGCGCAAGTTTTCAGGAACTTGTCGACTTTGCAACGTCCTTCCGCGACGTCTGTCATCACGACTTCACCGTTAACGATCTTATGCATCTGTATCGCGGCGGCAGGCTCAAAAAATCGGCGGCAATCGTCGGCACGGCAATTCAGGTAAAACCCATTCTCATTGTCGATACGGAAGGCTATCTTGTGCCCATATCCAAGGTTATAGGTCGCAAAATGGCAGTTAAAGCCCTGTTTGATAAAATGTGCGAAAAATCCGAAGGCATCGACAATTCGGAATTCGTTTATATCGAACACGCCGATTGCGAGGCGGACGCTCTCACGCTGAAACAAAAAATCGAGGAGCATTTCGGATATAAAAACATTGTCATAAACGAAATGAGTCCCATCATCGGCGCGCACGTCGGCCCCGAGTGTCTTACCCTTTTCTATATCGGCAAAGACAAGCAAAAATAACCGCTTATTCGTCGAAGAAGACAAGCAAAAAACCGTCAAACTCATTTGCAATTTATTTTTTACCGCACAAAAAAGCCTTCCCTTCCGGAAGGCTTTTGTTTTGTCGGTCAAACAAAAAATCAACAAAAGGCTGTTTATAAGTTATCGAACTCACGGGTTAAACTTTCGTGAGAAAGGTAGGTAGCGCGGCGGTCAAATGGCGTCGGAGTTGCGTTTATTATGCAAAGGTTCTTCCCGTAAAACATGTCGACAAGCCCCGCCGCGGGATAAACCGTAAGGCTGCTTCCGCCAACGATAAGCGTATCGGCGCGTCGCACTTCTTCCCACGCGCCCTGCCATACGTCGTCGTCAAGCGGCTCCTCATACAAAACGACGTCGGGCTTAATCACGCCTCCGCACTCGCACGTCGGCACGCCCTTTGCGCCGAGAATATAATCGAGGTCATAAAACTTCCCGCAGCGCGTGCAATAATTTCTGTGGACGCTCCCGTGCAGTTCATAAACGTTTTTGCTGCCCGCCGCCTGATTCAATCCGTCGATATTCTGCGTCAGCACCGCCTTGATTTTGCCTTCCTTTTCAAGCCTTGCCAGCGCGATATGCACGACGTTCGGCACGGCGGACGGATATACCATATACTTTTTGTAGTAATCGTAAAAGTCTTTCGTGCGCCGTGTGAAGAAGGTGTGCGAGATAATGATTTCCGGCGGAAGTCCCCACTCGTTTTCGGTATTGTAAATGCCGTTCTTTCCGCGGAAGTCCGGGATGTTGCTTGCGGTGGATACGCCCGCGCCGCCGAAGAAAACGGCGTAATTGCTGTTGTCGATTATTTCCCTGAGTGTTGCCATAAAACCATTGTACCACCGTTTCACCGCCGTTGCAACGGCAAAATTTTCTTTTATGATTCACTTTTTCATAAATTTCGGTAAAACGCTTGCCTAAAATATTATCTTGTGCTATATTTTTTACGAACTTGAAAAAAGTTTCCCCGATGGAGCATGGTGTAGTGGCAGCACATAGGCCTCTGACTCCTATGGTGTAGGTTCGATTCCTACTGCTCCTGCCAAAAAAAGAAGACTGCGAAAGCGGTCTTTTTTTTACGGAGCAGCGTTTCAAAGAAACGGCGAAACAAGACAACCCGTACTTGCTACGGGTTGGTGCGTTTAAGATTTACTGCGAACGTAAACAAACTGCGAAGGCAGTCTTTTTTTTGCGGAGCAGCGTTTCGAGAAAGCATTGTTCGCTGTTTAATTATTTTTTTCTTGCACACTCACTGTATTTGGTGTTATCATAATATATATAGCTTTATAATCAAGGAGAAATTATGAAAGAAAACGCAAAATCCACTCGTCTCGGGTGGAAAATCTGGTTTTCGGCAATCGTTTTCGGGCTTGTAGGTCAGATTGCGTGGGTTGTCGAGAACATGTATTTCGCAACTTTCGCGCAGGACATTTACACAAATTCCGGCAACAGAGATATGGCTTACGTCGTAACGACGCTTATGGTCATCTTTTCGGCAATCACCGCAACGGTAACGACGATATTTGCGGGCGGACTTTGCGACAAACTCGGAAAGCGCAAGGTTTTCGTGTCGTACGGATACATCGCCTGGGGGCTTACCATAATGTTGTTTGCGGCAATCCCTATGCGCGCCGACTCACATACTCTGGGGCTCTTAGGCTTTTTGCTTGTCCTGTTCGACTGCGTTATGACGTTTGCGGGTTCAACGGCATACGACGCCGCGTTCAACACCTGGACTACCGACGTTACCGACGACACAAACCGCGGAAAAGTCAACACTGTTTTGTCGGTATTGCCCGTGTTTGCGACGGTAATCGTGTTTATCGGGCTCGGATCGCTGTATAAACCCACGAATGAGAGCAACTGGCTGTTTTTCATAGTTTTGGGAATTATCCCCATCGTGGCGGGAATCCTTGCGATTTTTATGATGAAGGACAGCTCCCATATCGTCAAAAATCAAAACCCGGATTTCCTGAAAGAAACCTTTTACGGCTTCCGCAAACAGGTCATCAAAGACAACCGTATGTTGTACGTCTGTCTGGCTACCTCGTGCATTCTGGGCATCTCTCAACAAACGTTTTTCTCATATCTCATCAACTTCGTCCAAAACACGCTGGAACTAGGCGACAACTTCGTCGTGCCCCTTGCGGTCGTTATTATCGGCGCGGCGGTATTCACGGGGGTTATGGGCGTATTGTTTGACAAACTCGGCAGAAAACATTTTTATCTGCCCTTGCTTACGGTCATCGTCGCCTGCACGCTTATCGTGTATCTAATGGAGTTTATGCCGAAAGCCGCGTGGCTTCCCGTGCTGTACGTCGCGGGCATCTTTATGCTGGGTTCGATTCTAAGCCTGAGCGCGGCGCTTATGGCGTCTTTCCAGGATTATATCCCCACGGGCACGGAAGGCAGATTCCAGGGCGTGAGAATGTGCTTCAACGTACTTCTTCCGATGATTATCGGTCCGTTGATCACGCTTATTATCGGGCTTTCGGACGTCGATACGTCGGCGGCAGGCTTCACGCCGCCGTTCAAAATCTTCCTTGCGGCGTCGATCGTTGCGGTACTTGCGTTCCTGCCTTTGTATTTCGTAAGGAAGGACAGCGACAGACTACGCCTGACGCTTTCCGAAAAACGAGAAAACGCGGCGGCGAAAACGGCACAAACCGAAGAATCTGCCGAAATTACCGAAGAATAAACCGATGTATAACAAAAGCGTCGGGACGATTGTCCCGACGCTTTTTTTTGCGTTTCTTTATTTGTATTCTTGAAGTCCCAGCAGATAATCCGAGGACACCCCGAAGTATGAGGCAAGTTTATACAGAGCCGACGCAGTCGGTTCTTGTTGTTTAGATTTCTGCACTTTTTCCATATAAAAAAACCCTCGCGCATTGCGAGGGCTTTCTCGTTTATTGTTTAAGATTATTCTGCTGTTTCTGCATTGTCGCCGTCAAGCGGCACAGCCTTTCTTTCAAACAAAGCCTTGAAATGTGCGCCTTTGAAAATAAAGATTTCGCGGCCGATCATCATGCAAAGGAACGAAAGCGTGCCGCCGAACAAGACGTCGCTCATATAATGCGCGCCCGCGGCGATACGGCTGATTGCAACGATACCCGTGAACGCGATCGTTACCGCATAAATGATGGGACGCGTCCATTTTTTGTCGCCGATACTCTTCACGAGATCGGGCAGACAAATAAGGGTGTAAATAAGACCTGCCGAATAAGTGTGTCCCGACGGGAACGACTTGCACTGGTCGGAAGGAAGCACGAGTGCCGAGCCCGCTTCCGCAGAATAAGGTTTGCGTTTTCCGTTGCTTACCCACCAGTTCGTAAACTGCGTGAATTCCGTGTCGCCTGCGGCGTTCATCGTTCTGAAACGCATGCGGCCGACGGGACCTTTCACAAAGTGTACGATGAGATAGCCCGCCATTGCGACGACGATGACGAACACCCATTTGAAAAGAGCGTCGTTGGTTTCGGGCTTGACGCGCGACCAGGCGAACACAAGGCATGCTCCTTCCGCAATCGCGATAACCGCCGAAATAAGGGTTTTGTAAAATCCGCCCTTCATTTCGACCTCGACGGGGATACCGTTATTGAGCGACGCCGTGACCGCTTCCGTGTAATATTTGAAAACGTCTTGCAGCGTCAAAAAGAATCCGATGAAAACAAGGATTGCGGCAATGACCGAAAGCCAGATTTTCTTGTGGGCGATGCCCCACCAGAACCATATCGCGCCGGCAATCGACACGACGAGATATATGGGACAACTTCCCATCGCCTCAAAGAACAGCGTGAAAACGCTCGTCGAAATATACGCGCCTTCCGGCAACGTGTTTTTCGTGAGAATTTTCGAAATCGACAGATCGCAGTAAGACGCGATAAGTGTCAGTCCCGTGAAAACCACGGCGAACAAAACGAAAGAGATAATCGTTTTCGCGCGCATTGACAGTTGTTTCATAATTTCCTCCAAATTGAATTAAAATAATGTTAACGCATAATTTATGCGACGTAAACTTTCGTTTTTGCCAAGAATGTCCATAAGCTCGGTTGCGCCGCCGGGGGTAACGTCGCGACCTGCGACGGCAACTCGCACCGCCCAGAACAACTGCTGTTTTTTGTATCCGTTCGCCGCGGCGAACTCTTCCGACACCTTGAACAGATTCTCGTTCGTCCACTCGTCGACGCCTTCGTACAATGGCAAAATCTTTTCAAGTATTTCACGCGCAAGCTCGATAGTCGTCTTGGACTTTTGATGGACGAAAAGCGCGGTATCGAAAGAACCGTACTCGCCAAGGAATGCAACCTTATCGGGAATTTCCGAAAAGATTTCGACGCGGCTCATAAGAATGCGGCCGAGCTTATCGTAATCGTACTTCCCTTTCGCGCAGCTTTTATCGAAGTAAGGACGGGCGTATTCCATAAACTTTTCAAACGGCAACTCTTTCACGTAAAGTTGATTGAGCCAGCGCATTTTCGCTTCGTCGAATATACTGCCGCTTTTGGAAAGCCCCGACACGTCGAATTTTTCGATAAGTTCTTCCATCGACATTTTTTCGGTGTTGTCCTTGGGACTCCACCCGAGAAGGGATATATAATTTATTATCGCTTCGGGCAAAAACCCTTTATTTATGAAGTCTTCGAAGTTGGCGTCGCCGTAACGCTTCGAAAGTTTATGCGACGCGTCTTTCATAATGGGCGGAAGGTGCATATACTGCGGTCTTTCCCATCCGAACGCGTCGTAAATCAGATTGTACTTCGGCGTGCTAGAAAGATATTCAACCCCGCGGATAACGTGCGTGATTTTCATAAGGTGGTCGTCGACAACGTTTGCGAAGTTGTACGTCGGCATACCGTCGGACTTAATAAGAATATTGTCTTCGAGTTCCGAATAATCGACGGAAATATCGCCGTAAACCATATCGTGATAAGTGCCGGTTCCGACTTTCGGAATATTCTGACGGATAACGTACGGCACGCCGTTTTTAAGGTTTTCTTCGATTTCTTCCTTGGAAAGGTGCAAGCAGTGCTTGTCGTAAGTCCTGACTCCGTTCTCATCGGTCAACGTTTCAAGGCGTTCCTTCGTGCAGAAGCAGTAGTACGCTCCGCCGAGTTCGATAAGTTTTTTGGCGTATTCCATATATATGGGTTTTCTTTCGCTCTGGATATACGGGCCGTAGTCACCGCCGACGTCGGGGCCTTCGTCGTGAGTGATTCCCGACGTTTTGAGCGTCCTGTAAATAAGATCTACCGCACCGTCGACAAACCTTTCCTGGTCGGTGTCCTCGATGCGAAGAATAAACGTGCCGTTATTTTTCCTTGCGAAAAGAAAGGCGTAAAGACACGTCCTTAAATTTCCGATGTGCATAAATCCCGTGGGGCTTGGTGCGAAACGGGTTCTTACTTTTTGTTCCATATCAGTATTTTATACCGTCCTTCAAGAAGTTATTTACGTTTTGTTGAATCTGTCCGCCGACGCCGTCTTCAACGAACGAGCAATATCCGAAATCGCTGAATATGTAATGGTCGGCAAGTTTGATTTTGATAAGTTGCAAAGCCGCCGCGATCGCCCGCGTGAGTTCGACGTCCTGAACGCTCGGGGACACGTCGCCCGACGGATGATTGTGCGCGACTACGACCGAAACCGCCTTATATTTCAACGCGTTGTCCACGACGTCCCTGACGTCCACGCGGACTTCCTGCGGAATACCCGATGAAAGTTTCACAAGTTTGATTACCGTGCTTTTCGCGTCAAGACACAGCATGTAAAACTTTTCGGTCTTTTCGCCGTAGAAAAACGGGCTGAGATACCTGACAAGGTCGCCGCGCGTCGCAATGACGATTTTGCCCTTCTTGTCGCCCGACGCGTACATTCTGAACACGCCTTTCAGACTTGTCAGCAGCAACGCCGCGTTTGCCGTCATACCGTTTACGTCAAGAAGCGCGTCGTAGTCGGCGTTAAGCACCCCGTTGAAACTGCCGAATTTCGAAATAAGCTCGTGCGCGATACCGTTTGTGTCTTTTCGCGGTATTGCGTGATATAAAAGATACTCCAACACTTCGTGCGGCTGTAAACTTTCTATACCCGACAGCAAAATTCGCTCTCTCATTCTGTCACGATGTCCTTCATGCATAAAATCGCCCTGTGCTTTGAAATATTAGTTCACATTTATTATAAATAGTGTATAATAATATATTGAAAATTACAAATGTTTTTCAAAAATTAAACGGATTTTTCGGAGGTAATAATGGAAAAATATCAAAACGAACTGCTGAAAGACACCCTTGAACTCCTGTCTTTCGACGGCGAAGAAGGCAAACCTTTGCCCGGTGCCCCGTTCGGCGAAGGTAACAGACAATGCCTCGACTGGTTTTTAAGCAAAGCGGAATCTTTCGGTTTTCAGACGAAAAACCTTGACGGTTACTGCGGCGTTGCGGACATCGGCGAAGGCGAGTCTTTCGGTATTCTCGGTCACCTCGACACCGTACCCGTAGGCGACGGCTGGACGCATAACCCTTACGGCGAAATTTCGGGCGACGTCATTTACGGCAGAGGCGTCGTTGACGACCGCGGTCCCATGCTTGCGTGTCTGTACGCCGTAAAGTCCCTTCTTGACGAAGGTCTTATCCCCAAAAAACGCATAAGATTCATCGTCGGCTGCAACGAAGAAACGGGCTGGCGTTGTATAAAACATTTCAATACCGTCGAAAAAATGCCCGACACGGGATTCTCGCCCGACGCGGACTTCCCCGTCATCAACTGCGAAAAAGGCATCGCGACGATAACGTTTGAGAAAAACTATTCGGGCAACGTCGAAATTTCGGGCGGCACTCGTCCCAACGTCGTGCCTAACGTCTGCACCGCGCGTATCCCCGATACCGCCGACAACCTGACGATTATCGAAAAATCCGGGCTCGAATATGAAATAAAAGACGGAAGAATCGTGGTTACCGCTCACGGAAAAGCCGCTCACGCCGCAACGCCCGCGCTCGGCGACAACGCAATCGTCAAACTTCTGAAAGCGTTGAGCGATATCGACGTCGATTTGAAAAAGATTTACAATGCGTTCAGAACCTCTGACGGAAAAGGCGCGGGCCTTGACCTTCGCGACGACGTTTCGGGCGCGCTCACAGTCAACCTCGGCATAATTTCTTCGCACGAAAAGTTGAAGTTCACAATCAATATCCGTTATCCCGTCACGGTGAAAAAAAGCACCTTGATTGATATTCTCGACAAGTGCCTTTACGACTTCACGATTGCAGAATCGGAGTTTCAGGAGCCACTTTACGTCAATAAAGACGACGTTTTGGTGAAAACCTTGCTTTCGACCTACAACGACGTAATGGGCACTAACCTTGACGCGATTTCAATCGGCGGCGGCACCTACGCACGCGCCTTAAAACACGGCGTCGCTTTCGGGCCGGAGTTCCCGGGCGTTGAGTCCACCATTCATATGCCCGACGAGCGCACCCCGATTTCGACCTATATGAACGTGTTCAAAATCTATCGCGAGGCAATCAGACGCCTTTGCTTTTGATAAAAAAATTGAATAGCAAAAAAGCCCGCTGTTACTAAAAAAAAGCAGTGGGCTTTTTGCAAACCGGTAATTAAAAAACTTATCTTCTCTCTAAGAGAGAAACATCGCTTTGCGACAGCAAAATATCAAGCCGAATGCACATCGCTTTGCTGCAAGGCAAACATCGCTCGCCCTTATCTTGCGCCCGTGTACAGATATTGCATCACGCCCGAAAACAAGTGATAACAGAATTCCTTTTTGTATTCGTCGCCGACAAGCAGTTTTTCGTCTTCCGCGTTACTTAAAAATCCGCATTCCACGATTGCGGCGGGGGCGGACGTCGAATTTATTATATAAAAGTCGCCCGAAAGCGCAGCATATTCCCGTCCGCCGTATTTTTTGTTGATTTCCGTATTGATTTTTTGCATGAGCGTCGCCGCAAACGGCAGAGAATACGGGTTTTTCGCGTCGTAAAACACTTGCGCTCCGCGCCGCGACGGCTGAGCCTTGTAAAAGTTCATGTGAATGCTGATAACCGCGTCGGGATTTACGCTCTCGATTATCTCTTTTCTGAGTTTGAAGTCTTCTTTTTTGAACCCTTTTGCACCGCCCGACAACGCGTATTTGTTTTTTCTGGTCAAAACGACTTTCACCCCTGCGTTTTCAAGGTAGTTTTGCAAAATTTTCACCATTTTAAGGTTAAGATCGCTTTCAAGCACGCCGGTATTTGTTCCGACAACGCCGCCGTCGGGTGCGCCGTGTCCCGCGTCCAGCACAACGACGTAACCCGCGTCGTTTTTCAGAATATTTAACGTGTTTTTCACACATACGACGCTTAAAAACGCAAAAATTGTCAAAATAATTACGAATATTGCCATACTGATTTTGAAAATTGTTTTGCCGATTTTATCCACATTGCACTCCGTTGCGATTTTATTCAAAAATTGTATAAAAACGGGTAGTTATCCACCGAGTTATCCACATTCGCACTATTTTATGTTGACAAATCCACATTTATTCGTTAAAAAGTTGTCGAACTTTCGCAATGTTTTTCCGCTGCGATTTTGGCGTTTCGCCCGATTTTTTCCGATTTTTCCGCGCCGTTTTTGCCTATCTTCGGACAAACTTTCTTTTTTCGGAAGAATATCGACGTTTTTTGCAACATAAACGCCCGTTTTTTGAAATATCTTAATTTTGTAGTATGTTTTGTGAGGAATAATATGAGAAAAATCACGTCTTATCTGTCTTTACCCGTCATATCGGGCTCTCAACACAAAATTTTGGGCACTATCACGGGGGTTTTGTGCGAAAAGCGTCTGAAATCGGTGGGTTTTTTCGCGTTTTCCGACCTTTATTCCAAAGATTCAGAAAATATGTACGTCGCCGCCCGAAGCCTGAAAAAAATAAACGACGATTCTGTCGTTTTGTCTAATCTTTTATGCATAAAAAGCCAATCCGACGTTTCGGGAAAAGACCTTATCGAATTCCCCCTCGGCGCGCCCGTATATACCGCCGACGGAAAAGCACTCGGGGTTCTTTCGGATTTGTACTTCGGCGACACCGATAAAATCGCCACCGCAATCATCGTGAACGAAACGCCCGTGCTTGTCGAAAGAATCGCGTCCGTTGACGCGCAAGGAGTCATTCTCCTGCCCGACGGGAAAAAGCGCGTGCGGAAACAAAAAAGCAAGCCCGTCATCGAAAAACCCGAGAAAGATTTTAAGGTGTCGATATTGTCGCCGCCCGAAAACGCCTTGTCCCTTCCCGTAAAGGCTCTGTCCAACTACGGATTTCTTATCGGACGCGTCGCGACGTCTTCCGTTTACGACAGGAACAACGTCCCCATCGTCAAAAAAGGTGCGCTCGTGACGAAAAAAGTCGTGTTCGACGCCCACAGAAAAAACCGCCTTATCGCCCTTACCCTTGCAACATGTCGCTGATTTTCGTTTTTTTTCCTTGAAAAATCCGCGCGTATACAATATACTTATATCGAAGTAATCATCACGGCGGAATTTATGGAAAACAAACAAATTCTCATTTGTCCCGACAGTTTCAAGGGAACGCTTACGGCGGAAGAAGTCGCCGACACCATCGAAAAAGCGATAAAAGACGTCTCGCCTGCGGCAAACACGCGCGTTTTGCCGATTGCCGACGGCGGCGAAGGCACGCTTGAATGTTTCCGCCGCGCGCTCACCGGCAGACTTATCAGCGTCCGCACGAGAAACAGCAACTTCCGTCCCTGCACGGCGGAATACCTTTTGTCGCCCGTGTGCGCGATCGTCGAAAGCGCGAAAGCAATCGGACTTGCCTCAACGGAATTCAAAAATCCTGCAAAAACGACGTCGTACGGCGTAGGCGTTATCATCGACGACGCATTGATGCGTACGAAAGATATCGTCCTTGCACTTGGCGGCAGTTCAACCAACGACGGCGGCGCGGGGATTGCGGCTGCCCTTGGCGTGAAATTTTTCGATAAAAGCGGCGAAACCTTTATCCCGACGGGCGGCACGCTTAAAAACATTGAAAAAATCGACGTGAAAAACGCCCAAAAGTTCAACCTTACCTGTATGTGCGACGTCGACAACCCGTTGTGCGGCGAAACCGGCGCGTCGTACGTCTTTGCCCCGCAAAAAGGCGCGGATTATATGATGGTGAAAGACCTTGACGACGGACTGAAACATTATGCGTCCGTTATAAAACGCGACGTCGGCGTCGACGTCGAAAACCTGAAAGGCGGCGGCGCGGCAGGCGGTATCGCGGCGGGAATGGTTGCCTTTTTCAACGCAAAACTCACGTCGGGCATCGACGTAATGCTTGACGGCACGGGATTCGATTCCCTGTTGAAAGACGCCGCTTTCGTCGTTACCGGCGAAGGAAAACTCGACAACCAGACTCTTGACGGAAAAGCAATCAGCGGGCTCACGAGACACGCGAAAAAGTTCGGCGTGCCGGTGATTGCGATATGCGGACAAATCGCGATGGGTTTCGACCTTGAAAAATCGGGACTTGCCCTTGCGACGGCGACCTCGCCCGAAAACACGCCGCTTCTTCCGTCCAGAAATTATAAACAGGAACTTTACGACGCCGCGGTAAAACTTTTCAAAAACCTTCTTGAAAAGAAATCATAAGACTGTTTCAATTTGAAACAAACGAAAAATGCCTGCAAAAATGCAGGCAATTTCTCGTTTTTAGGGGGATTGGAAATTATGTTAAGTTGACTTATTCAATCGTGATTGTGCGCGATTTCTCGGGTTTATCTTCCTTTTTGGGCACATAAACCGTCAATACGCCGTTATCGTACTTTGCTTTGACGTTGTCTTCGTCAATGTCGCCGACGTAATAGTTACGGCTGCAACTTGCCGTCCTTTCCTGACGGATATAGCCGTGTTTTTCGTCCTCGCTCTTTTCTTCTTTCTTTGCGGAAACGGTAAGGTATCCGTCGTTGACGTCAACCGAAATATCCTTCTTGTCGTAGCCGGGCACTTCGATTTCCAAAACGTATTCCTTGTCGCTTTCTTTGACGTCGGTACGCATCATATCCCCGTCGTACATCGGGCGGAAGAAGTTATCGAATGCGGCGTTGAAAGAATTGCCGAAGCTGTCAAGTCCTTTTTCGAATTTGTCCCATCTTGTAAGATTGTTTTTCATAATATACACTTCCTTATTTTTTAAGATTGTTAGCAATCATCGTTTGCGACTGTTAGCACTCGCTTTTCTTGATTGCTAACTATATTATACACCCGTTTTCGGGTTTGTCAATACCTATTATGAAATTTTTTTAATTTTTTTATGCAAAAAAAGAAAGACTTTGTCGAATTTTCTTGAAAGTTAATATTGATATGATGTAAAATAAAATTATTATATGAATTTCGTGCGCGAGTACGCGTAAAAACAAGGAGAATTATGGACGAAAAAATTTTGACGCTTGTGAAAAATTGCGATTTATCGAAGCCGATGTTTCGTGCTCGTTCCTCGGAAGTTTTCGACCTTAGCGACGAAAAGGTGCTGAAACTTTACTTCGATCCCGTATCGAAAGAAAACGTCGATATCGAACTTCTGAACACGACCGTCGCGTTTGAAACAGGCTGCACGCCGATGGAATGTTTAGGCAAAGTCGAAGTAAACGGAAGACAAGGGCTCGTTTTCAAAAAACTTTACGGCGAATCCCTGACGAACATGCCGATGAAAAACCCCGCGATTTTGTTCAAAGCAGGGAAAATCATCGCCGCGCTTCACACTCATGTTCATTCCGCGCACTCCGACAAACTCCGCGACGTCCGACAAGTCGCGCTCGAAACCCTTGACAACGGGCTTTTTACTTTTCTTTCGACAGATGAATCCGAAAAACTTAAAAACTATATTTCCGCCCTGCCCGAAGCCGACAACATAATCCACCTCGATTTCCACACCGACAACATTATGTGCGACGGCGACAAATATCAGGTCATCGACTGGATGACCGCCTGCAAAGGCCGTCCCGAGGCGGAACTTGCGATGATGCACTTTCTGTTCCACGACGCGGAACTTTTCCCCGGCAGTTCCAAACTCAAAATATTCCTTATGAGTACCGTCCGCGTGTTCATTTACAACGGATTTATCAAAAACTACGTAAAGATGAACAAAGGCTTCACAAAGGACAGCCATAAGCCGTGGGACGTCGTCGCGTACGTTCTGCGTTTGGGCATCTGGGACATCGCGTCCGAGCGCGAACTTTTGCAAAATAAAATAAAAACGGAAATCAAAAACATAAAATGAGCGATTTTGAGAAAAAAGTCAAAAAACTGAAAGAACTTGACGACAGAATTACCGCCGAAGAGAAAAACGGCTGCATTTACCTTTCGGGCGAAGTCGACGACTGGAACACCGTCGTAAAGGCGGGGCGCATCGCCGTCGACAAAAAATATATCGGCGTCGTCAACGACGTGAAACTGAAAGGCTTTGTACAAAAGCAATACGTTCCCCCGATTACCGACAACGCTCTGGACGGACTTTCCCCCGACGTTCTGATTATCGGCGCGGGACTTGTCGGCGCGGCAACCGCAAGGGAACTTTCAAAGTACGACCTTGACGTACTTGTCGTCGAAAAAGGCGCGGACGTCGCGGCGGGACAGTCTTCACGAAACGGCGGCGCGGTGCACGTCGGCATAAACTATTCCCCGTCGTCGCAAAAACACAAGTATAACTACGTCGGAAATCAAATGTACACCGACCTTGCGCGCGACCTTGACGTCCCGTTTGAAAGGCTCGGTCATCTTTTGCTCATCGCAAAAAAGTGGGAGCAACTTCTTCCCCGCCTTCTTGTGCTTAACTCCAAGCGGCTGAAAATACCCGGCGTCAGATACGTCGACAGAAAAGGACTGCTGAAAATCGAGCCTTACGCCCCGTCGTGGGCAACGGGCGCGCTGTATATGCCCACGGGCGGATTCACGTCGCCTTATAAAATGTGCGTCGCTCTTATGGAAAACGCCCTTGAAAACGGCGCAAAAATCGCGCTGAACACGATGGTTTCGGGCATGGACGTCGAAAACGGCAAAATCACCGCCGTAAAAACCAACCGCGGCACGCTGCACCCGACGATCGTCGTAAACTGCGCCGGCGTTTATACCGACGTCATCGCCGATATGGCGGGCGACAGAACCTTTACCATTCACCCGAGAAAAGGCACGGACATAATCCTTGACAAAAAGGTCGGAAAATACATCAACACGACGGAAGTCAAGTCGCCGATAACCGTTTTGTCCGACGAAAAACTGTCGCTGAAAAAACGCATCGATATGACGAAATTCGCCCTGTCGCACGAAAACACGAGCAAGGGTATCGCCGTCATTCACACAGTCGACAAAAATATGATAATAGGACCGAACGTCCTTGAAACGCCCGACCGCGAAGACGTCACAACCGACAAAGAAACCATGGACTTTATCATAAACGAGCAAATGAAAGTCGCCGAAAATATAAAGCCGTCCGACGTCATCGCATACTTTTCGGGAGTGCGCTCGCCGACCTACGAAGAAGATTTTCAGGTAAGAAAAGGTATTTTCACCGAAAATATTCTGGAAGCGGCGGGGGGACAATCGCCCGGCGCGACCGCCGCGCCCGCAATCGCCGTCGACCTTGCGAAATGGGCGGTCGAATACGTGTCGAAATTCAAGGCGGTTGAAAAGAACGCTTCCTTCAACCCGGTAAGAAAAAAGCACCCGCACCCGAAAGAAATGTCGGAAAGCGAGCGCGACGCTCTGATAAAACAAAACCCTGCGTACGGCGAAATCGTCTGCCGCTGCGAAGAAGTGTCGAAAGGCGAAATTCTGGACGCGCTGGACAGTCCGCTGCCCGTATATACCCTTGACGCGATTAAGCGCAGGTGCCGCCCCGGTATGGGCAGATGTCAGGGCGGTTTTTGCAGCCCGACGGTCGTGAAAATTCTGGCGGAAGCGAAAGGCGTCAGTCCCGAAGAAATCAAAAAATCGTCGGAACGCGCCGTCATACTTTTCGGAAAAACCAAACGCGCGCCGCGCGAATAATGGCAAAAAACCTTGCTTTTTTCACGCGCGTGTGATAACATCAATATACTAAATTACGGAAAAAATATACAAAATCTTTTTTGATAAGGAGTTTTATTATGAGTAACTTTGCAAAAAACATCGGCGAAAAACGCACGCCCGTCACGACGCCCGCGCATATCGTTGAAAACGGCGTCGCGCATTACGGCACGTTCAGCGAGCCTTTTCAGGACTTAAACCTTCTGGATTGCAAAAAACCTTTCTTCATGAAGACGCCGTCTTTCATCAAACGCATGCGCCTTATCGAGTGGGAAGCGTTTGAAGTCAACATGGACGAAGGCTCTCTCATCAGCGCGTGCTACAACATGGGTCCCATCGGTTTTTCAATTTTCGTATGGCACAACAACGCCGACAACAAAATTTATGCCTGGCGCAATCTCGTGCCCGTGAAACGCGCGAAGGTCGCAAAACAACTTTTGTCCGACAACTGCTACTGCAAAACCAAAAAGAGCGAATATAAGATTATCAACGATTTCGCAAACGGCAAAGCGCAATGCGTCGGTCATACCAAAGGCAAATCCGGCGAGTTTGCAATCGACATTTCGTTTGAACGTCTTTCGCCCCTTGCCAATGGCGTTATGCCCCTTATGAAAAACAAGGACGGCTCGTTCAGAAACCCCCTTTACAGCGAAAAAGATTTCTTCAAGGCGACGGGGACGATTACGTTAAACGGCAAAACCTATAAAACCAACGAGCGCTCGGTCGGTATCATCGACGACCACAAAGGATATTATCCCTTCTTCTCGCACTACGACTGGCTCACCACGATGGGCAAGACCGAAATCGACGGCGAACAGAAGTTCTTTGCTTTCAACCTGACGAGAAACCAATCGGTCGATCAGGTCAATTACAACGAAAACGTAATCTGGCTGGAAGGCGAATCTTTCCCGATGCCGCCCGTGGTATTCACCCATAAAGACGGCAAAAAGAAAGCGAACGAATGGCATATCCGCGACGAGGCGGGACAAGGGCTTGTCGATATCACTTTCAAGATCGACAACGTGTTTTATATGCCCATTCCCGTGGCGGTTTATTACGCCCTGCCTTACGGCAAGATCTACGGCTACGTCACCGACACGAACGGCAAAAAATACACCGTTGACGGCATGGTCGGTATCGGCGAAGACAAAACCACGCGCATTTAATCTTGAAACTCCAAACAAAAAGCACTTCTTTGCGAAGTGCTTTTTTTGTGGTAAAAATTTGGTTTTTTACATAAACATTTTCAGTTTGTTCGGCACGACTTTTATGTCAAGGTATCTGTCCTCGATAATCTCGCCGTCAAGCTCAAACCGGCTGTCGTCCAGAGCCTCGATAATGACGTGGTCGGTGCGGAATTCTTCAACGGTTTTGTCCTCGACGTGTTTGCCTTTCAAAAATTTCAGGAGCATCGGCGGAATCCGTCTTTTTTTCATTTCGTTGACGATAACGACGTCAAGTTTCCCGTCCGACACTTCCGCGTGCGGGCAAATGGGCAATCCGCCGCCGATAAAGCCGCCGTTGCCGATTCCGATCATAAACACACTTTTATCCATCGTTTTTCCGTCGACAATCAGGCGAAGTTTGTGGAAGCGGGTATGTAACAGGGTGTAAATCAAGGCGTAATTATACGCCGCGCTGCCTTTCAGTTTTTTGACGGAGGCGTATTTCACAAGGACGTCCACGTCCATGCCGCCGCCCGCGACGTTCAAACACCTTGTCGTGCCGAGGTCCATATAGTCGACGTAACCGACGTTGCCTTTCAGAATCACGTCAAGGGCTTTTTCGACGTCTTTGGGGTGACCGGACTTTTTGATAAAGTCGTTGCCACTGCCGCACGCGATAAGCCCGAGCGTGACGTTTTCAAAGTTTTCAATGCCGCAAAGTACCTCGTGGAAGGAGCCGTCGCCGCCCATTGCGATGATTTTTGTGTCGGGCTCATGCGAAAGTTCCCTTGCGATTTCGGTTGCGTGGTGCGCGTGTTGCGTTTCGTGCACGATATACGGCACTTTTTTGGCGTCCAGCAGTTTTTTGACCATTTGCAGCGCTTTTTGGCTTTCGCCCTTGCCGCCGACGGGATTTATAATAATATGATACATAGTCTTCTCCGAAAATATTGTTGTATATATTTTATCACCCGTGCGGCGCGCTGTCAAGATTTGGCGGCTTTTGCGGGTTTTGTCGGTCGTACGGCTTAAATCTGTCGCTTATATAATTATATAATTATTTTTAATCATATACTTGCAAACTTATTCGCAGTGTGCTATATTATCTCTCGAAAATCAAGTTATGGAGCACACTTTATGAAAAAGAAACACGAATTCAAACTTTGGCAGGAATTCAAGGCGTTCATCAATCGTGGCAGCGCCCTTGACCTTGCAGTAGGTATGATTATCGGCAGCGCGTTCACCGCAATCGTAAACTCGCTTGTCAAAGGTATACTTCAACCCCTTATCAATATGATTCCTTTGGGACAAGACGGCAAGAGCCTTCAAGTCGTCCTGAGAGATCCCGTCATCGACGCGACGACAGGCGCAGTCGTAAAAGAAGCGGTCATTATGGACTTCGGCGCGGTTATTTCCGCAATCGTTACTTTCCTTCTCACCGCGCTTGTACTCTTCCTTATCGTGAAAGCAATCAATAAGGCGCGCGAAATCGGCGGCAAAGAAAAAGCAAGGCTGGAACAACTTGCACAAAAAGTAACAAAAAAGAACGGCGATGCCGAAACGACGGAAGCCCCCGCAGACGTCGCGGTCGCAGAAGAAGCCCCCGCAGAACCCGCTCCCGTTGAAGTCGCGCCCGTTGAACCCGCTCCCGACAAAACGCAGGAACTTCTTTCGGCAATTCTTGACGAACTCAAAGCGCAACGCGCCGACAAGGAATAATCAAAAAACAATGAAAAACCCCGAAGCAATTCGGGGTTTTGTTTTATTGTTGCGAAAGCAACGTGGTTTTCGCGCAACACGCGCTTTGTTGACACTCCTCAGGATGGCAATTTGCACGTCATTCCGAGCGTAGCGAGGGAATCTCCCGGAAGGGACACCGCTTAACAAACATTCTTTGTCAGTTGTCTGCGCTCTTCTCGACCGTGATTTCGCCGTCGGTGCATTTTACGACGATTGCTTTTTTCGGTTTTTCTGCAATGCTCACTTTTGCCCATTCGGCTTTCGTCCCCATATAGTGGAACTCGGTGTTGTAAACATTGTTTAGGAAACTAATTTTAACGTCACTTGTCGGAATATTCATTATTTGTGCATAGTTGTTGGTAATCTTTGCGCTTATTACGGGCAATATGTATCAAAACGATTTGTCAATAATTTTAAGTTGTTGCACTTTACAAGACTTTTCGACTGCCGGGAAAAAATAATACAAACCTTGTTCGGCACGCATTGACAACGCCCCGAAAATCGTCGTATAATCTGTTTATCACCTACGAAAAAAAGGCAACATTACTTTATGAAACTCGATCTGAACGGAAAATGGCAATTCAAGTCGTCAAGGGACGCGAGCTTTTTTGACGCGGTTGTCCCCGGCACGAACTTTCTGGATCTTATCCGCCTTGACCGCATGAAAAACCCCCTTGTGGACGTCTCGCCCGAAAACACGCGCGATAACGAATGGTTTTTCCGCGCGGGCACGGACGACTGGATTTATCGGAAAACTTTCAATGTGAGCGAGGACTTTTTGAAAGCCGACAAGGTTTTCCTTGTGCTGAACAAAATCGACACGCTCGCTTTCGTCGTTCTGAACGACCGGGAGGTCGACCATTCCGAAAACGCGTTTCTGCCTTTCCGCCGCGACGTGAAATCGCTGTTAAAGCCGGGCGAAAACGTGCTGGAAGTCAGAATCTGCGGCCCGGTTGCTTTCGTCGTCGGCGCAACCAAACTCATCAAAACGCCGAAAAATCTCAACGGGCTTTCGGGCGACGTGCATATAAGAAAACCCGCCTTTCACTTCGGCTGGGACTTTGCGCCCTTTGCCCCCGCGTCGGGCATCCGCGAAGACGTGTATCTCGAAACGGCGTGCGGCGCGGAAATTTCCGATTTCAGAATATCGCAAAAACACAACTCGGACGGCGCGGTAACGCTGTCGATGACGGCACGCGTCGAAAGATACAATACGACGGACGATTTTTCAACCTTCTTTTCGGTGCTGTCCCCCGATAAGTCGGAGTTCAACGCAAAAGGCATCGAAATCGAAAACGGCTTGTTCAAGGCGGATATCGAAATCAAAAACCCTAAGCTTTGGTGGACAAGAGATTTGTCGGATAAGCCCGAACAACCTTTGTACGAAGTCGTGGTAAGTCTGAGCCGCGGCGACGAAATCGTCGACGGCAAAATCGTGAAAATCGGTCTTCGCGACCTTGTTTTCGACAACAGCCCCGATGAAATCGGCAAAAACTTCCGCTTTACGTTAAACGGCGTGCCCCTTTTCATAAAAGGCGCGAATTACGTCCCGCCCGACGTCACGGACGTTTTCGACAGGGAAAAATGCCGCCGTTTGCTTTCCGACGTCGAATTTATGAATATGAATATGATAAGAATATTCGGCGGGAGCGGATACGAAAACGAGTTTTTCTATGACGAGTGCGACAAGCGCGGTATCCTTGTGTGGCAGGACTTCCCGTTTGCGTGTCAGGGATATCCCCTTTTCCTGCCCGCGTTTATGGAAAACGTAAAAAAGGAAGCGGAATATCAGGTGAAACATCTGCACTTCCACCCGTCGCTTGCACTGTTCTGCGGCAATAACGAGATTGAGGCGATGTCCGTCAACTGGATGTTTTTCTCGCGCTATATCGACGCGGCGGAACCGTTTTTCTATTACGACCTGAAAAAAATCGTGCAAGAAAATTCCGACGTAGCGTATATCCCCGGCAGCCCGTCGGGCGTGTCGTATATGTTCGGATACGCCGCGGACAACGTCGGCGACGCGCATATCTGGGCAGTGTGGCACGGTATGAAGCCCGCGACTTATTTCAAAAAACGTCTGCCGCGCTTTGCAAGCGAATTCGGCATGATGAGTCTGCCGTCCGAAAACAGCATGAAAAAAATTCTCGGCGACGACGAAAATATAAATTCCAAAAAACTGAAAGCCCGCGACTTTTCACAAGCAGGTGTCGGCAAAATCAAGTATTATACCCTTGAAAGGTTCAACGCGCCGAAAGATATTTCGGGCTGGGTTTACGCCTCGCAAATCGCACAGGCGGAAGGTCTTCGCGAAGGGGTGTCGCATTTCAGGCGCAATAAGCCCACCGTGAACGGCACTATCGTCTGGCAACTCAACGACGTGTTCGAGGGGCTCAGCTGGTCGGTAAGAGATTTTGACGAAAGTATTAAAGCGGCGGGGGATTATTTAAGGCGTTATTATGCGCCCGTCGCAGTCAATATCGACGCAGTGGACGGCGGCTTTTACGTCCACACTTTCAACGACACAAATAAGGATATTTCGGCAAAACTCACGTTTAAGGTGTGCAATTACAACGGTGAAGTGCTTGTTGAGAAACATAGCGACATTACCCTTGTCGCCGGAGAAAGCAAAATGCAACTTGCACAAGGTATGGCAATCGTGAGAAACCAGAACAAACGTTTAAGGTGTTTTGCTTATGCGGAACTTGAAACGGAAGACGGAAAATATACCGACACAAGGCTTGTAAGACGGGAAAAATACGCGCGACTTTTGCACCCCGTCATCAAAAGAGAATACGACTTTATCCGCGACGGCGTGCTTAAAATCACTTTGTCAACGGACGTGTTTGCGCGCGGCGTGTTCATCAGAAACAACATTAACGGCGCAAAGTTTTCGGACAACTTCTTTGACCTTGTCCCCGGCGAAACAAAGGAAATCACGGTAAATCTCGGGCGCACTTGCCCCATAAACGGTCTTGACGAATCGCTGCCGATAACGTCCGCCGCCGATATCGAAATCAAGGGAAATTCCGCCGCCGCGTTCTTCACAAGGCTTTTCGTGTCGCTGCACCCCGTAAACTTCTTTAACAGTATTTATTACAGAAAAATCCCGCGTGACGTGAAGAAACGCATCGTCGCGTTTTTCGACGAACAGGAAAAAGAAAAAGAAGAATAAAAGCACAAAGAAAAACCACCGGGAAAACACCCGATGGTTTTTTGATTTTCGCCGCTTATTCCACGACGATTTCTTTTATCATGACTTCGTTGCCCCTTAAAAGATAAGTCCTTTCGCTTTTGCAATACGGGCAGATTTTGCCGTATTTGACCGTTTCGTATTCTTTCTTGCAGTCTTCGCAGTACGTCACGGCTTTCACCGGTTCGATTTCCAGCACGCAACCTTTCAGAAGTTCCGTACGATTTGCGTTCCAGTTCCAGCAGTCGATAAGCTGGTCGTTGACGACCGTCGATACTTCGCCGATTTGCATGACGACTTTTTGGACTTTCGTCGCCTTGTTTTCGACCGCGACGTCGCGCACTATGTCCGCGATATGGAAGACCACCCCGAGTTCGTGCATAAATTACTTATCCTTTTTGGCTTGTTTTGCCGCTTTTTTCGCAGCCTTATGGCGTTTTTGCGAAGCCTTTTCTTCGGGCGTTTTCTTGCCGAACGCGATTTTCATACCGCGTTTTATGGCATACGGTAAAATCTCCTTGAACTTATCTTCGCTTCTGCTCATCTTGGAGCATTCGGGATGTTCGCGATGCAGATGGATTGCGTCGAATTCGCACTTCGTGGTGCAGATACCGCAGCCGATACATTTGTTTTCGTCGACGATGCTCGCGCCGCAGCCCAGGCACCTTGACGCTTCGATCCTGACCTGTTCTTCGGTGAGAGTGCCGTGCAGATCGCGGAAGGAGTGCTTGTCGCCGTCGAGTTCTTTCGCTTCCTGTCTGCCTGCCGTATCGTAGCTGTCGATGACGATGTTGTCTTTGTCAAGCTCGACAAACTGTCTTCTGTTGCGGCCGATGGTCATGCTCGTGCCGGGCTGTACGAAACGATGCAGCGATACTGCCGCGTTCTTGCCCGCTTCGATTGCGTCGATTGCGAATTTCGGTCCGCTGTACACGTCGCCGCCGACGAAAATGTCGGGTTCCGCCGTCTGATAAGTCAGAGAATCCGCAACGGGATAATTACCGTGATGGAACTCAACCTTCGTGCCTTTCAGCAAGTCGTTCCAGACAACGGACTGACCAATTGCGAAGATAACGTGTTGCGCCTCGACCGTAATCGTGTCGTTTTCGTCGTATTGCGGGTTGAAGCGATTTGTCTTCGGGTCGATGACCGACAGGCATTTCTTGAACACGACCGCTTTAACGTTGCCTTTTTCGTCTTTCAGAATCTCTTTGGGACCCCAACCGTTGTTGATCGAGATGCCGTCTTCCAGCGTTTCTTTGATTTCGTTTACGGACGCGGGCATTGTTTCGCGCGATTCGAGGCAGTACATGCCGACGTTATCGGAGCCGAATCTGACAGCCGTACGAGCGCAGTCCACCGCAACGTTGCCGCCGCCGATGACAACCGTCTTGCCGCCAAGTTTTCTGTCGTGGTTTTCGGTTGCGTCGTGCAGGAACGATACAGCCATATCCGTGCCGATCGCGTCTTCGCCGGGTATGCCGGGGAGTCTGCCGCCCTGGCAGCCGATTGCAACGTAAAACGCCTTGTAGCCTTGTTTTCTGAGTTCGTCGATGGTGACGTCGGTGCCGACGTTCACGCCGCATTTGATTTCGACGCCGAGTTCGCGCAGTACGTCGATTTCAGCCTCGATGACGTCCTTTTCGAGTTTATAGGAAGGAATACCGTAAGTGAGCATTCCGCCGGGACGCGCGTTCTTTTCAAACACGGTGGGCTTGTATCCTTTCGTCGCAAGATAGTATGCACAGGAAAGTCCCGCAGGGCCTGCGCCGATAATTGCGATTTTTTCGGACCATTGCTTATCGACGTTCGACGGAATGACGACTTCGGGAACGAATCTCGTTTCCGCGCGCAGGTCTTGTTCCGCGATGAACTTCTTGATGTCGTCGATTGCAACGGCTTCGTCGATAGTGCCCCTTGTGCAGGCGGCTTCGCAACGCTTATTGCAGACGCGTCCGCAGATTGCGGGGAACGGATTGTCCTTTTTGATAAGTTCCAACGCTTCCCTGTACTTGCCTTCTTTGGCTTTTCTTATGTAGCCCTGAACCGCGATGTGAGCGGGACATGCAACCTTACAAGGCGACGTACCCGTTTCGTAGCAGTTGATGCGGTTGTTGTCGCGGTAATCTTCGTCCCACTTGTCGGGTCCCCAGCTGAGATTGTCGGGGAGTTCGTGCTTCGGATATTTGATTTCGCCCTGTTTCGTGCAAAGTTTTTGTCCGAGTTTTACCGCGCCGGCGGGGCAGTATTCCACGCACTTGCCGCACGCCACGCATTTGTCTTTTTCAACCCTTGCGACGTACGCGCTTCTGGACATATTAGGCGTGTTGAAAAGTTGCGACGTACGCAACGCGTTGCAGATATTGACGTTGCAGTTGCAGATTGCGAAAATCTTGTTTTCGCCGTCGATATTCGTGATCTGATGTACGAAACCGTTCTTTTCGGCGTTTTTCAGAATTTGCATTGCCTCGTCGTAAGTGATATCGCGGCCTTTGCCCGTTTCGCGGCAGTAATCCGCCATATCGCCGATACCGATGCACCATTCTTCACAGCTGTCGCCGCAACCTTCGCCCAGTTTCGCCCTGCCGTAACGGCACGAACAAATGCCTACGCCAAGGTGTCCTTCGTACTTTTTGAGCCAATACGAAATATGCTCGATATCCATTGTGCCGTTTTCCATCTCGATTGCTTTCTCGACGGGGATAACGTGCATACCGATTCCCGCGCCTCCCGGGGGAACCATGGGCGTGACCATTGTCAGGGGAAGATACGTCATACGCTCGAAGAACATCGCGAGTTCCGGATGATCGTCAAGCTGTTTCTTTATCATGTTCGTGAATTCCGCAGAACCGGGAACGAACATCGGTAACGTATAACGACGGATTTTCTTTGCGCCCTTAATGGGACCGTTGTGGTCGTAATTGTCGCCGTAATCGTATTCCAGAATACCGATTCTGCTCATGTCGTCAAGCAACTTCTGAAGCTTTTCTTTCCCGAGTTCGGGATTCTTTGCAAGAAGGTCTTCAAACGTGTAGTGATGACGCACTTTCATTTTCAGCGCGACGTCCGCCATTTCGTCGGTAACCACGCAGGCAAGTCCCCAGTATTCGGGATCGTTTACCGTGACGCCCAGAATCTTATGGTCGACGCAGTCGGTGATCTTTCTTGCGAGTTTGAGAATTTTTTCACGCGGATTGGGATCGCCCATAAACTCCGGTGTGTAGGCTTTACTCATCTCTGCCATTGCTGTTTTCTCCTTTGAAAATTTGTTTTATAAATTTCGTTTCGAGCGCGGCTTTTCGTCGCCCTTCCTTGCACATACGATAAATACTGCGCGTGGTAGGGCTTCAAAATTTTTGCGTCGTTAAAACCTTTTTTGTAAAATTCGGGTGTTTTTGATACGTCCTCTTTTGCAAGAATTATCGGATTTTCCGTCCGAAATTGCCGCATTTTCAATATATCTTTAATATAATATCTTTAATATATTTTTGCTTACACTATGAATAATAATACGGAAATTCGGGAATGTAAAGTATTTGCACGATTTTTTGTGATTGTAAAGATTTGGTAGAAAACCGAAAAATCCTATCACCCGCGCCTTTTTTAACTCGTTTGTTCATTTTCTTCAATAAAAAACCGCCCGCATCCGGACGGTTTTGTTTGTTGTTTTTTGACTTTGCGTTTACTTCTTTTTAAGAACGTCGTCGAAGAGTTTCAGGTTGTCGAAAGACGGTTTGTACTTGCCTTCTTCGATGCCGTGGATTATTTCGACCGCTCTGTCGTTGACGGGAGTCGACACGCCGACCTTTCTTCCGTACTCGCTCACGACGCCGTTGATTGCCTCGACCTCGCAAGGTTTGCCCTTTTCGATATCCTGCAACATACTTGCGCGGATAAGGCGGTGTTTTTTGATTGCGACGGGAATTATCGCAAACGAGATTTTTTGTTTGATCGGGTTGTTGTAATCCAGAAGTTTTACGACGTCTTTGCCCTGAATCGGCTCAATATGAATACCGCCCGCGCGGGTTGAGTCGATGATTTCTTTTATGATGCGTTGCGCGCAAAGTCTGCTTTTTTTGTTGTCCGCGACCTCGCCGAAATTGCAGCCGAGCACCGCCGACATTCCGCTGAATGCGGAGTTTACGAGAAGTTTTGACCACCTTACCCCTATGAAATTGTCTTCAACCTCAACCTTGCCCATAATGGACAGTATACGGACGATTTCCTTGAAATGCTTGTCTTCATGCGCTTTTTTATTGAGTGCGCCGAGCGCGAAAACCAAAGCGTCGGGTTCCGACGTGAGTTCGCTGACGCCGGGAGCGGTCATTTGCGCGCCCCAGCCGATTGCACAACCATACGTCCTGTCTTCGCCGATTATTTCGGACACGCTGTGTTCCGGAAGACCGTTTTGCATCGTACAGATTACACCGTCGTCCGCCAAAAAGTTTGTGAGCATTTTCACGACTTCTTTGTTGTTGAGCTGTTTTGTCATAAGGAAAATAATATCGTATTTTTCCTTCATTTCTTCGGGCAGCATCGCGTTGACTTTCACGTTGAAATTCGCTGTCCCCGTGATGGTTGCGCCGTGCTCTTTCAACGCGGCGACGTGCGCTTTGTTCCTGTTGACAAGGTCGATTTCCTCGCCACTTTTCGCGACGTATGCTCCAAGTACCGTTCCGAGCGAACCCGCTCCGTAAATGCAAACTTTCATATTAACTCCTTAAAATTTTCAATCAAAGATATTTTACCACGAAAAATCCTTATTTACAACGGTTGAAAATAATTTATTCATTTTTCGTGGCATTTTCACGGCAGCGGTCTTTCAAAAGTTTCGGCAAAATCTCGTTGACAACCTCCGTTTACTTCTATATAATGCAATCAAATGAATAATCTCGCCGCCGGGTGAGCGCGTCAAATTGCATCGTTAGGCCTTTGAAGATGCAACCTGGCGCTTTTTTATTTGTGGAGAAAAATGAAAAACCAGACTTTGAAAGAATTTTTTAAATACGTGTCGGCAAACGTGATTGCCATGATCGGGCTGTCCTGCTATATTCTGGCGGACACGTTTTTCATTTCTTTGAGTCTTGGGAAGACCGGGCTTGCCTCGTTGAATCTGGCAATGCCTTCGTTCAGTATCGTTTTTTCAATCGGTCTTATGTTCGGCATCGGCGGAAGCACGAAATTCGCCATATACAAAGGCGCGGGGGACGTCAAAAGCGCAAACAGAGTGTTCACTCACACCGTTTTTGTCGTCGCGTGTTTTGCGGTCGTATTCGTGCTTCTCGGCGCGTTTTTAAGCGGTCCCGTGGCGTCGCTTCTCGGCGCGGACGGCAAAACGTTTTCGGGGAGCAAAACCTACGTGCAGATTATACTTTGCTTTGCGCCCTTTTTTATGTTCAACAATGTTCTGCAAAACTTCATCCGCAACGACGGCGCGCCCAGACTTGCGATGACCGCGTCGCTTCTCGGCAACCTTTTCAACATCGTTTTCGACTACGTTTTTATTTTCCCGTGCAAACTCGGCATGCTCGGCGCCGCTCTTGCGACAGGCATTTCGCCCGTAATCAGCATGCTTATTCTGATGATTTTCTTTTTCCGAAAGAAAAACACTTTCCGTCTTGAAAAGACGAAACTATCTCTGCGCGTGTTCGGCGAGATAATCTCGCTGGGACTTGCTTCGTTCATTGCGGAGTTCGGCTTCGGACTCGTGATGATGCTCATCAATAAGTTGTTCAAGTCGCTTGGCGGGGATACGGCGGTTGCGGCGTTCGCCATCGTCGTCAACGTGTTTTACGTGATAAACGCGATTTTCAACGGGATTTCGGCGGGCACCCAGCCTATAATCAGTTTTTCATACGGGCAGCACGATTTCGCGCGGATACGACAGGTGCTGAAATACGCCCTGATTACAATCGGCGCGACCGCCGCCGTCCTGTACGTTATTCTGTTTTTCTCGGCGGACGGCATCGCGGCAATCTTCAACACGGAAAAAGCGGAAGACCTTCAAAAACTTGCCACGACCGGCATAAAACTGTATTTCATTTCTTCGCTGTTTTCGGGGTTCAATCTATTGTTTTCGTCATACTTTTCGGCGTCCGACAAAGGCGTATGTTCGCAAATCATCACCCTTCTGCGCGGAGTCGTGCTGATTATTCCGCTTGCTTATCTTTTCGCACATCTTTGGAAAATCACCGGGCTTTGGCTCGCAACGCCCGCCGCCGAAATGCTGACGCTCGTTGCGGCGATTATTATATTTTTTGTCACACGCAAAAAACGCGCCGACACGGAAATCCCCGCCCCTGTTTCGGAACAGAGATAATCCGCCGTACGCGTTCCCTATTTTCCTGATTTTATCTTTTCTTTCCTTTTGTTTTCTGTTTTCTGACGGTAACGACAAGTATTATCGTCGCGATAATAATCAACCCGATGCCCGTGGACAATGTTATGATGATTTTGGTCACCTTTCCAAGCGGCGGCTTGTACCTTTCGGGTTTTTCGGACGCGCAAATGAAAAGCGTAAGATCGCCGTCGGGCAGTTTTTCAAAATACGCCTCGTAGATTCCGCCGTTCTTCGTGAAATCGACGGTTTCGCCTGTTATGTTAACCGAGCCGTCCGGATTTGTCACGCTCTTTCGCGTTTCGCCCCTTAATAAGTACATGTCCGTGTATATCCGTATCGTAAGGTTGTTGAAGTCTGCCCAGCCCGCCGCGGGACTTAAAAGATAAGTGTACGAATACACCGGCGGCACGTAATTGCGGGTTGCCGACGGATAAAGCGGCGCGGATACAGTGTTGACAAGCGTTTCTTCCGGCGCGAACGTAAGAGTGTAATCGTACCATCGGAACAAACTCGTGCTTAGCGAATGTTTCCACACTCCGATTACCGTCGTCATCATGCTTTTAATCATCGCAACCGTCGCGTTGTACCAGTCTACGTCGCTGACTTCGCTTCCCGCCGGTCTGAATTTCAGGGCGTAATCTTTGAAATTATACTCGACTTTCTTCCCTTTGACGACGCTTCCCCCGACGCTTTTCCACTTGTCGTCAAAGAAACTGAATTTGCTTTCGATATCAGTAACGTCTTCCCCGACAAACGCCAGCGTCAGCTGCCCGTTTTTAAGTCCGTCCTGCCATGCGACAAGTTCCGTTATGTCCCCGTTTTTTTCGTACTTGACGTAATTATCCGCCACTATGTATTTAAGGTTTTTCACGTTGTCCGAAAACTTGACGTACGTCGGCAATTTTCCGTTTGCACCTTTAACGTCCAAAACGTATTCGTAAACCGTCAAATCTGTTGAAAGAGTATCGTCTGCAATAAAGTCGTCCGAAAAGTATCGAAGGTCCTCTTCAAGGTCGAATTTTGCAAAGGGATCCGCCTTATAAGTATGGCGGATTGTTTTGTCTAAGTCTTTTCCGTTTGTTTTTACCTTAAAGTATTCCTTGTCCGCCTCGGTCTGCGATTCGTCATACGGAACGAATCCGAAAGGAAACAGACACCTTGTTTCGACAATCAGATTTGTCGGATTGCGGAAAGTGTATTCGGCTGTAACTATGCCCCGCCTGACGTATTCCTGCACGGGAATAAATCGGTCGGCGGAATAAATATGAAATGTCAGATCTTCCTTGTCGACGACTATCGGGCTGTTTTCGGTCTTAACGATAACCCCGCTTGAATCGTAGCCTTTCGTTTCTCTCGGCGCGGAATTCGCTTCCGAGACGGCGGGCGACGAAAATGCGACCGACGAAAACAACGTCAACGCCATGGTCAGAAGAAGGATTATCGTCTTTTCCTGTGTTTCATTTTTGTCCTATTCTATTTCGGAAAACAATTCTTTTCCGACTCCGCATACGGGACAGACGAAATCGTCGGGCAAGTCTTCAAACTCGACAAGCGGAATCCCGTTTTCCTTGCAACTTTCTTCGTCATATACCCAACCGCATACTTCGCAAATGTACTTTTTCATTTTCTTTCTCCTTTTGGTTTATTTGTATTTGATTTATTTCATAAGTTCAAACGCCGACGCGTCGTGCTTGCATATCGGACAAATGAAGTCGGGCGGCAGTTCTTCGCCCTCGAAAACGTAGCCACACACTTTGCAAACGTACGATTTCTTCTTTGGCGCAACGGGCTTCGGCTTCACGTTTTTCTGATATTCCGTATAAGTCAGCGTGTCGAGATCGGAAAACACCGCCGCTTCTTCGACGGAACAAACGAACATGTCGTGCGTGCCGAGGTCGATTGTCTGCTCCACCGCAAGGGATATGAACGCGTTGCAAAACTCCGACATTACGACAAGCCCGTTTTCGCTCCTTTTCGGCGTTTCTCCGAAAAACTTATCGACAGTTCTGCCGCTTTGGAAACCGAATCTCTTGAAAACGTCAAAGGTCGCGTCGACCGACAAGCAGTTGACGTTCATTTTCAGCGTTTCCAGAATCGTCCCGCACGAGTAATTCTGTTTGTTTACGCAAACGGCGACTCTCAACGGATTGTTTGTGACCTGCATTACGCTGTTTACGATGCAACCGTTGTCTTTTCTTCCGTCGTTGGTGGTCAGAACGTACAGCCCGTAGCCGATTCTGAACAATGCGGAAAGGTTAATTTTCTCTTTTTCGTTCGTCATATTTATTCTCCTTTGTTTAATTCTCGTTGTTTGTTCGCGCCGTATACAATCGCCGCCGCGCCGCACAAGGACGCATAGTATCCAAACCCCGAATATTCGATTTTGACGGTTTTATCAATCGGAAGAAACAGTTTATGGTTGATTTCTGCGATAAGGTCGTCTTTGAACAGGTCAAGGCTTTGGGATACTCTGCCGCCAAGATAACATACGTTCACGTCAGGAAAAGTCGCGGCTTTCGCAATGACCGCACCCAGTGCTTTTGCCGCGCGCCGCCCACCAGAACTTTTGATCCTCCGATGTCGATTGCAAGACGCTTTTCCATTTTTCTTCTTCTTTCAGATTCCTGTCAAAAGATAATCCGTACTTGCTTTTCAAGGACTTTTTCGGTTTTCTGCAACAAAAAAGTGAAAGGAAATAAAATTTATTCCGATTGCGCTTTGATAATTCTTCTCATAGGCGGTTACCTCCGTCGCGGGGTAAACTTCCGATTAAAAATAATTGTCGTTTGGTCCTTCCTGTTTTAGGTATAAATATTTTATCACAAAACTTCGTTTTTGTCAATTTGTCGCGGTATGTCCGTAAGGCGTTGTTTTCGCTTCTCAAAGGTGCTCGCGGTTCTTTTTACCGTTTACGTTTCCGAGCGTTATTTCGACAACCGCCCCGTTTTTCGTCAAACGAAAACCGCTCGCCTTTTTCTTTTCTTCGCGTGCGGACATTTTGGCGAGCCGGGGTTCACGCCGCAGGCGGCACGATGCACCGTGTCGTTTTTTTAACGCTCTCGTTCAAATCCCTGTTGTTAAGTGACGTAAAACAAAAACGGACAAGCGAGTTTGCTTGTCCGTTATATCCATCGGAGAAACAGAGATTTGTTCTTGCCTTTTGCAAAGCAGTCCGTTTAAAATATTTTTATGCTTTGCAAAAGCCTTCGGTCAGCCGCTAAAAACGACGCACCGTGTCGTTTTCTTAACGCTCTCGTTCAAATCCCTGTTGTTAAGTATCGAAAAACAAAACGGACAAGCGAGTTTGCTTGTCCGTTATATCCATCGGAGAAACAGGGATTTGTGAAATAGCGTAGCGGGTGAGTTTACTCACCAAAGCGAAGCGTTAGCCTGGCGAGCCGGAGTTCACGCCGCAGGCGGCGCGATGCACCGCATCGTGCAAAATCCCTGTTTCGGAGCATAATAAAAACCCGACAAAATAAGTCGGGTTTTTATGGCGGAGAAACAGGGATTTGAACCCTGGCTACGCTTCTCACGTACTACTCCCTTAGCAGGGGAGCCCCTTCGGCCTCTTGGGTATTTCTCCTTAAACCGAAAACGCATCACAAAAGATGCTTAATTATAATAGCATACGAGTTTGCATTTGTCAAAAGCATTTCGCAAAAAAATGCTCAATATGTGATAAAGGTTGAAAAAACAATTATATTTTATCAATCGAAAGCATTTTGAAAAGGTCATCCTCGGTGAGGGTAAGGACGTTTTTCCCGCGGCGGACTGCGGACTCAATCGCCCTTTCTTCTTCTTTTGAGGGGTTGCCCGCAAATATATCGGCGCGACCGACGTGCGATTCCATAACGCCGCCCCTGTCCCGGACTTTTTCGACGATAAGCAACATCTCGCGGAAGTGATTGTCAAAGTAATTTCTGGACACCGCGACGTGTTTTCCGAACAACGATTTTTCAACCGAAGAATCCGCGATAAAGTCTTCCAGAAAGTGTTTGTATTTGTTTAAATTACTGCCGCGCATTAAATTACTTCCCGACGTACTGTTGCGGTTTATTGCACAAATAAGGCTTTCTGCGCGCGTTTTGTAAAGATAAACCGTGTTATACGCCTTATGAACGCCCATGCAGTTCGGATACTGCGCGATAAGTTTGTTAAGCGACAGCCCCAGCTTTTCGCAAAAGTTTTTGGTGACGAGCATCGACACTTCGGCGTCGTCGTCGCTCTTATGCGGGACGTATTTGTTGACGTCGAGGTTCAGTTCTTCCACAAGTTTTTCGGTGCTGAACGGGTTTATGAGATTATTGTAATCCTTATGAATTGTCTGCACGTCCACGAAGTCGTAATCTATTGACGGCAGGTTGTAACGCTTGCAGGCGTTGTCCAGAAACACGGTGTCGTTTTTGTGCGAAAACCCGATGACGGTCTGATCCTTATATTCGATAAGCGCTTTGATTTTTTCGTACAGCGCGGGGAAAGTCGGGCTTTTCAGAAAAACTTCTTTCGGGTATGCCATTTCGATGCCGGGGTAGGCTTCCCTGTTTTTCTTGCCCCAGGCGCCCGTATGGAAAATCGCCTCGGGGTTCATAAGAATATCGTCCTTTTCAAGTATGCGGAATTTTTCGTCGGTCAGAACGTAACCGAAACTGCACATACTTTTACCTTCGCTGCACTCTATGTCGAAAAACAAATATCTCATAACGGCGAGTAGTATAACACATCTTTTGATAATTTGAAAGCAAGACCGTATATTTTTTGTAAATTTGCGGATACTTTTTTCGGAGGTATTTATGAAAAATCTGAAAAACAGCAAAACTTACGAAAATCTGGCGCGGGCGTTTGCCGGCGAATGTCAGGCTCACGTCAGATATATGTTCATCGAATACGGCGCGAGAAACGAAGGCTACGTCGCGTTGTCCGAAATCATCGACAAAGTGGTTTACGAAGAATTCAATCATGCACGCATGCTTTATTCATTCCTGCAAACCGCCGACGAAAACGTCATCAAAAACATCGATATTTCCGCGGGCTTCCCTTTCAAACAAAAATGGAATCTCCTTGACAACCTTGCATTTGCCGCGGAAGACGAAAAAAACGAGGCGGAAAAAATCTATCCCGAATTTATGGAAACCGCGAAAAAGGAAGGATTCAATGATATCGCGGGGCTTTTTGAAAACCTTATTCAGGTTGAAACCTGCCACGAAAAACTCTTTCTCGACCTGCACGAGCAGTTGAAAGATTCCGCCCTTTATAAACGCCCGAAAGCGGTAAAATGGAAATGCTCGGGCTGCGGCTATGAAACAACCGCCGAATCCGCCCCGAAAGAATGTCCGCTGTGCCACGCAAAGCAAGGCGCGTTCATGCTGAAATTAAACGACGGAAATTAAATCAAATTGATAGATTTATTATCAGGAAAAATCAATTTTAATAATTGCGAAAAAAATTAGCACTCGGCTATTGACACTGCTAATTATCGGTTGTATAATGCAGGCGTAAAGAGGTGAACGATATGAAAAAATCAACTTCAATTCTATGGTTTTTAGCAAGTATTCTGATGATTGCCGCGGGTATCGTGTGCTTTGCGCTGCCCGTTGACACCACGCTTACGACGCTCGCATACGTAATCGGTGCGATCGTACTCGTGATCGGCGTCGTGGAAATCGCAATGTTTTTCACGACGGTCGGACTTTTCGGCGGCGGAGCGTTTCTTGCGGACGGCATAATCACGACGATTCTCGGCATAATAATGCTTTCAAACGAAAACGTCGTCGCAGGTTTCCTGCCCTTCATTTTCGCAATGTGGTTTATTTACGAAGGCATTTCGGAATTGTCGATGGCGATTGCCGCGGGCAGACTCAGACTGCCGTACTGGTGGGTACTTCTGATAACTTCGATATTCGAAATCGTTTTCGGTATGCTGGCGTTCTTCAATCCCGTCGGCGGCGCGATATATCTCACGGTACTTCTGGGCGTGTTCCTGCTTGTACACGGCATATCGATGCTGGGCGACTGGTGCGTCGCGTTCAGAGTCAAAAACTTTTTCAGAAAGTGGATGGGCGATATGAAAACAAACGCCGACGAAATCGACGGCTGACAAATGAATATCCCTTCCGGGGACGGGTTTTTCCGTCCCTTTTCTTTTGCCGAAAACTTAATTTTTTCAAAAAAATTCGCGTCGGGCGGTTAATATCCTTGCTATTATTTTAAGATATGTATATAATACAAAAATCAAACGAGAGATAATAATATGAAAAGAACAGATTTAAGAAACGTTGCAATTATCGCCCACGTCGACCACGGCAAAACCACGCTGGTTGACGAAATGCTTAAACAAGGCGGCACCTTCCGCGAGAATCAGCAGGTTGAAGATCGCGTTATGGACAGCAACGCCCTTGAACGCGAACGCGGCATCACCATCCTTGCGAAAAATACCGCAATCCATTACAACGGCGTGAAAATCAACATCATCGACACCCCGGGACACGCGGACTTCGGCGGTGAGGTTGAACGCGTCCTGAAAATGGTCAGCGGCGTGCTTTTGCTTGTCGACGCCGTCGAAGGACCGATGCCCCAGACAAGATTCGTTTTGTCAAAGGCTTTATCGCTCGGGCTTAAAATAATCATCTGCATAAACAAAATCGACCGTCCCGACGCGCGTATTCACGAGGTCGTGGAAGAAGTTCTGGGACTTTTGATTGACCTTGACGCCACCGACGAACAGTTGGACAGTCCCATCGTCTATTGCAGCGGCAGAAAAGGCACAAGCACCCTTACCGAAGGCGCGGAAGGCGAAAACCTTATCCCGCTTTTTGAAACGATTCTGAGCCATATCCCCTGCCCCGAAGGCGACGACCAAAAACCCGCAAAACTGCTGATTTCCGCAATCGACTACAACAACTACGTCGGTCGTATCGGTATCGGCCGCGTCGAACAAGGCGTCATAAGGACAAACTCCGACGTCGTCGTCAGCGACTGGCACAACCGTATTCAACCTTATAAGAGCAAAATCGCCAACCTTTATCAGATCGAAGGCTTAAAGCGCGTTCCCTGCGACGCGGCTGCGGTCGGCGACATCGTATGCGTTTCGGGCATCGAAAACATCAACATCGGCAACACCGTGTCAAGCCCCGAAAACTCCGAACCGTGCGAGTTCGTCAAAATTACCGACCCCACCGTGCAAATGACTTTCTCCGTAAACGACAGTCCCTTTGCCGGCAAGGAAGGTAAATTCGTCACCAGCCAACGCCTGAGAGAAAGGCTTTATTCCGAACTTCTGAAAGACGTTTCCCTGCGCGTCGAAGACACCGACAGCACTGACAGCTTCAAAGTGTCCGGACGCGGCGAAATGCACCTTTCCATTCTTATCGAAACAATGCGCCGCGAAGGCTATGAGTTTGCGGTATCCACGCCCAAAGTCCTTTTCAAAAAGGAAGGCGACACCCTGCTTGAACCTATCGACAGGCTTGTCATCGACGTCCCCGGCGACTGCAACGGCTCGGTCATGGGCGCGGTCGGCGCTCGTCGCGGCGATCTCGTACACATGCAAGCAATCGGCGACAGAATGCGCCTTGAATTCGATATTCCGTCGCGCGGACTTTTCGGCTTTAAGAGCGAACTTTTGACGCTTACCCGCGGCGAAGGCGTAATGAGCAGCATATTCCTTGAATATCAGCCGTATAAGGGTGATTTCCCCCGCCGTAAAACGGGAAGCCTTATCGCTTTTGAAACGGGCGAGGCGGTTACTTACGGATTGTTCAACGCGCAGGAAAGGGGCATCCTTTTCGTCTCCGCCGGCGAACAAGTGTACGAAGGCGAGGTCATCGGCTATCCCCCGACGCTCGGCGATATTACCGTCAACGTCTGCAAGAAAAAACATCTGACGAACACCCGCGCGTCTGGCAGCGACGACGCGTTGCGCCTTATCCCCGTCAAAAAACTTTCCCTTGAAGAATGTCTTGAATTCATCGCCGACGATGAGTTGTTGGAAGTCACTCCCAAGAGTTTACGCATCAGAAAACGCATCTTAAACCACGAGTTGCGTATGAAAGCGCGTTTCGCAAACGCATAATCAAAAATGGTATATCTCTTTTTCGGCATCTGCATAATCGCGGCGACTTTCTGCCTCGGCTTCCGGTCGCTCAATAAAAACTTCTGGGGGCTCGTCGCAAAATATATCGCGTCGCTGTCCTTTCTGATAATCGGAATTGCCGCATTCGCAAAAAACCCCGCCTGCAACATGAACTACTTCGTTCCGCTGTTTCTCGGGCTTATCTTGTGCCATGCCGGCGACGCTTTCCTTGGCGTTAAGGAACTTACTCCGACGTACAGAAAACGCCTTATCCCCATCGGTTTATTCGCGTTCCTTCTCGGCCACGTCGCCTTTTCAACGGCGTTCAACCTGACAAGCGGTTTTTATTTCGTGACGGCAATCGTCGCGGCGGTCGCAGCAATACTGACGTTTGGCGGCTCGTACGTCTTTAAGTTTGAAATTCCGCTGTGGATGCGCATACTTATCACCCTTTACTCCTTTACGGTAACGTTTACGGCGGTGTCCGCATGTTATCTGTACGCGGTGCAAAAGACCGTCGGCGGGCTACTTGCGATGATCGGCGCGCTTTTCCTGCTGTTCAGCGACACGTGTCTGTCGTTCGTGTACTTTAAAGAATGGCGTGCAAACCGCACTTTGTCCGTTCTGGAACTCGCGACCTATTTCGCAGGACAGGCTTTAATCGCATTGTCGATAATGTATGTGTGAAAAAACAGTTGCAAATTTCAAAAAATATTATATAATATAGCAGTACGGCAAAAACCGCCGTATTACCGGGGTGTAGCGCAGATGGTAGCGCGCATGGTTCGGGACCATGAGGCCATGGGTTCAAATCCCGTCACTCCGACCATAAAAAACACACACGCGTTGTTTGCGTTGTGTGTTTTTTATTTGCCCGCAATAAGGGTTTTGAACGATGTTGTAAATTGTAATTCTTTGTGCAATTTGATTTGAACGAAAATAAAAAGACGAGCAGTCGCCCGCTCGTCCATCCTGATAATGGCATTTCAGCCAAAGACTTAAAAAGCCTATATTCAATATATTATAGATATTTTATTAAGTCAACCATAAAACCTTATATTTTGCAATGAAAAACCCACGGCTTGCCGTGGGCTTTATAAGGTATTTAAGATTATTGTTGCGGTTGAGGTTCGGCAGGCTGCGCCATATTTCCGTATTTCACGCGGTCTGCAACCTCATACAGAAGTTTCGGATTGTCGGACATAATGCAATCCGCGCCGTTTTTAATGAGTGTTTCCATCTGGCTTGCCTCGTTGATTGTCCAGAACTGGCAGGCGATGCCGTACTTGTGCGCGTAATCGATGAACGACTTGCTGCCAAGGAACGGGAACAAATTCATATAAGGAATTTGCAAAACGTTGTATTTCACCGTGCCGAGGTCGCGGTTCATAAGGTAACTCAAAAAGATTTTCAGAACTTCGAGAATACCTGCGGAGCGGTTGATTTTGCCGTTGTACACGTTGGCGTTGAGATAATCGAAGTAATCGCTGATATCGCCGTTGAACGTGCCGACAACGACTTTGTCAAACATATTATACTTTTCCATAAGCGCGCAAAGTTGTTCCGCCGCGTATTTGCCGACCGAGCCCTTGTCCTTGATTTCAATGATATAGCGATATTGTTTGCCCGCATTTTCCGCCGCGACAATAACTTCTTCCAGCGTAACGACGCGTAAATCGTTTGCATCGACGCCGTCCGGCAAAGCGTTCAGGTCTTTGTAAATGCGCTTATCTTCAACCTGGACGCTGCCCCTTTCGTACGGGAACCAGTATCCGAAGTTCAGCTCTTTGATTTCTGCAAGGTCTTTGTCGCGCGGCAACACGCCTTCTCTGCCCCAGACTTCGACGCTGTTTGTGGTGCGGTCAAAATTTTCGTCGTGAAGAAGGATAAGCTCGTTATCTTTCGTCAGGTGCAGGTCGAATTCCAGAATATCGACGTCGTAACCTTCGTTCATACTGTTCAGACAGGTTTTGATTGCCTTCATCGTGTTTTCGGGATCCTGTACGCCGCCTGCGCGGTGAGCCGAACGCAAAAGCCCTGTCGTGTTGTAAACTATGTACGGATTATCGTTGTTGGTTTTCGCATACGAAACGCTGTCGCCTGTCGTTGTGACGTTCCCGCCGGGCGCGGTCAATGCAAACGCCGTTACCGAAAGAGCGACGACAAGCACTGCGATAATCGAAAATGCCGTAATCTTAAATATTGACTTTTTCATAACGTTTACTCCCTTTTTATATAAGTGTTAATTGTTTTACAAATTGAATTTTTTTACCACTTCGTCTTTCATGGCGGCAAGGTCTTTTTCCGCCGAATCGAAGGAATCTTCTTTCGTGGCAAGATAGATTTTGAGTTTCGGCTCCGTACCGCTCGGGCGGACGCACATCCAGCAGTCGTTTTCAAGCGTGTAAAGCAGGACGTTGGACTTCGGCAAAGTGATTTCTTCCTTTGTGCCGTCGCATTTCGTCGTAACGCCCGTAAGGTAATCGCTGAGCGCAAGGACTTTTTTGCCCTGAACCGACGAAATATCGCTTGTGCGGATATCGTTCATAATCTTGTTCATTTTGTCCATGGCGTCGATGCCGGTGAAGCCGAACGAAAATGCCCTTTCAAGGAAATATCCGTATTCCTTATAAATCTTTTGCAGCCTGTCGTAAACGCTCGAACCTTCGTTTTCTTCAAAGCAGGCAAGCTCCGCAAAGAGCATCGAGGCGACGACGGCGTCCTTATCGCGGGCGTGCGTGCCCGACAAACAGCCGTAACTTTCCTCAAAGCCGAACATAAAGGTATATTCGTGAGTCTGTTCCCACTCTTTGATTTTTTCGCCGATGAACTTGAACCCCGTCAACACGTCGAACACAGTCGCGCCGTAATCTTTTGCGACGACGTTTGCAAGCCTTGTCGTAACGATGGTTTTGACGACGGCGGCGTTTTTCGGAAGCGTTCCTTTGTCGCGGTTACGCCTTAATATATAATCCATAATAAGAACGCCCGTCTGGTTTCCGTTCAGAAGGACGAACTCGCCCTTGTCGTTTCGTACCGCAACGCCCATTCTGTCGCAGTCGGGATCGGTGCCGATAACAACGGCGGCGTTGACCTTTTTCGCAAGCGCGACAGCCATCGACAGGGCGTCGGCTTCCTCGGGATTCGGCACGCGCACCGTCGAAAAGTCGGGATCGGGATTGACCTGCTCGGGAACGGTAACGACCGGCATACCCATTCTTTCAAGCATTGTCGTGACGGGCATATAGCCGCTGCCGTGAATGGGGGTGTAAACGATTTTCATTTTGTCGCGCTGCGCTCTTACGGCGTCTTCGGACAACATGAGTTTTTCGATTGCCGCAAAATAACGCTCGTCCAGGGATTTCCCGATGACGGTGATATTTTCGTAGGTTTTGCCGTCGGCGTTTCTTATGTCGCTTTCGGTAATTCCTATTTTTTTATACGGCGCGAAATAATCCTTTTCTTCTTCGATAAACTTCACGACGACCGCCGTGTCTTCGGGCGACATCTGCGCGCCGTCTTCGCCGTAAACCTTGTATCCGTTGTAAATTTTGGGGTTGTGCGACGCGGTAATCATAATGCCAGCAACCGCGTTCAGATTGCGGATTGCAAAACTGCAAACGGGCACGGGACGTACGTTTTCAAAAAGATATACGCGTATGCCGAAAGAATTCAGGACTTCCGCCGAAACAATCGCAAACTCCGTCGAAAAACGCCTTGTGTCATAAGACACCACGACGCCGCGACGCATCGCGTCTTCGCCCCTGCCGATAATATACCTTGCAAGTCCCTTTGTCGCACGGGCAACCGTGTACACGTTCATTCTGTTAATGCCTGCGCCGAGAACACCGCGCATACCCGCCGTTCCGAATTCGAGTTCCGCCCCGAAACGGTCTTTTTGTGCGTTTAAGTCATCGGAAATCGCCGCTAATTCCGCCTTTTCGTCGGCTGTCAATGCGCCCGATGCAAGCCAGTTTTTGTAGATATCTCTGTAATCCATAGCCTTTTTGCGATTTTTAATCAAGTTGTCAACAATAAAATCACCCGATGTGGATAACTTTGTGGATAACTTGCCCCTATTGATATTTTACTGCATTAGTATTATATATGATAATGGAAGTAAAGTCAAATTATCCCCGCAAGTTGATTTCTTTATTGTTATCGTCCACCGCTTTTTTGGTGCCGCGCGCCACGACTTTTTGTTGCGATTTATAAAAGTCTTTCCGGATTTCCCTGCGGAACACGCATTCCCCGTTCATATACTTTTCCATTATTCCGCGGCTTATCACGCCGTCCGCCCCCTCGGCAAGCACAAGTTCCTCGCCGACGTTCATCGTGTCGTCGTCAATATATTTCACGTCCCGCGGCGCGCTTCCCGTGATTTCCGACACAAGCCGCACTTCATAGTTTAACGGGCTTCCGTATATTTCAACGTACAATGCGTCGTCTTTAACGTACGACTTGACGTATATCGGATACCTTCCGTCGTTTGCAAACTTAAAGTCGGTCATCGACGACACCATCGCGTCGAAACTTGCCGGCACGTATTTTACGGGGAGCGAGTGGCGCGATACGCCGATTATCGTCAGATCCGCATACAGCACGGCGTTGTATAAAGTCGTCGAAACCTGACATACGCCCCCGCCGATGCCGCCCTGAAATTTGCCGTCTACGATGACCGGAGCTTCCAGAAATCCGTTGTCAAGTGTCCTTGCCCCGATTCTTTCGTTGAACGAAAAAACTTCGCCGGGGTTTACCGTCGCACCGTTAAGTTTTTTCGCGGCAAGCCCAACGTTCGACTTTCTTGCGTCCGAGCTTCTTTTGAACGCCGTCGAAAACTTTCCGCGAAGAAGGGTGTTTTCGCGCAAATCTTTTTCGGTGATTTCGGGATACAGTACGTCGTACGAAACGCTTACTACGCTTTGCGCGCCGATTACGTTTTTCACGACGTCTTTGATAAGTTTATCAAGATCCGCCTTGCGCCCCGTTTTCTCGGGGACGTATTCAAACGTTTTTTCACCGTCCGGGTTGAACGTTACGCGGGCGTTTTCGGGCGGCAAGTATTTTTCGTTCGCCAGGTTTTCAAGCGAGCGAAGAAGCGACGGAAAGGTTTTCAAAAGCGCGTCCTTTTCGGAATAACCTTGCCTTAAAAGCCCCGTCAGTCGCTTTTCGACGTTGAACCCGAACAGCCGCTTTAACGGCGGAATACCGTCGCCGTCGGCTGAAAAAGTTTCATCAAAACATATCTCCGCCCCGTCCACAACGATGACTCGCATTTGCCTTTTCGGCTTTGCCGCAACGCTTACCGCGCATAAAAAAAGCAGTACGACCAAAATAATTCTTACCTTTGCCATACCGCTATTATGTGTATATATTAAGTTTTTACTTTCGGATAAGTTTTTTTCGGAATATTTTTGCAATCGCATTATCGGGAAACGATAACGCTCACTCTTTTTATGTCATTGCGAGCGTAGCGTGGCAATCTCCCGGAAGGGACACCATATAAAAGCGATGATGCGATGTTTTTGCCTTTGGCAAAAGCGATGCATCTTCGGCGCGATGTATGCCTCTTACACGTGCAGATAAAAAGCACCCCGTTCGGGTGCTAAACATTGTTTCCCTAAAACGGCGAGAATTTGATGAGATTGTGTTTTTCTCGGCGGGTTCTGAAAAATCCAGTGTACTAATGCGTACACGATTTTTAGGGTTCCGACGAAAAAGCAAAATATCGCAAATTATCGCCGTTTTACAGACCGAGTTTTTTGAGAGAGCGCATGTCTACCCTAGTACAATCGTACGTCGGCGATACGTAAAGGTTCGCGTCGTGCAGGTCCGTGCCTGCGGTCGTGATGAGATTGTACTTTGCGGCAAGGCTCAAAAACTTTTTCGTGTCCGTTTCGTTGAAGGTGGAGTAATAACATTCAAGCCCGTCAAGGCCGTACGGCACCAGCCCCGCGACAAGCAGTTCCAACTTGTCTTTCGGGATATACACGGGATGCGCGACAACCGCAACGCCGCCGTATTTTTTGATGAGCTTCACGCCGTCCATCGGGCGGAGTCGGTAGCCCGGAATATACGCTTTTTTGCCGGAGCCCAAGTATTGATAAAAGGCGTCGGACACCGATTTTGCAAGCCCTTGTCTTACCATTTCTTTGGCGACGTGGACGCGGCCGAGATTTGCGTTTTCAAAGTCGAGCGCGCTGTCGTCGAAAGGCACGTTAAGGGCGTGCAGTTTATCGACGGTCTTATTTATTCTTTGACGTCTTAAATCCTTGACGTTTTCAAGTTCCTGCACAAAATCAATGTTTTTGTAGTCAAAATTGTACCCTAAAATATGGATTTCGCAAACACTGTAACACGAAAGTTCAATCCCGGGAAGCACTTTCAAGCCGTATTTTTCGCCGGCGCGGATTGCCTCGTCAATGCCCGAAACGTTGTCGTGATCGGTAAGCGACATGGCTTCGATGCCGTCGTCGCGCTGGATTTTCACGACTTCTTCCGGCGTGAACACACCGTCGCTTTTAACGCTGTGCGTATGCAAATTTACTTTCATAATTCCCCCTCGGAAAGTTCCGCCGCGATGCCTTCGTCGTCGGTGGTAACCTTGTCAAGTCGTTTCTGGATATATTCGGTGCGCTTGCCGGCGCGCTCGATTTCCGTCGTGACTTCGCCCAGCTTTTTCTGCGTTTTTTCAAGGATCTGACAGAAGGTTTCAAAGTCCTTTTTGAACGCGCCCAAAAGTTTGTAAATCTCGCTTGAACGCTTTTCGATCTGCACCGTCCTGAACCCCATTTGCAAACTGTTCAGAAGCGCGGCGAGCGTCGTAGGCCCCGCAAGAATTATGCGCTGATTGTTCAGAAGTTCGTCGGAAAGCCCGCGGATTTGCATGGCTTCGGCAAACAGCCCCTCGATGGGCAGATACAGTATCGCGAAATCGGTGGTTTTCGGCACACGGATATATTTGCTCTTTATGCTGATTGCTTCGGCGCGGAGTCTGACGGCAAGCGCCTGTTTGGCTTCCTTAATCTGCACTTCGTTTTGCGCGTCAAGGACGTGCTGATAGGTTTCGAGCGGGAATTTCGCGTCGATGGGCAGCATAACTTTGTCGCTGGTTTTCCCGGGAAGATTGATGACGAAATCCACGCGGTCGGCGTTTTCCGACTTGGTAAGCGCGACGTTTTTGTCGTATTGCTCGGGCGTCAGAAGTTGCGACAGCAGGTTATCGAGCGCCATTTCGCCCCAGGTGCCGCGCGTTTTCACGTTGGACAAAACCCTTTTAAGGTCGGACATGCCGCTTGTAAGGGTTTGCATTTCGCCAAAGCCTTTCGTGATTGCGTCGATTCTTTCGGACACCATCTGGAAAGATTTCTGGAAGCGTTGTTCCAGATTTTCGTTCAGTTTTTCGTCGACGGTCGCGCGCATTTTGTCAAGCTGCTTTTCGTTGCTTTCGTTAAGTTCTTTTAAGGAGTTTTTGAGTTCCGTCGTGAGTGTCGCAAAGCCTTCGTAAACGTTCGTCTGCAACCTTTCGGTGCGCTCTTCTTCCTTTCGTACGGTGTCGAGAATGGCGGTCTGGTTTGCGTTCAGCGCGTTTTGAATGGACGTGTTTTGAAGCCCCATCGCGCTCAGTACGTTTTCCCTGGTGGTTTGTCCGTCGCGTGCGATTTCGCCCTTGATGACGTCGACGGTCGCCTGCCCGATTTCGACGGACGAGTCGTTCTTTTTCTTTCCGCCACGAACCGTAAGCGCAAGCACCGCAATAAGAAGTACGACGGCGACGACGCCCAGAACGAGTGCGACTATACTAATTGCTTCCATAGTTTAATCCCCTTAAATATTGAAGTTGCGATTCCCGCGTGCGACAGTCTTCGTGCAGGACGGCGTGTTCCAGAATTTTACGCATCGCCCAGGCGCGCTTGTCCTCGGGAATTTTCGTGCCGACAAGGTCGTTGCCGTCGACTTTCAAATCGGAATAAGCAAGCGGAGTGCCGTCGGTCAGCATCTCGCGATAAATCTTATTGATTTTTTCGGCGGACACCGACGTTGCCGACGCGTCGCCTTGGGACGCTTTTGCGTCCGCCCTTTTCAGCGCGATTATATCGTTGATAATTTCAAGGTTGTCGACAACGAACATTCTGATTTTTTTCTCGCTTGTCAGCCCGTCGATGTCGTACATGTGCGTGTCGATAAGCCGCAGAATTTTGTTCACGTCTTTATTCGACATTTTCAGCCCGTCGCGGCCGAGAATTTTTTTGGCGATTTCCTGTCCCGTTTTGGCGTGCATATGCATATTGCCGTACTTTTGCACCGAAAGCGGTTTGCCGACGTCGTGCAGAAGCCCCGCAAGACGTAAATCGGGCGGGCAATAACGCACGGTTTCGATAAGATGGTTGAACACGTCGTAAACGTGAAAGTCGGGACGTTGTTCCATACCCTTTGCGGCGGAAATGCCGGGCAGAATGTATTCGAGCGCGCCGATTTCGTCAAGCACGCGAAGTGCTTTTACTTCGCTGTCTTTCGTCCTGTCCGACGGGTATTTTCTGTCCGCGCGCAAAATCTTCAAAAACTCCTCGCGCTTTCTTTCGCCCGAAATATCTTTCAGAAGATGCACTGATTTTTTTGCGCCGTCAAGGGTTTCTTTGTCGATGTTGAAGCCGAGTTCCGCGGCGATTCTTACCATACGCAAAATACGCAGACCGTCCTCGGAAAAAACCTTTTCGGGCGATTGCGTCGTCCTTAAAACGTGCTTGTACAAATCGGGAATTCCGCCGGTGTAATCGACATATTCCGCCGTGTCGATGCTGTAATATATGGCGTTTACCGTAAAATCGCGGCGCAGCGTATCCTTTTCGATGTCGCGCGTGAAAATTACGTCCGACGGCGTATGCGCGCCCGAATTTACGGGATAACTGTCAATGCGGAAAGTCGTGTATTCCGCCTGAAAACGCCTGTCTTCGCGGCTCAGAATTTTGACCGTGCCCAGTTTTTTGTTGAAATCTTTTAAGAAAAATTCCGTGTTGGAAAGCGCGGTCGCAAGCTCCTGCACGGTGTATTCCGCCGCAAGGTCGACGTCGCTCACGGGAAGTTCCAATAAAGAATTCCTGACGTAACCGCCGACGATGTAAAGCGACGGCAAATAATACGACAGAATTTTCAGTTTTCTCGGAAGTTTGATATCCATTTTTTATTTGTTTTCGTAAACCCACGGCGCAAGTACGCAAACGTCTTTCAGCGCGCGGTAGTCTTCGTTGTAGTCGAGCCCGTATCCGATGACGAATTCGTTGGGAATTTCAAAAAGTTTATAGTCGGGAACAAGGTCGACCTTTCTGCGCGCGGGTTTGTCGAGAAGCGTGCAGATTTTAAGCGATTCGGGCTCGCGGCTCAGAAACACCTTTTTAAGGTAATTGAGAGTGATGCCCGTGTCCACGATATCTTCGACGATGATTACGTTTTTGCCCGCAATCGGCGTCGAGCAGTCTTTGATAAACTTGACTTCGCCCGTCGAGACCGTGCCTTCGCCGTAACTCGAAACCGCGATGAAGTCAACCTGCGCGTTGACGTCGTATTCGCTGATTTCCCTGACAAGGTCGGCGAAAAACATAAACGCCCCGCGTAAAACGCAAATGAACAGAACGTCTTTGCCCTTATAGTCGTCGCCGATTTTTTTCGCGACTTCTTTCAGTCTATTTCTGACGTCTCCGTTCGTTATTAAAACCTTTTCAATTTCTTTGCCGTACATTTAATTGTCCTCCGATGTAATTTCGAAAATATATTCGGGTTTTGTGTTTTCGTTGATTTTTACCTTGTCGGAAATTTCCGTGCCGACGACGATAAGTACGTCTTTACCGATTGCAACAAGGGGAATTTCGTCCCTTTCTCTTTTGGGGATTTTTTTGTCGGTGAAATAATCGCCGAGTTTTTTCGTGCCGCCTGAAAACTTTGTGAAAACGTCGCCGTCTTCACGCGTGCGAATTACCGCGCCCGCGGGTATTTTCGACAGGTCGAAAGTAAGCGTTTTTACGCCGTCCTTGCTTTTCGCGGTTTTGCCGATTATCACGGTTTTGTCCAAAAACGCGACTTTACCCGTCGCAAACGACGTTGTAAAGGCTTGTTTCTGCTTGGATTTTGAAAAAACGATTTTGTCATATTCTTTCGTGACGACGACGCCGTATGGCATATCGACGCTTGCGCCGTTTTCTTTTTGCAGCAAATCGAGAATAATAAGGACGTGCTTTTCTTCCACGTCCTTTTCGACGCCGAGCGCCAAAAACGCGTTTCTTATCGCGCGCTTCAAAAGGAAAACGGGCGGGTTTTTCACGTCGATTCCGACGCTATCCTTCGAGATTTTAAGCGGTAAATCGAGCGTGCTTAAAAACTCTTCCGTGTCGGCGGCAATGCGCGAAAGTCTGTTGAGGCTTCCCGTCGCGTCGCCGGCGCGGTTCAGAAGTGGCATAATTTCATTGCGTATTAAATTTCGGGTTTTGTCGTTTTCTAAATTGGTTTCGTCCACGACGTACGGCACGTCGTATTTTTTTTGGAAGTCGAGTATTTCTTCCTTCGACACGTCAAGGAGCGGACGGACGTATCCGCGCGTTTCCTTTTGCATGCCCGAAAGCCCTTTTATGCCCGTGCCGCGGATTATACGCATCAATACCGTTTCCGCCTGATCGTCCTCGTGATGAGCGAGAAATACCTTGTCGCAATCGCCGTCAATAAGCAGTTTTTGGAAAACGCCGTACCTTAAAACCCTTGCGGCTTCTTCTTCCGTCTCGCCAAACTCTTTCGCGCGGCGCAATGAATCAACCTTGAACGTGCGGCACTCTATGCCGTGCGAACGTGCGAAATCCGCCACGAATCTGCTGTCGTTTTCGGACGAACGTCCCCTTATTCCGTGTTCGATATTAACAATGAAAAATGAAAAATCCGTCGATTTTTTCGCTTCGATAAGAGCGCGCAAAAGCACCATCGAGTCAACTCCCCCGCTGACGCCGACGGCAATTCTTTGATTTTTCGCTGCCTCCGAAACGTTTTGGATAATCTTTTCTTTCACGAATAAAATTATACTATCATCCGCGTTAAAAAACAATAATTTTATTAAATATATATTATTAAATGCGCGAAAAGATTTTGACCGTCAAAACCGTCGCGTCGTCGCTTGCCCCGTTTTTCACGGCCGCATCGAGTATTTTCGACGACAAAACTTCGGGATTTATCCGCCTTTCTTCGTCAAGAATTTCCGCGATTTCGCCGCCTGTCGTAACGTCGGTAACGCCGTCGGACAGCAACACCGCAACGTCGTTTTCGGACAATACGCGACGGGTGACGAAAGGCTGCACGTTTTCGACCACGCCCATCGGGAGCGCGTTTCCTTCAATAATTTCCGGCTCGTCACCGCTTTTAATCACCGTAAAAGTCGCGCCGAGTTTAATGAAGTTTACCGCGCCCGTGTTAAGGTTCAGCACCATAATATCGACCGCGCTGAACCCGTCGCCCGTGGCGTGCCGCGTCAGTATTTTGTTGGACACTTCCATCACGACATCTTCCGAAAACCCAGCTTCAAAGAAGTTTTCGATTGTCTTAACTGCTCTTTCTGACAAATCGTTTGCATTTTTGCCGCTGCCCATTCCGTCGCCGACGGCAAACAAAACGCGGTTTTTCGACATGCGCTTGACAAGTATCACGTCGCCTGAAACGTCGTTGCCCCTGCGGCTTTTTCCCGCACTGCCGTAAACGAAATCGTATCGCGGCGCGGGCGACAACACTATTCCCGCGTATCCGTCGGTCGCGTCGCTTTCGTGCGTTTTTTTAAGGCGCACTTTCATAATGCGCGACACTTCTTCGACAATCGCTTTTTTGTCGGCGTCTTCCTTTTTGACGACAAGCGTTACGTCAACGTCGGATTGCTCGCCGCACACCAGAACTTCCTTGCAATCGATGCCGCGCCTTGTGAGTTCGTCGGAAATTCTTCTTTCCCTTCGCCCGTCGAAAGACAGCGGTCGCTTGAACTCGTCCCCAAGGTTGTCAAGGACTTCCGCAACGCCGCCCATTTCCGCGGCAAGGAGAGCGCGGTTTTTGTCGGCTTCTTCCGCCTGTTCGCCCGCGCACTCGATTTTAATAAGTCGATCGTTCACCGCGCCGATAAGTCCGTTGAGTTTTTTGCATCTGCTTGTAATAAACGGCGGCATATCGATTATCGTGGCTTTGCCCTTTTTCATCGACGTTTCCACGACGCCGTTAAGTATTACGCCGGTATCTCCGCCAAGCGAGCGGAAACAGTTGTTCGCGTTCTCGCATCTTCCGCAAAAATTAGACGCGACGTCGTATGCGACCGCTTCCGGGGATACTTCGGTTTTCCCGCCCGACTCCGCCGACAAAAGGTTTTTCATATCTTCGAATACGCCGGCAAGCGAATACAGCCGTATCGACGTTTCCCGACGGTTTTTGTTGACGACGGATTTTCCGACCGCCGTGTAACTTATTCCCGACGACGACAACATAGTTTTGTATTTTCTTGGGACAAGTACGTATGAAAACGCGCCGACGAATATCGAGATCGCGTTGACGTAACCGTATCCCGAAAACGTGTCGAGAAAGAAAAGCGAGAAAGTGAACGCAACGGTCAGTGCGAACGCGCACGCCGCCTCGGGCAGATTTTTGAACGCGGCGGCAACGCCTGCAGTAATCATTATCACGGCGAAAACGCCCGAAGAACCCCCTTGAAGGCTTGCCCCGAGAGCAACCGAAAGCCCCGTAACGAGCGCGCCCTGAACGCCTTGAAACGCATACGCCGAAAGCATCAGACAAAACGCGAAAAACGGATAAAGCAGGTTGAAATTCCTTATTTTTATCGTGAATAACGACAGCGAAAGCATTCCGACGGCGACGATAAGCGATATCCTTTCGTCGACGGTCAGACGATACCGAAGTCCCCTGACGGCGACGGCGTTCAGCGCGGTCATCAGCACGTAAGCCGCGACAAGCGTTATCACCGACGACAAAATCGGCGCGTATATTTCGCCGTTTACCATAGAAAACGCAACGCGCGGCACGCACGACAAAAGCGTAACGATAAGCGCGGTCGTCCTGTGCATCGGACGGTTTAATTTGTGATATACGAAATACGCCGCGATAAACAGCACCGCGGGCGTTATCGCGACGACAAGCCCGACGTACGAGAAATCTTTCAGTAAACACGCCGCAAGATACATCGGTGCAAGCAATATAACGTTCCGCCGTGAAAACACCAGCGCGGAAAACACCGCAAGTCCGAGCGGTCGCAGTCCGCCCGCGGCTTCCGCGTTTTCAAAAAGCAACAAAATTACAAGGTCGCAAAAATATCTTATAATATCGTTGCGCCTAAGCGAAATCCTTTTCATATTAAAAACGCTACGCCGTCCCGCGCGCAAAAAAATTCCGACGCACGAAAATATACGTCGGAATTAACTTAAAAATATCGAATTCTGTCGGATTAAAGTTTCTTTGCGGAAACAAGTTTTTTCGCGTCTTTTTTGGCGACCAGGATAACCCGTCCGACCATCGACTGCGTTTTCACGACGCCTATGTCGCGGCTGTCCTGCGAAACCGCGCGATTGTCGCCCAGCACAAACATTTCGCCGTCGCCCACCGTCCACTCGTCGGTAACGCCGCGCGGAAACGTGTTGCCGAGCGCGTAACTTTCGTCAAGTACTTTTCCGTTCAGATAAACTTTTCCGTCCGAAATTCTTACGGTATCGCCGGAAACGCCGATGACTCGTTTTATCCATTGTTCGGTTTTCCCTCCGCTTTCGTGCATGAAGACGACGATGTCGCCGCGGCGCGCTTTTTTGGTTCTCAGAAGAAGAGCCTTATCGCCAAGCGTGTCCTGCCGTCCGAAAAACAGAACGTCGAACGCGGTATCCTGTCGTATGACGTCGAAGTGCGAGGAATTGTATTCGGCGTCGTCATACAGCCCGACGCTTTTCCCGCCGTACAAAGTATCGTCCATGCTCCTGCCCGAAATCCGTGTTACGTCAAACGCCGCGCCACTGATAATGCTTGCGGCGATAATGGCGCATATTATCACAATCAGGACTTGCGCTGTCGATTTTGTGCGATTAAGTTGTTTTTTTGCGATATTGTCTTCCATCAAATCCACAGAATGTTGTTGAACAAAACGTTTTCGGCGTCCTTGATTTTCATAATTTTTACAAGTCGCCAATCTTTCAGTGTTTTCCTGTCGGCGGTTTTGAAATCGGAAATTTCAAGGTTGAAACGCTGCCACTTCTTGCTTTTTTCAAGATGCAGCACCGAGGTATATTTCGTGACGGTATTCTCCGCCGTATACATAACGATGCGGACGTTGCGCTTTTCTTCAGAATACGCTTCCAGCTGCAATATGTAGTCCTCGTTGCGTATAGACGACGTTTCCGGCGGCTTCACGTCGTAGGTGCAAAGTCTGCCTTCGGTTGTCGTGAACCCTTTGAGCCCGAGCGGCCCCGTTTTGATTTTCAACACGTCGTTGTCGACGACGGGGCTGAAATCTTCAACCGAAAACGGCACGGTCGTCATCTCGTTGTTGTAAAGGATTCTTTCCGTCGTTTTTGCGTCCTCGTCGTAATCGTTAAGGGACACTTTCGTAAGGTCCATCATCAATTCCTGAGTCGAAAGCACGATCCCGTTTTTGAGCGTAACGTTTGCAAACACAAACAAAATTTTGTTTTCTTCGGCGGGGTGCAGCTCGCACAATACTTCTTCGTTATTAAGCAGCACGGGCTTTTCGCACTGTTCCCATCGTCTGAACGCGGGGGTGATTTCGTCGGTGGAATAATAAACTTCGGTTTTCGCCATATCGCCAATGTCTGTCACGCTTGCGTAAAGCCTGCCGTCGCTGACGTACGTCTTGATTCCGGGGCGAGGCAACGTTTCTTCAGTGCCCGCAACGACGCTTTTTACAAATTCTACCGCGCCCGTGAAATTCTGCAAAGAAATGCTCACGTTCGTCCCGACCGAAAACGACGAAAACTTTTTATTGTGCGGAATAAGGTTGAACAAATCGGACAGTCTGTCGATATCCGCATAAGAACTGTTCGTGCCGAGCACGCAATATACGGGACAGGTCAGCATGCGCGCGTAAGCCTGCGTCGACATACCGGCAAGATAACATTCCCACTCGTCCGAAAACTGCGTGGTGGGATTGGAATCGTATTTCGGCTTGTTGAAAAACTCCGTAAATCCGTCGGCGCCCACGGGGATAACGCACGAAACGCGCCCGTCGATGCCCGCGACTTTCCAGGCAAGTTGCCCGCCTTCGAGATTGCCGATCAGGAAAAAGTTGTTTTTGTCGACGTTGCTTTCTTCAAATGCGAGCGTTATCGCGCGGCGCACAACCTTCATCCACACAAACCAGGGCGACATATCCGCCCGGCACGGGCTGTATGCACGTTCCTTATTCTCGGAAAAATTGCAGTACGAAAGGCTTTCGGGATATTCGGTAAAAACCTTTTTCTTGGGCGATCTTCCGGCAAAATCGACCGTGATGATATTGAACCCGGCGTCGACAATCAGATCAAAAAACGCCGTGCGCTTTATCGACGACTCCCCGCTCGGGAGATATAAAAACGTCGGCGCGACTTTGTTTTTTTGCACGACGATGTTCGCATACGCGCGAATTTTCCCGTCGGCAACCGTTTCCGCGGTGAAAGACACTTCTTTCGAAACGTATTTTTCGTTGTTTTTCACGCCGTTTACGACAACGTCCAGCGGCTCGGTCATGGGATTGTAGCCTTGCCAGAGCGTCATCGGCGTCATTAACTTATATTCCATATCTGCTATTATACATTTTATTTGCGCTTATTGCAAGCAATCTTAAAAAATCGTCGTCTTTCACAAATCGCGCCCCTTTTGCATAAAATTTATCGGAGGTGCGACGATGGACGACTTTGCTTTCCCCGACGAAGAAAACCTGCTTAAAATGCAGAAAGAATACGAAAAAGTATTGGGCGGAAAAAACGTTGTTTCGTCGCTTTCGTTGTCGAAAAACGGCGGCTGTCGGAACAACTATTTTTTGACGACGCTGATTTTGGCGTTGACGATAAGTCGGATTCTGTTCAGATAATCGCCGCTTGGGGACTCGTTTTTGAAATCCTTGAAACTTTTTTCGTATAACTTATCGAAAAGTTCGTAAACGTCGACGCCGCGCGCTTTGCACTTCTCAAACGTCGCGACAATCTTTTTTTCGACGACTTCTTTCATCGCGGCGACGATTTTTTCGGTCAAACATTCCGGAATCTCGTCAACGGAAAAATATTTTCCTAGCCCGTCTTTTTCCGAAATACGGGCTTTTATTTCGACGTCGGCAAAGACGCTCGGCACGCCGCCGTTTACTTCCGTTTTGTATTTCGTTTTTTTGCTTGTTATCTGCAACCCGAAAATCTCGCCGTCGACGCTCACCGTTTCGCCACCCTTTTTAAGGTTGTACTTCATATAATTTATCGCGACGGTGTCGTCCTTTTCAAGAAGCATCGCGCTTTTCCCGTTTATGAACAGCGCAAGTTTCGAGTAGTCGTATTCGTAAACGTCCCCGCTTTCGCCCGAGCCTTTATCGACGTCGTTTTTGTCAATCTTTTTTGCGGATATGCTGACGACGTTCGCCACCCCCGTCCGTGACAGATACCCGTTGAAAAAGTCCTTTACGTTCGTTGAAATTATCGACGCGTCGTCGGTTGCGGAATGCAAGGTCTTTTGCATTTGAAGCGCGCTGAGAGTCGTCATAACGGGCTTTGTTTTCAAAAGTTCTGCCGCGCTGCTTTCGGCAACGGCGATTATCGCAAGTTCCGGCACGGCATAGGTTTGCACAAGGTAATTCACGCTCGGAAAAGTTTGTTCCGTCAAAAACATATTTCCCAAAACAATAAGATTACACTGACTTAACGACACTTTTAACCCCGTTTTTTGCGAAATCTCGCCGATTGCGGCATCAAGCGTTTTCCCTGTTCCGGTAACCAAGGCAAAGCCGTCCGACTCGCCTTGTCCGCCGCCGCTTTGCGATTTCGGATTGATTATTTCGCAGGATACGGCGTATCCTTTTTCCGTCTTGTCGATGCCGAGTCCCACAACGATTGCCCGCTCCGACAACGCGGTTTCGGGCACGGCGCGCAGATAACAAAGCGCGACGGCAAAAACGATAAGGAATGCGATTATCGCCTTCTTATGATTCCGACTCACCTACAGCCTCCTTCGCCGGCGCGATTTTTGCCGACTTTCTTTTTCTGACCTCCGCATAAACGATAAGCGCGACGGGCAGGACATAGTTTGTCGCGGCAACGTACCACCTTGCGCCGCCCGTCACGAAATCAAGCATGTTTCTTATATCCTTTTTCAATATCGTCATTGCGCCGACGCCGATAACCGTAAGGACTATGACGATATTCTTTTTTCCTTTGAAAAGGCTTTTGAGCGCCTCTCCCGACGCCCAAAGATACGTCGAAATATAAATGACCGCAAGCATGAGCCACACGATTAGACCCGTCCAGTCAAGTCTGCCCAAAACGTCCGAAAACTGATTGAACCCCGCGACTTTCACGACAAGGTTGACGACGTATTCGCTTGCGTTTCCGTAAATCGCGTTCATCAGCACGAACCCGATTATCACGAATCCCGCCGACAACCCGTACATCAACGATGTCGGATTCCGCCTTGACGGCTTAATGCTTAAAAACAATAAGGGCGTCGCATCGCCGAACCACATGAAAAACTTGTCGCCACGTTTTAACACGTCCGAAATTTCCCCGTCGATAAACGGCAGGTTTTCGGAAATATCGAGATACACTTTCAGAAAAACGAAATTCAGCGTGAATACAGTGAAAATAAGAAACGACGATATTTCCGCCGTGCGACCTATCGTTCTTATGCCCTTTGCCGCGACGTACCCCGTCGTAACGAGAAGCGCGATGACAACGCTGCCCGTGCCGATGTCTTCAAAAAGGGATTCCGTCGTAAACGCCGTCGTTCCCGCCGTCGCCATAAACGTTTTCATAAAAAAGTTGACGAAAAGCATTGCTCCCGCGACCTTGTAAAACACGGTGTCTTGTATCGCTTCCTTTCCGCCCGTTGCGACGAATTTATATACAACGAAAAATTGAGCAGCGTCCAGAAGAAGATACAGTAAAAGCACGAAGAGATCGTTCGTGCCCACCGCCTGTCGCATAAGCGGCGGCAACCTCGACACCCGAAAAGTCAGACACGTCACGAACGCAAGTAGCGCGAATTGCCTTGTATAAACTAAATTCCGATTATCTGTCACGGCGCATTCTCCTTCTGTTTTTCGTCGGCACGGAATACGGCCGCTTTTCAAACGACAACAGGTTTTCCTTTGCGACGGCGTCCTTGAAATCGGCGGTTATCATCGGCGCGAACGGCGCAAGATAAGGCGAGCCGAAACTGTCCAGCCCGCACAAATACGCGATAAGCCCCATCGAAAATACGACGATGCCGAAAAGCCCCAGAATACTTCCCGTAATCAGCCCCGCAAGCCGCAAAATGCTGAAAGCGTCCACAAGGTCGGGCACGCAGTTTATGCCGATTGCCGAAATCGCAATCACCAGCACCGTCGGACTGCTTAAAAGCCCGGCGTTTACCGCCGTTTCGCCGAGAACGATTGCCCCGACGATCGAAAGCGCGGTGCCGACGTATCGCGGCATACGGATGCTTGCCTGATTCAGCACCTCGAAAAGCGCAAGGACAAACAACATTTCCATCGGCGGCGTGAAGGGTATCCCCGACACGCTGTTAAGCAGGGATATGAGAAATTTCAGCGGCATCAGTTGATAATGATATTCCTGAAACGCGACGTAAAGCCCCGGCAGTAACACCGCCAAGAACGCGCCGATAATCCTGATTATTCTGAGCATCGTGGCGCGCTTGTTCTGGACGTAATAATCGTATCCGTCCTGAAAACTTTCCAGCAAAACGTAAGGATAAGTTATGACGACGGGCGTGCCGTCGATGAAAAGCGCAACCCGCCCTTCCAGAATTTTTGCGCTGACGACGTCGGGTTTTTCGGTCATTCCCGACTGATTGAAAATGCTGCCCGCATGCTCGCTGACAAACCGCGACACGTATTCCGCGCCGATTATGCCGTCGATGTTTATGGATTTGATTTTTTCGGATATTTGCAAAACAACGTCTTTATCGACAATATCGTCAATGTAAACCATCATAACTGTTGTATTTCCGTATTTTCCGACGGTGAATTTTTTCACTTTCAGTCGCGGCGATTTTATGCGCCGTCTGACCAGCGACACGTTTGTTTTGATTTCTTCGGTAAATCCTTCGCGCGGACCTTTGATTACGGTTTCGGTGGGCGGCTCCGCAACGGCACGGTGCGGGTAGTTCCGAAGCGAGATTTCGTAAAGTTTCTCCGCCCCGTCAAGCGCAAGCACCAGATCGCCGTTTGCGACGGTTTGTCCCGCCGCGGTTTCTTCGATTTCCTTGATTTCTTCGCCATAGGGAAGTTTCTTTACGTCTGCAATACCAACCCCTGCCCACCTCATTGAAAGCAAGGGTTTCACAACGCTTTGTTCCAGCAGCAATTTGTCGCTCATTCCGTCGACGTAAAGCAACGCGCCCGCCGCGCCGTCTGCCGAAAAATCGCGCGCGATAAAGTCGTCGGACGATACGTCGGCTTTCAGTTTTTCGATTACGTCTGCGCTCCTAATCATAATATCGTATTTTTGCCTTAATCCGAAATATAAAACCCGCGCAATAAAAAAACCGTCTTCCGACGGCTTGAAAATTTTCGTTTTTTGTTTTTATTCTTCTCTTATTACCGATATGCTTACGACGCCGCTTCTTAAAACGGACACGCCGTCTTCTTTCATCACGACAAGCCCGAAGTCGTCGTCGATATCGAGAACGCGCGCCTTGTACGTGCCGAATAAATCCCGGACGTTTACGTCCTTCCCCGTGAGATACGATTTCTCGCGGAAGGTTTTCAGGGCGGACTTTTTGTCAAAGTTTTCATATTCGTCCCGAAGATTTTTTACAAGCGCGCCGATATATTCCGCACGTTTGTCGACGAGAAGATTCAACGAGCCCGCGACGTCTTTTATGTCGTCGGGGAAACCGTCGTCGGGATCTTGCAGGTTTGTGCCGATGCCGATGACTTCGCCGGTGACGCTTTCGGATATTACCCTTTCCGCCAGAATCCCTGCAACCTTTTTATCGAAAAGATATACGTCGTTCACCCACTTGATAAAGGCGGGGCTGCCCGAAAACTCCTCAACGGTGCGGGCGGTCGCAAGCGCGGCGATTGCCGTGACGTACGTTTTTTTGTCGTCAGACGCATGCAGAGCGACGCTGACGTACGCCCCCGTTTCGTCGGGCGAATAAAAAGATTTTCCGCTGCGCCCTTTGCCCTTCGTCTGTCTTTCGGCAACGACCGTTGCAAAGTCGCGGCAACCGTTTTTCAGCATCTCTTTCGCGACGTCGTTGGTGCTTTCGGTTTCTTTCAGGACGACGGCGCGGCTTACCCCTGCCATCGCAAGCGAAAACGACGTCTTGTCGCAAAACGACGGCTTTCTATTTTTCATTTTCCGCATTTTTCGTCAGCAATTTTTGCCGGCGTTTCCTTTCGATATATACAAGCGAGTACGGACGAAGCTTTGCGCTTTCGACGCTCTTTTCGATTGCAAGCGTGATGATGAACAGGAAAAGCAGCCCGTTGGGCGTGTAATAAAACACGTCGACCATGCCGTACAGCCAGAACACTGCGTATCCGAAAAGCATAAACCACTTTTCGAGGCTGACGTTCGTAAGGAACGCGCGAAGTCTCGAAACTTCCAGATTTACCCACGCCAAAAAACCGACGATGCCCGTTGCGGCAAGCGCCTGGAAAAACGTGGAATGATACCAGTACGGCGTATATCCGTCGGATTTTCCGCCGTGGTGTCCGCCGAGATAGTAATCGAACCCGGTGCCGAAAATCGGATTTGCCTTAAAATTCTTCCAGGCGTCTTTCCACAGCGGAATACGTCCGTTTTCGTCCAGGGCTTTTCCCATAAATATGCCCAACGAGTCGTAAATGACGTCGGCTTTCGCCATCAGAACGACGGTCGTTACCGCCATCAGCACGCCCGTCGTGATTATCATTCTGCCGCGGAATTCGCTTTTGTAAATCGCAAGGCCGAACGATGCGACAAGTCCGAACGCGCCGAAAAGTATCGCGCCACGGCTTGCCGACGCAAATATGAAAAAGTATTGCACGACGGCATAAATCAGATACAACGGCGAATATTTTCCGTTTTTCACGGCGAAATACAACGTCGCGGGCGTCATCATCGCCAGGATGATGCTGTAATTGTTCGGGCCGCCCCAGCCGAGTTCGACGTCTTTATGCACAAATCCGTCAATAACCGCCTTGAATCCGCCGCCGCGCATCGCATAATATACGATAAGTTGCAGCACGATGACGACGCTTGACGCAAACATCAGAAATAAAAGGTGATTCAATACCCTTTTGCCGTCTTCGCCGCCCGATATCGTCGCCGAGAAAAAGACGTAACACAGCGCCAGCATCACGCACAACGCGCCGACAACCGTCGCATATAAGCCGTGCTCGGAAAAGTTCGAATACCTTTCGCCCCTTGCAATCCCCGACAGCATCGCCGTCGCGCAGAACGCAAGTATGGCAACCGTCGTCGCCGTTACCGTTTTATAACTCATAAAGCGGAAATTCGGGCGGAATCTCACAACGTTTACGACAATACCAACAACTATGAAAAGCACCGCCGCGATAAGCCCCGCCATGCCTTGAAGTTTGTGTCGGTTTGCGCCCAGTATGAACAGGAACGTCCAAAGTATCGTCGTTACCGGCAACGAGTCGCGACATAAACATAAGATTATCCCCGCAAGCACCGCCGCGATTATAAAGCCCGCAACCCAGCCACCGGTAATCCAGCATATGAATACGATTGCAAGCCATACCCAGACGAATTCCTTAGATTCAAAAATCTTTGCAGCATTTTCTTCCCTGAAAAACGATTTGATTTTATCCATGTTGTCTCTCTTTTGTGTTTTAACAATATATCTATTATAACATATCAACCGATTAAGTCAAGGTTACGCCGCGGTAGAAAAAATCCCGACGCCGAAAAGGAAATAACGGAATTTTTTTCAAAATAAACCGCGAAAATCGTTGACAAGTCGGGTTTTGTATTATAGAATAATCGTGCTATCAAGGTAGCAACAATATTCCTCCTTAGCTCAGCGGTAGAGCATTCGGCTGTTAACCGAAGGGTCGTCTGTTCGAACCAGACAGGGGGAGCCATCTTGCACTTACAAAAAAGCTGTCAGTGCATAAAAAGACGAGATTTATTCAATCTCGTCTTTTTTATTCGTTAAAAACTGCATAAAATGGTGTAAAACGGGATAATTATTCACTCAAAAAGTTGGACAAAAATGTTACAATTTAGAGCTGTCATTTTGCGATTTTTCAGAACATATAGGGTTTGAACTGAAACGGCAACTTTTTTTAATCGTTTTTCATTTGTCCTTGTGGTTCTATGATGTTATATAAATCCAAATTAGATTCATCTAAACTAACAATGACTGCATTTAGTTTTTTACTATATATGCCTTTACAAGAATAAACAAAAGTAGGGTCTAAATTATATTTTAGAACAAGACTTATCAAAAAAGATTTACTGTTAATACGAAATACGCATTTACTGTCAGTAAATAGTTTTTCAGGTATTTTGAAAGACATTACATCGTTTGCTTCGCACGGAATAATTGCGAAAGAGCGATTAGACTCGTTGATGCGTAAACAAACGTGTTTTGGATAGCCAAGACTTTTTATAATATCTTTGCCAATCGTTAATGAACATCTATACGGTTGAATAAGTATGTATGGCGATAGTTCATTAGCTTTACTTGAATATGCAGGTCTACTCATTATTTTCCCCCTTATCTAAGTAATACAGTTGGTGTAGCAGCAACTGTGGTATCAGTATATTCTTCAAGATTTTCAAAGAGACTTTGTTGATGGAACGCCACATAATCATTATAAGATTTAAAGGTGCTGCTTGTAGGATGAGTATTCTGTATAGTGGTCTAAAAAAGGAAGTGTATTATGCCGAACTTAAATGATTACCATAATTATAAAAATTCGGGTGGTGGCTCTAATAATGGTGGTGGTTCAGGTTGCGATCTTGACAGAAAGAAAAAAAAGATGTATAATATATACAATAGGGTTTGTGTACCCTTTTGATGTTTTCAAGTTATAATCCACACAAGTTGGCTTGTGTAAAATATTACTTAAATACAATGCGAGGAAAGGAATTATCATGGCAAATAAAGAGAAAATGGGCCCTCCTACATTAGAAATGATTCAGGGCAATCCGTACAATTATACTTTTGATGAAGTAGCCAAATGTATGGGAGAAGAACGAGCTAAGTCTTTATTCAAAACCTTGTATAAAAATGGCGTAAGTCCTAAAAATCAAACTATGACTATAAAAGACATATATGTAGGGGGAGATACTACAAAGTATGCTTTTGAATTACAAGATGGCTACTGCATTGAAACAGTATGCATTAAAAGAAGGACTGGCAATACGGTATGCGTTAGCACTATGGTCGGTTGTCCGGTGGGGTGTATTTTCTGTGCATCAGGAAAAAATGGATTTATTCGCAATCTTTCACCAGCTGAAATAGTTCAGCAAATCGTTCTTTTGAAAGAACGTGTCAACAGAATCGTTTTTATGGGGATGGGAGAACCTCTCTTTAATTATGATAATCTGATTAAAAGTATTCATATACTTCGTGATCGCAATGGACTTAATTTTCCTACAGATGGCATAAATGTATCGACTGTTGGACCAGTTGAACAGTTGAAGCGACTGAGAGAGGAGCATTTAAAGATTCAGTTTACACTCTCTCTTCACGCAACGGATCAAGCAACTAGAAACATGATTATGCCGCACATGAAATCCAATAGCATTCATAGTGTTGTCGAAGCTGCGCTTTCCTATTCTGAACGACATAACAGAAAGATTACCATTGCATATCTGCTCGCTCCTGGAATTAATGATAGGGCTTCAGACGTAAGACAACTTGGTAAATGGTTTAGAGGAAAAAATGTACTGATTAATCTTTTACAATATAATGAAACTGCCTGTAAGAGAATCAAACGTCCTAACAAGCAACAATTGGTTGCATTTAAGATTAGACTAGAGGAGGCTGGCTTGGAAGTAAAACTTCGGGAATCAAGAGGTAATAGAATAAAAGCTGCCTGTGGTCAATTAGTAAGTGATTATAATAAAGGGAACGACGCCCCTACGTCTGATTCACCTGAAAAGATGTCGCCTGTGATACACAAGCTTTCTGACAATAAAGCTGATACAACAAGAGGGATAAGAAAAGAAAAACGTCACCCTTTTGCAAAACATAAAGCCAAAAGGAAACGTAAGAAAAACTAATGATGAATTATCCCTCTAAATAAGAAAAAGGCACGGTTACGGAACCGTGTTTTTTGTTTGGGAAATGACAGCTTTTTTGTAAGTGTAAGACAAAAAAACTGACTGCATTTTGTGGTCAGTTTTTTTATACTGCACCGGTGGGGTTCGGACAGACGACACGCCGCAGCATTTTTGTGCAACAAAAAGCGCACGAAGGGGTTGCCGCGTTAAGAAACAGCACGGTGCGCTGTTTTAGCGATAGCAACGGGCATTTGCCCCGAGAGTTCGAATTAGACACAGGTAGCCAGGAAAAAGCCAAGTCAAAACGACTTGGCTTTTTCAATGAAATTCGCTTGCGCGAGTGAAATCACTCTTTGAGTGATGAAATCTCACTTCGTGAGTTGATATCCACGAAACATTTAAGCGAAGACCACTATCCAATGCCAACAGATAATGGTTTTTTTATTTACATAGCGTAGCAAAAACCGCCTTCAACCCAATTCAATGCAAAAACTCACACGGGAGCAATCTGTTTTCTCTCTCAAAAATCAAACTCAAAAGAAAAGAGCCATCCTTCCAACAACAAAAATATAAAATCCCTATGAATTCAGTTGTAATTAACTGATTGTTTTGTTATAATTATCAATACTTTACAAGACAAAACAGGTGTGTAAAATGGCAATTGAGAGAGTAAGAGCATATTTTGAACAATTCGGAATCGCCGATAGAATCAAGGAATTTCACGAGTCGAGCGCAACCGTCGAGCTTGCCGCGCACGCCCTTTGTACAGAGCCGTGCCGTATTGCGAAAACGTTGTCTTTTATTCTGGGCGACAAAGCGATTTTAATCGTTACGGCGGGCGACGCGAAAATCGACAATCACAAATATAAGTCCTTCTTCGGCGCGAAAGCCAAAATGCTGAAACCCGAGGAAGTGAACGACCTTATCGGACACGGTATCGGCGGCGTTTGCCCTTTCGGTATCAACGACGGCGTCACGGTATACCTTGACGAATCGCTGAAAAGATTCGGGACGGTTTTCCCCGCCTGCGGCAGCAGTAACAGCGCAATCGAACTCACGATTCCCGAACTTGAAAAGTACTCAAACTTCGTCGAGTGGATTGACGTTTGCAAGATATAAATTTCCGAAAACACAAAAACGACTCGCAATAGCGAGTCTTTTTTATAACTTTTTTTATACAATGCCAGCCCGCAGGGGTTCGGTTGCAAAGCAACGCGTGCGATAGCACGCAGAATCCCTTGTGCAAATTAAAAAGACTCACGATTTCGTGAGCCTTTTTGGTGTACCATAAGGGATTCGTAGCCGACAGGCGTAATAGCGAAGTGAACGAGTTTACTCGTATAAACGGAGCGTCAGCCCGCAGAGATTCGGTTGCAAGGCAACGCGTGCGACAGCACGCAGAATCCCTTGTGCAAATTAAAAAGACTCACGATTTCGTGAGTCTTTTTGGTGTACCATAAGGGATTCGAACCCCTGGCCTTTTGGTCCGTAGCCAAACGCTCTATCCAGCTGAGCTAATGGTACTTACTTTTTAAGCAATGGTAATTATAAGCGGTTATTTTTGATTTGTCAAATCTTTTTGCTTTATTTCAAAAATAATAACGCCTTTCGTTTTTTAATCAAATCTCGGAACAATTCTTTACGGGCGTTCGTTTATTGACTTTTTGCATAGTTAAGTCTATACTTTATAACATAATGGAAAAGATCAAGTCATGGCACAGGCTGGACAACTCCGGAAAGATATATCCGTTCAACCTGAAAAGCAACATACAAAACCTGTTCAGAATATCGGCGATTATGCGCGACGACGTGGATCCCGCCGTGCTTCAAACCGCCCTGCAAAACTCGATAAAGCGATATCCGTATTTCAACGTATGTTTGCGTCGCGGGATTTTCTGGCACTATTTGGAAGAACTTGACGGAAAGCCCGAGGTCGTGCCCGATTCCGACTACTTAATCAAAGACATCGACAGCATCGAAACGTACGGATATAATTTCCGCGTGTCCTATTTCAACAACAAAATCTCAATCGACTGTTTCCACGCCCTTTGCGACGGAAACGGCTGCATGGAATTTTTCAAAACGATACTTTTCGAATACGTCCGTCTTTCAGGCGACGACGTGGATCCCGAGGGCAAAATCAGGCTGCCCGAAAGCGCGCCTTTGCCCGACGAAGCGGAAGACGGATTTTTGAAATACGCACAAAAAGTGAGCATTTTCCACCTTAAAGGCGTGAAGGACCTGCAAGGCAGCAAAGCGTACACTTTTCCCGACGCCAGATTCGACTTCAAGGGAAGCGGCGTAATCGAGGGGACCGTCGACACGGCGAAACTCCTTGAACGCGCGCACGCATATCACACAACCGTAACGGCGTATTTGGCGGCTGTTCTCATAAACGCGATTTACAAGGCAAAAATCACAAAGCCCGACGGAAATCCGCCCATCGTTCTTTTCGTGCCAATAAATCTCAGAAAGCCTTTCCCGAGCCGCACTTTGCTGAACTTCTCGTTGTTCTCACGCGTGGGCGTCGACGTCAACGACGCGCCGTCGTTTGAGGAAATAATAAAGCGCGTCGAAACCCGCCTGAAAAAGGACACCGAAAAAGAAGTTTTGCAAAACAAAATCAACGTAACCGCAAAAACGGAACGTCTGTTTTTGTTCCGCATACTTCCCCTGCCCGTAAAACAATTTATTTTCAAGGCGTCGGGGCTTTTCTTCGGAAACAGCAAAAAAACGATGACGTTTTCAAACATAGGCGTCGTGCAGATTCCCGACGGAATGAAATCCAAGGTCGATCAAATATCCATCATGGCGTCAACGGCAAAAACGTCGCCGCGCGCGCTGACAAGCGTATCCGCACTCGACAAAACCACCTTTACTTTTGCAAGAAAACTCGTCGACACGTCTGTCGAAAAAGAATTTTTCCGTTTCCTTGCGGGCGAAGGTATGGACGTTACCGTGCGAAGTAACTATTGGGAGGAATAACGATGTATTGTAAAAATTGCGGCGTTCACGTCGACGGTATTTACGACGTCTGCCCCCTGTGTAAATCCCCGCTCGAAGGCGAGCCTGCGGAGCGCCCGTTGTATCCCGAAAAGCATATAAGAAAAAGCGGACACCCGGTAACGTTTTCAAGCGTATACCTTATCGTCGCGCTTTCGATAAACGTAATCTGCATTGCCGTCAACCTTACCGTTGCAAAAAAGTATCTTTGGTGCGTTTTTGCACTAATCCTTACTTTATACGGCTATTTTACACTCAAAACCACCGTTTTTTACAAAGGGCCGAACGGCGCAAAGGTGTTTTCGCAAACGCTGATGCTGTCCGTCATATTCATTACGGCGCAGTATATTTTCAAAACGAAAGAGTGGTGCTTTGCCTATGCGATGCCCGTAACAATCATATCGTCGCTTGCCCTGCACCTTGTTTTTGTCGGGGCTTTCCGCAAAAGAAAAGGCAAGTCGTTTTTCAGATATATGTGGATGACGTGTCTTCTGGGAATCGTTCCGGCGGCGGCAGTCATGGCGGGCGCGTGCACCGAAATAATTCTTCCGATGGTGGCGTTCGGGATATCCATGATAACGCTTATTTTCCTTGTCGCGTTCACGGGGCGCACGATATACAACGAAATCAAAAAGAAAACCCACATTTAATCAATACCGATAAGGATATAAAACAAGGACGGCATCTCGTTTGAAGTTGCCGTCCTTTTTTATGGATATTTATTTTTTCAGAAGCTTTATTCTTTCGTACAGTTCGTTTTCCAACGCCTCGATTCCCTCGCCCGTTTTTGCGCTGACCTTAAAAACCCGCGCGTTTTTATTGAGCTTTCCGACGCGTTCTTCAAACTTTTTCATATCGAAGTCGAACGCTTCGAGTGTATCGATTTTCGTGACGACAACCACGTCGCACTTTTCAAACATAAGCGGGTATTTCAGCGGCTTATCGTCGCCTTCGGGCACGGACAAAAGCATCATATTAAGGTGTGCGCCCGTGTCGAATTCCGCCGGACACACAAGGTTTCCGATGTTTTCCAGCACGATAAGATCGGTTTCCGGAAAGTCCGCCTGTTCCAGCGCGTCCGCGACCATCTGCGCGTCGATATGGCACAGTCCGCCGTTGTGGATTTGCACGCTTTCGACGCCGGTGTTTTCCGCAATGCGCCTTGCGTCGACGTCGGTCTCGATATCAACGTCCATCGCGACGATCCTGATTTTGCTTTTCATATCGTTGATAAGCCTTGTGAGAAGCGTCGTTTTTCCGCTGCCCGGCGAAGACATAACGTTAATCATGAACGCGCCTTTTTTTCGGAGCGACGCGCGCAGTTCGTCCGCGACCTTGTCGTTGTTGGAAAAAATACTTTCTTTGACCGCAATAATTTTCATTTCAATCCCTCGCGCCAATTTTTATAACTGTCGAAAATCCAGTCCGCAAGTGTATCGACGCCCTCGCCCGTCTTGGACGATACGGCGAAAACTTTTGCATTCGGATTGATTTTCGCGATATATTTTTTACATTTTTCAAGGTCGAAGTCGAAGTACTTTGCCGTGTCGGTTTTCGTGACGACGACAACGTCGCACGTCGAAAACATAAGGGTGTATTTCAGCGGTTTATCATCGCCCTCGGGAACCGCAAGAAGCGCCATTTTGAGATGCGCGCCCGTGTCGAATTCCGCCGGACACACAAGGTTTCCGATATTTTCCAGAAACACGACGTCCGCGCTTGTGCAAAACTCCTTGAAGCCCTGTCTGGACATATCCGCGTCAAGATGGCACATGCCGCCCGTGTGCAGCTGGATTGCCTCGGCGCCGGCTTCTCTTACGGTATATGCGTCCACGTCGCCGTCGATATCCGCTTCCATTACGCCGACGGCGCACCTGTCTTTAAGCGCACCGATAAGCTTAACGAGAAGCGAGGTTTTTCCGCTGCCCGGCGCAGACATCAGATTGATATAATAAACGCCCCGCGCGTTAAGTTCCGTGCGAAGTTTTTCGGCGTCGGCGTCGTTATCTTCAAGAATGCTCTTTTTCAGTTCAATCGTACTAATCGGGTCGATCATGTTAAAAATCCGTTCCTTTAATTGTCGTTTTTTGTCTTCCTTCTTTAATCATAATATCATATTGTTAATTATTGATCAATTTTTTCGGATCTTTTCTTTATTTTGGTTCTATTTTGGGACGATTTGGTCGCCCGCGAGTCCGACGCCGTATTTTCAGGCAAAGACAAGGCCCGCGAACGGGTTAATACTTTATGTCGAAGCCGCGTCGGGAATCGGGACGACGGAACGCCGTCCTTCGATTTCAAGTCGGGATAGCAAAAGCAGACACTTCTGTGTCTGCTTTTTGGTACTCCCGTTCATCAGCGAGCTTGTCGAGCGCACGGGAATCGGGCTGTGTTAACAGCCGTTCGATTCTCCGTTGGGTGTAAAAAAACGACTGTCTTCACAGTTGTTTTGGTACTCCCGTATAGCAGCGAGCCTGCCGAGCGTACGGGAATCGGGCTGTGTTAACAGCCGTTCGATTCTCCGTTGGGTGTAAAAAAACGACTGTCTTCACAGTCGTTTTGGTACTCCCGACGGGAATCGAACCCATAACTAACCCTTAGGAGGATATATCTGACCCTAATGTAGGGTTTGCAAAATACCTAAAATGCATATTTTGCGTAAATTTCGCCGTTTGCTCGCCGTATTTTGCGTAATTTTCACGCCGTTTAATAACTTTTATAGCGTTCAAAAAACCAAGGCAACCAAAAAGGTCACCAAATTTGGTGACCTAAGGTTTATACAAATTCTTATTAAATATGATAGCCTAATGCCTCTAAAGAAAAAATCATAAAATATTGCAAAGCTTCTGGTAAGGATATTTTTTCTTTTTCCATTACAATAGCAACCAAGCGTTCCTTGTCATTGCTTAACTTCAATTCTACGACGGGGTTTTCAAGCGTTTGCCATTCTCGGTCAGGATTATCGTGTCCCCATAATGATACCGCCATTCCCGCCCAACCAGTACTAAGAATTGTTACACAGTTCTTTTGTGTAATGGATGAAAGAATTGCTTTTGCAGGAGTTAAATTTTTCTCCTTCATAATTGTGCAAATCATGTCTTGAGCAATTTCGTCATCAGAGTAATTGATAGAAAGCGTAGGCGCTTTTCGTTTTTTGGGAGCATCAGACAAAAATACTTCCTTGAAAACTTCTAATTTTGTTTCATCATCAGCGTCTGGTAAATATGTTTGCTCGTAATCCTTCCAGTCAGCAACAATGACGCTTTCCACCATGTTAGTAAATAAGCCTAGTTTTTCTTGGTAAGCAATACGATTTTCTAATAGCAATTTCCCTAATTCTAAACTTGCAGAAGATGCTTTAATTAACTCAGTCCATTTATAAAATCCTGATAATTTTGCTATAACGTGCTGGGCATTCATCAAAGTAAATGAGCCTTCTTCGTCTATGTCAAAATTCATCACAATATCATCAATGTCATGAAAAAAGCGAGGACTATACTCATAGAAACCCTCGTCTTCGTTGTACACTTTCGTGTTGTAGTCTTTTAATAGACTTTTAGCCTGTTGTTTAAAAAATTCGATAGTAATCATAATAATATTCTCCTTAAATATTCAGTTTATTGCCTATAAAAAATGCGTTCGTAAACTTTGTAAGACAATAAACCTTTCAATAAAGATTATATTATCTAGAAAATGGCTGATATAAAATCTTTGCACGAACGAGCACGCTTGCCATAGCGTTATAGTTATTATAGCACAGGAATAAACAAATGTCAATAGGAAATAATAGCAAAACAATAAATCCCTAAAACATTATATTGCTAATATATTAGCGATTTTAGCCAAAAAACAAGCAGAATTGCTTATATATTAGCACTTTTAATTTTAAAAATTTAGCACGCTTTCGCTGGGCTCCTGAAAACCTTTACGGTATACTTTGCTTAACAATAATATATGGAGGCAAAAATGGCAAGTATATACGGATTTACATTAAAGAACAGAAAGACTTTTCAAGGGCTCGACTGGCAAGGAAACCAAGGCGACCTACACTATAAAGGCAAAAAAGTTGCTTGGTATAACGACAGCGGGAACGGCGGTTCGTGCGATATTGTCTACTACGATTACGCTTACGCGCCTATCCTGGAAGAAACGATTAAACGCTACTTCAAGGAACGACCGATAATTACGGAGTACGGCGAGTTAGACGGCGACGAAGATTTATTTATGGCAGAACTCCTGCAACTGATGGATGACGAAAAAAATATAAAAACGCCGTCAAAAAAGGATACTCCTGCCTTGTCACGTATACCGACGCAAACACTCACTTCTCCTACAGCATGATGTGTAACGAAGACACCGCGCAAAAAATGAGTCATCGCACGGATATCACGGAACTAAAAATATACTGCTCCGAAAAAGACTTTATAATAGAATAATTGTTTACCGCCACGGATACAGCCTTGGCGGTTTTTTATTACAATTTTTATAAAGGTGACAAATGTTGTCATATTTACTATGCTAAAATAGCCTTGTAAACTCAAAAATGTTTTACATTATGCCATAGGGTGTGCGTACATCCGCACAGGTCACCCTATTTGGGAGGGGGTGTGCAAATATTCGCACAGGTTACGCTTGACATAAAAAATCAAAATCGCTATACTGTTGCACACCATCGAAAAACTGAAGAAAAATTACGAAACGTGAGGATGAAAGATGCTCCAAAGAACACCCGTCAAAATTATAATAACAGACGAAATGCTTACCGACTATGAAACACTATTCGGTAGACTTTTGCCTAAAAAATTGCATGATTTTGTTTGGGACGAGAACATTGAAGAAATATACTGTCCTGAACCGCCTATAGACGATATCGTTACGGAGTTAAAAGACTATATAGAATTTAGGCAACAGTCACGCGCTCCGTTTGACGATTACTATTTTCGTGTGAAATATTACGATGAAAAACGTCAAAAGATGCTTTTGCTTTTCATTTTTAGAGGCAAAATTTATAACGGATACCAAGAGTACGAAATCCGTGGTCTATGCCGAAAAAAAGACTGGTCTAAAACCGCCGAAGAAAAAGGTTTTATACGACATTGGATAGATACGACACTTTGTCCCAAGAACGATAGTGACTGGGTTATGGAAGAAAGGATGCAAGGAAAGAATATGAACAAACGCGAATTAAAAACGATAACGAATGAAGAACATTTACGGTTAGCGCGCACGCTTATTGCTGATATCTATTCCGAGTGTACGCGTGACGATTTAAGCAAAATAACCGATACAGAAGAACTTAAAAGCAAACTTAAAAACATCTTACGTATGACGCAGAATTTTGAATTAGATTACGCGTCGAGAGCCTACAAAGCGCGTCAACCTAAAAAATTTATGTCTAGGGTTCTTCCCGTTGAATTTGATTTGCGCGCTGACGTACTAGTGGAGCGTATCGGAGAAGACGTCAAAAAATATAAAGAGGCTTTAGGGTTTCGCAAGCAAAACGGCGACCAAGTAGACACAGGTATCCCCTATGGAATGTCAAAACAGGTGGCTATGGATATTCGCAGAGATTTTGCGTTAATGAAAAAAGTCGCCAAACGTAATCCTATGCATCAAAAATTCTTTAATATGGTATGTATTCAAGGTGTTACCCAAACCGATTTTGCTAAACAATGCGGAGTTAACAAAGGAACGTCAACCAACATTAAAATTGCATTTATTAAGGCTATCGCTAAAGAGCTAGAAACTGTTAGCGCGATGCATTTGCAAGAAATTTCCGAAAGCAACACTAGAAAATATTTTGAAACCGTTCAAAAAATCGCTGACGAGGCGGAAAGTATTGCATTTGAAAAATTCGTTTTGATGGATGATGCGGATGATGACGTATTCGACGCGCTAATCGAAGAAGAATATGAGCGCCTGGAAAAAATACATTTATCAAAACGATTACAAGGCGAACAAAAATATGCTATCGTAAAAGGAGCAATAGCGGGTAAAAAAAGTATAGACATATTAGATGACGGTTCTATTCATAGCGTTGACGTCATTCACCAAGACCTACCAAGGTTCAATAAATACGACACTTGAACAGATGCTGAACGTAGAAAACCCCCTATGATATAATATAGGTAGAATGAACAATAAGCGAAAAGCAGGGATTGATTTCTCTGCTTTTTCTTATGCTCAAAAACGGCATCAAGCGGGTCGACACGCTTACGATGCTTATTTTAGGAGGTGGTCTATGACGTAGACAGTAAACATTATACAACTAAATATTTGAAATCACGTTAAAGGAGGCACACGAGGCTTGGATGAGCAAATTCTACATTACTGTGTAAAATGACGTCCTGGAAAGCGATACCCTGTCGGAGCGAGCAAAACTGCTTTACGCTTTTATAGAATTATTATCGCATCAAAAAGGATATTGTTTTGCTACGAACAAATTTTTCGCAACAAACTTTAAGGTCTGCAAACGTACGATTAATAGGCACTTGGTAGAACTTAAAAACGCGAATTACATCAAACTGGAAACTGTAACTGGAGAAGATGGAAATATAGTTAGGTGTATTTACCCTCTTCAACGGCAAGGGGGTATGACAAATATGTCAATCCCCCCTTGTCAAGAACGGCGTCCCCCCATTGACAAGGACGTCAACCATAATAATAAAAGGAATATGAAAAGTAATATTTCTTACGAAAGCAAATTTGGCATCAAATGGGATTAGGAGGAAAAATGAAAACGATTGACTTACAACCAGACGAATACTTAGGCGAAAACGGTCTTGCTTATTGCAAAAACTGTCACACCCCACGGGTATGCCGTATTGAAGGTAGGTATTTCACCGTCAACTGTAAATGTCGTCAAGAGGCTTATGAAAAAGCCGAACACGAGCGCAAACTACAGGAGCGGAAAGCCAAGGCTGAAGAATACCGCCGTAACAGCGCGCTGGGAAAGCATTTTAGAAACTGCACATTTGAAACGGCTATGATTATACCTAGCAACAAAGCCGTCTACCAGATGTGTCAGAACTATTGCACGCACGCAGATAAGATGTATGATGCGGGTGTCGGCGCTTACCTTTACGACGTCCCCGGTGTGGGTAAAACCCACCTTACCGCTTGTATGGGCAACGCCCTGGCGGACAAACTGTACACCGTGCTGTTTACCAGTTTTGTGGAGATTGAAAGTAAACTGAAAGAAGGCTTTGGTAACAACTCGGCGCAGTCCGCCGTACTCCGTAGAGCCGAAACGGTTGACTTTCTATTCCTAGACGATATCGGTACGGAAAACATCAAGGCTGGCACGGGTTGGCTACAAACGATAGCGTTTGACCTTATCAACACTCGCATTAACGTTAAAAAGCCGACTATCTATTCTAGCAACTACCGCATCAGCGCACTTATGGCAAATTGCAACTATGAAGAACGAACGGCGCACCGTATTAAAGGCTCGTGCCTATTCGAACAACAGTTAGACTGCGAAAACATGCGTGATCTCGTACGCAAACAAAACGAGGAAAAACTATTAAAATTTATCAACGGAGGAATTTGATATGAAACATCATAAAACTTTAGTAAACGAGGCGTTTAAAAAGCACCCGTACTTGAAATGCCTTAAACCCTACGCCTGCTATCCATTAAACTGGCTTATGGAAAAGAACGGCAACCTTTACAAACAACTAAGTGAGTGTAAGGACAAGCCTCTTGACGAGGTGCTTTCGCTTGTCAACGAATATAGTAAAATCAACTATTGCCTGCACCAGTTCGATTACTGGCCCAGCATAGAAGGTTTTCCCTATTCCGAAAGTATTGAGGCGGATGCGTACGGACTTTTTACTAGTTTAAGCGAAGAGGCTCTTACACGAATTCGTGAAGACCTTGACAAGCTAAGCGCCTACGAAGAACGAGGCGACGCCAGTCTACTGCTTGGCAACTGCTTTTGCTGATTATGCGTGCGTGTACCCCCAGGGGGAGGTCAAATCTCTACGCGAATCGACCTATAAGCGGGGCGGCAATCACGCGTAAGTTTTCGCGTAATCAAAAATCAAAGCGCAAAATCAAAATTGCTTTTCAAAATTCGTTCAAGGTGGCGAAAACGGCGGTTTTTATGGCAAAACCGTTGAAAAATTCTAAAAATACGCCACTCCGTTCGGTTTTGATTTTTGATTTTTATTCAAACTAAAATCAAAATTTATTCAAAAATTCAAAGATTTCAAAGATACGAAGATTCAAAGAACGACGCAACAATGCAACGACGCAACGAAAATACAAAGAAACAAAGATTCAAAGAAAAGGAGAAAAATTTATGAGTATTAAGGAGCATTAGATGACGATACCTAGAATGAGAACGATAACCGAAACCATCGCCGAAATTAAGGCAATCGACCCTATGACGGCGGTAACCCCTAACTGTATTAGAACCCTTTGCAAAAGTGGTAAAATACGGTGTGTCTTCACGGGAAAGAAACTTCTCGTGGATTTAGACGATTTATTCAAATATTTTAGCGGTTCGCAAGGCTGATTCGCTGGACTTTTCTAAATTATTACGGCTTTCTTTTGTTAGGGGGATTGCTATATCCCCCTAACAAAACACCGTAGGAGGTAAATACAATGGCAAGCATAAGCAAACGACCGAGTAAAAGCGGTATGACCTACCGAATACAGGTCAAAATCAAGGACAAAGGTAGCGGAGAAGTCAAGGTGCACTCCACTACCTGGAAACCGCCCGTAGGACTTACGCCGAAACAAATGGAACGAGAAGTCGTGCTCTTCGCCGCCGAATACGAAACGGCTGTCAAAGCGGCGGAAACGGCGTCGGGCGAGCCGTCGCAATCACCCGAAACCACTTTCACGGACTACGCGCTCTGGTGGCTTAATCGGCGCAAAGACGAAGTGTCAGCAAGCTATTTCGTCAATTGTGAAAATGCAATCGGGCTCACCCAAAAATATATCGGTGGATACAAACTAAAGGAACTTACGCCGAATATTATTCAGCAATATTACGACAAGCTCGATCGTATGGAAAAAACGATTACGGTAGTCACGGCGAAACCTGCTCTACGGGAACAAATGAACCAAACGGGTATCGGCTATATGAAACTTCGATACGAAAAGAACTTCAGCAGTTGCTCCCTGTCCAACGCGCTGGCAGGCAAACAAATCAGTTATGAGTATGCCAAACGGCTAGCCGAAACGCTAGGCGTGAAAACGGAAACCCTATTCAACGTTACGCGTACGACGCAAAAATACGCCTACGAAACGATAAGCAAGATTAAGCGCACCATACGAGCGGTTCTTGCTACGGCAAAAAAGCAACGACTGATAGCCGATAACTACGCTAGCGCCGACTACATAACCTTCCCCAAGCGTCCGCCACGCGATATTGACTATATGGATGACGAAGACGCCAAAAGGTTCTACAAGGCGGCGGACGAGTTCCCAGATATCAGGTACAAGACGGCTATGCTTACCCTTCTTCTAACGGGTATGCGTCGTGGCGAACTATGTGGACTGGAATGGTCGGATATCGACTTCGACAACGCTACGATAACCATAGCAAGGTCGCTCACCGCCGTTCGTAGGGTTGGGTTAGTATTAAAAGACCCGAAAACGGAAAGCAGTAAGCGCGTAATCGCCATATCGGATAAACTGATAACGGTGTTGAGCGAATACAAGGCTTGGTACGAAGAATACCGAGAAATGCATGGCGATAAGTGGGAAAACAGCAACCGCCTATTTATAGGCGAATACGGCGGAAACATTTACCCCGGCACGATAAACATGTGGATGAAACGGATATGTCAGACGGCAGGACTTGAAGAACGAACCGTCCACAGCCTTAGGCACACGAACATCACTATGCAAATCGCTGCAGGAGTTCCCATCGTAACGGTCGCAGGTCGAGCGGGTCACGCACGAACCAGCACGACTACCGACATATACAGTCACTTCCTAAAAACTGCCGACCGTTCCGCCGCCCAAAAACTGGAAGAGATATTCGACTGAACATAATGACTCTAACATACGCTGTTGGGGTCATTTTTATTGTCCTTTTTCTAAAGAAATTCTTTAGATATGCGAAGAACCTACTTGATTAAATTTTTTATTTGTGGTATAATGATAAAAATACCGTTCAAGGGGAATTTTTATGGCAGTAAGTTACGACAAATTGTGGAAAAAACTTATAGATAAAAAAATGACTAAAAACGCGCTACGCGTGCAGGCTGAGATGTCTTCTTCCACTATGGCAAAGATGAGCAAAAACGAAACCGTATCAATGGACGTAATGCTCCGCATTTGCAAGGTATTACAATGCAATATCGGCGATATAATGGATGCTACTGAGGAAGAAATTTGAAATGACAAAAGAAGAACAACTACAACTAATGATACAATCCGAATTGGATTCGTTTGATAACAATTACTATCCTGAAGCACTAAATGCTTATTTTTCAGGTATACACGAGGCTTTACCTATTTGCGATTTTATCAAAATTCAATTTTGTATTGAAAAAATTTGTGAATATTATGGCGTAGACAGCTCAAAACATTATACTACTCTAAAAACATTAAGAGCCACGCTGAATGAATATAATACAACCGCAAATACAGAACAAAAGGAAAAAGAGAATTTACATAAATTTTGGATTTCTTTTTCTTCTTGGTATGACGAACAAAAGCAAAAAATTAGTCCTATGTTTGATGAAAAAGTTGTTTACGGACATGATGAATTCGGTTTTTGGGTAAACGACGGTATTAATTGTCAAGAAGATTTGCATTATCGTATAGAGTATGGAGAAGAACTACAACTTCAAATACTAGTAAATATTCCTTTTCAAGTTATAAAAAATTACATAGAACTTATTTATGCAAAATTCTTAAAAAGTGGCACAGACGGACGATATCCATTCACAAAACAAGTGAATGACACTTTTACAAAATTTGGATTACCTTACAAAATGGCTGGGGGTAAAATAAGAAAGCAGAATTATAAAACATCCTTTATCCCTGAAAAAATTCTTAACTACGAACAATTCGAAAGAAAAATTGCCTTTTCAGAGCAGATGATTTTATATGATGACTTTATGGACAAGCATTCTGCTTTGCAATATATAGCCGACGCCTTTTGCTTCTTCTATTCTCTTTTTAAGAATGATGGGACGAATATATTGACTGATGAAAAAACAAATATTAAGATAGCCGAAATGGTTCACTCAAATAAAAACGAAAAACAATACACCCTCATCAAAAATGAAATAGAAAATGTAAAAAGAATTATAAACAGCGATTATGATATAAGACATAACGAATATTATCGTTCTGAAGATAAAAGTAAACGAGAAGCCTTAACGGATATCTATTTGGTGGAGTATTTATATAACCGCATATACGCATTGCTTTATGTTTTACGGTTAAAATACAAGCCTTATACTAGCACAAACTTACCAGAAATAGATATAGATAATTTACCTTTTTAGGTGCAGGAGAACAATATGATACTTACATACGAATTTTTTGTGGAAAAACTTAACGAAAAAATCAAATCTGATGCGGATTTTTGCTATGAATTACTTAAAAACGTAATTGATAACCCTCATAGATATACGGGCATTTTTAGATTAAGCAACGCCAAGACAAAACTCATTCAAAACGTTACGCAAAGCCGAGAAATTAAATTTGGCGACTTTATGGAAGATATTGTGACCATTTATATTGAAAAAATGGGCTATAATAACCTTAATAAGCGTATCGGCACGGATGAAAACGGCGATGCCTTAAACGCTGACCAAGTTTTCCTTGACGGTAATACGGTATTTTTAATTGAGCAAAAAATCAGAGATGATCACGACAGCACTAAAAAGCGTGGCCAATACACTAACTTTAAGAAGAAGTTTTCTCTTTTGGAAAGATTGTATCCTGACAAGAAAATCAACGCTACAATGTGGTTTATTGACGGCAGTTTAGTTAAAAATAAAAACTACTACATTTCCGAAAGCAACAATGAGATTACTGCCAACAGGAAATTAAACATTTTATACGGCGATGCGCTCTTTTCTTCTTTGTTTAACAGGATGGATGTTTGGGAAGAACTCACGTCTTACTTGCAACGCAACAAAATGGAAAGAAGTGATGAAATTCTTTCTATTCCCGACTTCGATACCAGCGATGAAATGCTTGTTGCTTTACGCCGTTTGAAAACGGAAGAGCCTGGTAAATATAAAAAATTGATTTCAAACAAGCCGGCATATGTTCAGCTTCGTGCAGAATTATTTACAAACAATGTCAATTTGAGCCGTATTTGATAGACTTACAAAAGTCTTTACGGTATTGTTTGTAAAAAAGGAGAAAAACAAAATGTATCACAAAATTATCAACGGCGAAACCTTGAACGAAATGCAAAAAATGCCCGCAAAATCAATAGATTTGATATTTGCAGACCCCCCTTATTGGATGCGAACCGAAGGGGTGCTTAAACGTGTAGAAGGCACGGATTACAACGGATGTGCGGATGGCTGGGATCAGTTCAATTCTCTTGAAGAATATGAAGAATTTACCAGAAAATGGTTAACAGAATGCTATAGAGTATTAAAGCCAAACGGCGCTATTTGGGTAATCGGTGGTATGCAATGCATATACACCATAGGCGCTATTATGCAACAATTAGGTTATTGGATTATCAACGACGTTGTATGGCATAAAAAGAACCCTACTCCCAACTTTATGGGTACGCGTCTCAATAACAGCCATGAAACGCTTATCTGGGCAACAAAAAGCAAAAAAGCCAAGTTCACCTTTAATTACAAGACGGCAAAAGAACTTAATATCGATACCGTAGATGAAAACGACTTCAAAAAAGGAACTCGTAAACAACTTGGTTCAGTATGGAAGATTGCAGTATGTCAAGGCACGGAACGTGTAAAAGACGAAAACGGCGAAAAACTTCATAGCACCCAAAAGCCTGAAGAATTATTATACCGTGTAATCGCAATATCCAGCAATAAAGAAGATGTTGTCCTTGACCCCTTCGGAGGAACAATGACTACGGCCGCCATGGCAAAAAAACTTGGTCGCAGTTCCATTATGATTGAAATGGATAAAAAATACTGCGAATATGGACAAAAGCGCGTTGATGCTATCGAATACGAAGACACACCTATTGCAAACGCTGTGTTTGACCAGAAGCCTAAAAAAGTTACAATGACAGAAATGATAACTGCTGGCTACTTCTATGTTGGAGAACCCTTCTTCTTCCGCAATGGACAAAAAGTTGCCACCTTACTAGAAGACGGACGCTTACTCTACAATGAACAGCCTATGGATATGCATTCGTGTGCAGCAACCGCTCGTGAAGTGCAAGCAAAACGATTAAATGGCTTTGATGTATGGTTTGTAAAAAGAAACAACGAGTTAGTGTCTATCGCCGACATCAGAGAAAATTATAGACAAACGATATAAAAAGCAAAGGGAGAACTATGAATTACACCGAAAAACAACTAATCGCCCCGGCACTCTATTTGATTGATACCTATCCTGGAATTAAAATGGATGTCCTTATAAAAAAGATGGAAAAAGCGATGAAACCAACTGGCAAGGATGCAACCATCCTTGCTGGGCGTGGTGATACATACTTCTCCCAAAAAGTGAGAAACTTAAAATCGCATCGTGATAACAATAAAATGGCGGAATACACCGACTTAACACCGTCAGGTGAATACTTTATAACCGACAAAGGAAAAAAGGCTTTAGAAGACGATTATTCAGCAATGCAAGCTCTTTTTTCTTTTGATTGTGATGATGATACGCTTGAAAAAGTCATTAAAACTCGCCTTTCAAAAAGCAGTAAAAAGGTAACTATTTTCGCCGAAGACGATTTGATTTCCGAAGGAAAAGCATATACGCGTAGCGTAAAAGCGATTGAACGTTCAGCAAAGTTGAGAAAATTTGCCGTTCAGCGACAACAATCCATTGGCGATTTTTCTTGCGCTATTTGTGGTTTTAATTTTGAAAAGGAATACGGCGAATTAGGTAAAGACTATATTCAGTTTCATCACATAAAACCTTTAAGCGAATACACTGATGCCGAGCTTAATGACCAAGCTTTGAAAGATGCGGTGGCAAATCTTATCCCCCTTTGTCCTAATTGCCATTGCATGGTACATAAATGTAAAGAACCTGACCCCGTGGCTTTTATTAAAGCACTAATGAAAAAATAATTATGGATTATGTTGAATCAACAGAAATAACTGGCTTGGCAAAGTTGTTTTATCAAGACAATCGCCAAGTAATGAAGAAAATTCCAGATGCGTCCATTGATTTAATACTCACCGACCCACCATATAACATTTCAAAGTATTCATCGGGAAATATTGACCTACCAAATAGAACACCTCTTAACAATGATATCGCCGACTGGGATAAAATTGAGGTAGATCCTACGGAATATGTGGAAGAATTCAAAAGAATATTAAAACCAAACGGAAACATCTTTGTTTTTACGTCCTATAACAGTATCGGGAAATGGCACGCTGCGTTCGACCATAAATTTGATACAGCTCAATATATGGTATGGCACAAGACCAATCCTACCCCCAGCATTTTCAAAACGACCTTTCTTAAAAGTTGCGAATTGATAATTTGTTTCTGGAACAAGGGTCACGTATGGAATTTTACATCACAAGATGAAATGCATAATTTTATCGAAACGCCTATTTGCGCTGGCCCAGAGCGATTAAAAAATCCAAAGCACCCAGCACAAAAGCCTGTACAACTACTGGAACACATCATAGAAATAGCATCAAATAAAAATGCATTAGTTTTTGACCCATTTATGGGTGTAGCCTCTACAGCGATTGCAGCACTAAAAACAGGTAGACGCTTCTGTGGATGCGAAATTATTAAAGAATACTACCAAGCAGGCGTCGACCGCGTGAAAAATTTTATTGTGGAAAATGATTGCTAATACCAAAGGAGAAAATTTTGAAAGATACGTCTTGGATAAAACCACATTTAACAGAATATTTTTCACCACAACACAGCAATTTAAAGTGTGCGATGCTTCTTGATGAAAAAATTCGCTTATTTGGCGGTAAATTATACAAATATTATTCTTTTGAAGACTCCTACTCATTAAAAAACCTTTACGACAAAACTATACACTTTAGCAAGCCTGAAAGATTTAACGACCCGTTTGACTGTGCTCTGGGTTTTTCGCTCGACAAAGCCGTAGCGGCATTTTTACCTAGCGTCATAGACACGAAACTAGAGTTAAAAGGTGAAAATGGAGAACAAACCAAGCAATTAGTCAAACAATTAGTTCTCGGTGAAAAGCCCAGCGTTAAAGGCGATAAAACGGCTGAACTAATTAGTTTTTTCTTCTCTTTACCACAATTTGTTGACATAATAAAAAAATATCAAAATGGTGAATTTACCACAGAAGAAGAATTTAATGAGGGTTTAACAAAATTATTTTTAGAACCGCAGACATTAACGGATTTGATGGTTTTGCTTTCTAAACCGGGGAACGAGCATTTATTTGATAATTTTGGGGACAATATCGGCGTGCAAACCATAATGGACGCTTTTATTAAAAATCCTACGGAACTTGTAAAACTCCTTGCCCCCGACCAACAAACGCCCGAAATAGAAAAAGGCGTTTCCATTATTTCTTCGCTTTCAACAGAAAGCAGTATTTCTCAAAAACTTGTAAAACTTGCTGAAATTACTGGGGATACCAGCGGACGCGTTCAGAGAGAATTTGAACGAGTTAAAACAATTTTAACACCAATAATTGCAGTCACTAAAAAGAAAATAAACGATATGTTTGCTATTACCTGTTTTTCTGAAAACTCCGATTCTATTTTAATGTGGTCGCATTATGCTAATAAACACACGGGATTTTGCGTTGAATACGATTTAGCAAAATGCACGTCATTGTCCGCCAAAATGTTGCTCTTCCCTGTAATATATACAGAAGAACGTGCTACCATACCGATGAGCCTTATCGACTTTGAAGACCCAACACACCTTAAAACAGCCGACCTTGATAAATTTGCGCCTGATTTTGTTATTTCATTACTTACGAAGAGTAAAATTTGGGATTACGAAAACGAATGGCGAATAATCGAATTTCAGTCAAATTTAACTGATGGGCATTTATTACTGTCGGATATGATTTCAAAGGTTTATTTAGGTGCGAATATTTCCTCAGAAAACGAAACCGCTATAAGAAATGCACTTGGCAAAAATATTCCCATTGAAAAATACGAAATCGACACGGAAAATTATAAATTGAACTTATTATAAGGAGAATTAATTTGTTAACCGATAATAATAGAAAAGCCACGATTTTGGCGTATTATTTTTCAAAATTTGATAGGGATGCAATGAAAGCGCTTGGTTATTCTACGTTAACCGAGGCTTTTGGTGATTTGTCCTTAAAATTTGGTAAAGATAATCATTACCTAAAACTACGTCGTGATGAGTTTGACCCATTAACAGGTAGTCACCGCGTTGGTTTCAATAAAAGGATGCCTAACGCCGTAGTTGAAACCTTTCACAATGGCTTAAAGCACTACACTTTTGAAGAGTTAACTAAAATTGTTCAGTCTATTTTAGCCGATAACGAAGTAATAACCATTGAGGAATACGAAAGACAGCAAGCGCGGAAAATTATCCACGGGTGCTCCGAAGACGAATTAGAGGCAATAATAAACGGCAAGGACAGCACGGCTCATATTATCAAAACAATAAAAGAATCCAAGAACCGCGTATTCGACCCCAAAATTCAACAATCGCTTAAAGGATTGTATGAGTTCCGTTGCCAAATATGTGGAGCACGCGCAATTGAAATGTATGGCGTTGATGTAAGTGAAGCGCATCACATTCAACCCTTCTCCCTCACAGCAAACAACGACGCGAAAAACGTGATGATAGTCTGTCCTGACCATCATCGCATAATACATAAAGCCAAACCAGTCTTTAATTACGACCAAAAAGCATTTTTATACGACAACGGTCGTGAAGATAAATTAATGTACAATATACATTTATAAAGTTTGTTAAAAAGAATTAACTACAAAGGAGCACTTTATGAAAGAAATTCACGAAAGAAAAATAATGTACCATATGATTATGGCATTAGAGCATGATTTGATAGAATTTTTATATCCCGTTTTATCGATAAATGATTTTACTAATGAAATGTTAGCAAAAATCGAAGCAAGAAACGCTAAAGCATACAGTATAAAAGAAATGCTAGAGCAATTGGGTATTGGGGATTTCATAGAAATAATAAACAAATGCAGAGGCAAAGTAGAGCTCACGCAGAATGAGATTGATTTTATAAATAAAAACTGTGGAATGAATATAGTTCAAATACGCAACCGCGTAATGCATCCCAAGCCCTTAATGTTTGATGATTTTGCAGTTTTGCAAAATTTATTTAATAAGATAGACCAATATATA
>ERZ779888.187-NODE-187-length-80342-cov-17.565932_pt1 | contig 80342 bp, 78 predicted proteins | sample MGYA00511245_ERZ779888 | MGnify/ENA primary metagenome ERZ779888 (study PRJEB29588, sample SAMEA2155255) | human gut metagenome | biome: human gut; feature: human-associated habitat; material: faeces | place: Denmark | collected 2008/2010 ...
TATACGTTGCAGCTATTAAGAATTAAATATTTAACATATATTATTGAATGGGAGAACAATACAAAAGCAGTGATTTAAGACATTATTTATACTTTAGAGAGAGGAAAACATGGCAATTTGACAGAAAAATAGAAAAAATGTAAAAAAAATAAATTTTTTTGAAAAGTCAAGTAAATATAGCAAAAAATTAGAAATTTTATAAAAAAAGTTAAAGAATAGTGTAAAATGGTTGTTGTAACCATACTTTAATACCTTTGCAAAGGTATTAAAGTGGCGAACTTTCTTTAACTTTTATTTTTTTGCATGCAAAAAAGAGTGTGTATCTAACACACTTAAAAAGTGGTTGTATTTTGTTTTTTTTAGGCTATTGATCGTAAATGTTGCTCAAACAGTTCAGCAGATGTTGCATAGTTAAAAATCTCTCGTGGGTAATTATTTACCCAGTCTTCTACTTTTTGAATATCTTGCACTGTGTATTTAGATATGTCAGAGCCTTTTGGTATTAGTCTGCGGATTTCACGGTTAAGTCTTTCATTCGTTCCCCTTTCACTAGAACAGTAAGGGTGACAATAGTAAAGTGTTGTTCGCTTACCATGTCCGTATGAAGATTTTTCCATACCTATATAATCTGCGAACTCGCTTCCGTTATCTACTGTTATTGTTTTGAATATCTTTTTAAACTGTTTGCCAAATCTTCGCTCCAATATATTTAAGCAACGAACAACACTTAATGCTTTTTGATTTTCCATTTTAAAAATAATTTCTTTTCGTGTAAGTCTTTCACTTAATACTAGAAGCACAGACTTTGTTTTGCCACAAACACAGTCCATTTCCCAGTGCCCAAATGATTGTCTATCTTTAATTTCTTTTGGTCTTCTTTCAATGCTTGTGCCTTTTGGTGCTCGTTTGATTTTAACCTTTTTATATTCTTTCTTTCGTTTTTCCAATCTTATGTTTGGAAAATAACCTAATTGTATATATCTATAAAGTGTAGTTTTACTTATTTGAGTTTCAAAAGGTAATTGTTTATACTTTATCTCGCCAAGAACAGCACAAGCAGAGATTTTATCTTTTGTAACTCTTTGCTCGATATAATTTACAAATGCCCAATCTTTGCCAAGTTTTATAGGTCTTCCTTTACCAGAGCATAGGTTATCGTATCTATCTTGCGATATTTGTGCAGAGTAGGAAACAAAAGTTTCCCAAGTTGAACCATTTAATCTATTATATGCACCCCTTTTTAACTCTCTATATATAGTGCAGAGATGTAAACCTAAAATTTCGGCTATCTCTTTTTTTGTCTTCTTTGCATTGTTTAATATTTCTATTTGTAATCTTTGAGTATGTGTTAAATTTCTTCGTTTCTTCATTTTATATTCTCCTTTGTTTGACTTTTATTTTACATTATTGTAATATATTATAAATTTTAAATGGTGGGTGTTATGAAAAAGTTTATTAAAATCACTTGTTTAACTTTCGTAATTTTATTTGGTATTATATTTTATACTGGTTGTTCTAATAAAACATTAAATGTTGATTTTGTAAGATTTAGTTTAGGACAAAGACAAAACGATTATTATATTGACTTTACATTAAATTTTAACAACCAAACAAATAACGATATTGCAATAAATATTACAGATTTTTATGTAAAAGTAAATGAAGAAGAATTTACTTCTGTTGCATTGTTATATGAATATGAAGAAATTTTTTATGCTTCAGCAAATGTCGAAAAAGGAAAAGAACTCAATTTAAGAGTAAGAGTAGTTGCTAATCTTAAAGAAAAAAATTACAATTATCTTTGCATTAAATATAATAATGAAAAAGTAATCGAAGACACAATATATATTGGTTCTAAAAAACAAAAAAACTAGGTAAATTAAAACAACCTAGTTTTTTCTATTATTGATATATTAAATTATCTAGTCAGCAAAGACAAAAGGCTATTCTTTTGTTTCAAATAAATATTTTCTTTTGCCAACTGTTCGTTTTTAATCTTTTCGCTCATAATGAGCCTATTGGACATTTGCATTTCTTCCAATAGTCTATGTTTCAATAATTTATTTTCTTCTTCTAGTTGTTTTATGTAATCTAATGTATTTAACTTAATCATTTTTTTGTTTTTTCTCCTTGTTTGATTTTAATTTTTGATATGCTTTTTGTAATTCCCAAACTATATTCAATAGTTGGTTTTTAGTCTTTGTTTCAAAATATGAGTATTCATATTCTTGTTTTGGATCATAAGCCATAGGAATATCTTCTTCATTGATTGTTGTATCTTCAATAACCTTTTCGGCTTTGTCCGTTCCATCTTTTAAAGTTTTGATATATTCTCGAATTTGTTTGACTGTCATTGTTGGTTTTATTAAACCATTGCTTATTGAACTTTTTACAGTTTCGTCAGATAAGACAAGCAATTCAAATAACTTGCTAGGTGTAAAATCTTCATACAAAGAATGTAAACCACCTTGTTCTTTATGAACATATCGCTCATAACATTGTTTGTATCTACTAACTGCTTTTTTATCAAAGCCAAACTTTGCAAGTAATTTATATGAGTTATAATATTCATTATCTTTTGCTTTCCAATAGTTTCCTTTACAATAACTCCAAATGTTATATATTGCTTCACATAAATTGCTAAAATTATCTTGTGAATTATTGAAAACATCTCGTAATCTTTCTACAAGCCAAAATAATTTATCGTCTTCAAATTCTAAATCACTTTTTATAAATTCTTCCATTATTTTGCTCCCAGTTTTTTATTTTATCTTCTAAATTTTCATTAAACATTTCTTTCCATAAATCAAAATACTTTTTTGCATATCTTGGAATCGCACTTGGCGAAGCAGGGAATTCTCCCATAGTGCTTTGAAAAGCATCATACTTAACATCATGCCATGCAAGTTCATTTATAAAATCAACAACTTTTTTTAAAATTTCATTCTCTTTTTCGTTTTGTGATTGTTTAAATCTCTCTCGTGCTTCACTTTCAAATTTTATTTGCTTTCTCAATTTCTCACATTCTTCGTTAAACCTGTCAATACATAAATCGTGAGCATTTTCTTCATAAGATAGTTGTTGTTTGAGTTGTTGGTTTTCTTTTTCAACCAAATAATAATCGGATAGATAATTATTTGTGTTTGCTTTTTTCAATGCTTCTTCAAGTTCTTTTATTCTTGCGTTTTGTTGGTTGAGTAATTTTACTATTGATTTATTAACACAATAATTTTCATTTGTTTCAGTGTCTTTAATCCAATAATAACCATCAATTTTTGTGTAAATATATCTTTCTTTCTTCATTAAAATATATCTCCTAATTCTTCAATTTCTTTTTCAGATAAAGGAATAAATCCGTTATCTATGCACTGTTTAACAGTGTTATCTTCCCAGTATTGCAATATGTTGTGGTCTTCGTTATAATTTTTGTATTCAGCATTTTGCAAATGTGGATTGTGCGACATAATGTCTTTTATATTTTTTGGTGTGTCAAAATCTGCACCTATAAGCCTATTTACAATAGTTGGCACATTTAGATTTCTTGAATAAAAAAATCTCTTTTTAAATATTTCAGTAGATTTTCCTATATCTTTGTTAATATACTTTTTAACATAACTGTTACACCTTTCACGGCTTGCAATTCTTGTTACAGTTGTTAGACCATAAGGAAAGGTAGTAACATTGTAAACTGCTAGTCCGTCAGTGTCGGTTAATTCGTGTTCGTGTTTAGTCCGTTCAAAGTATTCCTTACTACAAATTTTGTCTTTATAGAAAGCCCACGAACAACATACTTTGCCACTATTTACAAGTCCTAACTGCTTTGGTGTAAGTCCAGCAATAAGTAAATGGAAATGTATGCAACCGTCTTCGTGTCGTTCCAGCACTGTTAAGTATCTAAAACTTGGAAATTTTTGTTTTGTGCTATCAATGAATTTTTTATAAGCATGGTAAACTGCTTCATCGTTTGTTCTATCTATCTTTTGTTTATCGAAAGTAAGGGTAGCAAACCAATCAAAATCATTCATTTCAAGTAGCATATTCATACATATTTTTGTTCGTCTTAATGAACAAGCCATTGAATTTTGAACTTCACTTTTTTTGTAAGTATCAATTTCGCCAGTTTCTAAATTAAGTTTATATCTTATTCCGTCAATATCGTAAGGTCGGCTTTTCTTTTCTACTTGTTGTTTATTCGATTTAAAGTATAGTGATGTTAATGTTTTATCTCTATAAATTCTATCTTTTTGAAACAAGTAATAGGCAGTTTTTTGTCTTTCTAAATCTTCCATAAAAACTCCCATTTTTTAAGTTTAAAAATTTTTTATCGGTTGAGTGTTACTATTGTCAAGTAGAGTAACACTCTCGCACAGGGCTCGGGGCAAGCCCTTGGCCCATGTGCGAAAATGCTATCGTTAGACTAATTGCTTTGTTTTCTTGGGCTTTGCCCAAACCCACAAGGAACGCGTCCCTTGACCCGTTTATCACTCGCCGTTAGGCAACCAAACCCCGAAACAATGTTATTGTTCGTGGTTTGTATTGCAAGAGTTTAGTTCGCTTGTGCCATTGTCAAGGGCAGAAGTGCTGTCGCACTCGTTGATTTTTTGTGCCAAAAAATAATCTGCTTTTTCCTTGACAATTTCACTTCGCTTTTTGCGTGAAAACAACTTTTGGAAGAATAAAGCAAGTTTGTTCTTTGGCTTGTCTTCGGTTGCTTTTTCTTTTAATGTTTTCAGTTTTAATTTTTGTTTTAAGTCTTTCTGATAAAGTCTATCTTCTTTGTCTATTTGTCGAAAGGCTTTTTTCATATTCTTGTAAATGTATTTATGAATTTTACTATTAAACTTTTCTGGGACATAGTCGGCAGTATCGAGTGTGTGAGAAAAGGTTTCATAATACTTGTCTAGTGTTTTGTTTATAAGTTTGTTTTTATTAAAATTTATCAATTCAATTTTCTCCTTTGATAATAATTTTCGGGCAGTTAGTCGTCCATTTCTTGTAAGTATTGAATATAACCTTGCAATGTTTCTTCTGTTTCTTTGCTTTCGTTGTAGTCTATATCTTCGTCAAAGTGTCCTTCATAGAACTTCGGCTTGCAATTTTGACTATCATAGCACTCAAAAACATTGTAATTTGCTGTTACTATTTCTTCGATATAGCACTCTTTATCTTTCTTGCCACTTGCCATATATCTATCAAATAGGCTACTGTTTTCAATTTTCCTTATTTTCCAAGTCAAACTTTTAACTTTGCCGTATTCGCCATAATCTATATCAAGTTTAACAATCTCAATAAACTGTGCAAGTTCTCGAATATTAACATCAATTAACATTGGTCTTTGAGTGTCTAAATATATGTCCAAATTGTTATGCCCGTGTTGTTCATACCAACGACTTTGCCAATCGGGAAAATACATACTCATACGGCTATTCAAATACTTTTGGGCTTCCGTTATGCCGATAAATTCGTAAGGTAAGTTAAAGTGTGTTTTTACAAAATTATTTGCAAAGCCTAATCTATATGGGTTTATTCTTCGGCTAAATCTTGGACTATACCCAAACTTTTTGAATTTGCAGTCATAGTTGGCTGAAACACAATGAATAGGTATAGTCTTTATATTTGTAAAGCCGTTTTGCACTTTGTTTGTAAGTTCAACTTGCATTTGTTTGTTTCTTTGTCTATTAAATGCTTGGACATTAAGACAGTGTGTCATAAAGCAAGTTTTACCAGTTCTTGGTGGAGCAAAGATTATTGTTATCAATTATCTTAAAACCTCAATAGAAGATACTTCAAAATGATTAATATAAATATCAGAATTATAATTACTTGAAGTTTTAATGGTTAAAATGCCGTCAGAAGAACAAGAAAATAATAAATTAACAACTGCACCACTAGTTGACCAAACACTTATTGTCATTAATTCATTACCGTTAACAGTTAAAGAAGCAACATTACCAGAATAATCAATTCTACCAGTATCTTTATAATACCAAGAACTACAACCAGAGTCATAATCATCTTGGGCAGAAAGAAGTTGTATATTAACTCTGAAAGTATCATTTTTTGTCAGTCCAGATACACTAAAAGTAAAAGTGCCATTAGATGACTTGTCGAAATTCAAACTAGAATTATCCAAAGATTTCCAAGTTACACTTACAGTAAATTTTGCATTAAAGATAGTATCTTCATTGATTGTGTAAGATAAAATATCCACTAAATCAACACCGTTCAAAGACCATCCTTCAAATTTATAACCGTCTTTTGTTGGGTTGGTTGGAAGTGTTGCACAATTATTTTTTGTAATAATTTGGCTATCATATGTTGTTTCGTCTACCATAAATTTAACATCATACTTGTATGTAATATCTGCAACAAAAGTTGTATTAGTAACAATTTTGTATGTGCTTATATCAACAATATTGCCGTTAACTTTCCAGCCGTTAAACACTTTATAATCAGTGCTTTCAATAGTTGGTGCAGTTGCATAATTTCCATTCCTGATAGTTTGTGTTGCTTTTGTTGTATCTTCGTAAACGAATGTAACAGTGTGAAGTTTCGAAAATACAGCAGTATAAGTTACATTTTGTGTCACTTGTTTAGTTGTAATATCTGATACAACATCAACACCGTTCAAAGACCATCCTTCAAACTCGTAACCGTCTTTTGTAGGATTGTTTGGAAGTGTTGCACAATTATTTTTTGTAATAATTTGGCTATCATATGTTGTTTCGTCTACCATAAATTTAACATCATACTTGTATGTAACATCTGCAACAATTTTTGTATTAGTATTGATTGTATAGGTGTTTAAGTCAATAGTTTCGCCATTTACAGTCCAACCATTAAAGATTTTGTAAGTTGTGCTTGTAGGGTTTGTTACAGCAAGTTTAGAGCCTTTATTTACAATTTGAATGTTGTAAACACTGCCGTCAAACTCAAATGTTGCAACTACTTGTTCGTTGCTTTCTAATTGGGCAATATAACTTTCATAATATGTTACACTTTTTTGTAGTTCAGTAATCTTGTTATTAAGTGCATTGATTTGACCTTGTGAATTTTGAGATATTAAAGTCATTTCACTAATTTGGCTATTAAGTTTTGCAATTTGTGTATTTAAACTTGTAATAGTAGCAACATTCATATCATTAGTGATTTGTAACTGTGAAACAGTGTTTTGTAATGTTGTGATTTGACTATTCAAAGTTTTGATTTGTTCGCTTTTTTCTTCGCCACAGTTTGTAAGATTTGTAACTTGATTTTGCAAACTTGTAATTTGATTATTTAAACTAGCAATAGTAGTTTCATTATTTGTTTTTATAGTAGTCAAATTATCTACTTGTGATTGTAAGTTTGTTTTTTGTTCATTAAGTTGTGTAAGTTGATTAGCATAATCTTTATTATTATTAGTTAAAGTTGTTACTTGCGAATTTAATTGTGAGATATTATCGTTTAATGTAGTAATAGTATCTCTATAACTAGCAATAAGTTTATTATATTCTTCTTTATTTGTAAGAGCGGTATTATAGCCGTCTTCGTATGATTTGTTTATATCTTCTTTTGTATAAACACCAGTGCCAGACATTCCGTCTTTTACCTTGTTAAAGTTAATAATTCCCCAAGAAAGAACAAAAGCAAATGCTCCAACAAAGAGTAGGCTAAATATAATACCTAAAACTTTTTTCGTTTCCATAATTTCTCCTTTATAAAATTTCTATAACTTGTAAACGAATACCATTATCTTTGAAATATTGCTCAAAGAAACTAGCATTTGTTTGACCTTTTGTAGTAAAGGTTAGTTGTGTTTTACTGCTTAAAAATTTAATTGACATTTGCATAGTTGCTGAACAAACTATATCTCCGTCAGTATTGTAAAAGTCCATTAAAACATCTGAATATATAGAGCCAGCCTTAACATCACAATTAGTCAATACAAAATCATTCATAACAATTTTATATTCCTTGTCAGTTCCGTTAAAATCGTTTACTTTTAATAATTCTTTATCAAAAGTGTAAGTGTTGGTATCGTCATACAAATCATGGTAAAAGACAACACTTGTATTATAATAACTAAAACTCTCTTGGCTAAACTTATTAGAAATATCTATTGAACCATTTACATAACTTTCTGCTTTGATTTCTCTGAAAAGTTGTATTCCACAAAATGTTCCAACAACAATTAAAACAAAGCAAATTATATATGAATACCATTTCATAGAACCACCCCCACATATTCATTATTTATGGCATTAGTGCCAAAATCGAATGTAATACCATTTGAATATTTAAGTGTTTTCAAATTGGTGTTATACAATGCTTTTTCAAGCAAATAAAAAGTTTGACTGTTTCCAGTAATTGATAAAGTATCAATTTCAAAATCTTCAAAACCATTGTAATCAAAACCAACAATATTGATTTTTTTATCTTTCAAATATTGTGATTGTAAGTCAATAGAAATATTGACTTTTGCTCTTGGCATTTCTGCAAACATTTTCTTTGTATCTAAATTAAGACTAGCGAAATAACCTTTATATACATCACTATAACGATAAGTAAAGTCTTTTTCGCTTAATGTATATAACATTCGTTCTTGCCAATAAGTTGTATCAATTTTATCTTCTACAATGTCGTATTTTGAATTACATTCAATAATTCCAAACATTGACTGTGTGCTATTTCTTGCACCATTTTCGTCATAATGGAATTTAAGAACAGCATAGTTTTTAACTACATCTGATGTTGTATCTTCTACAAATTTGCTACCGTCATATTCGTAAACTGTAAAATATTTAGATAAATCAACAGTGATATAGTAATCTCCATAACCAGCACTATTTGATTTAACGGCTTTCATAACATCATAGAATACATCTCCATAATCATAAAATGTATCTGTATAACTATCAAAGCCAAGCCAACGACCAATAAATGTTTTTGATTTATAATGCCAAGTTCTATACTGACCAGTTAATTGAATTTGAAAAGGTTTATTATCAATTTTTATGGTTAAAAGTTGTTTTCTATTTAATTGAGTTGCTATATTACCACCAGACCAAGAAATCATATTTATTGTATCATAATAATAAAAATCTTTTACAACTTTATTATCTGCTTCGTCTTTTGTCCAAACACGAGTAGTGTATGTTACAAAATCTCCCAAGTATTGCATACCAGTTGAGCGACAAGTCGTTGTCATAAGTGATTTATCGGTAAAATAATCTAATCGCAACTCTTGTAATTCAATACCGTTATTCTTTGAGTTCGAATAATAATTTACATTAAACAACACTCGATTTTCATATTCAGATAATTGCTCACTTGTTAAATTGTCTGCTTTTTCTACCAAATCAATAGGAACTTGGTTGCCAACATAATTAACACCAACTACTACATCTTTAACAAAAAAATGATAATAACCAAATGCAAGAGAGATACAAACACTAATTACTGCAAGGAAAACTAAACAACAGTTGCCTAAAACTTTTAATGTTTTCATATTTTCTCCTTTATATAAATTTTAATTAAATAAAAAGCACTACATAGGTTGTCCTAGATAGTGCTTTTGTTTATTACACAATTCCATTCCACCCAAAAACATTTAATATTTTTGCTAGCCATTCAAAAGCCGTGCTGATAAATTGAAATATTTTAGATAGAATAGACAACGGAAATGTTCCAAACAACACTACTAAAACAACTATTAAAATAATTAGTAATATTTTTTTCATAGAACAATTCCTTTATTAGATTATTGGTTTAATCATTGCAAGTGCTTCTGCACCAGTATCAACAGCGGGCTTTGCTGTGCCAAACCAATTAACAATTTGTTGCCCGAAAGTTACACCGTTTACTGCACAGCCAATACCGACTGTTAGGCAGAAAATTGCAACTGCACATACCATACCTAAAAGCACTAACATAACTTTTTGAAATACTGTCAAATTCATTCTCCTTTTTATTTATTTTCTTTAAGTTCTGCTGATACGGGTTTTGCACCAAAGTTGGAAACTTCATATCTAACAATGACAGGGGAGTATGCGATAACTTTATCGAATACTTGCTTGTCCACTTTATATTCCAATACTGTTGAGTTCAAAAACCCAGTATCTTTTGAAAAATCTTCGCCACTAACACATTTTAAAATGTATCTATCGGGCTGAGCACCGACTACACGACCATCAGAAGCCTTAAATTCTTCTGTTGCTCCTTTAAAGATTTTCTCCAAAACTATTCCGTCTTCTTTAATCATTCTTTTAACATTATTTGCCATTTTTTTATTCTCCTTATATTTTAATTTTTTTATTGGCTTGTTTTTTTGTAATCGGCTTTATAACTACCGATTGTGTGCCTACTACTACTTTCATAGGAAACTTACAGTTTTATTCAGTTGTAATTGTGTGCCGAACAACACCAAATTGAATTTGGTGACGATGTCGGAACTTTTTTGTTATAAAGGGTTGACTTTATAATTTTTTTGAGTATAATAGTTGATGAAAGTGATTGGCTCGGTTGTAAAACCTTGTAGCCCCCTACGACATGAAGTATGTAAATACTTGTAGGCACTTTCTTTTTTTTATTTTCGTTTTTTCTTTTTTGAATTAGTAGAATATGGAACTTTTTCTTTTGGTAAAGAATTAAATAAATCATTCACAAGAATATTGTCTTTATCAATTAAGTTATATTTTTTATTTTCTTTACCAAGTGCAGACCTTTTGCCAACGAAGATTTTTGGAAAAACATAACTAATTTTTTTAGAATGCTTGCGTTCTTCTTTATCAATATTACTGTTTAATGGTATTGTCTTAAAAGTTTTATCTTTGATTTTAACCTCATCATGATGTGTAAAAGTAACATATTCAATATCGTCATTACCTAAACGATTATACTTTGCAGGGTGGTTCTTGTGCGGATAATTTTTCGTGTCAGCATAACCACTCTTTTTTCTTGCACGAATACTCAAATATTTTCTCCTTTATAAACTAAATTAGTGGTTTTCTATTTTTTGTTGTTTTACCAGTGCAACCATTCTTGTAACTTTCAAACACTCTACTATTTGGGTTGTTCAAACCACGCTTAACTTTACCCAAATTGTAAGCCATTCTTTCTAGTTCAGTATAAGAACTCTTTTTTCTTCGTCTAGACTTATTAGTGCTGTAAGGTCTTCTAGTGCGATATGCCAAATTTACACCCCCTTTTGCTTAAATTAAATAAGGCGAAGGCTAAAAGTTTTATGTAATAAAAAAAGTTTCATCCTTATTTGCTATAAGAATAAAACTTTACAAAAAATAAATTTTTTTAAAAAAGTTGTTGACAATGGCTTAAATATGTAGTATTCTTTATGCGTTTGACACCCCAAGTAGGGTTGTGGCAAACAAAATATCACTTCAAAACCGTTTTTAAAAAGTTTTTGAAAAAAAATTAAAATATTTTTAAAAACTTGTTGACAAACGTTTTTGAATCTGATAGAATATACGTGTTCTGCAAGCCAGAACAACAAAAACCAAATATAGAATGGCAAAAACCAAGTATTTCAAATAATTAAAATACCTCTGGATAAATCAATTCATAAGTCAACTGTTGTTGAAAGGGAAGAATTGGTTATCCAGTTTTTTTTGCAAAAAATTCCATGTTTGGCTTCGCACATTGACAACTGCATATTATAGAAATACATTATATTAAACTATATAGTTTTAATAAATAATGAGAATCAGAGTTAATCAAATATTTTTATTTGGTGTAATACGCAAATTACAATAAGTCTAAAAACAAACCGTTTTTAACTGATATAATTATAATTACGCTGAGTCAAAATTAACAAGATGAAAAATCAAAGAAATCTTAGTAAAATGCAAATGGCACCGTTTGTTAGAAATAACAAACAAACAAGTAAAACGTAAGCGCTTCGAAAGAAGCATAGCAATTTGTCTTATAGATATATACGATCAAGCTATGAAGGGCGTACGGAGGATGCCTTGGCACTAGGCGCCGATGAAAGACGTGATAAGCTGCGATAAGCCTCGGGGAGTTGCAAATAAACCGTGATCCGAGGATGTCTGAATGAGGAAACTCACCAGCGGTAATGCGCTGGTATCCATACATGAACAAAATAGTGTATGAGAAGGGAACCCAGGGAACTGAACCATCTAAGTACCTGGAGGAAAAGAAAGTAAAACAACGATTACCTTAGTAGTGGCGAGCGAACGGGTAAGAGCCCAAACCATTATAATTTTTATAAATGGGGTTAGGACCCACATAGTGTTAGTTCATTAACGTAGTCGAACAGAGTTGGAAAGCTCGACGATACAGAGTAACAGTCTCGTAAACGAAACTTTAATGACAACCGTGGTGTTCCAGAGTAGCACAGGACACGAGAAATCCGGTGTGAATGTGGGAGGTCCATCTCCTAAGGCTAAATACGACCTAGTGACCGATAGAGTATAGTACCGTGAGGGAAAGGTGAAAAGTACCCCGGAAGGGGAGTGAAAAAGAACCTGAAACCGTATGCTTACAAGCAGATAGAGCACTACTTATAGTGTGATATCGTACTTTTTGTAGAACGGGCCGGCGAGTTACGTTATGTAGCAAGGTTAAGAGATTAAGTCTCGGAGCCGTAGCGAAAGCGAGTTTTAAATGAGCGATTTAGTTGCATGACGTAGACCCGAAACCGATTGACCTATTCATGAGCAGGTTGAAGCAGTGGTAAGACGCTGTGGAGGACCGAACACACGCCTGTTGAAATAGTCGGTGATGACTTGTGAATAGCGGAGAAATTCCAACCGAAATCGGAGATAGCTGGTTCTCCTCGAAATAGCTTTAGGGCTAGCCTCGGATAAAAGATTGTTGGGGGTAGAGCACTGAATAGGCTAGGGGGTTTCGCGACCTACCGAACCTTATCAAACTCCGAATACCAACTAATTGTTCTCCGGGAGTCAGACAGCGTGAGATAAGTTTCGTTGTCAAAAGGGAAACAGCCCAGACCCACAGCTAAGGTCCCCAAATGTAAGTTAAGTGTAAAAGGATGTGTTATTGCTTAGACAACCAGGATGTTGGCTTAGAAGCAGCCACTCATTCAAAGAGTGCGTAATAGCTCACTGGTCGAGTGACGATGCGCCGAAGATTCAACGGGGCTAAAACTTACTACCGAAGCTTGGGAATAGTAGTAATACTATTGGTAGAGGAGCAATGTATGCGGGCTGAAGCCGTATCGAAAGGGGCGGTGGACTGCATACAAGAGAGAATGCCGGCATGAGTAGCGAGAGCAAAGTGAGAAACTTTGCGGTCGAATGCCTAAGGTTTCCTGGGGAAGGTTCGTCCTCCCAGGGTAAGTCGGGGCCTAAGCCGAGGCTGAAGAGCGTAGGCGATGGACAACAGGTTGATATTCCTGTACTACCGCACATTGATTAAGACCGATGCAGGGACACAGTAGGATAGTCAGACCACGGGGGTGGAAATCCGTGGCTAAATCATGAGGGTGATGCGCAGTAAAGTACACGCATTGTTAAGCCTAGGTGATGAATGCAAATTGAATTTAGTAAGGAAGCTGACGAATTCACACTGGCGAGAAAAGCTGCTAAGGAGATGTGAGGTACCCGTACCGCAAACCGACACAGGTGGGCGATGAGAGAATCATAAGACCGACGGGATAACCCTTGTTAAGGAACTCGGCAAAATGACCACGTAACTTCGGGAGAAGTGGTGCCTCGGGCAACCGAGGTCGCAGTGAAACGGCCCAAGCGACTGTTTATCAAAAACACAGGTCTCTGCTAAAGCGCAAGCTGAAGTATAGGGGCTGACGCCTGCCCAGTGCTGGAAGGTCAAGGGGAAATGTTAGAAATCATATTCAAAGCATAGAACTTAAGCCCCAGTGAACGGCGGCCGTAACTATAACGGTCCTAAGGTAGCGAAATTCCTTGTCAGGTAAGTTCTGACCCGCATGAATGGCGTAACGATTTGGGCACTGTCTCAACAGGGGACCCGGCGAAATTGTAGTATACGTGAAGATGCGTATTACCCGCGACTGGACGGAAAGACCCCGTAGAGCTTTACTGTAACCTGATATTGAGTTTCGGAAATAGATGTACAGGATAGGTGGGAGGCTTTGAAGCAGAGGCGTCAGCTTTTGTGGAGCCAACCTTGGGATACCACCCTTTTGTTTCTGGAATTCTAACGACATTGCCGTTATCCGGCTGTCGGACAGTGTCAGGCGGGCAGTTTGACTGGGGCGGTCGCCTCCTAAAGAGTAACGGAGGCGTCCAAAGGTTCCCTCAGAATGGTTGGAAATCATTCGCAGAGTATAAAGGCATAAGGGAGCTTGACTGCGAGACTTACAAGTCAAGCAGATACGAAAGTAGGGCTTAGTGATCTGCCGGTAGATTATGGAATTGCCGGCACTTATCGGATAAAAGTTACCTCGGGGATAACAGGCTGATCCCACCCAAGCGTTCACAGCGACGGTGGGGTTTGGCACCTCGATGTCGGCTCGTCATATCCTGGGGCTGTAGTTGGTCCCAAGGGTTCGGCTGTTCGCCGATTAAAATGGCACGCGAGCTGGGTTCAGAACGTCGTGAGACAGTTCGGTCCCTATCCATCGTGGGCGTAAGATATTTGAGAGGGCCTGCTCCTAGTACGCAAGGACCGGAGTGGACATACCTATTGTGCATCAGTTGTCTCGCCAGAGGCATAGCTGGGTAGCGAAGTATGGAAAGGATAAACGCTGAAAGCATATAAGCGTGAAACCTGCCTCAAGATAAGATATCTCATATCATAAGATAGTAAGACCCCTTGTAGACAACAAGGTTGATAGGTCGGAGGTGGAAGTGCAGTAATGCATGTAGCTGACCGATACTAATAGGTCGAGGGCTTGATCACAATTTATGTGAAGACAATATATCATATATACCTTTGATAAATTGCAAGCGAACATTTACTTGAACATTTCTCTGATATATAATATGCAGTTGCCAGTGTGCGAAAATATTTGACATATCTTTTAAGTTATGTTAAAATCTATTTATAGATAATTCCAAGAGAAATCTTGTTATTATACCATAACGGTGATAATGCCGAGGGGGTCCACCTGTTCTCATACCGAACACAGAAGTTAAGCTCCTCAGGGCCGATAGTACTTGCATGGAGACATGCCGGGAGGGTAGGACGTTGCCGTTTTCCAAAATAAAAATAGACCGACTTGTGTCGGTCTATTTTTTTTGCATAATCGGCATAACTACAACGTCAAATGGGGCCCCCGCAAAATTATGATAGTGATTTTGTGGGGAAAGGAGAAATCACTGAAAAGGCGAAGTTTTTTGGTGTTAAGCAAAAATGAGCCAAATAAGTGAATTTCAACGCAGGACGTTGCATAGATGTGAAATATTTGCAATTTGTATAACCAATTTCATTTATAGTGATTTTAATGACCGACTTATGTTGGTTCATTTTTTTTGTTTGAAGAGCGGCACAGGACAACGGACATTATAGTCACCATAAAATTGTGATAATGGTTTTATGGTGAAAGGAGTTATCACTGGAAGTGAGAAGATTTTTGGTGCTAAGCAAAAACGAGCTAAATAAGTGAATTGCGACGCAGGACGTTGCATAGATGTGAAATATTTGCAATTTGTATAACCAATTTCATTTATAGTGATTTTAATGACCGACTTATGTTGGTTCATTTTTTTTTTGTTTGAAGAACGGCACAGGACAACGGACATTATAATCACCATAATATTGTGATAATGGTTTTATGGTGAAAGGAGTAATCACTGAAAGTGTTACATATACAACAGGTCCATTGTTTTTAGCAGACGACAAAGCAGGAGAGAGTATTTGTGTTATTTCTGGTGTGGCACTTGAAAAAGCAAATGTTGTTTATGTTTTGCCAGAAAGCAAAAAGAAAAACACAAAAATTGTTGTTGAAGACAAGGTCTCTTAAAATATTAGAGTTAAACAAAAAAAACAAAATAAAAGACCAGCAAACTGCTGGTCTTTTTTAATTGCAAATAATAATATTCAAAGTTTAAAATTAAATTGTTGATTTTAAATTAAATTTCTTTTTCGTCATAGTTGCAGAGAGTGCTGTAAATTTTTGAAGCTTTAATGTGTCCGCACTCAAAGATTTTATCAATATCTTCTTTATTGTTTGGGTCACAATAAAATTGATTTGCTTTGATAACTAAGCTGATATCTTTTGAAATTGGAACTTCAATTGTCTCAAGATGCAAAACATGATCATAGTCATATACAAGTTTCTTGCTTATTGTTTCGTTTGTTTGAATATTTTTCACAACAAGATAACCAAAACGTCCAAATTCGTTGCATCTTTCAAGTGAAATTTCATGAAATGGACTTAAAATTTTTGATTGATCTTCAAAATCAGGCGATGATATCTTGCGGTCAAGAGCTGAGTTATAAAATGTCAATTTATTATATTTGATTTCATTGGTTTTATTGTCTTTTGTTCCGCTGATTACAACATTCCAAAAATTTCTTCCCATGGCTTTTACCTTCCTTATATTTATATTTTATTATATTTCTTTTCATTTTTCAATAGCAAACATGAAAATTATATGAATTTTTTGTTATTTTTCATTAAAATGTGGCATTTTTGCTCCGTTTTTATTTTGCATTTATTGTACAAAAGTGCTTTTTTATGTTAAACTTTAAATATGTACGTTTGGATAATAAAATTTATAACCTTGATTGGCACAATGCTTTCTTCGCTTGTGTATAATTTTCACAAGCCAATTAAAGGCATAAAAACAAAACATAATTTGAAATATAAAAAGCAGGCAAATCGCTATAATCGTTTAGATGTCCATTTTCAAAAAGAGAAAAGTGAAGAGCTTAAACCTTGCATCATATATTTTCATGGTGGTGGCTGGACAAGTTATTCTAAATCGATTTATACAACTCTTTCTAGAAGGCTTGCAAACATGGGATATGTTGTTTTTAATGTGAACTATGGTCTTGCACCGGTTTATAAAATGGACGACATTGTTTCTGATGCAGTTTCTGCAATAAAGTTTGTTCGTGAAATTGCAAAAGATTATGGAGCAGACCCAGACAAAATTACACTTGCAGGTGATTCAGCAGGTGCTCACATTTCATCACTTGTAACTGGAATGGTGAACAATGGAACAATTGACTATCCAGAGCTTAAAGGAAAAATTAAAAGCCTTATTTTGCTTTATGGTGTCTATGACCTTGACACAACTTTTGTTTCAGGTTTTCCAAACATTCGAACATATCTTCGTGCTTCAACAAAAGGTAAAATGAAGGATAAAGATGAAAACAGAAAGTTTTCTTCAGTTGAATATGTTTCAGACGGGTTCCCACCAGTTTTCATGGCGAGTGGGGAAATTGACAAGCTTCATAAAAGTCAAAGTGCGGTTATGGAGAAAAAACTTGAAGAAAATGGTGTGAAGGTTGACAAGTTGTTTTTTGCAAAAAAAGAACTTCGTGCAATGCATGCCTATATGATTTTTGATGGGCTTGAAACAAATGTTAAAACTTTGAAACACATTGAAAAATTTTTGAAAGGAGTTTACGAAAAGTGATTGTTGCATATATCATAGGTGCAATTTGTGTTCTTATTGATCAGCTTACAAAATGGCTTTTATATGGCAAAAGTTGTTCGCTTATTGGCGACTTTTTGTGGCTTGAACCAGGTTTCAACACTGGTGCATCTTTCAGCATCTTGTCAAATGCAACAACCTTTTTGATCATTTTCTCGATTCCTGTTATTGCAATGATGAATTATTTAATAATCTCTAACAAGGTTTCAAAATCAAAATTTTTTAAAATTTCAATTGGCATTATTCTTGGTGGCACAATAGGAAACTTTATAGATCGAATCGCTTTTGGAGGGGTTCGTGATTTTATCTATCTTAAAAGCATAAACTTTGCAATTTTTAACTTTGCCGATATTTTTCTTAATATTGGTGTTTACATGCTGATTGGCTATATCATTTATGCTGCTGTTATAGAATATAAAAAAGTTAAAGTCCAATCTGAAAAAGACGTTAAACCAAAAGTTTTAAAACAAACTGAAATTATGGATCAAATTTTAAACAATGAAACTGATAATAAATTAGATGATTTTGAAAGTGTTGATGAAGAAAAAAATCTAGAAGCTGAAAAAGATAAGAATGAAACAGCAAAACAAGAAAACATTAGAAGCAATAAAAAAAATAAAAGTCAAAAGAAAAATATAAAGGAGTGAAGATGGAACAAACACTAGTTGTTTCGCTTGAAGACAAGAAAAGTTTAAGGCTTGATGTTTATCTTGCTGAAAATCTTGAAGACTGGACACGTTCACAAATTAAAAAGCAAATTGACAGTGAAAATGCGCTTGTAAATGGGAAGCCACGAAAAGCTGGATATGCCGTTAAAAATGGAGATATAGTTTCGGTTGTTTTCAATAAAGAAGTTGGACTTGAAGATGTAAATCCTGAAAACATTCCACTTGATATTGTATATGAAGATGATGACATTGCTGTTATCAATAAACCGCAAGGAATGGTTGTTCACCCAGCACCTGGAAACTATGAGCACACACTTGTTAATGCGCTTTTATATCATTTCAATCATTTGTCCGGTGAAGGTTCAATTCGTCCGGGAATTGTGCACAGAATTGATAAAGATACGTCTGGGCTTTTGGTTGTTGCAAAAAATGACAAAGCTCATGCATGCCTTGCAAGTCAAATTGCCAAGCATTCTGCACGAAGAACATATGTTGCACTTCTTGAAGGAAATTTGAAACAAGAACAGGGAACAATTGAAACATTTCTTGATCGTGACAAAAGAGATCGCAAAAAATATGCAGTTTCAGACAGCGGGAAAAAGGCAATAACTCATTTTAGAGTTCTTGCTCATTATGACGGATACACTCTTTGCGAGTTTGTTTTGGAAACTGGAAGAACTCATCAAATTCGTGTTCATGCAAAGTTTTTGGGGCACCCAATTGTTGGTGATCCAGTTTATGGTTTTGCAAAGCAGAAATTTAAACTTAATGGACAACTTCTTCATGCGGAAAAACTTGAGCTTGTTCACCCAACAACTAAAGAAAAAATGGAGTTTGTTGCTCAAATTCCAGACTATTTTCAAAATGTTTTAAACAAACTTAAAAACTGTCAAAATATTTAAATATAAATTTTACTTTTAATTATTAATTTGCTAAAATAAAGAAAAGGAGAATAATAATATGGCTCAAAACACAAATTCGGTTTCATCACAAAAGCCAGCAAAAAGCTCGGGGTGGCTTCTTAATCTTATTTGTTTTATTGCGGTTGTTTGCATTGGCATTTCGCTTATATTGTCTAAAATAAGTTGGTTTTCAAAGATTGCAAGTGCTCTTACAATGATTGCTCAAATTCTCTCATATTCTGCACTTATCATTATTTCTTCATTTTATATTGTGAAACGCAGAAATTTGTGGCTTTGGATTTTGTGGGCTGTTTCTGTTGTTTTGATCGTTGTTTATTTCATTATTTAAAGGAGATAGAATATGGACAAGAAAAAAGCTTTTGTTAAATGCATGGAATATGGCAAATATCTTGCATTCACCCTTGCAACAATTTTTGTTATTGTTTCGCAATTTGTTGGCGGAAGACTATGGATTGTTCTTGCACTTGCACTTTATACTGTTGCATTTGGCTTTTTGTTTGCAACCCTGGTGATTCGTGCTGTTGAACTTTTCAATGCTGGATATGAGGCGAAAGACATTTCAGCAGACGTTGCAACTCCAGATGATGTTGAAAGCCAAACTATAATTGCAAGTGAAGGCAAACTTGAAGGGGAAGAAGTTGAAGTTGTGAACCTTAAAAGTGAAAAGGTTTGGACAATTATTGGGGCAATCTTTTTTGGACTTTTTACAGTTTTTACATTGGTTGTTTCAATTTTATACTAATTGTTAAAATTATATTTAAAAAGTGCGGTGGTTTTTGCCTAAATTCTAGGTAAAAACCACTTTTGCTTGACAAACAGTGGGCTATAGTTATAAACTATAAAGTAGAATTTTATGTAGAATATATCTACTAAAATATAAAGGAGCATAAAATGAAATATACACTTGGTGAAAAGAAAAATGGCGTTATTGAAGTTAAATTTGAACTTAACGCAAAAGAGTGGGAAGCCGAAGTTGAAAAGGCTTATGAAAAACACAAAGCAGAATATAAGAAAGAAGGATTCAGAACTGGAAAAGTTCCTCGCAAAGTTTTGGAACAAACCTATGGCGAAAACCTTTTCTTTGAAGATGCTTTCAATGATAGTTTTCCTGAACTTTATACAAAAATGCTTGAAAAAGAAAAACAACTTTATCCTGTAGATTATCCAGCAATCAGCCTTGATAAAATGAGTAAAGATGGTCTTTCTTTCTCTGTAAAAATTACACTTTTGCCTGAAGTTGTTCTTGGTGAATATTCTGGAATTGAAATTAAAAAGAGAAGCGATAAAGTTACAGAAGCTGAAATCAAAAAAGAACTTGATGCTCTTGCTGAAAAACAAGTTAAATTTGTTGAAGTTGCAGATCGTGAAGCAAAAATGGGCGACCTTGTAAACATTGACTATGCTGGTTTTGAAGGCAAAGATCAATTTGAAGGTGGAACTGCAAAAGATCAAGAACTTGAACTTGGATCAAAAACATTTATTCCTGGATTTGAAGAACAAGTTGTTGGCATGAAGATTGGTGAAGAAAGAGATGTTAACGTTACTTTCCCAGAACACTATCATGCTGATAACCTTGCTGGAAAACCAGTTGTTTTCAAAGTTAAACTTCTTGGAATTCGTGAAAAAGTTCTTCCAGAAATTAATGACGAATTTGCATCAAATGCAAGCGAATTTGAAACTCTTGCTGATCTTAAAAAATCAATCAAAGATCGTCTTCAAGAAAACAAAACAAAAGAAGTTGAAGCTGAGGCTGAAAACAAACTTGTTGAAGAAATCGTAAAACGTGCAAAACTTGACGTTCCTGCTGCAATGGTTGACAGTCAAATTGATCACGAACTTCATCACATGGAAGAAGCTGTAAAAGCATATGGAATTGATCTTAAAACCTATATGCAAATTATGGGCACAACTCTTGAAGATTATAGAAAATCTAAAGAAAAAGAAGCAGAAGCTCAAGTTAAAGCATCTCTTGTTTTGGAAGAAATTATCAAGAAAGAAGGCATCAAAGTTCTTGCAAAAGACATGAAAGCTAAAATTGCTGAAATTGCTGAAAGAACAAAGAGAAATGTTACTGATGTTGAAAGAGAAATGCAAAATAACGAATCATATCTTAAAAACACTATTCTTAGCGAAAAGGTTATAAACAGACTCAAAGAACTCAATAATATTAAATAAGCTCGGAGGCGACTATGCAAAATAAAGACATGCTTATCCCAATGGTTATTGAACAAACCGGAAGGGGTGAACGTTCATATGACATTTATTCAAGACTTCTTGAAGACCGCATAATTTTCATCAGCGGTGAAATTACAGATGAAACTGCAAACCTTGCTGTTGCTCAACTTATCTATCTTGAAGGAAAAGATTCCGACAAAGATATTATGATGTATATCAACAGTGTTGGTGGATCGGTTACTGCTGGAATGGCAATCTATGACACAATGAATTATATCAAATGTGATGTTTCAACAATTTGTGTTGGACTTGCTGCTTCAATGGGTGCGGTATTGCTTTCTGCTGGAACAAAAGGAAAGAGATATGCTCTTCCTAACAGTGAAATTATGATTCATCAACCACTTGGTGGCTTCCAGGGTCAAGCATCTGACATTCAAATTCATGCAGACAATATTTTGAAAACTAAAAAACGTTTAAACAAAATTCTTGCATCAAATTGTGATAGACCGCTTGAACAAGTTGAAAAAGACACCGACCGTGACAACTTCATGAGTGCAAAAGAAGCTCTTGAATATGGCATTATCGATAAAATTTATGATAAAAGAAAATAATATAGGGGCTTAAAATGGACGAAAACAACACAACTGACAATCAAGAGAAAAAGTTGGCAGATCATTGTGCTTTTTGTGGCAGACCTAAAAACATGGTTCGCTCTTTTGTTGTGAATCCAGACGGCAAAACAATTGTTTGTGAAGATTGCATTAAAATATGCAAAGAAGTTTTAGATTCTCAGCAAAGAAAACAACAAGAAGACAAAAAACTTGTTCTTCCAAAACCACAAAAGATCAAGGAAGAACTTGATAAATACGTAATTGGTCAAGAAAAGGCAAAAGAAGTGTTGGCTGTTTCGGTTTATAACCACTATAAACGCATCAATTACCTTATTGACCAGAAAAACAATAAAAAACAAAATTCACCACTTGGTGAAGAAGTTGAACTTGAAAAAAGCAATGTTATGATGCTTGGACCTTCTGGTTCTGGAAAAACATTAATGGCAAGAACACTTGCAAAAATTCTTAATGTTCCATTTGCAACTGCCGATGCAACAACATTGACTGAAGCGGGCTATGTTGGTGATGATGTTGAGAACATTTTGCTTAAGCTTATTCAAAATGCCGAATTTGACATTGAAAAAGCGCAGCGTGGAATTGTTTATATTGATGAAATTGACAAAATTGCAAAGAAAAGTGAGAATATGTCACTTACTCGTGATGTTTCAGGAGAGGGTGTTCAACAATCACTTTTGAAAATTTTGGAAGGAACAATTGCTTCTGTTCCACCTAAGGGCGGAAGAAAACATCCACAACAAGAATGCATTCAAATTGACACAACAAACATTTTGTTTATTTGTGGCGGTGCATTTGTTGGGCTTGACAGCATTTGTTCAAAGCGTCTTAATCCTTGTGGACTTGGCTTTGGTGCAAACACTAAGGATCAAGCAAAAGCTTCTGAAACTGACAACATTTTGGAACAAGTTAAACCAGACGACCTTGTAAGTTTTGGGCTTATTCCTGAATTTGTTGGAAGAATTCCTATTATTGTTTCACTTCACGACCTTGATGAACCTGCACTTTGCAGAATATTGGTTGAACCAAGAAATGCACTTATCAAGCAATATAAAAAGATGTTTAGTCTTGATGGAATTGAACTTGATTTCACAAAACGTGCAGTGAATAGTTTTGCTAAGAAGGCAATAAAACTTAAAACTGGAGCTCGTGGACTTAGAACAATTTTGGAAGAAGCAATGCTTCCACTGATGTATTCTGTTCCATCAGACGACACAATTGCAAAAATTGTTATCGACACAAAAGAAGACAATGCAGAAGAGATCGAACCAATCTATATCAGAAAAGACCCTTCGACAGCGGCTTCTGATGTGCAAACAGCATAATTATTAAAGAGTGGCAAATTGCTGCTCTTTTTTATTTGTATATTTTGCTTGGTTTTTAAAAAAGATTGATTTTAGATATGGTTTCGTGTAAAATAGAAGAAAACAAAAAGGAGAAATGTCGTGATAATTAAAAATGCAAAATTTTTGAAAAGCGAAAGCAGAATAACTGCAAACTATGCCGGATTCAATTTGCCAGAAATTGCAGTTGTTGGGCGAAGCAATGTTGGAAAATCTAGTTTTATCAATATGCTTGCAAACAATAAAAAACTCGCAAAAACATCGGCAACTCCTGGAAGAACAAGACTTGTGAACTATTTCTTATTCAATGATAATTTTGTTTTGGTTGATCTTCCTGGCTATGGCTATGCAAAGGCTTCAAAAGCAGAGCAAAGTGGGTGGGAAAACATGATCACAAGCTATTTTGCGGAAACTAACAATCTTGTTGGAATCATCATGCTTGTTGACATTCGTCACACTCCAACCGAGCAAGACAAAGAAATGCTTGCATATCTTTATGCCTATAACATTCCGGTTGTGATTGCTTGCACTAAACTTGACAAAATCAAAAAAAGTGAAATGGCAAGAAAGGTTATGGACATTTCAGGGACACTTATGGTTGGCAAAGAAAACATTATTGTGACAAGCAGCGAAACAAAATGTGGCAAAGATAAGATTTGTGACAAGATTCAGCAGTTTATTGAAAGTGCAAAGGTGGGTGAGACAAATGAAGATATTCGCCCTTGCTGACCTTCATTTAAGTTTCATGGTTGAAAAACCAATGGACATTTTTGGCGGACATTGGGAAAACTATACTGACAAGATTAAACAAAATTGGGAAAATGAAATTTCTGATGACGATCTTGTTTTAATTGCTGGTGACATAAGTTGGGCAATGAAACTTTCAGAAACACAAAAAGATTTTGAATATATTGATAAATTGCCAGGCAAGAAAATTATAATTCGTGGAAACCATGATTATTGGTGGAAATCAATTTCAGGTGTTCGTGAAATTTTGCCACAATCAATTTCTGCACTTCAAAATGACTGTATTAAAATTGGAAATGTGATTATTGCAGGAACAAGGGGCTGGGAAGTTTGTGAAGGAAATATGGATTTCAACTTTTCAGAACAAGATCAAAAGATTTTTAAACGTGAAGTTATTAGACTTAAGCTTGCACTTGAAGATGCATCAAAGAAAAGAGAGAAAGGGGACAAGCTCATTTGCATGATTCATTATCCTCCTTTCAACAGTCGCCGTGAAGACAGCGGGTTTACAGAACTTTTTGAAGAGTTTAAAGTTGATGCTGTTGTTTATGGTCACATTCACAACAATATTGGACGTTATGAAAGACTTATCGTTAAAAATCATATTCCATATTATTTAACAAGTGCAGATATGCTTTCAATGAAGCCAACCGAGATTGTTTTATAAATAAAAGTGGTCAAAATTTTTAGCGACTGACAAAAATATTTCGATAAGTGACAGGAAAAAGACATCATTTTGGTGTCTTTTTCTTATTTTTTTCTTAATTTTTGTGAGTTTTTAACAAATTGTTAATAAAATTGTTAAAAAGTGGTCAAAAGTGGTTGACATTATTTTTTTAAGAAACTATAATTTGAGTATAAATTGAACAGGAGGAAAGAAATATGTTGATTGGAACCTATCGTCATCAGTTAGACCAAAAAATGCGTTTCCGTATGCCTGCGAAATTTAAAGACCAACTTGAACCTGGTTTCATTGTTGCAAAAGGAACAAATGGTTGTTTGTTCTGTTTCTCAAAACAAGAGTTCGAAAAACTTTATGAAAAGTTGGCTTCAGTTCCAATGTTTGATACCGAAGCTCAAAAACCAATTCGTGCTCTTTTGGCATCAGCCTTCGAGACAGAAGAAGATAATCAAGGTCGTATTCTTTTGCCACAAGAACTCAGAGCCTATGCAAACATGGAGAAGAACATTGTGACCATAGGGGTTGGAAATCGTGTTGAAATTTGGTCGGAAGAGAAATTTGACGAGTATAACAGTGCTGAAAACTATGATTCAGCATCAAATGAGCTCAGCAAATATGGAGTCTAGAATGGAATTTAGTCATGTTCCCGTTCTCCTTCGTGAAGTGTTAGAAGGTTTGAACCTTGGAAATGATAAAATTTATGTAGATTGCACAATTGGCGGAGCAGGGCACTCAGAAAAAATTCTTGAAAACACCAAAAATTCAATGCTTATTGGAATTGACCAAGACGAAGATGCTATTTTAGCTTCAACAAAAAGGCTTGAAAAGTATAAAAGTCGAGTGAAAATTGTAAGGAGCAATTTCGCAAACATTAAAAATGTGCTTGAAAGCTTAAACGTTGATAAAGTTGATGGCATTTTGGCAGACCTTGGGGTAAGTTCACATCAAATTGACACTGCTTCTCGGGGCTTTTCGTTCAGATTTGACAGCGAACTTGACATGCGAATGGACAAAAGTCAAAGTTTATCTGCGAAAAATGTTGTAAATGAGTATAGCGAAGAAAAACTCAAACATATTTTCAAAGATTTTGGCGAAGAAAAATTTGCTTCAAGCATTGCTCGAAAAATTGTAATGGAGCGAAAGAAAGAGCCAATCGAAACCACGAAACAACTTGAAAAAATCATTCTTTCAGCTGTTCCGAGATATAAAGGAAACGATGGGTCAAGCAATGTTCAAAGAACTTTTCAGGCAATAAGAATTGAAGTCAATCACGAACTTGATATTCTCGAAAACTTTATACGTGATGCTGAAAGTGTGCTTAATCCGGGCGGTCGGCTTGTAATTATCACCTTCCATTCCTTGGAGGATCGCATTGTTAAGCAAACGTTTAAAGACCTTGCAACTGGTTGTATTTGTCCAAGTGATTTCCCGGTTTGTGTTTGTCACAGAAAACCAAAAGTTAAAATTGTAACAAACCACCCAATAACCGCAACTACGGAAGAACTTGAAACAAATCGAAGAAGTGCAAGTGCAAAACTTCGAGTTATCGAGAAACTATAAAATTAAGGGGGAATAATGTTATGCAAACAACTACAGATGTTGAAATCAAAAAATCTAAACCAAGTTTAAGTTTATTTACACCAGATTTTGAACCAATTGAATATGACTCTGGCTCAACTCAGATTATTGCAAAAACTGAGCCAGCATTTGAAGTTGAGAAACAATATTCCTTCGACACTTCTTCATATTCTGAAGAATCAAAACAAGAGCAAGCAATGGAAATGCCAACTCTTGAGAAAAAAACGGAAATTGTTGCGAAAAGTGATGAACAAACTGAACGCAAGGTTTATCCTGTTTTAAACGCAAGAGCAAAAATTTTAATTTCATGCTACTCGATCATTGTTGCAATCATGCTTGCATTTGCAATCTATAGTGGAGTTATGATTGCTTCATACAGTGCAGATATTGCTTCAAAAACACAAATTGTTGCTTCACAAACTGCTGTCATAAACGACCTTCAACAAACATATAATAGGCTTGGCGATAGTGACGTTATTGAGTCTTCAGTTTCAGATGATTTTTCAAAGCCAACAAGTGCAAACACAGCACATGTTGAAACTCCAAAAATGTATGAAAGAACTGAAAGCAGAGTTGAAAGCAACTGGTTTGAAGAATTCTGTCAAAAATTCAAAAAGTTATTTAGTTAATGCCATTTGTCGCCAAAGCAAGGACGCTTGCGGGAGCGATATATGCAAATTAAATATCCAATCACACAAATAAGAAAAAGGTTATTTGCCATCTTCCTGGCAATAACCTTTTTTTTGTCTGCAATTTTTGTAAGGCTTTTGGTTTTGACAACTTTCAAGAGCTCAAGCATTGTCTCAAGAGCTTATAAACAGTGGCTAAGAGACCTTCCAATGACTGCAAATCGTGGTAATATTACAGACAGAAATGGTGTTTCACTTGCTTCAAGCTATACGACCTATGATATTTATGTTCGTCCTGTTGAAATTGAAGATTCTGAAAAAACTGCAAAAATAATTTCCGAAGCTTCAGGTGAAGATTTTCAAAAAGTTCTTGAAAAAGTATCAAAAAAGGGTATGAGTGAAGTTAAAGTTTTGTCGGCACAAGAAAAAAGTGTCGTAAATAAAATTTTAGAAAACTATCAAGATGGAATTTTCTTCACTGAAAATACTTCAAGAGACTATGCATATGGAAGTTTGCTTTCACAAATTCTTGGGTTTGTGAGCTCAGATGGAAGCGGACAGAGTGGGCTTGAAAAAGAATATAATAAATATTTGCAAGGTGTGAATGGTGTAAGTTTGGTTGAAAGTGACCTTCGTGGAAAAACTTTAAATTCGTCACTTTCATATTATTTGCCGGCCATTGATGGAATGAATGTTAAGCTCACAATCGACATTCAAATTCAGAAAGAAGTTGAAAGAATAATTCAGCAAGCAAGAGCTCAAAATGGAGCGAAATCTGCGTCTGCAATCGTGATGAATCCTCAAAACGGAGAAATACTCGCAATTGCAACAAATCCGTCTTATGACCTTAATAACATTCCAAGAGATAATGTTGAAGACCTTATGAGACTGTCAAAAGCATTGCCAATTACTGATGTTTACGAACCTGGTTCAACCTTTAAAATTTTAACAACTGCAATTGCTTTGAATGAGGGTTTAACTTCGCCTAATGATTATTTCTATTGCGGTGGATATAGAATGGTAAATGGGGTGAAAATCAATTGTCACAGAAGGTCTGGGCACGGAAGTCAAAGCCTTGGACAAGGGCTAAAAAACTCTTGTAACTGTGTTTTTATGGAACTTATAAGAAGAATAGGACTTGATAAATTCTATGACTATATGAAGGCATTTGGGGTTGTTTCGGGCTATAATTTAGATTTTCCTGGCGAAACAAAAGGTGTGTTAATGCCAAAAGCAATCGTGACAGATGGAGATTTGTTTAGAATGGGATTTGGCCAATCAATTGCAATTTCACCACTCGAACTTATAACATCAGTTTGTTCAGTTATTAATGGTGGGAAATTATATCAACCGCATTTTGTGTCGGAGATTGCGAAAGATGATGAAACAATTCTTTATCATCGCGAGCCAACCATAATGAGAAATGTGCTTAAGAGTTCTGTTTCAACACAACTTTTGCCACTTTTGAGAGATGTCGTGGACTCTGGTGGTGGGAAACATGCAAAAGTTGATGGATATGATATTGGTGGCAAAACAGGAACTGCACAAAAATATGAGAATGGGGCGATTGCACAAGGAAAATATGTGGCATCGTTTATAGGTTTTTATCCAACCGATGTCCCACGATATACAGTTTTAGTAATTTTAGATGAACCGCAAGGTGCTTTCTATGGTGGGGTTGTTGCAGCACCAGTTGCTAAAGAAATTTTTGAAAGCATTTTCAAAATAAAAGAAGAAAAAGAAGATGAAAACCTTGCTTCAAAGGATAGGCTTGAAAAGTCGGACATTATTCTTCCGAACCTTATTGGGAAAAGTTTGACGGAGTCGGTGAAAATTTTAACCGAGCTTGGGCTTCAATATTTAACAACGGGCGATGGAAAACTTGTTAAAGACACAATTGTTGCTCCAGGTGCAACGGTTTCGAGTGGAGATATTATTTTGTTGGTGTTTTAAGGAGATAATATGCGTTTAGAGAGCTTGATTGATAAAACTGATATGAAAATCTATGGGAATAAAAATGTTGATGTTTGGGGGCTTTCAGACAGCTCTTTAACATGTAAGCCTGGTGATATTTTCTTTGCGATTAGTGGAACAAAAGTTGATGCAAAAGAATTTGCACTTGATGCGGTGAAAAGGGGTGCGGTTGCGATTGTGAGCAATGTTAAACTTAATCTTCCAAAAAATGTCGCAAATGTGGTTTGCAAAAATGACAGAAAAGCAATGAGTTATATTTCAGCAAGTTTCTATGGTTTTCCATCAAAAGAACTTTTCATTGTTGGAGTTACTGGAACAAACGGAAAAACAACATCAACATTTATGCTTGAAAGCATTTTTAAAAATGCAGGGAAGAAAGTTGGCATTATCGGCACTAATGGAGTGTTTGTTTCGGGTGAAAAAATTGTCACAAATATGACCACTCCGGACCCGATTGTTTTGCAAAATGTTCTTGCAATAATGCGGGATAATGGGGTGCAAGTTGTGTGCATGGAAATTTCCGCTCATGCACTTGAACTTCAGAAAAATTTGGGTGTTATGACAGACATAGCATTGTTTACGAACCTCACACAGGACCATTTGGACTTCTTTTTAAACATGCAAAATTACTATAAGGCAAAAGCGAAATTGTTCACACCGGAGAATGCAATTATTGGGGTGGTTAATGTTGATGATAAATTTGGAAAAAAACTTTATAAAGAAAGCAAAATTCCAATGTTGACATATTCACTTTATGAAAATTCTCGTGCAAGTATTTTTGCTTCTGAAATTTTTCAAACTGAAAATGGACAGACTTTTAACGTTACAGTTCTTGGGGAAAAGCAGAAAGTAAACTTAAAACTTTCGGGGCTTTTTAACATTTCAAATGCTCTTGCATCAATTGGTGCTGGATTTATTTATGGTCTTAAACTTGACGCAATTATTTCTGGTCTTGAAAAACTTGAAGAAGTTGATGGAAGATTTAATTGCTATGATATTAATGGAATTAAAGCTGTGATTGATTATGCACACACTCCAGACGGTCTTGAAAATATTTTGAAAAGTGCAAAACAGATGTCGGGAGATCATAAGCTTTATAGTGTGTTTGGTTGTGGTGGAAATCGTGATAGTCTTAAAAGACCTATAATGGGAAAGATTAGTGAAGAATTGGCAGAATTCACAATCATCACTTCAGACAATCCGCGTTTTGAAAAACCAGAAGACATTGCAAAAGATATTGAAAGTGGAATGAAAAAATCAAATCACACAATCATTATCGATCGTGAAAGTGCAATATTTAAAGCTTTTTCATTGGCTAAAGCGGGTGATGTTATTGTGATTTCTGGAAAGGGGTCAGAAAACTATATCGATCAAAACGGAGAAAAACGTTTTTATCAAGATAAAAATGTTGTAATGAAAATTAAAAAACAAATTTCTGGCAACAATTAGTTTTAAAGAGGTGGAAAGATGACACAATATTTTGTTTATGTTCAAGCACTGGTTACAAGTTTTTTGTTTACGCTTATTGTTTCTCCGTTTGTTATCAGTCTTTTAAAAAGAGAAAAGATAAAGCAAACAATTTTACATTATGTTGACAATCATGCTTCGAAAAACGGAACACCAACAATGGGTGGAATCATTTTTCTTGTTTCAATCAGCATTGTTGCATATATCTTTTTCACTGGTGAAAAAACTCTTGCTGGTGTGAGTTTGCTTGTGTTCATGGCATATGGCCTTACGGGTTTTCTTGATGATTTCATCAAATTTCGGTTCAAAAGAAATCTTGGACTCAGGGCATATCAAAAAATTCTTTTCCAACTTGCAATTGCAATCACCATTGCCATTTTTGCTTATAAAAATCAATTTGTTGGTGGAAAAATGCTTGTTCCATTCTCAAACAAAACAATTGATGTTGGTTGGTGGATAATTCCAATCATCGTGTTTGTTTTTCTTGCTTGCACAAACAGTGTAAACCTTACAGACGGGCTTGATGGGCTTGCGAGCTCAACAACAATGTGCTATACAATGGGAATGGTTGCTTTAATGTTTTTCATGATGGCAACAAGGCTTGATAGTGCTTCGTCACTTTATCTTGCAGAATATAAAAACCTTATCATTCTTGGGTTTGTTGTGATTGGTGCAATGCTTTGTTTTTTGGTTTTCAATTGCTTTCCTGCAAAAATTTTTATGGGTGACACGGGTTCGCTTGCACTTGGTGCTTTTGTCGCATGTATTGCAATATTTTCACGAATGACTCTTTATATCCCGATTCTTGGATTTATGTTTGTTCTAAGTGCGTTGTCAGTTATAATTCAAGTTGCATATTATAAAATGACAAAAAAGAGAGTGTTTCTAATGGCCCCACTTCATCATCATTTTGAGAAGAAAGGGGTGCACGAAGTTCGAATTTCAGTTGTTTATAGTGTGATTACAATTTTGATTGGTGCTGGTTCACTTTTGCTTGAAATGCTCTGATGTCGTGGGGCTTTTGCCCAAAGGAGCAAAGTGTGAAAGCAGTTATAATTGGCAGTGGTACAAGTGGAAAAGGAGTCGCAAAACTTTTAAAAAAACTTAGGTTTGACACCTATTTGATTGATGAAAAAAAAGTTCGTTTGTCTGAAAAGGTTTCAGATAAACTTTTGCAAAACTTGGATTTGTTGGTTCTTAGCCCTGGTGTTTCAATTGAAAACACCTTTGTTCAAAAAGCGAAAACACAAGGTGTAGAAATTGCAAGCGAGCTTGAAATTGGTGCAAGAATGCTTGCTTGTCCGTTTATTGCCGTTACTGGAACAAATGGAAAAACAACAACAGTGTCACTTATTGATAAATTGCTTTCACCGGAAGAAGATGGAAAAGTATATGAAGGGGGAAACATCGGAATTGCTGTTTCTTCCTTTTCTCATGAAACGAAAAAACAAGATAAGGTTGTTTTAGAGGTTTCAAGTTTTCAACTTGAAGCAACTTCTTTTTTTCGTCCTAAAGTTTCAACAATTTTAAATATTGGTCAAGATCATTTAAATCGGCATAAAACCATGCAAAACTATATAGACACTAAGCTTAAAATTTTAAAAGATCAAACAAGCAAAGATTTTGCGATATTAAATCTTGATGATGAAATCTTATGCGAACAAGACTTAAGTTTTGTTAAGTCGCAAATATACTATTTTTCAACTAAAAATGAATGTAAAGGTTGTTATTGCAAAAATGGTTGCATATATTTTAATGATGGCGTTATTTCTCGATTTGTGATGAGAACTTGCGACATTCCTCTTCAAGGTGAGCATAATCTTTCAAATGTTCTTGCGGGGCTTTGCTCAGTGATTTTGTTTGGTGAAAAGATTGAGGGGCTTGCAGAAAAGGTTAAAGCTTTTAAGGGCATAAGCCATAGGCTTGAATTTGTTTCAGAAATAGGTGGAATAACATTCATTAACGACAGCAAGGCAACAAACATTTCAAGCACGATTGTTGCGATCAAAGCAATGAAAGAGCCAACAACTCTTATTCTTGGTGGAAGTGATAAAGGTTTTGAATATGACGAACTATTCGAAAATTTTTCACCAATAATAAAAAACGTTGTTGCTGTTGGAGAAACAAAAGAAAAGATTGTTAAATGTGCAAAAAAATTTAATGTTATCAATGTATATGAGGCAAAAACTTTTAAAGAGGCTGTTTTTCTTTCGTTTTCTCTTGCAAATGAAAATGAAACAGTTTTGCTTTCTCCGGCAGCGGCAAGCTTTGATATGTTTTCAAATTTTGAAGAAAGGGGAAGAGTTTTTGTGAAAATTGTTCGGGAGATTGCAAAAATTGAAAATCGCAAAATTCGAAATCAAAAAACAAAAAGGCATCAGAATTGATTTTCTGCTTGTTTTTTGTGTTTTGTTTTTAGTTGGTTTCGGAATTTTGATGGTCTATTCGGCTTCGTTCTATCAAGCAGAGTTGACCTATTCAAACAAATTCTTTTTCATGAAAAAACAAATTATTGGAGCATTTATTGGTCTTGCAGGCATGATTGCAATGTATTTTGTCAACTATGAGAAACTTAAAAAGTTGAAATGGGTTTCAATTGTGCTTTCGGCTGTGCTTCTTGTTTTGGTTTTCATTCCGCACATTGGTGTTAGAGTTTATGGTGCAAAACGATGGATTAATCTTGGATTTTTCACACTTCAACCAAGTGAAATTGCAAAATTTGGTTTTGTGTTATTTGCAGCGTCAAGCCTTGCGAAAGCAAACAGAGAAGTTAAGAGTTTTAAAGGCATTTTGCCAACCATTCTTGCAGGGTGCTTAATGTGTTTGCTTATCATCATGGAGCCAAACATGTCAATTACAATTTGTGTTGGTGTTACGATGATTTCAATGCTTTTTGTTGGTGGTGCAAGTTTGAAACATTTTCTGCTTATGCTTATTCCAATTGTTTTGCTTGTTCCAGTTTTAATCATAATTGAGCCATATCGTTTGAGAAGGCTTATTGCTTTTCTTGATCCGTTTGCTTCGGCGGGAAGTGAAGGCTTTCAACTTGTGCAATCGCTTTATGGAATTTCAAGTGGGGGACTTTTTGGTGTTGGTCTTTTCAATTCAAGACAAAAATATTTGTTCCTTCCATTTTCAGAATCAGACTTTATTTTTTCCATCATTGCAGAAGAATTTGGACTTGTTGGTTGCTTTGTTATAATGGCAATTTTTCTTGTTATTGTGATAAGGGGAATGAAGATTTCGCTTAATGCTCCAACACGTTTTGGGACCTATCTTGCAAGTGGTATTGTGTCTGTCATAGCAGTCCAAATGCTAGTAAATATCGCGGTTGTGTCTGGTAGCATACCACCAACAGGGGTGCCACTTCCGTTCATTTCAGCGGGGTCAACAAGCCTTGTTGTATTCATGAGTGCAATTGGAATTTTGCTTAATATTGACAAACAAACACACACTTCAAGTTTGCTTAAACCAAAGATTGGTGAAACGAAATTTCTAAACTTTAAACATTAAAAAAAACAGGGCAAGAATGCTCTGTTTTCTGTTTTGTTTGGTTTTTAATTTTTTGCATTTTAAAATGTTGAAATTTTTGGAGATATACTGTATAATAAATGTATGGATGCAAAACTTAAAGAAAGAATTTTAGAAAAGGCAAAAAATATTTATGAAGGAGAGAACTCGGGTCATGACATTTCTCATATTAAAAGAGTTCTGCTTTATTCTGACGTGATGCGAAAATATGAAGGTGGCGATCCTGATGTGATTTTTGTGTCGGCAGTTTTTCATGATGTTCATAGAGTGATGTCGAACAAGCTTAAAAGGTTTGTTTCTCCTGAAGAGTCGATTGATGTGGTTCGCCACATTCTTGAAGAATTTCATTTTGATGACGACTTTTTGGCTAAGGTTCTTTATATCATTGAAAATCATGATAAAAAGGACATGCGAAAAAATGAAATGCCTCAAGAACTTCAAATTGTTCAGGATGCAGACATTCTTGACGCAATTGGTGTTAAAGGTCTTCAAAGAACCTTGAAATATTGCAAGGCAAAACACATTCCGGTTTCAAACACAAACTATTCGCTTGCAACCGACAAATATATTCCAAACATCAATCCAATTTCAACAACACACTATGTTGCAAGAACAATGATTCCACAAGCTTCATATTTGCATACTGAAAGTGGAAAATTGCTTGCGAAAAACCAAATTGTCATTTTAAAAGATTTTGTTCAGAAAAACATTAACGAAAAGAATGTTGATGATTATGAATTATAAAAAGCAGAGCTTTGTCTCTGCTTTTTTCATTTTGTGCGAAAAAATGGTGTACAGAAAGTTGAAAAATGTGATATATTCAAAGCAACACTAAGAAATAGGGGGAAACAATGATTTATCTTGAAAGCGTTGAATTTATAGAAAGCGACAAAAATTGGTTCCCTTTCAGTTTGCCACTTTTTGGAAATGAAACAACAATTGAATTTAAAACACCAATAACTTTCATTGTTGGTGAGAATGGTTCTGGTAAAAGCACGTTTTTAGAAGGGTTGGCTTCTGTTGTTGGATTTAATTCTATGGGTGGAAATGCAAATCATAACTATGGAACTAAAGAAAATTATAGTATTGAAGATGTAATCAGGCTGACTTGGAATTTAAAAACAAGGAAAGGATTCTTTTTTCGTGCTGAAAGTTTTTTTAATTTTTCCAATTATATTGATAAATTGATAGATGAAGATGGTTCTTTGCTTGGTGCTTATGGTGGAAGAAAACTTACAAATCAGTCACATGGTGAATCTTTTCTTGCTTTGTTTGGTTCTAAATTTAAAGATGGACTTTTTATTTTAGATGAACCAGAAGCTGCACTTTCTCCTGAAAGACAATTATCTTTAGTTACAATACTGTCTGATTTGGTTACATACAACAATGCACAATTTATAATTGCAACACATTCTCCAATTTTGATAGCAACTCTAAATTCTGTTGTTTATGAAATTGAAGATAATAAATTTGTAGAAAAAAATTATGAAGAAACAAAGCAATTTAATTTGTATAAAGACTTTCTCAACAATTCAAAGAGATATATTAATTATCTGACAAAATAGAAGCATTTAATCTCTTGATTAAATATAAAAACAAATCAATATAAATAAGAAAAAGTCAGTGGTTTATCCGCCGACTTTTTAGTTGGTTTTAAAAATCTTATTATTTGTTGCCAAGATTATTGATTTTGTTTTGTATTTTTTTGACATTGTTTTTTATATGTTGCTATAATATATTTATATTTTACTTTAAGGGCAGAACTTTGAAAAAGATTTTAAAAAATTGGAACTGGTTTGAAATTATATTTTTAATTGTGAGTTATATTGTTTTAACTTTGTGTTTTGTTCTTGGAACAGAAAAAAACACATTTTCTTTTATTGTTTCACTTGTTGGTGTTTCTTCGGTTATGCTTGTTGCAAAAGGGCTTACGATTGCACCGATTGTAAGCATTATCTATAACATTTTATATGCAACTTTGTCTGTTACTCAAAAATACTATGGCGAAACGATAATCTATACAGTGATAATGATTCCACTAAGCATTATAACGCTTGTTTCATGGGTGAAAAACAAGAATGGCGGGAAAGGAGAGCAAGTTCAAGTTAACAAAATAAGCAAAAAGGAATATTTGATTCTTTCTCTTGTGATTGTTGTTGTGACAATTGGATTTTATTTCCTTTTAAAAGCACTTCACACAAACGAACTTATCGTGAGCACAATTTCACTTGTTGCTCCTGTGATTTCTGCATATTTAATGCTAAGGCGAAGCAGTTACTATGCAATTTGCTTTATTGTTAGCAATGCGGTTTTAATTGTCCTTTGGGGGCTTTCTATAAAGACTGCGGGGGCAGGCTTCCTTCCAACAATCTGCTCTTTCGTGATTTTCACAGTTCTTGATGTTTATGGGCTTATTCATTGGAAACAAGAAGAAAAACGCCAAAATAAAGAAACACAAGAAAATAAAGAGCCAATTGAAGACAAGGCAAATTAAAAATAAAAGGAGAGAAGAAAAATGAAGTTTTTTGATTGTAACAAAAAAAATAAAAGTTGGTATTTTCGAAACTATTTTTTTGCGGGAACACTGCTGATTATTTTGATTAATGTTTTGGTTTATGCTTTTTCGCCCGATAATCCAGCGGGAAGTCTTTATTCAAATTGGAGTGCAACACTTGACTTTACCAACATTGCAGGTGCTTTTTTAGATTCTTTTTATCACGGAGACATTGGTCACATTCTTGGAAATATGCTTTGTTTTCTCGTTGTCGCTGTTTATCTTGAAAGAAAAATTGGGTCTATAAATCTTGTTTTGCTTACCTTTGGAATGGCACTTTTAACATCAACTGCAACAGCAGCAAACGATCTTTCAGTTTGTTGGATTGGATTTTCTGTTGTAAACTATGGGCTTTATGCATATGTTTTGATTGATTATGTTTTCTCTTTCAGAAAAACGAAATATGAAAAGCAAAATGTGATATTTGGGGCGGTTGTTCTTGCACTTATATATCTGTTCATGGCAAACAAAACCTTTGAGATTGACGATATTCAGTTTACTTGGTATCCAAAGGATCTTTTCACAAACCGTGGACACTATACAAGCTATTATTTTGGGGCACTTTTAGCTCTTTTCATTCAACTGTTTTGCGTTGCATATGAGTGGAAAAAAACCGACGAAAACGGTGAAAAATTGCTTGGCAAGAAAACAAAAATTCTTCTTTCTTGCTTTTCTGCGTTCATTGTTTTGTCGGCAACAATTCTTCCGATTGTTTCAACTGCACATTATAACAATCTTAAATATACAGTTTATGTTGAAACAAACATGCCAGAATATAACTGCGAAATTATATATACGGGAAGAGAACTAAATTTTACAACAAATTTGGTGGATTATTTTGTTTTTATAAAATGGCGAGAAAAATTTGGTTTTGATAGCGATGAAGTTAAATTTGTTTCTTCATCAATTGAAGGAAGAAATTCGGAAACTGGAAAAAAAGAGTTTACAACAACTTATAAATATGTGGATGTGCAGAGCATAAAAGGAATTTATTCGCGAAAAGTAAATTATGTATATATTTTCAAGATAGAATTTATAGAAAACACTTAGATAAAAAGTCACCATTTGGTGGCTTTTTTCATGTTTTAGAATCCTTTTAAATATAATGATAAATGTGTTTTGTTTCGCTTTTCACAAAGCTTGACGATAAAACCATAAAATATAATATATTTTAAAGGGAGAAAAATATGGAACAATTTATAATATCTGGCGGCACTCCGCTTTGTGGAAATATTAGTGTTGACACGGCAAAAAATGCAACTTTGCCGATTATTGCCGGAACAATTTTAACAAATGAAGAAATTGTTCTTGAAGAATTGCCAATCATCAGTGACGTGAATAAAATGTTGGAAATTTTGAGAACAATGGGTGCACATGTGAAAAGAGAAGGGCGAACTGCAATAATTGATACAAGTTATATCACAAAAACAGAAATTCCAACCGACCTTGCAAAAGAAATTCGTTCAAGCATTTTTATGCTTGGTCCACTTCTTGCAAAATATAGAAAGGCAACTGTTGCATATCCTGGTGGGTGTGACATTGGATCGCGTCCGATTGATCTTCATCTTGCAGGGCTTCGTGATCTTGGAGTTGAAATCATTGAAGACCATGGCTATATTTGTTGCAATGCTGATCACATGAAAAGTGGGGTTGTTCATCTTGACTTTCCATCGGTTGGGGCAACTGAGAACATTATGATGAGTGCGGTTTTTCTTGAAGGGGAAACAACAATCATGAATGTTGCAAAGGAACCTGAAATTGTTGACCTTGCTGAATTTATAAATTCTCTTGGTGGGTGTATTAAAGGAGCGGGAACATCAACAATCATTGTTCGTGGGGTCAAAAAGCTTGGTGGGGGAAAATATAAACCAATGCCCGACAGAATTATTGCTGGAACCTATCTTATTGCCGGTGCAATGACTCAAGGCGAAATTAAGCTTGAAAATGCATGTTATCAAGATGTATATGCGCTTTTAAACAAGCTCAGAAATGCCGGAGCAACAATTGACTATAAAGAAAACAGCATTTATTTAAAAATGCGTGGAAGACCAATTTCTTGTGCTTCAATTGAAACCCAGCCTTTCCCTGGATTTCCAACTGATCTTCAAGCACAAATTCTTGCAATGCAAACAATTTCAAATGGGATTAGTGTTATCACTGAAAATTTGTTTGAAACAAGATTTAAACATGTTCCAGAACTTATCAAAATGGGAGCTAAAATCACAACACGTGATCGCATGGCAATTGTTCGAGGAGTTCCATATTTAAATGGGGCAGAAGTTGAAGCACATGATCTTCGTGGCGGAGCGGCACTTGTTCTTGCTGGGCTTGTTGCAAAAGATAAAACAGTTGTTCAAAATGTTAAATATATTGACCGCGGATATGAAGATTTTGAAAGTAAACTTCAATCGCTTGGTGCAAATATAATAAGAAAATGGCAAAAATAATTTATCAAAATTGTAAAAAGTTGTTTATTTGGTAGTCAAAAACAAAAATAATCGCTATAATAATATTAATTTTGGAGCGATTATGACAAAAACAAAGAAAAAACTTATCATTTCTTTCACAATTATCGGCACGATTGCAATGTTGCTGGTTTTGTTCTTTTGCCTTTTTTCAATAAAGAGCATTTATGTTGAGTTTGTTTCAGAACCAAATCATATAAGTGCATATACAACAGACAACATAAAATCTTCATGCAAAATCAAAAAAGGAAAGAACATTATGTTTGCTTCAACAGGCAAAAGCATTGATGCTTTGGAAAAACAATTTCCATTTGCATCTTTCCAAATTGTTCGAACTTTTCCAAGCACAATGACAATTTATGTTTATGAAAGAAAACCTGTTTTCAAAGTTCTAAACGAACAAGAGAACTATGAAATTTATGATGAAGATTTAAAATGTCTTGCAATTTTCCCAGAAAACAATCTTGCTGAAAATGGACTTGATAAAGTTCCAACACTGACTGGTTCAAATCTTGCTCTTTGCGGGAAAGAAGGACAGTTTGCAAATGATGAAAAACTTAAAAGTAAAATGACTGAAATCATCGATGGAATCTATGGTGCAGAGCAAAGTGACATATGTGTTATGTCTGACATAATATTTGGTTTTGATAGCACAAACAACTTCAATGTTTTGACAATGAAGTTTAGAACAAACCAAGAAGGAAAAGACACTGCTGGTGTCATTGAAATTCAAGGAAGTGCATATATTAAAGAGAAAATTTTCTATGCAATGACACTTTATATTCAAATCAGCGATAAGCAGCAGTATAGAACAAAACTTGATAAACTTAAAATCACAGCTCTTCAAAATTTCAATCCAAACAATGCATCAACAAGATATTTGATTGCAGCTCTTGATGGTGAAACCATAAATCCATAGAAAATTTGCATAAAATTACATAATTTTGTGTGTTATTTTTATAATAATTATAGCGGTTTGTTTGACAACCGCTTTTTATTTAGTTTATAATTTGTGTAATTAAAAGTAAAAAATCAAAATATTAAAGATATTTGGGAGCAATAATGAATAAAAGAGACGTTGCAGTTTTAGACTTTGGCTCTTCAACCATTACAACAATAATTAGCGAACGTGGTGTTAATGGAACTTTCCGCATTAAAGGAAAGGGCTATGCTGATTATGCTGGTTTTCAAAATGGTGAATTTTTGGAACCAGACCAAGTTAAGCTTGCAGTTGCTTTTGCAATCAGCAATGCAGAAATGGAATATGGCTATAAAGTTAATGAAATTTATGTTGGTGTTCCTGGCGAATTTTCAAACGTTGTTTGCAAAGATTCTAGAACAAACTTTGGAAGACGCAAAAAAATTGGCGAAAACGAGATCAAACTTTTTTATAGCCAAGCAAACAACTATAAGAAACACCCAACACATTCTGTTATAAACCAAAGTCCAATTTTCTTTTCTCTTGATGATGGGAAAAGAATTATAGATCCAGTTGGAATGACTTCATCTTCACTTCGTGGTTTTGTTTCATTTGTTTTGGCTGAAAACAATTTTATTGACTTTGTCGACAACATTTTAAACGAACTTCAAATTAAGAGAATGGGTTTCATTTCATCTTGCCTTGCTGAAATGTTATATCTTTTTGATCCAACAATTCGTGATAGATATGCACTTTTAGTTGACTGTGGCTATATCACAACAAACGTTATGCTTGGTCGTGGTGATGGGCTTTTGTTCATGAACAGCTTTTCAATGGGGGGTGGACACATCACGGGTGATCTTGCTCAGTGTCTTAAAATTCCTTTCTCAGAAGCTGAAAGTTTAAAAAGAAAAATCATTTTCAGTTGGAATGCGACTGATGAAGATACCTATGAAATTCAAGGAAAAGAATTCATTTCACCATTTTCTGCTGTTGCTACAAATCAAATTGCAGAAGATAGAGTTGAAATGATTTGCACCTATATTCAAAAATGTCTTGAACGTTGCGAATTTGAATTTCCTGAATATATTCCTGTGTTCTTGACTGGTGGTGGACTTTGCTATATTAAAGGAATTAAAGACATCATGGGAAGAAAGCTTGGAAGACGTGTTGAAATTGTAAAACCAACACTTCCAAACCTTGCACGTCCTGAATTTTCAACAGAAATTGCTCTTCTTGACGTTGCATTATCTTGCGAAGAAAATCAAAATTGCCTAATTGTGAAATAAGGGGGAAAAATTATGGACTATAATAATATCAATCCAATTTGCCAAATCTTGGTTGTTGGTGTTGGTGGTGGCGGAAACAATGCTGTCAACCGAATGATTGCAGCCAACATTAAAAGTGCAAAGTTTGTTGCTGTTAACACAGATAAGCAAGCACTTATGATGAGCAATGCAACATCAAAAATTCAGATTGGTGAAAAACTTACTCGTGGGCTCGGTGCTGGTGCTGATCCTGAAGTTGGAAGAAAAGCAGCAGAAGAAAGCCGTGCGGAAATTGCTGAAAAACTTAAAGGAAGCGACCTTGTGTTCATTACTGCCGGAATGGGCGGTGGAACTGGAACCGGTGCTGCCCCTGTTATTGCAAGCATTGCAAAAGAAATGGGAATTTTGACAATTGCTGTTGTAACAAAACCATTTGGTTTTGAAGGAAGAACAAGAGCTCAAAATGCAGAACTTGGAATCAGAAACCTTTCAAAATGTGTTGATACTTTGGTTGTAATTCCAAATGACAGACTTTTACAAGTTGTTCCAAAAGGAACTCCTGTTGTTGATGCATTTAAATATGCCGATGATGTTCTTCGTCAAGGAATTCAAGGAATTTCAGATCTTATTGCAACACCATCTCTCATCAACCTTGACTTTGCCGATGTTAGAACAGTAATGAAAAATCGTGGTCTTGCTCATATGGGAATTGGTGAAGGAAAGGGCGACAAACGTAATATTGAAGCTGTTAAACAAGCTGTTGCAAGCCCACTTCTTGAAACAACAATTGAAGGTGCAACTGCGGTTATCATTAACATTACTGGTGGATTTGACTTAACACTTGATGAAATCAATGAGGCTGTTTTGCTTGTCAAGGAAGTTGTTGACCCATCTGCAAACACAATTTTTGGTGCTACAATTGATGAAAACTATAATGATAGAATTCAAATTACAGTTATCGCAACTGGCTTCCAAAACAGCACTTTTGAAAACTTGCTTGGAGAAGAAAATAAGGAAAAACCACAAGCTCCAAAACAACAAGTTACAAGTGGATTTGATCGTGCTAGATTTGCAGAGTTTTTGACAGGAAAACCAATTTCAGAACAAAATCAAACTCAAAATGCTGGAATCAAACTTTTTACAGATGAAGTTTTTGCCGAAAAGAAAGAAGAACCAAAACAAGAAGAAAAATTTTCTTTCACTGAACAAAAGCAAGAAGTCCATGAAGAACCCGCAAAACCAGTTGAAGAACCAAAACCAGAGCCTGAAGTTGAACCAAAAAGAGACACTTTCAGCTCTCGTCTTGAAATTGACAACGATGACATGTTGCCACCATTCCTTAGAAGAAGAAAATAATAAACAAAATGCCAGGCAAGCTGCCTGGTTTTTTTATGCACAAAAAACGAATTCGCATTGTTTTCCATTTTTTCTTGCACTTGTGATGTTTTTTGCTAAAATTCTTGCAAGAGAAATAGTATTATTTTTGCTAATATACAGGCATGGAACTTTATGTTGAATATGTTATCATTGACAATTTGGTGATAAATACTTTAATTTTGCTTTGCACAAAAGCAACAATGAAACTTCGTGCAAAATTTTACAGAGTGTTTTTGTCGGCACTGCTTGGAACGGTGTTTGCCGTATGCTATCCACTTTTCGGACTTTCGAACCTTGTTTTGCTTCCAATGAAAATTGCGCTTGGAGTTATCATGGTTTTGATTCTAGCACCATATAATGGATTTAAAGATTTTTTCTTATCGTTTATATTTTTCATTCTTTACACACTTTTGCTTGGAGGCGCATGCATTGCAACACTGATGCTTTTTGGAACAAGCATTGAAAAACTTTCTGCTGGGGGCTATGACATTGCTGTTCCTGTTGGTGTAATTTTGCTTATTGTTTCGCTTTATGTTTCAATCATCATTGCAGTTGCGAGATATATTTCCGAAAAAAGAAGCATTTCTCCATTTATTCGTGAAGTTGAACTTAGCATCGGAAATCAAGTTTTAAAATTCAATGCTTTTGTTGATAGTGGAAACAAACTTGTGGACAGAAAAAGTGGACTTCCGGTTATTATTTTGTCGGTTAAACTTCTTGAAAAATATTTTCCTAAAGAAGAAATTGAAAACTTGTTGTTGCTTCAAGGTCGAGCTAAAAATTCAGTTTTCAAAGGTGTGCACACAATTTCATATTCAACAATTTCTGGTGAAGATAAAAAAATGGTTGTGTTTGAAGCAGATTCAATTTGCATAAAACAGAAGCAAGGCGAATATATAACTAATAAATTCATGGTTGGGGTTACATATCAAACTTTTAATGACTCGGTGAAATATGATATGCTTTTAAACCCAGCACTATTTTAAGGAGAGTTATGTTCAAGTTTTTAAAAAAGTTTTTTGAAAAGCTAAAAAGGGTTCTTATAAAAAACAAACAACAAGTTTTTTATATTTGTTCGGGCGGGGAAACATTGCCAGACAAACTTTCACCAGAAGAAGAATTGGAACTCGCTAAAAAACTTTATAGTGGCGACAAGTCGGCAAGGGAAGAACTTATCAGCAGAAATTTGAGACTTGTTGTTTATACTGCTCAAAAGTTTGAAAACACTGGGGTTTCAACCGAAGATTTAATTTCAATTGGAACAATTGGTCTTATAAAGGCTGTTTCATCATATAACCCTGAAAAGAACATTAAAATGGCAACCTATGCTTCAAGATGCATTGAAAATGAAATTTTAATGTTTCTTAGAAAAAGCACAAAAACAAAAAAAGAAATTTCTCTTGAAGAACCAATCAATACTGATAGTGACGGAAATGAACTTACATTTGCTGATGTTCTTGGAACCGATCCAGATTTGGTGTCAAAGAACAGTGAAAACCAAGCTGAAAAAGACATTTTGAAAATTGCAATTGATCTTTTGCCAGAAAGAGAAAGGGTTATAATGGACATGAGATATGGGCTTTCTTGTGGAGTTGAAATGACACAAAAAGAAGTTGCCGACAAACTTGAAATTTCTCAAAGTTATATTTCAAGACTTGAAAAGAAAATTCTTGAAAAACTTAAAACCGAAATGCGAAAGCTTGCATAGAATTTGTGTTAATATTGACTTTTTGAGTGCTGTTATGGTATAATGCTTGCAGTGGAGAACATTATGGAAAACGACGAGAAAGAAAAAAATTATATTGAATTTTTAAAAAGACACACTAAAATACTTTATATTGAAATGGTTCAAACTAGACTTCAATTTGAAGATATAAGAAGACAATTTTATAGAACTCTTATAAGTTATAACATTAAAGATGCTAAAAATGTTGTAGTTCCTGAAAATGAACTTGAAGAAGATGTTTCAAAAGCACAAAGACTTTTAAATCAAGCCGAAGAAAGAAAAGATGCTTTTGATAGAAAATATGATGAATATGTTTCATATGTGATTGACGAATTTGGTTTCAGCAAGAACGAGAGAAATCAAATCAGAGAAGATTATTCTTCAATGAAATCATATTTCAAAAAGTTTGTTAAGCTTTCAAGAAAGTTTGAAAAAACAGAACCAGAAAAGGGTGAGGAAGAATAAAAATAAAAAAAGGCGGTTTCCCGTCTTTTTTTTGTTTTGGTTTTAAATTTCTTTAAGAATTTTTATTGCATTTTTTTCAAGCCGTGACACTTGTGCTTGAGAAATTCCAATTTCATTTGAAATTTCCATTTGTGTTTTTCCAACAAAATATCTAAGATTGATAATTTCTTTTTCACGTTTACTTAAAGTGTTAAGTGCTTCTTTTAAAGCTGTTTGTTCGATCCATGTGTCTTCGTTTGTTGGGTCTTTAAGTTGGTCGATAACCGTAAAATTTCCATCATCATCATTATAAATTGGGTCGTAAATAGAAATTGGGTCGCTTATGGCATCAAGTGCACAAGCAACTTCATATGTTGGAAGATCAAGTTTTTTTGCAATTTCGTCAACACTTGGGTCAAGTGATGTTTCTTTTTGAATTTCTTCTCTTGCTGTTAATGCTTTATATGCGGTGTCTCGAATGCTTCTTGTAACTTTAAGAGCGCTATTATCTCTTAAAAACCTGCGGATTTCGCCGATAATCATTGGAACTGCATAGGTTGAGAAGCGAACATTAAAGTCTAGATTGAAGTTGTCAATTGCTTTTAAAAGACCAATTGTGCCAACTTGGAAAACATCGTCAACATTTGAAGATGTTGTTGCAAATCTGCCACAAATTGAAAGCACAAGTCGCATGTTGCATAAAATGAAATAGTCTTTTGCTTCGCTATCACCATTCTTTATCTTTTGCAAAAGTTCGGTCAACTCTTGATTTGTTGCTCGTGGAAGTTTTGATGTATCAATTCCACAAATAAGAACTTTGTTTGCCATTGCACCTCCTAAACACTTTATTTGTTGCACTAAACCTGTATTTTTATACTTTTTTCAAACTTTTTTTGTATATTTTGTCTAATGTGATGAACTAAATCATATAGTTTAACATGGAAATATCATTTTCACTTTTAAGAAGCAAAGAAATTGTGAACATTTTCGATGGCAAAAGGCTTGGTAGGGCTGTTGATATTGTTTTCGAAAAAGAAACCGCAAAAATTATGGGGGTTGTTGTTCCTGCAGAGAAAAAACTGTTTCGAAAACAAGAAGACATTTTCATTCCAATTGAACTTATCAGAAAGATTGGGGAAGATGTAATTTTAGTTAAACTTTCACCAACAGATCCACCTGTTGAAACGATAAAACAAAACAAAGAAAGTGAAAAGATATATGCAAGATATAAAAGAGTTGTGCAAAAAGAATAAAAAAGTAAATATGACTTTCAAAAAGTTGTTTGTTCCCATATTTTGTGTTATACTTTAGTCATAAAACACAAGGTGGTGGGTTATGAAGTGCATTTATTGCGGAAATGAAGAAAGCAAAGTTATTGATTCTCGCTCGGCAGATGAAACAAATTCTATAAGAAGAAGACGTGAGTGCCTTGGTTGTGGCAAACGTTTCACAACCTATGAAACTGTTGAAACAACTCCAATTTTGGTTGTTAAAAGCAATGGTGACAGAGAGGCTTTTAACCCTTCAAAAATTAAAAGTGGAATTATCAAATCTTGCGAAAAAAGACCGGTTTCAATGCATGACATTGACAATTTGGTGAGTGAGATTGAAAAGAAAGTTTATAACAGTCTTGATGAAGAAATTTCTTCAAAAAAGATTGGTGAATATGTGATGGAAGGGCTTCGTGAACTTGACGAAGTTGCATATGTTCGTTTTGCTTCGGTTTATAAAAAGTTTCAAGACATTTCAACATTTTTTGAATTTATCAATGATTATGAAGATTTTGTGATTCACAATAAAAAAGAAAAAAAATAAACAAAAAGAATCAAGCCATTATTGGTTTGGTTCTTTTTTTATGCGAAATTTAATATGATTTGATATGGAAATTATAAAATTATCAGAAGTAAGAAGCGGTGAAGAATGCCTTATTCATAAGGTTGAGGTTGAAGACAATGCAAAACATAAAAGACTTTGCGAACTCGGTTTTTGTGCAGGTCTTAAAGTTTATGTTTTGAAAAAAACAAAAAATATGATGCTTGTTGGTGCTCTTGGTTGTTGTTTTTCAATTGATAAAACACTTGCAGGCAAGATTTTTGTTTATGGAGAAAAAGGCGAATGAAAGTTATTTTAGCAGGCAACCCAAACACTGGGAAAACCACTCTTTTCAACACTCTTACAAATTCATTTGAACATGCAAGCAATTGGCACGGAGTGACTGTTGACGTGAAGCAAAAACAATATGAATATGCGGGCAAAAAGTTTGAAGTTTGTGACCTTCCGGGGCTATATTCACTTGATGCATATTCAAAAGAAGAAAAGATTGCTTCAGACTTTATAAAACAAAATCCAGATGCGATTGTTGTTTGCATTCTTGATGCAAACAATTTAAAGAGAAACTTGTTCTTGGGTTTAGAGCTTAAAGAGAAAACTCCGAATCTTATTTTTGCTGTGAACATGGCAAACGAAGTGAAGAATTTCGATGCAAAAAAACTTGAAAAAGAAATTGGAGTTAAAACGATTCCGATTGATGCAAGAAAAAAGAAATCTGCAAAAACATTGAAAGAAATAATTGCGGATTTTGCAATTGAACAAATTGTCCCAAAAGAAACTTTTGAAAAGTTTGAAATGAGCGAGTTTGAAAAGAAAAGCAAGCAAAAATTTCAAGAAATTGCAGATATTTTGAACAGAGTTGGCTATGACCGTAAAGGACTTTATGGAAGCAGCAAAGTTGACAAAATTGTTCTTTCGAAAGTGGGATCATTCTTGATTTTTCTTGGTGTGATGGCACTTGTTTTTTTTATCACTTTTGGAACAATTGGAAATATGTTTTCAGAAAAAGTGAACGATATTTTTGGGATTTTGAGCGATAAAATATATGACTTTTTGCAAAAGTATATTAAAAATGAAATGCTAATGCGATTTTTAAATGAAGGCGTGATTGCTGGAGCACTGTCGGTTACAAGTTTTTTGCCACAAATCATTTTGCTTTTTGCATGTTTGAATTTTCTTGAAGATTTTGGATATTTATCTCGTGTCGCCTTCATGTTTGATCCACTATTTAAGAAGATTGGTTTAACGGGTCGCTCGGCATTCAGTCTTATTATGGGTTTTGGTTGCACAACAACGGCAATCATGACAAGCAGAAACCTTGACAACAAAAAATTGCAACAGAGAACATCAATTTTGCTTCCTTTCATGAGTTGCAGTGCAAAACTTCCAATTTTTGCAGTTATAGCAAGCACGTTTTTCACGAAATATAAAGCGTTGATTGTTTTTTCGCTTTATGTGTTTGCAATTTTGATTATGATTTTGGTTGCAATGATTTTTGCGAAAAAAGATAAGGGAGAAGAAGAACAAACTTTTTTGCTTGAAATGCCAAAATATCGTGCACCTAGTCTTTCTAAAATTTTAAAAAATGCTTTAACAGCAGGAAAGAATTTCATTGTTCGAGTTGGTGGCGCAATTGTGCTTTCAAGCATGCTTATATTTTTGCTTTATAATTTCAATTATAAGTTGCAATATGTTGGAGATAATAGTGAAAACAGCATTTTATATATGCTTGCTCGAATTATTTCTCCGGTTTTCAAACCGCTTGGATTTGGAAGCGTTGGAGCAACAATTGCAATTTTTTCGGGCTTTGTTGCAAAAGAAATGGTTGTGTCAAGTCTTGCAATTGTAAACCGTGTATCGGTTGATATGCTTGCTGTGGCACTTGCAAGTTCTTCAAGTGCGGTTCATTTTTCACCGCTGTCAGCAATCAGTTTTCTTGTTTTTGTTTTGTTATATACTCCTTGTGTCTCAGCTTGCATCATGATGAAAAAAGAAGTGGGGCAAAAGAGCATGTGGCTTTCAATTGCACTTCAAATTTCGGTTGCATATGTTTCTAGTTTTCTTGTCTATAATATGATAAATAGCATTTTGTCAAAACAATATGGATTTTTCGCAGGACTTGTTATTTTTGTTGCTCTTGTGGGATTTGTTATGATAAAATATTTAAAGAAGAAAAAACTAAGCATAAAAAACTGCGAAGGCAATTGTGCTTCGTGTTCGAATGCAAAGGAGTAAAATGGAAATTCTAAATTTTCACGGACAAGATAAGAAACTTGTAAAATTTTTGTCAGAATCTTTTCCGAAAATGAGTTATGCATCAATTCAAAAACTATTAAGACTTAAAGACGTTAAAGTTAATGGCAAACGAGTTGGTGATAATGTTGTTTTAAAAGATGGTGACGAGCTTTATGTTTATGCATCTGAAGAAATGATAAACGGAATCACCCTTAAACCAGTTGTTGTCTATGAAGATGACAATATCATCATTTGTGATAAACCAGTCGGAATTGAGGTTGAAAGCGATAAATATAACGACCTTACATTATCGGTTAATGCATATCTTAAACAGAAAAATCAAAAGGCAAGTCCTGTTCATAGAATTGACCGCAACACACGTGGACTTGTTGTGTTTGCTAAAAATAAAGAAGCATATGAAGAACTTCTTGATGCTTTTAAAAGGCGAACCATTGATAAATTTTATCTTGCAATGTGTGTTGGCCGTCCGCTTAAAGATCAGGATCATCTTTATGCATATTTAAAAAAGAATCCAGAGTCTAGCATGGTTTATATTTCAGACGATCCACTTCCAGGATATGATCCAATTGAAACAGCATATAGAGTTGTTGAAAGATATGAAAACAAAACTTTGCTTGAAGTTGAACTTATAACTGGCAAAACTCATCAAATTCGTGCACACCTTGCACATGTTGGACTTCCGCTTGTTGGTGATGGGAAATATGGCAACAATGCAGTGAACAAGTCGTTTGAAGCAGATGGGCAAGCATTGATTGCATATAAGATTTGTTTCAGATTCAAACCAAGCGACAAACTTTATTATCTTAACAACAAAGTTATAAAGCTTGAAAATGCAAAATTTTAAAATGAATAAAACCAACCCCCTTGGCAGATACTAGAGCCAAAGGGGGCTTTTTTATGTCACTTAGTTTAGGAATTTTGTCGGCACTTATCATTTTGCTTATGTTTGGTGCGGGGCAAAGAATTTTAGACCAAATGCGTCTTAATGACAAGCAGGCGATTTTGGTTTTATTGTCAATTGTAATTGGAATTTTAATTCCACCAATCTATATTGGAAAATATTTTTGTTTCAGCATTGGTGGATTTTTGATTCCTTTTATAATCTGCATCTACATGCTTGTTTCTGCTGGTTGGAGCCGAGATCTCTTGCGTGCAACAATCGGAACACTTTTAGTTGCTGGAATAGTATATGGTCTTGAATGGCTTCTTCCAGCAACCACACCAGAAGATATTGTTATTGATCCAATGTATATTTATGGAATTGTCGCAGGTGTTGTTGCATATTGTCTTGGAAGAAGCAGAAGAAATGCTTTTGTTTGCTCAGTTCTTGGAATAAGTTTAGCAATGACAATTCAGTTTATTGTGAATATGTGTATCGGGTCACCAACAGTTCTTGGGCTTGGCGTTGGTGGTGCATTTGGAACAATCATCATTGCAACAATTCTTTCAGTTGGTCTTTGCGAATTTATGGGCAGAGCTTTTGAAACTGCAAAGAAAGATGAAGGCAAAAAAGAATTTAATTTTGAAACACACACATATGACAGCGAGAAAAACGGAAAATTAAACAGCAATGGAATGAAGGCCATTAAGGTTAAAGATAGCAAAGATGGCAAAATTAAAACTTCTCAAACAAACAAACTAAATAAGAAAGCAAAGGAGAAAGCATAATGAAAAGGTTTTTGAATATTGTTTTAACATTTGTGTTGGTGCTTTGCGCTTTTTCTCCTTTTTGTTTCAGAGATCAAGGGCACAATCATGGCAAAAGAGTAAGAGCAGAAGGCGAAACAGCAAAATATTATACTGTATATGACTATGCTTCACCAAAGAAGGTTATTTTTGTAAAGGGTGAAGGAATTTGTGTTGATGACGAATATTTAAGTGAAGATAATAAGCTTTATAGAATTGTTGAAGTTGACAACAAGTCAAAAACTGCAAAAGCAGAGTTTATCTGCGATGAAAAATTGCCAGAATATGATGTTAAATTTAAGGAAGAAAAAAATGTTGCATCGGCAGAATCTTCAAAAAAGAAGGTTGGGGTATATCACACCCATAATGACGAAAGTTACTATGATCCAGACAAAACTGACAGTGTTTACGGCAAAGGCGGAATTCATGATGTTGGAAAAGCATTTGTAAAACAACTTGAAAATCTTGGAATCAGTGTTGTATATCGTGAAGATTTGCATTTACCACATAATTCTGGGGCATATACAAGAAGTCAGGTTACTGCTTCTTCAATTTTGAATCAAGGTGGAATTGATGCACTTTTTGATGTTCATCGTGATTCGGTTCCACGAAAAGAATATTTCACAACGGTGAATGGTGAAAACATGAGCAAGGTTCGAATGGTTGTTGGGTCTGCAAACCAAAACTATTATGAGAACAAAGAATTTGCATATTCTATAAAGGCATATGCTGACAAGGTTTATCCTGGACTTATAAAGGACATTTATATGGGAAGGGGGAACTATAACCAACAACTTCTCAGCCGTGGAATGTTGTTTGAATTTGGTTGCGAAAACATTGAAAAAAGTTTGGCAATTAAATCTACAGAGCCACTTTCAAAAGTCGTTGACGTTGTTTTATATGGATCAGACGGAGCTAGTAAGAAAAGTATGACAGCGGTTTCTTCATCGTCTGGAAAAGAAGCTGTTATAACTGGAATAATTTCAAAAAAATCAACAGCTTCAATAAGCTTTTTCTGGATTTTGCTTGGCTCAATTGGTTTCTATTTTGCGGTTCTTGGAATTGTTTGCATTTTCAGTAAAACAGCAAGATATAAAACATCAAGATTTTTTAAAGAATTGTTTGCTTTCCGCAAACAATAAAATGCTTGCAAAACCTGCATAAATTTATTATAATATAAATATTAAAGATAAAAGGCAACATTGTTTGCCTTTTTAAAGGCAGGAAATTATGGCATCATTACCAGTTGTTGCAATCGTTGGAAGGCCAAATGTTGGCAAAAGCACACTTTTTAATCGCTTGGCAGGCAAGCGTATTTCTATTGTGCAAGATGAACCCGGCGTAACTCGTGATAGAATCTATGCAACGGCAGAGTGGTGTGGACATTCTTTCACACTTATCGACACTGGCGGAATTGATTTGAAAAGTGATGACCAAATTGTAAAAAACATTGCAAAACAGGCAGATATTGCGATTGGTATGTCAGACGTAATACTATATGTTGTAGATGTAAGAGCTGGAATTGTTCCGGCTGACATTGAAGTTGCGGACAAACTTAGAAAATCTAAAAAGAAAGTTATTTTGGTTTGCAACAAACTTGACAACTATAAACCAGAACTTTTATATGAATTTTATGAACTTGGTCTTGGTGAGCCTTTTGGAATTTGTGCGAGTCAAGGAATGGGTGTTGGTGATGTTCTTGACGAAGTTGTGAAAAACTTTGGTGAAAGAAAAGAAGCTGAAGATGATGGGGCAATCAAAATTGCGATTGTTGGAAAACCAAATGCTGGCAAAAGCAGCCTTGTGAACAAACTTATTGGTGAAGAAAGGGTTATTGTTTCTTCTGTTGCGGGAACAACTCGTGATGCAATTGATGTTCCATTTAACTATAACAAACAAAAATTTGTGCTTATAGACACTGCTGGAATGCGAAGGAAACGCTCAATTGAAGATGAAACAGTTGAAAGATATAGCATTTTCAGAACAATTGACTCGGTTAAAAGAGCAGACGTTATTGTTGTTGTGATGGATGTTTCAACTGAAATTTCCGAACAAGATGTTAAAATTTGTGCTTTGGCTCACAATGAAAACAAACCAGTTGTTGTTGCAATGAACAAGTGGGATTTGATTGATAAAGATCAAAACAAAGCAGAAGACTTTACAAAAAAGCTTCAAATTGATCTTGCTTTCATGAACTATTTCAAACCAGTTTATTTCTCTGCACTTACAGGAAAGAAGCTTGAAAAACTTATGCCAGCTGTTCTTGAAGCCTATGCAAATGCAAACAAAACCGTTACAACTGGAATGCTTAATGACATTTTGCAATCAGCATATTTAATTTCTCCAGTTCCTTCAAAAAATGGAAAGAAACTTAAAATTTATTATGGCACACAAACCGGAACATGCCCACCAACATTTACTCTTTTCATTAATGATGACACACTTGTAAGTGATAACTATCTTCGTTATCTTGAAAACAGCATAAGAAAATCGGTTGATTTTTCAGGAACTCCAATCAAAATTCTTGTTAAATCTAAACGTGAGGAGGATTTATAATGGAGTGGTGGCACTTTGTCATTATAATTGTTGTTTCATATTTCATTGGAAACATCAGCTTTTCAAGAATGTTTGCAAGATTTAAGCATCAAGACATTACTAAACTTGGAAGTGGAAATGCTGGTTCAACAAATGTTCTTCGAAACTTTGGATTTAAGTTTGGTGTTTTAAATCTTCTTCTTGACATTTTGAAAGGTTTTGCACCTGCTTGTTTTTTTTATTATATTTTTGGACAAAATATAATTTATCTTTACACCGCTGGAATTTCTGTAATGATGGGACACATTTTCCCTGTTGTATATAAGTTTAAGGGCGGAAAGGGAATTGCAAGCATGCTTGGAGTTTTCCTTGCTGCAGACCCAATTGTGACTTTAATTGTTATTGGTGTTGCAATTGTTGTTTGGTTCTTGTTTAAATATGGTTCGGTTGCTTCATTTGTTTGTGTCACAGCACTTACTGTGATTGAGGGTGTAAAGGCAAAATCACTTGCTTCACCTCAAGACTGGATTGTTTGTTTGATGCTTTTCTTCATTTTTTGTTTGACTTGGTTTATGCATCGCTCTAACATTGAACGTCTTCTTTGTGGAAGAGAGAGCAAAGTTAGTTTGCTTAAAAGCATTCAAAAACAAATAAATAAAAGGAAAAGGGCAAATGCAATTGTAAAAGCAAGAAAAAAAGAACAAGAAAAAAAGCAGGAAGTTATTGAGAACTCTGAAACTGAAATTTCAGAGAAAAACAATACAACATTGGCTGATAGTGTTCAAAATGCCGTTCAAAATGCTGATGGCAAAAAATAAAAGCATAATTTATTTGCAAATTTCTGCATAATATTTATAATGATTTTATAAACAAATTAAAGGAGAATAAAATGACAAATAAAAATAGCACTTGGTGCACAGTGATGGGAATTTTAGGATATCTTATTGGAATTGGATATTGCTTTACACTTATTTTTATTCCAGTTGCGGTTTATTGTTTTATTGGTGCAAAAAGATATATGGAATGGGCACAGCTTACAGACAGCCAACTTGCACAATATAAAACAAATTTAACAAACTGGGCAATTTTCTTTTCAATTATTGGTTTCCCAATTGGGCTTCTTTCAATTGCTCCGGCATGTTTGGTTTCAAACGATGTTACAATCACAAATGTTTCAGAACCTGGAAAAGCTGGTGAAACTTCAGAGGCTCCAAAAGCTGAAGAAAAGAAAGAAGAAGACAAAACATTGTCAAAAACGGAAACAATTGAAAAACTTGATTCGCTTAAAAATGAAGGTTTGATCACTGAAGAAGAATATGAAAAAGCTAAAAAAGAAGTTCTTGACAAAAAAGATTAAATGCCTTGATTTTTAAAAAAAATAATCATATAAAAGTGTGGGCATATTAGTTTTATATATGCCCATTTTTATATACAAAGGAGAAGTATATGATTGATGAAAGCTTAATTAATTCGGAATATGACTATTTTCAAATAGAGAAAAAAGTTAGAGAAGAAATTTCATCTAAAAAAGCGAAATTTGAATTTTTGTCTGAGCTTATAAAAATGCTTTCTGACAAGTCTGAAAACGAAATTATAAATAAAATTATTTTAAAGTATGTTGCAGATCAAAAGAAAATCAATAAAAGCTTACCCGAACTGGAACAAGAATTAAAAGATTTAAAGTTGTTTTATAAATCAAAATTTCCACGAAAAAATAAGGCAAGAAAAATTTCATCTGAAGAATATCATGAGCAGGCTAAAAAGGTCTCAGAAACAATAACCATGTCTGAAAATCTTTTAGAAACGTCAATTGCATCTGATACAAGATATAAGGTTGTTGGATATGAACTTAAAAGACTTGAAAAAATGCAAAATAATGATTCTGATTTGCTTGAATATATTGCTTATTTAAAAGATTTGTCTGAAAAATTGAAAATCAGTGTTGATGTTGATTATAGAAACTGGATTAATAGCTCTTATGAAGCACAGAAAGAAATTGACGGATTGTTTCACATATATGACAGGGTTGTTAAAGAAATTGACAATCCGCCAGAGCCGGAATAGAAAAGAAAAACACTTTATGGTGTTTTTTTTATTGTATCAAAAGTTTTATCAGTTGAAAAATTAATATTCATGCATACATTTGTTTCTTCGTGCATAAAGTTTAGCAATCAAACACACGGAGGGACAATATGGAAAAGTTTGAAATTTATGATGATATTGCTAAACGCACGGGTGGCGATATTTATCTTGGAGTTGTTGGACCAGTTCGCACTGGAAAATCAACTTTTATAAGAAAGTTCGTTCAAGAACTTATTTTATCACAAGTTAAAGATAAACATGAAAAACAACGAATTATTGACGAGTTGCCACAATCAGGAGCTGGGAAAATGGTTATGACTGTGCAACCAAAGTTTGTTCCAAATGGGGCAATCAACTTGACTTTTGAAAGTGGTGCAAATGCATCTGTTCGTTTGGTTGATTGTGTTGGATATATGATTCCTGGAGCAATGGGAGCAGAAGAAAATGGCGAACAAAGAATGGTTAAAACTCCATGGGCAGAAGAAGACATGCCTTTCGCTGAAGCTGCTGAAATTGGAACAAGAAAAGTTATCAAAGAACATTCTACAATTGCAATTTTGGTTACAACAGACGGAAGCATTACTGACATTGACCGCCTTGACTATGTAAAAGCTGAAGAAAGAGTTGTTCGTGAGCTTAAAGAAGCTGGAAAACCTTTTGTTATCATTTTAAACAGTGCGTCTCCAACAAGTGAAGAAGCAAAGAAACTTGAAACTGCACTTAAAGACAAATATAGTGCACCAGTTCTTTTGACAGATGTTTCAAAACTTAATAGTGACGATATTGACAATATCATTACATCAGCTCTTTATGAATTTCCGGTTCGAAACATTGAGTTTAATTTGCCAAAATGGGTTAGAGCATTGCCATATGAAAACCCACTTATTCAAGACATTATGACAGAAATTAGGGAAAGTGTTTCTGCAATCACAAAAATGAGCGAACATCAAACCCTTGGTGCCATGTTTGCTGAAAATGAAGATATTGATGCACCAACTCTTGCATCTCTTCGCCTTTCAGATGGAACAGTTGTATATGACATTCCGGTTTCTCAAAAAATGTTCTATAAAATGCTCTCTGCAGACTGTGGTGTTGAAATTCAAGATGATTTCTATTTGATGAGCTATATGAAACATTTAACTCATGCAAAACAAGAATATGACAAAATTAAATCAGCCTTAGAGCAAGTTAAAGAAACTGGCTATGGAATTGTTACACCAACTCTTGATGAAATGACTCTTGAAGAGCCTCAAATCATTAAAAAGGCAAATGGTTCTCTTGTAAAACTTAAAGCATCTGCACCAAGTCTTCATATTATGCGTGTTGATGTTGAAACTGAAGTTTGTCCAGCTGTTGGAAGTCCAGAACAAAGTGAAAATTTGGTTAAATATTTAACAGATGGTTTTGAAAATAATCCACAAGCAATTTGGGACACAAACATGTTTGGAAAACCACTTTCATCGTTTGTTCAAGATGGAATTTGCTCAAAGCTTGCAAATGTTCCTGAAGAAGCAGAAGTTAAAATGAGAAAAACAATGACAAAGATTGTGAATGAGAATAAGGGCGGAATTATCTGCATCCTTCTTTAATTTAACGGCAAACTTTAACGCACTAAGTGCAGATATTTCAAAAGCCCCAGACAGTCATTTATGTAAATAAACTCCTGCCTGGGGCTTTTTCATATCTTTCTTATTGCATCAAATTTTGCCGTTAAAGACGTTTTCAAACTCTCTTTTGTGTGAAAACAATAATAAAAGAAGAGCCAAATAAAAGGCTTTTTTTTAGTTTACAGCTTACTTATAAAAATCGTTCATAACTTCGAGATAAGTAAACGTATCAGTGATGGCTTTGTTTGAAACCATTTTTGCGTCACGGTTAATAGACCAATATGAAAGCATTCCATATCCATGTTCTTTTGCATGTGCAACAACTTTTTTTGCCATTTCAATGGTGAAAACAGGGTAGAGTGAACTTTCATAGCCAATGTCAATTGTTGCACCGGTTTTTGCATATGCTTGCTCGGTTGAAAGTGTTTTTCCATATTCGGCATATATCTTTTTCATTTGAGAAATGCTGTTTTCAATTGCACGAATTGATGCATCGCCATAGTCTTCATTTGAATATACACCAGTTCCGTAACACATTGTCATTGAATTTATAAGGGCAATTTCTACACCTTCATCAAGATATGCTTTGATAATTTTGATTTGTTTATCTTGCCAGCCGCTTGGCATTATAGGAATTGTAAGGACAATTTCAGTCCCGTTCTTGTCTTGAATTTTCTTGATTGCTTTAGCATTTGCCTTGTTTGCAGACTCGTTTTGGTTGCTTTCTTCAATGTCAAGGTCTAAACGTTTTAAAGAATATGTGTCAATGATGTCTTGATAAAATGCTTCAAGTTTATCAACATTTTGTGTTACAATCCATGGTGCATCGCCAAGCTGTCCGCCAATTGAAATTGTATAAATTCCGCCAAGGCTTTTAAGATTATTGATTGTTTGTTTTATTGATTTATATTGTGTGTCGTTTACTTTTTCACTGAGCTTATAATATCCGCCCCAACCATATCGAATGTTGCCTGCAGAATCAAGTGGTTTGTCGGTGTCAGGTTGAATGAAGCCGAGGTTATAATATGTTATGCCTGTGTCTTCCTCAACTTTTGCAACATTTGGAACACCATTAAGACTGTATCGATTTGTCGTTGCAACCCATGAAGAAAGGTCGATGAATGGGGCAACAATATTTGTTTTCCAACCACTTTTGAAAGTGTGTGGTTGTCTTTCATTTTGTTCTTGACTTACGTTTTTTGAAGGCAAAACACAAATCAGAATGATTGAAATAAGAAAAAGTGCACCAAGGGCACTTATAATTGGAATATAAACGGCTTTCCAACGTTTTGTGAAGATATATTTTGTTTTTTGTTTTTGATTGTTATTTTCCATATTTTTCCCGCTTTTTGTTAGTGTGAGAAAAGAATTTTAAAAATATTCGCAAGCACATAAAAACGTTTTGAAAGTGAAAATATATTTGATAAAATATAAACAAAGGAAGGGAAGAAAATGGATAAAAAACATAAAATTGCATTTTGGGTTAATGCTGTATTTGCTTATTTGATTGTATTTTTCTCAATTTTATATTTAACAAGACACTTTTTTGAAGTTGACATTATGCAAAGCCCATATATTTTAAAAACAATTTCAAGTGTTTTGTTTGTGCTTTGTGGATTGTTTAATTTGATTTATTGCTTTAAAACTGGAATGGTTAAAAACAAAAAGTTCATGATTTTTATGTTTACTGGGCTTGTGTTCGCAATGCTTGGTGATGTTTTGCTTATTGACTTTTTCGTTATTGGTGCAGCACTTTTTGCAATTGGTCATATATTTTTCTTTATTGCTTTTTGCACACTTTCAAAAATGCATTGGCTTGACTTTGTGATTGGTGGTGGAATTTTTGTTATAGCACTTTTAATCATTTTCCTTTATAAAGGGTTTGAATTTGGTTCGATGCTTGCGGTTGTAGTTGCATATGCGCTTATAATCTCATTAATGCTTGGAAAGGCTGGGGGAAACCTTCGTTTGAAAAATGATAAGCATTTAAACTTTATAATTTTCTTTGGCGCTTTAATGTTCTTTTTGTCAGACTTGATGCTTCTTTTCAATGTGTTTGCTTCTGCACCTTATATCTTTGATATTTTGTGTCTTGCTCTTTATTATCCAGCTGAATTTATTTTGGCATTCTCAATTTATTTTGCTGGTGCACACTCTGAAAAAGACAATTCGAAAGTTAAAGAAACAAAAATTGAAGAAATAGGAAAGGAATAAACAAATCGTTAATTTGTTATGGTATTATATCAGACATAGCATGCTACGCTTCCCATTTTATCTAGAAAAATGCCCATCGACTTTAAAATCGGTGGGCTTTTATTTCGCTTATTTTTTATGCTTGTTGTAATGATATAATATTAATTGCTATATTTTATCCATGAACATTTTGATTGTTCGAACTGAAAAATCTTTAAGATCGTCAAGAGAAAATTCAATGCGTTTTTCAAAATAGTCGATATAGGTTCCTGCAATGCTGTTTGCAAGAAATTGGATTTTAAGAAGTTCTTCTCTTGTTGTGCATTTATGAATGGTTTTAAGTTCTTGAATTGCTTGTTCTTTCATGCCGTCATAAATTTGTTTTGGAACGATAGGGGCAAGCTTTTTATAAACACTTTCGTTTTCTTTTAAAAACTTTGTGATGCCTTCGAAAAGGTTTTCAACATTGCGTGTTGTTTTAAGCGACTCTTCCAAAGATTCATAAAGACGGGCAAGAAGCTCATCTTTAATTTCATTTGCAATGTCCATTATATTATTATAGTGATTATAGAAGGTTCCACGGTTAACATCGGCTTTATTAATGAGCATTGTAATTGTAATGTCTTCAAACCTAATTCCGGTTGAAAGTAAGTCGATAAGTGCATCTTTGAGCAATTTTTTTGAACGAAGTGCATTTTTATATTGTTTCATGTTTAATCTCCTTTGTTTTATTTTCTGGTTGGATTATATCAAACATTTTACAAAAAAGCAACAATTGTGCAAAAATAATCAAATGTTTATTCTTTGTATAACCACTTTTGATATATTATGAGTATAATGTGATAGAAATAGAATGAGTCTTGGTGTTAAAAGAAAACTTGAAATTTGCTTGCTGTTGGATTTGCTTGTTATATTGTTGGTTCAATCGGTTTTGAAAAGAAAGATTTGTCACTTTAATGGTGAAAAGAAAGGCAACCAGATTATGGGTCGATTTTTTATGAAATAAAGTGAGAGAGAATTGGTTTTTAAAAATGACAACGAAAAGAAATTAAGCAAAAAGTGAAAAGAACTACGATATATTTTCAAAAACTCTTGCAGAAGAATGCGATTATGATTATAATAAGCCCTGTGTTTGGTTATCTATATAGAAGCTTCAAAAGAGCAATGGGAAAGATGGGGAATGAAATTTAAAATTTTTTGCGATTTTTTGATAAAAAAGTAAAAATTTCATTGACAATAGAAAATTGATGTGCTATTATTTGTAAGCATGTTGGTAGAACGAATGCGGGTGTAGCTCAATGGTAGAGTTCCAGCCTTCCAAGCTGGCCGCGTGGGTCCGATTCCCATCACCCGCTCCATAAAAATGCTATTTGCATGTTTTTGTGCCAGTAGCTCAGCTGGATAGAGCATCGCCCTTCTAAGGCGAGGGTCAGGGGTTCGAATCCCTTCTGGCACACCAAACCTTATGAAGCGTGACATGGTGGGTTTAGCTCAGCTGGTTAGAGCGCCAGGTTGTGGCCCTGGAGGTCGTGGGTTCGAATCCCACATCTCACCCCATACAATTTAATATTTTATTGGGGTGTCGCCAAGCGGTAAGGCACAAGACTTTGACTCTTGCATTCGTTGGTTCAAATCCAGCCACCCCAGCCAAAATATTTTTTGGAGAAGGGAACCCAAAACATTGGGGTGTCGCCAAGCGGTAAGGCATGGGACTCTGACTCCCACATTCGAGGGTTCGAATCCTTCCACCCCAGCCACAAAATACAATTTAATATGGTTCACTAGCTCAGTCGGTAGAGCACTTGACTTTTAATCAAGGGGTCCCGGGTTCGAATCCCGGGTGAGCCACCAAAAAAGTTCTAACAAACGTTAGAACTTTTTTTTATGTGTTAAGTTCGGGATTCGAACCAAAAAGCGGGGGCCCCAAAAGTTTTCATAAAAACTTTATGGGGAAAGGAGAAACCGCTGGGAAAAATGAAGTTTTTTAGTATTGCTAAAAAACGAATAAAAAAAGCGGGTTTCGACGCAATCCCGGGTGAGCCACCAAAAAAGTTCTAACAAACGTTAGAACTTTTTTTTGTGTGTTAAGTTCGGGATTCGAACCAAAAAGTGGGGGCCCCAAAAGTTTTCATAAAAACTTTATGGGGAAAGGAGAAACCGCTGGAAAAATGAAGTTTTTTAGTATTGCTAAAAAACGAATAAAAAAAGCGAGTTTCGACGCAATCCCGGGTGAGCCACCAGTAGAAATTCAGAAAACTCCACAATCGTGGAGTTTTCTTTTTGCTAGTTAATAGGTAATAGTGATGAGCGAAGAAGTAAAGAGATTGAAAAAAACATTGCTACACTTAATTAATAAAAAAAACATCAGGAAAGACAACTATGCTAATCTATTTTCACATAAAATTTATTGAAAAATAATTACATTTATGTTATAATATCACCATAAGAAGGAGACGCATATGAACAAAATTGTTTGTCCGCATTGTAAAAAAGAATTTGAACTTACAGAACCTGACTATTTGTCTATTATCAATCAGGTTAAAGATGGCGAGTTTGAAAAGCTTTTGCATGAAAAAGAAAATCAAATTGTTAAAGATAAAAATGCTGAAATTGAACTTTTAAAAAGTCAAAATCAAAACAATCTTGAAAAAACAATTGCAGATAAGGATAAAGAAATTGCTGCACTTGCTGCAAAGATTGAAGCACAAGAAAACAAAACAAAACTTGCAATCAGTGAAGCTGTGTCTAAAAAAGACTCGGAAATATCAAAACTTTCTGCAGAACTCAAGGCAAAAGAAACCGAGCAAGAACTTGCAATTACAAATGCTGTTAATGATCGTGACAAGACAATTTTCACCTTGAAAAATGCAATTGAAAACAATCAAAAAACTTTCGAACTTAAAGAAAAAACTCTTAAAGATGACTATGAAGACAAACTTAAAACGAGAGATGAAGTTATCGAACGTCTTAAAGACATGAAGGTCCGTTTGTCAACAAAAATGGTTGGCGAAACTCTTGAACAACATTGCGAAAACGAGTTTAACAAGATTCGAGCAACAAGTTTTCCAAATGCATATTTTGAAAAGGATAATGATGCATCAAGCGGCAGCAAAGGTGACTTTATTTATCGTGACTTTCAAGATGGAACCGAGTTTATTTCAATTATGTTTGAAATGAAAAACCAAAATGAAACAACTGCAACAAAACATAAAAATGAAGACTTTTTGAAAGAACTTGATAAAGACAGAAGAGAGAAAAACTGTGAATATGCAGTTCTTGTTTCGCTTCTTGAAACCGAAAGTGAACTTTATAACACTGGAATTGTTGATGTATCATATAAATATCCAAAAATGTATGTGATTCGTCCACAATTCTTCATTCAACTTATCACAATTTTGAAAAATGCAGCACTTAATTCTTTGTTATATAAAAAAGAACTTGCTGTTACAAAAGCTCAAAATATTGATGTTACAAATTTTGAAAACAATCTTACAGAATTTCAAACAAAATTTGCAACGAACTATCGACTTGCAAGTGAAAAATTTTCTTCTGCAATTGAAGAGATAGACAAGACGATTGATCATCTTAAAAAGGTTAGAGAAGGGCTTGTTGGCTCTGAACGTCAACTTCGTCTTGCAAATGATAAGGCACAAGATTTGACAATCAAGAAGCTTGTTAAAGACAATCCAACAATGCAGGCAAAGTTTGACGAGCTTAAAAAGAAATAATTATTCTATCAGCGGTTTTAACAATTCAGTTGTAGATGACGGAGACTATGACGAAAAGTTTGAAAAATTACTAAACTTTATACTTAAATAATCTATAAAGGAGCAAATGATGGAAGACAATAAAAAACAAATTGTTGACGGAGCAGAGCAATATGCATGTCATATTGCAAGAAACATTCCGCAAACCGATGAAAATGGAAAATGTCAATATTATTTCAGTGGTTCGCTTGCAATGCTTCTTTTAAATTCTGCAAAAACAATAAAACCTGAATATCTTTCAAAAGATGGGTTTGTTGAAATTGAACAACCAGCATTTTCACTTTCAGACAAAAACAAAGAACTTTTATCACAAGGAATAAGACCAATCGGGTTTGATGTTGATGTTATTGCAGTTGATGAAAGCATTTTTGCTGGTAAAGGTGATGTATATTCGCTTAAAACCATTCGTGAAAAGTGTGATAAAGCAACAATCTTGTGCCCAAAATGGGAAGATGGCTATGGCACAATGTATTTTGATTGGCTTGGCAGTGATCGTGATTTTGCTGGCTATGATATTGCTGAACTTGAAATGCAAGATGGTTCAAAAATTTTGATTGCTGACCCATTGTGTCTTGCTGTGCATAAGCTTGCAGACAGCATCAAGTGTAAATCATCTGAAGATCGTTTGGAAAGAAAAGGTAAACTTAGACCCGAAAGAAAAGAAGAACTAGAAGCAAAATATCAAAAAGATATTAAAGACTTCACCTCACTTTTTAATGGAATTGTGTCTGCTTATGCAAATGTTGATTTTTCGAAACTTGTTACACATGTTCTTGAAACATCTTCTCAAACCGCATTTTCAGACATTATGCAAGAAGATTCAATTGAAAGAATCAAACAATTTGCATATGACGCAAGCGAATATATTGATGATGAATATCAAGAAACCTTCATAAACTTTATCAATGCGGTTGGAAAACAGAATAAAACAAATTTGGAAAGACAGGCGAGAAGTGAGAATTAAAAATCGTTTTATTATGAGTGATTTCCATTTTTTATTGAATTTTAGAATCAAAAAGACTTTTCAAAAATGAAAAGTCTTTTTTTTGTTTTAATCTTCAAGACCAAGCAGATAGTCGGTTGATACTTTAAAAAATTGCGCAAGGGAAATGATATAGCTTGCTTTTGGCTCATTGATGCCTTTTTCCCAAAAATCTATTGCTTTTTGAGAAACACCAATTGCGTTTGCAAGCTGTTGTTGTGAAATGTTTATTTCTTTTCTCAGTTCCTTGATTCGTGATCCTATATTCATGATTATATTGTAGTAGAAAACTACTTTGTTTGTCTTGACATAGTAGAAAAAGGTAAGAATTTATTTTTGGAACAATAACGATTATCCAAAATGCAAAGTTGCCAAGCGCGGAATTTATCATTAATCAAATTAAAGAACTGGTAAATTTATTTTTTTATTGGAGAAGCAAATAAAACAGAGTTTTTAAAAGTTTCTTAAAAAGAGATGGGCGATTGGATTTGAAAACGAAGGAGGAATACCATTTATTATTTCGTTATGTGGGACAAAGATAGAATAGTTCTGCCACGGTGGGCAAAAAAAGTTTGTTTTAAAATTTTTCACTTAGGTGTGGCAAACTATTTGATTTTTTTGCTGACAATATGCTAACATATAAAAGATAAAAACAATCACAAACAAAAAGATTAAACCGCTTAATATAAAAATCTTTAAAAATTTGCAAAATATAGATAATGTAACCAAACAAGGAATAAACTAAAACTACTTAAAATTAGCCATTAATGTGCATATTTTGAGCAAATTTTACCAAACTTATAGTTTGCTGCACTCTGTTGGTGGCAGAATTTCGCTTTTGTAAGAATACAACGTAAAAGTAGTTTTATGATTAAAAAAATATTTATAAAATGGCTACAAACAAAAAAAGTAAAAATGAGGTAAAATTAATGGGAAATTTTTCTAAAAAAATAAATGCCATAATAATTTCCATGATGCTCGTTCTTAGTTTTTTTTGTGCCGAAATAGTAAAATTTGGTACTAACTTAAACAATTCAGAACTCCAAAAAGTTACAAACATTCACAGCCTTTTGGCGGAAAATGTGGCAAAAACGAAAACGCAAGTAAATCTTGGCGACTATATGATTCTTGGCAAATACAATGCTAAAGACATTATATGGAGGTGCGTAAGTATCGATGAGAAAGGTGCGCTTATGCTTGCCGACAACATAATCGACACACTTCCTTATGACGCAAAGACCAACGACAACAACCGTTCTAAGTCGCACAGTCGCAACTATAATCGTGATAACCGTGGCTCCAATTATTGGAAAGACAGCAATATGCGTTCTTGGCTCAACTCTACGGCAGTGGCAGGCGAAGTTAAGTGGTTGTGCGGCAACCCACCAAGGGAAGGTTCTGTAAATGGAAATGCTTATGACCAAAAGGCAGGATTTTTGAATGCCTTTTCCAAAGCAGAAATTGCCGCAATGAAGAATGTAACTCAACGCTCAATTGTATCTCATCCCGAATACAATTTGGGATTTCACGATGGTGAAGGCCGCTCTGACTTGGAGTTTAATACGGATATTGAGAACGTTGCAAACAACTTCAACAGCGCATACGGCGAAAACTCGACCGAAAAGGTTTTTCTTCTGGACGTTCAACAAGTCAATACAGTATGGAAAAATTTCGGCAATTATTATGTAGCTAGAAACGAGCAAGGAATGGCTTGGCCATATTGGCTTAGAACGCCTGTTACCACTTGTAACCATTTGATGCGCTATGTGGAAAGTAATGGTTCTGTTGGAAAAGAATATCCAATGACGGATTATATGGGGGTAAGACCTGCATTTTATCTTGATTCAGATTATTATGTAACGACCGCTGGCAATGGTAGTGCGACCAATCCTTATGTGGGCTCTGCACCTGATAAAATAGAAGACGACTATACCGTAGCCGAGCCCGATGAAGACCCAAATCAAGAGTGGGACGTAAGCCTTGACCAACAACTAAGACTTAAACTTGGTCCATATTATTCTAGCGATGGCAAATACGCCACTCCGACCATTCCTGTCTATACAATTCAAAAGACAAGAAGTGACACAGAGAATATGGTAATTCTTATTTGTGGAGAGGGCTACACCAAGGGTCAGCAACAAAAATTTATCAATGACGTCAAAAAGGTATGGGAGGGCGCAATGCAGCACGAGCCATATCGTAGCTATGCCGACCGCTTCAATGTCTATGCACTTTGCACGGCGTCGGAGTCGAGCTTTAACAGTGGTGACAGTACGTTTTTTGACGTGGTTGTTGATAAAAAGAGTGGTCCAATGATTTCAGTAAACAAAAGTGCATGGAAAAACCATATTTTCGAACGCTGTATAGGACCTGCATTTCTTGAGCAAATTCACGATGCCCATATCCCTAATAAAACTGACCCTGACACGTTTATTTGGGACGATGATAAAATGTATCCGCCATTTTATTATGTGCATAAATATATCAATCAGTTTGCTGTGCTAGTCAATACAACGCAAGATTTTGGTGGTTCGCATAGAAATTATAAAAGAGGTATTCATTATCTTATAACTCCGGCTGATAGCGCACGTGCGCAAAAGACTTTTACACATGAGCTTGGTCACGGGTTGCTAGAACTTGGCGATGAATATATGACTACTGCAGCAGAATCAACTGACTATACTTCACTAAATGTGGCATACACTCACAATCCGGAACATGTAAAATGGAAAAAAATGTTGGGATTTAGAAAAACTTTTACATGCAATACATCTCCTTCTTACACTGCATACAACTCGAGTTGGGAATGCCTTATGCGTGACACTACCTATGGATTTTGTGAAGTATGTAAGTTGCAAGGCAGCAAGAGAATGTCGCAACTCATAGACGGCAAAAGCCTTTATGTTGCCGTCCCTGAAGTAAAAAAATACACCGGTCAATATTCAGATTTGTCTGCCTTTGCAGATACCACATACAATGGATATTATAATTTTGCAAATTATCGCAACGGAGTGTTGCTAAGTGGCGGGGACAAAAATAAATTTAACAAAAATTTGGCTGGCGAAAAAATCGAACTCCGCACAATTGTTCAAAATCTGTCAGATAGTATGACCCGTTACATTACTATTAAAATGTGGATAAAACGGACAGACGGAAGTGTAGCAACTACAACGGGTGGGCAAAAGCTAGAAATCTCACAAACATTTACCATTCCTAAATGGGAAGAAAAAAGTAAGTTTTGGCCAAAGGGTGCTCTAGAATACAATGGCAGTATTTTTGATTCAGGACTAGAAAATTGCTCAATAATTTATCAAATCCCGACAGATGCCGATCTAAAAGATGGTGACACGGTTGCCTTTTTGATATCTGATGAAAACGGAAATGTTTTATCGCACGACAATATCGAAACGCAGTCGTATGTAAATGTTAATATAGAGTATAAGTTTGAAGACGGAAGTGAAATTCCTAATGTTTCAAAGTCTGTAATTCCTATGGCTGTTGGAAGTAATCTAAATTTGGAGCCAGCTCAATCTTTTTATGGATATACATTAAGTAGGGTAGAGGGGTTAAATCAAGTAGTAAGCGGTAGTGGTCAAACAGTTACATTCTATTATATCAAGCAAATCAACAATCATACACATGATTGGGGAGAGTGGGTAAGCAATAACAACGGCACGCACACCCGAACTTGCAAAATAGATAGTAGCCACACCCAAACAGCCAATTGTTTTGGCGGAAAGGCAACATGCATAACAAAAGCGGTTTGTGAAGGTTGCAAAAAAGAATACGGAGAAAGAGCTGCGCACAACATAACAAAATACGGCGGAAAAGATAGCACGGGGCATTGGGACACCTGCTCTACTTGCAATAATAAGTTTAATTTTGAAGAGCATACCCACGACAGAGAGTCTCCAGACGAAACCAATTCTGTGAAATGTACAAAGTGCGGTTTTTTAATTGCTCCTGCAAAACAAAGCAAAGGGCTTCCTGACAAAGCAGTAGCGGGTATTATAATTGGCTCGGTAGTGGTTGTTGTGCTGGGCGGATTTGTGATTTGGTTGCGGTCAAGAAAAAGCCGTTGTAGAGTTAAATAAAAAACAAAATAAACTTCTATTTTTTTGAAGTGAACCTTATAAAGTTATCTAACTTTTGAGGTTTGCTTCTTTTTTTTCTTGGGTTCGTTTTGTTTTACTGCAAAGCACTTTTTGCGGCACAAACCGCCACTTTGCTTAGTTTGAATGAAAAAAACTCAAACCAAATACTTAATTACAAATATTCGATTTAGACTTATGTTGGTGCGGATGAAGGGGGCAACGCGTTAAGAAAAGTGTTGTTAACACTTTTTAGCCAAAGCCGGGAGAACACGGAAGTGTTCGGTCTGGCACGACAGTGTGCTCCGCTTCAGTATTTTCAATACTTTCGCTTTCACGCCGAGTCCTAAAAACAATCCACTGGATTGTTTTCTTAACGGACTGTTCAAGTCCCTTAAACAATGCTATTGAATAAAAAAACAGGGAATTAATCCCTGTTATTTTTATCAATGGTGCGGATGAAGGGACTTGAACCCCCAAGCCGAAGCACTAGATCCTAAGTCTAGCGTGTTTGCCAATTTCACCACATCCGCAAGTCATTTGTATTATATATTATGTTTATAATTTTTGCAAGTTGTTTCAGCTTATTAAAATAAGATTGATTGAATATTTTTATTTTATTCATATTGATAAACTGAGTTTCATATGATATACTCAAACCGCAAGAAGGAGACAAGTATGATTTTTGTTTTTGATATTGATGATACGCTATGCGACACTGATGGATATAGTGAAAAATATATTTCAGAATTTTTCGAGAATCATAATATTGGCTTTAAACAGGTGCGAAAAGTTGTCAGATATGCAGAAATGAAATTTGATTGGACAATTGAACAAGCTCTTGCATGGTATAAAACCTATGGCGATCAAATGGCACTTGAATTTCCACCAAAGCCAAAAGCAAAAGAAGTTATAAATACGCTTCACAGCATGGGGCACAAAATTATTCTTGCAACTGCTCGTGACACTGATTGGCATGTTGAACCTGAAAAAATCACAAGACAATGGCTTGCTCTAAATGGAATTAAGTTTGACAAGCTCTATATTGGAAGAGTTGACAAAGAACAAGTATGCATTGCTGAAAATGCTGATGTGTTTGTTGATGACGATGTTGACATTTGCACAAGGGTTCTTAATGATAGTAAAACTGCTGCATATCTTTCAAGAACCGACTATAACGAGACACTTGAAAAACCAAATGGGCTTAAAACTGTTAATGACCTTTCGTTTCTTTTGGATCTTGCAAGTGAAATGGAAATGTAATATTTGACAATCAAAATGACAAAAGTTGTTTTGATTGTTTTTATTTTATGTTAATTTGTTTGTGATGTGAATTTTAATTTGCTATAATAAGGTTATGAAAAGAACAAAAATCATTACAATTTCTGGTGAATCTGGTTCAGGAAAAAGCACTTTTTCTAAATTTCTTGCTGAAAAAACGGGTGCAAAGGTCGTTTCGGTTGATGAAATTATTTCTAAGCTTTATGAAAACGATGTTTTTTGCAAAAAACTTGTTTCAGCTTTTGGAAATCAAATTTGCGAAAACGGAAAGGTTTTAAAACAAAATGTTGGAAACTTGGTTTTTGAAGACAAACAAAATCAAGATATGTTGACAAAAATTAGCACACCGTTCATTGAAAAAGAAATTAAAAATCAAATGAAAGGGCAGGGCATTTCAATTATTGATTATAAATTTGCACCGATGCTTTCATTTTTCAAGAATGCTGATATGAATATTTTGCTTATTGCAAATGACGATGGCAAACGTTTGAAACTTCTTTTGAAAAGAGATAACTTGCCAAAAGAATATTTGCTTGCAAGAGATAAAAATAGGGTTGATTATTCTTTATATCATTTTGACTTTAAAATTTTTCATGACTATGACAACCTTGAAGGAAAAGCAGAAGAAATTGCATGCAAATTGAAATAAAATTATAAAAAAATAACCATATATAAAGACTTCGGCGAAATTTGTCGAAGTTTTTTTTATTTTTCAAAAATATGTTAAAATTGACATATTTTTAGCAAAGGGTATTATGTCTATCACACATAACATTATTTTTGCTAGAAAAATTGGCATATTCAAGGTTTGTAAACACCTTTATTTAAAATTTCTCAAATTTGTATAATTTGCACAAAACACAACAAATTGTGGTGTAAACTTTTGACTAGACACAACATATTGTGGTATCACTATGCTTGTAAAACGCGAATAAGGCAACATGCGTTTGGGAGGAAAATCATATGAAAATTATCAAAAGAAGTGGTGAAGAGCAAGAATTCGATATCGAAAAGATTGTGAGCGCTATTTCACGTGCAAATCTTGAAGTGGACAAAAAAGATAGACTTTCAGATGAGAAAATTCGTGAAATCGCAACCAAAGTTGAAAATACTTGCAAATCAAGAAAAAGAGCATCAAGTGTTGAAGAAATTCAGGACCTTGTTGAAAATGCTTTGATGGACACAGGCAAGCATGCACTCGCACGTGCATATATCACATATCGTCATGTTCGTTCGCTTGTTAGAAAAAGCAACACAACCGACAAGCAAATTTTGTCGCTTATTGATTGCAATAACGAAGAAGTTAAACAAGAAAACTCAAACAAAAACCCAACAGTTAACAGTGTTCAAAGAGACTATATGGCTGGGGAAGTTAGCAAAGACCTTTGCAAACGTTTCCTTGTTCCTGAAAATATTTGGAAAGCACATGAAGAAGGAATCATTCACTTTCATGATGCCGATTATTTTGCTCAAAGAATGCATAACTGCGACCTTATCAACCTTGAAGACATGCTTCAAAATGGAACTGTAATTTCTGGGACAATGATTGAAAAACCACGTTCATTTTCAACAGCATGTAACATTGCAACACAAATCATTGCACAAGTTGCTTCAAGTCAATATGGTGGACAAAGCATTTCGCTTACACACCTTGCACCTTTTGTTGATATTTCAAGAAAAAAGATCAGAAAAAACCTTATTCATTCTTTTGAAGAACTTAATATTCACGTTCCAGAGAACAAACTTGATGAACTTGTTGAAGAAAGAGTTCGTGAAGAAATTAACAAAGGAATTCAAACAATTCAATATCAAGTTATCACACTTATGACAACAAATGGACAAGCTCCATTCATTACTGTATTTATGTATCTTGGTGAAGCAAAGAATGAGCAAGAGAAGAAAGACCTTGCAATGATGATTGAAGAAACTTTAAATCAAAGAATTCAAGGTGTTAAAAACCAAGCGGGTGTATATATCACACCAGCCTTCCCAAAGCTTATCTATGTTCTTGAAGAACAAAACATTCATGAGGACAGCCCATATTATTATCTTACAAAACTTGCTGCAAAATGCACAGCAAAACGTATGGTTCCAGACTATATTTCTGAAAAGAAAATGCTTGAACTTAAGGTTGACAAAAATGGTGAAGGACATTGCTATACTTGCATGGGTTGCAGAAGCTTCTTGACCCCTTATGTTGATGAAAACGGCAAGCCTAAATATTATGGCAGATTTAACCAAGGTGTTGTAACCTTGAATCTTATTGACATTGCACTTTCTTCAAAGAAAGACCTTGATGAATTCTGGAAAATCTTTGATGAAAGAGCAGAACTTTGTCACAAAGCACTTCAATGCAGACACGAACGACTTACTGGTGCTTTGTCAGATGTTTCACCAATTTTGTGGCAATATGGTGCCCTTGCACGTCTTAAACCAGGCGAAAAGATTGATAAACTTCTTCATGGGGGCTATTCAACAATTTCTCTTGGATATGCTGGACTTTGGGAAACAGTTTATTATATGACTGGCAAAAAGCTTACTGAGCCTGAAGGAAAAGAGTTTGGTCTTAAAGTGATGAGAAAGCTCAACGAATACACTAAAAAGTGGAAAGAAGCTGAAAATATTGACTATTCACTTTATGGAACACCACTTGAGAGCACAACATATAAGTTTGCTAAATGCTTGCAAAAACGTTTTGGAATTATTCCTGGTGTTACTGACAAGGCATATATCACAAACAGCTATCACGTTCATGTTACAGAACCAATCAATGCTTTTGATAAGCTTAAACTTGAAAGCGAATTTCAAGCTCTCAGCCCTGGTGGTGCTATTTCATATGTTGAAGTTCCAAACATGCAGAACAACATTGATGCAGTTTTGGAAGTTATGAAATTTATCTATGACAACATTATGTATGCTGAACTTAACACAAAAAGTGACTATTGCATGAATTGTGGTTATGACGGCGAAATTAAAATTATTGAAAAAGACGGCAAACTTGTTTGGCAATGTCCAAATTGTGGAAACACAGACCAAACAAAAATGAACGTTGCTCGTCGAACTTGTGGCTATATTGGAACACAATATTGGAACCAAGGAAGAACAGAAGAAATTAAAGAAAGAGTTTTGCATTTATAGGAGCAATAAAATGAACTATGCAACCATTAAAGATACAGATATAGCAAACGGACAAGGAGTTCGAATCTCGTTGTTTGTTTCAGGTTGCACTCATCATTGCAAAAATTGTTTCAACCAAGAAGCATGGGATTTCAATTTTGGAAAGCCTTTCACAAGTGAAGTTGAAGATCAGATTTTAAAAATGTGTGAACCTTCATATATCAGGGGCTTAACACTTCTTGGTGGAGAGCCAATGCACCCAAACAATCAACAAGGCATTTATAATCTTGTTAAACGTTTCAGAGAGAAATTTGGCTCTAAAAAAGATATATGGTGCTATTCTGGATATATTTTTGACAAGGATTTTGTTCCTGGTGGCAGAGCATATACAGATAAAACCGATTTTTTGCTTGACAACTATGATGTTTTGGTTGATGGACCATTTGTTAATGACCTTAAAGATATTTCACTCAAATTTCGTGGGTCAAGAAATCAACGTATCATTGATGTTAAAGAAAGCAGAAAACAAGGCAAAGTTGTTCTTTATATGGAATAATCAAAATACGGATAAAAAAACACGTTTTGAACGTGTTTTTTTATTGTGTTTATGTTTGAAAAAGGTCAATATTGACAATTGAATTGGGCGGTGCTATACTAATATCATCAATTTGGAGGAATTTATATGGGTTTATTTGATAAAATTAAAAGCGGAATTAAATATGTTATAGACAATGAAAAACATCATCACAACAGACGTGTTGAAAATGCAAAAAGTGATAAGGCTCTTGAAAAATATGATGCAGAGCTTGATGCTTTTTTTAATGAACGTGCGGGATATTATATAAATCTTTGCAAACAAGATCAGCTTAAAGGCTCTGAGCAAGATCTTATTGATGTTTTGTTTAATCCATTTGAAGTTGATCTTTCAAATGTTAGCACCGAGTTAAAACGTAAAATTTTGAAAATTTGCAGCAAAAATAAAGATTTGATTGCTTATATTTGCAAAATCGCAAACTGCACACCAGATGAAATTTGTTTTGATGAATATGTTGAAGATAAGCACACTGTTGTTTTTGGAGATTTGTGTGACCCTAAAACAAGCAAGAAAAATCCTAGATATATTTTTGGAAATGTGACACCTTTCATTTCAGGTGGAAACTATGCTGGAATTGAATATGTTGGTGGAAACATTCAGGCATGGGAAGGAAACGATTGGCAAGCATTCCCAGATCTTAAAATTGTAAAGGGAAATGTTTGGCTTCCTAATGCAACAACTAAGGCTCCAAAACTTGAAGAAGTTAAAGGATCTTTAGCTGTTATATCTGATGGAGATCCATTTGTTAACTTTGCAAGTCTTAAACATGTTGGCAAAAAGTTTTATCTTTTTGATTCTGCAAATGTAGTTAATCGCACTTGGAAAAAATTTGAAGAAGAAAGATATTTCTATATTCAAGCGGATCAAGATGACCTTGATTGCACAAGATGGTTTATGAAGATTCATGAACTTCAAATCAGAGATAGGGCAAGAGAAGAACTTAATAAATAATTAAAACAAAAATTTAATAAAAAAATCCATCGGTTATACCGGTGGATTTTTTTTGTTTAAGTTTTCTATTTAAGAAGGTCTGATTTCATTTGATTATACTCATCTTCAGTGATAAGGCCATCAGCTTTCATTTTGTTGAGCTTTTCAATCTTGTCTTCATCAGATTCTTCTTTAACTTGAACATCAACAACTGTTTGTGTTGTGTTTTCTTGTTCAGCATTTGTGGCAGCTTTTTCTGCAAGTTTTTCTGCTTGAGCTTCTTTTTGACACTTTACAAAGTCAACAATTAACAAAACTGCAGAAGCAAGAAGTCCAAGAGAAATAATGATTGAAACAGCAGATGTCCAATCAAATTCAGAACCGATCAGTGAGAAGAGGCCGTAAAGAGCATTAAGAATGTTGATAACAGCAATTGCAATGATTGTTCCTTTCTTTGCAACATATTCTTTTGCATCAAGCTTTGTAAACTTCAAAATTCTTATAGAATAGATAAGAAGCACAATTGAAATTACAAGTGAAGCAACAACTGTTGAAATTAAAGCTATTACTGCAGAAGCATCTGCACCTGAACCAGAAGCATTTATTAAAGAAATGAGAACTAATAACACATATCCAAGGTAAATGTATAAAAGAATGTTAATACTCCAAGAAACAATGCTTACAATTGAACCCGCTTTTGATAAAGTTCTTTTATTATTCATGATTTTTTCTCCTTTTATTGATGTTTTTATGATAGGCTATTACAACATCATATGTCAAATAAATTCGAAAAATTATACAATTTTTTGCATTTTGCCGATTTTTTTTCACATTTTTGTTGTGAAAATGCTGATTAATGTGACATAATAAGACCATTAGGAGTGGAAATATGCTTAAAGTTAATATTGTTTGTGTCGGAACAATAAAGGAAAAGTTTTTTACAGATGCAATCAGCGAATATTCTAAACGTTTGTCAAAATTTTGCAAACTTCAAATTGTCGAAGTTGCAGAAGAAAGCAAAGAGCAAAGCATTGAAAAGAAAATTGAAATTGAAAGTGAAAGGCTTAAAAATGCATGCAGGGGCTTCATAATTTTGCTTGACAGGTGCAAACAAGAAGTTTCAAGTGAAGAGCTTTCAAACATGCTTGACACACTTAAAAGTGCAGGCACAAGTGAGGTTAGTTTTGTTATTGGCGGCTCGAACGGAGTGAGTGAAGAGTTTAAAAGACAAGCAAATAAATGTGTGTCTTTTGGAAAGATAACTTTTCCACATCAACTTTTCAGGGTTGTTTTGCTTGAACAAATTTATAGAGCATTTACAATTTCTGCTGGTCTTCCATATCATAAATAATGTTATGTCACACATAACACCTATGTCTGACATAGCACCTTTAATGTTAGAAAAATTGGGCTTTTGAGCCCTTTTTCTTTTTGCTTAAAATAATACATATTTTTTGCAAATTTGAGAAAAACTAAAGTTAAAAGGAAAAAAATGGGTGGAACAATGAAACGAATAAAAAAAGATAAAGTAAAACGTGGAAGAATAATTTTGTCAGCAATTTTAACATTTGCTCTTGCGGTTTTATCGCTTGGTTTTGGGGCATATATGGGATATATAACTCTTAACATTAACTATGTTACAATTGGCACAATGACCCCAAAAGTTGGTGGGCTTTTGGTTGTTGCTGGATTTTTCATATTTTTCGGTTGCATTGGTGGTGTGATAAGTTTGAAGGAACTTTTCATTGCTCACAGAAATGAAGAAAAATTTTCTGCATATAAGGGTTCGCTTATTTCTGCAATCATATTTTATTGTGTGATTGCTCTTATCTCTATAATGGGTATCATTTCTTCGTTTATAAGCTATGTTCCTTCGCAATATACATGGGGAGTTATTGGGCTTGGTGCTTTGTCGCTTGTTCTTTCTGCTGGTTGTTTTTATTGTGTTTTTAAAGAACTTAAAGAGCATAAAAAGAAATCAAAGCAGGCTCTTCAAACTAAAAATGGTCAAAACAATGCTGATAATGGTGCATTCAATATGAATCTTGATGCTTGTGAAATTCATCGTTTTTCAAACATGACAAGTGCTGGTGGTAAAGATTATGACAATTCATATTTTCCGGAAAGTTCAGCTCAAAACCAAGGAAATCAAATTCAAACGCAAGGTTCATTTAATTCTCAACATAATCAATCGTTATGTGCTGATGCAAGGAAAAATAGCCAATCCGATGAAATTTTAACAAATTTCCAAAAAGAACAATTAAGAAAGGTTAAAGAAGATAGAAGCGACAAAAGTAAAGAAGAATTGAATTTTGTTTCACTTGCAGAACAGCTTATGCAACTTGAAGAACTTAGAAAAGCAGGGCTTATAAACGATCAAGAATATCAAGAATTAAAACGAAAATGCATTTAATTTTTAAAATTAAATCACTTTTAAAAAATAGTTGATTGTGACACTTTTGTTTGCTATAATATGTGCGATAAAAATTTATAGAAGGTGAACAAATGAAAAAGTTTTTTAGTGATTTCAAAGCATTCATAAGCCGTGGAAACATTCTTGACATGGCTGTTGGTGTTATTATTGGTGGAGCATTTAATGCGATTGTAAATGCATTTACAAACAAAATTATAATGCCGCTTATCAATATGCTTTTGTCAATCGGTGGTGAAAACGGACTTGAAAAAGCATATACATTTTTAAAGGTTGTTAGAGATTCTGAAGGTCAAATTGATCTTACAAAATCAATTTATATTGACTGGGGTGCATTTATCACAGCAATTATCAATTTCTTTATCATCGCTTTCACATTGTTTGTTATTTTGAAAGTTGCAATGAAGAGCAGTGAAATGTTCAAAAAAACAGTAAAAGACATTGAAAAAGCATCTCCAACAAAAGAAGAAAAGAAAGAACTTAAAGCTCGTGGATATGACAAAAAAGACCGCATTGCATATAAAGCTGGATTGCTTGCATTAAGAAAAGAAAAGGAAGAAGCAAAAAAGGCTGAAGAAGCTCGTCTTGAAGCAGAAAAAGCAAAAGTTGAAACCGATGCAGATGTTCTTCGTGATATTCGTGATCTTTTGAAAGCTCAAACAACAGAGAAAGTTCAAGAAGCAAAAGTTGAAACCGAAAATAAATAATTTAAAAAGTCTAGAATTTTCTAGGCTTTTTTTGTTATATATGTTAAAATTCTGAAAATTACAAGGAGTAACAATATGTTTGAATATCGAAAAGCAACACTTGAAGATCTTGAAAAAATTTGGAATAAAGACATAATAGAAAACCATGGTGAAGATTGTTGGGTTCGTTGGAAAAAACAATATATTGAATATAATGAAACTGGAAAAGCAGCAACTTTTGTTGTTTTACATAATGGTGACCCTGTTGGACAAATTAGTGTTTTGTTTTCACCAGATTGCTCGGCAGTGAAAAACCGACCTATGCTTTGCAATGGGAAAGATCGTGCTAATATGAATGCATTTAGAATTGAAAAACAGTTTGAAGGACAAGGGCATGTTTCACGTCTTGTGAAAATGGCAGAAGCATATGCAAAAGAAAGGGGCATTTCATATCTTACAATTGGAAGTGAAGCAAAAGAAAGCAGAAATCTTGCAATTTATCTTCATTTTGGATATACGACATTTATAACAAGTTTTGTTGAAGATGGTGATCTTGTCTTGTTTTATGGTAAAGAGATTTAAACAGCACTTTTGTGTTGTTTTTTTATAAGTTTTTATAAATAAGCTTATTGTCGAAATATGAAAAAAATTAAACTATTTTAGGATTGCATCTTGAAATATTGTTTAAAAGATGTTACACTTAAATTATCCAATACATAGGAGGCAAGAAATGGCTTTCGACGAAGAATTTATTAAAGGTATGTCTGCGATATACAAATATGTTTTTGAGAACAAACAGGTTCACAGAAACGTTCTCAGAAAACAGATGCTTAATAAAGGAAAGATTGCCTCCAAAGAGAAGTTTAATAAAATTGTTGAAGGGCTTGTTGCTCTTGATAAAATAAAGGTTGATAGAGAGCAGATCAGCCTTAGTCCTGACCTTGTTTCTGTTGGTGTGATGCAAAAATCTGGAAATGATTTTTATGTTGTTACACCTAAAACAAACAAGCATTATAAGCTTAGCAAGAGTGTTGCCATGGGATATACGGTTGGTGACGTTCTTGATGTTGCTCTTGAATATTCTGGCAAAGACTATTTTGCAATTCCGCTTGGAAAGAGCAAAAAGACAATTGATGTTGCAAAAGAGAAACCAAAAACAATTTCTCAAGGAACAGATATTGCAAAGGGAAAAAATCTTATTCTTGGAAGAGTTGTAAAACTTAGCCATGATGAGCTTGTGTTTATTCCAAACAAAAAGAGCATTTCACTCAGACACATTCCAATTTTGAATGACAAAGATGAATTGGCTGCATTCCAAGATAAAATTTGTGTTATGGATCTTACAAACCTTGATGCGCCACTTCTTGGTGGAAAAATTGTTGCAGTTAAAGGTGATGCTGGAAACCCTATTCATGAATATGATGCAATTGCTGATTGTTATGGTGCAATCATGAGCTGGGACGATCCTGGTCTTGCTCTTGAAATTGAGAAAATTCCGACTGCGGTTAACACTAAAAATCTTGATTTGATTTCTGAAGAAGATGCACAATATTCTCAAATTGGAAAGGTTGTTGATCTTCGAAACCTTCCTTTTTCTACAATTGACCCTGCAACATGCAAAGATATGGACGATGCGATTTGTTCAACGTTTGATGAAAATGGAGACATTGTTTGCTATACCGCTGTCGCAAACGTTACAAAATATGTAAACCTTGACAGTAAAATTGGAAAAAACTATATTGCTGGTGGTTTTACAATTTATGCACCAAACAAAGCATATAACATTCTTCCAACAAAGCTTTCAACTGGCATTTGTTCGCTTAACCCTGGTGAAGACCGCCTTGCATTTGTTGTTAAAACAGTGATTGATAAAGAAACTGGAAAGGCAAAAGAAAGCAAGATATATGATGCGATAATCAGAAGTCGCCACAAATATGCATATGAAGATGCTCAAAAAATTGTTGACGATTTTGGTGATGATTTTGTGAAAGAAACATTGCAATATAAGGCACTTCGTGGCATTGCATTAACTGATGAAGAGCAACTTGTAATGAATAAATATGCTGCTCAAATGATGTGGAAAGGCTTTGAACAAAGAAAGATGATTCGTTTCATTTCTAACGATGAAAGAGAAATTGTGTTCGACCAAGACCTTGATGATGTTGTTGATATTAAAGTGCTTCCACATTTGTTCTATCACGATGTTATTGAAGCATTCATGGTTACAGCAAATGAAGCAACCGCAAAATATGCAAAAGAGAATGGACTTAACAACATATATCGTGTTCATGCTCAGCCAAACTCAAGAAAACTTGACCGTGCAACAGAGTTCTTTGATGTTCTTGGAATTGATTTTGATGGTGATTTATCTGCCGAAGGAACAAGAAGTTTGATTGAACTTACAAAAGATTCTTCAATGGAAGAAGTTATCAATAAATTCCTTATCAAGATGCAATCGAGAGCGGTTTATAGCGAAAACCTTTATCCAGAAAATTCAGGCAATGCTCAAGACGAAATCTATGGTGACAGAATTTCACATTATGCACTTCAATCGCCACACTATAGCCATACAACTTCTCCAATTCGCAGAATTCCAGACTATTTGACACAATATAACATTTTGGCGAACATTCACTGCACAAAACCAATTTCTCTTGAAACAATTAAATCGGTTGTTGAACAAGCAAACAAACGTCAACTTGATGTTGACCAAGCTGAAAAAGATTTTGAAGATATCAGTTCGGTTATCTATTGTGAAAAGCATATTGGTGAAAAACTTAGTGGTCGAATTACAAAAATTCGTTACACTGGTGCTGATGAAGATTATGAAGATGAAATTGTTGCAATTGTAAAGAACGATGAAAAAGGAATCAGTGTTGAAATTCCACTTTCTCAAATTCTTGGTCGCCCTGCAACTGGCTGCTCACTTTCGCAAGAAGGCTGTGCAGTTTATGATGAAAGGGGAAAGGTTGTTCTTGCTCTTTGCAAACCAGTTGATTTTATCATTGATAAAGCAGACCGCAAAACAATGACTGTTACAGGAAAAACCAATCGTGAACTTTTAAGAAGTGCCGAGTCAAAGTCAATTGACTATCGCCATTACCACAAAAAAGGTTCAAGACAAAACAACGATATAAGACTTAATAGAAACTTGAAAAATCATAGTTTTCATGTTCGTAAAGAAGAAGATGAACCTGATTTAAAATAAAATAAGCCCCGATTTCGGGGCTTTTTTAGTGCATATAAAGTTTTAAGTTTGAAATATATCTAGAAAACCAATCAAAATATTATAAAATCAGTAAGTAATTGAAATTTTACATAAAAAAAACACCGGCAAATTGGTGCTTTTTGGTGGGTCATCGGGGCGACTGCGTAAAAAAATATGCCTGTGGCATATTTTTAGCACAAAGCGGGAGCAATCATAGATTGCGGTCCGGCTCCGACAGGAGTCGAACCCTGTGGGGTTTGAGCCTATCTTTGTTTCATGTATTTATAGTTTTTTTTAGTGAATAGTGATGAAGTAAAAAAAGAACAAACATGTTGTTTGTTCTTTTTTTTTGGTGGGTCATCGGGGGCTCGAACCCCGGACACCCTGATTAAGAGTCAGGTG
>ERZ779888.200-NODE-200-length-77259-cov-15.515440_pt1 | contig 77259 bp, 40 predicted proteins | sample MGYA00511245_ERZ779888 | MGnify/ENA primary metagenome ERZ779888 (study PRJEB29588, sample SAMEA2155255) | human gut metagenome | biome: human gut; feature: human-associated habitat; material: faeces | place: Denmark | collected 2008/2010 ...
ATGGGCTTAATCGGACTGCGAAATGGGTATTATCAGAAAGCGGAACGAACTTTTTCGGACTATGGAATGGGGTATGTCAAAAGGCGGTATTGTATAAAATGCCCTTCATTCTATCGAATTTAACATTCGTTTACACCTCTTTTGAGAAAATATTTTGTCAAAATAAAGTCAAGAAAAATTGTAACCATTCGCTCTGTCTTTCTCAAAGAGACACTGATATCAGACGTGGGTAACGGCGTGGAAAACGTGGGTTGTGGACGCGGTGGAACGATATTGACAATATGTGCAGAAGGACATACAGCGCGATGTTGTATGTCCTTCTGTATGGAATGTTGTTTCTGTTGTTGCGGTAGAATGAATGTGGGTCTTTATTTTGTGAATGTCTTTTTCATTACGGTCTTGCCGTTGATGTCGGTTATCGTAACGTCTATACGGTCCTGAGACACTTCTGCGGACAGTACGCTTTCGTTGGAATTAACTACGACGGGAAATCTTATCGTGTCGCTTGGCTCTTCGTATTGATTCACATGCAGGTGGCCGCATAGCATGAGGTCTGTCCCCAGTTTGTTCAATGCGGGAACGAATTTTTCGAGCACCTCTTTCTGTCCGTGCCATATGTCCTTTGATATCGACGGAGGCATATGCGCAATGACGATCCTGAACCTCGCTCCGGTCACCAGTTCGTTGTCAGCAAGACTCTCCAGCCATTTCTGTTGCTGCGTGCGGTAATTGTCGTAGTCGGTTATGCCGCTGTACTCAATGTCTGAGTCGGGCTTATCCTCGCCCGTGTCGAGAACGATGAAGCATGCCGGTCCCTGCCTGAAAACATAGTATAGATGTGGTTCCTTAGGCGAAAAATATTTCTGGAACGAAGTAGCAAAGTTTCCTCTTGTCTCATGGTTGCCGCGTGCGTAGTACATGGGCTTCTCGGAAGCGAAGAGCGAGATGCTCTCGTTCATGAATCCATCGAACACCGACTGCTTGTCTGAAAAGATGGAGACCATGTCGCCGTTGTACACCACGAAGTCCTTGTCCTGGTAGTCGGCGAGCCGCAGTAGTTTCGGTATGATGTCGCTTCGGCCGTGAATGTCGTTAAGCATTACAAACGAGGCATGCTGTCGGGAATAATCGCTTGTCGTGAATTTCAGTGGTTTCTTGTTGTATACATCCGTCGCTGCAACGTCGCCATATCTCACCTTTGTGCCTTCATGCGACAGTACCTCCATGGAATATATGCGGTAACGGTAGGTGGTGGCGGGCTGTAGTCCTTCCAGCTTCACGGCATGCAGTTGCGACGAATTCTTCACACCGTTGGTGGTGTCGAAATATTTAGTACGCTCCACACCGTAGAAGTGTGTTCCGTCGTCGGGTGCAAGCTCAACCCATCCAACGGAGTTCTTGTCAGATTCCCATACGATGGTGGCCTCGTCGGCTTTGACATTCTGAAGGTACGGGCCGTATGATATCTTGATTTGAGCATATGCGGAGGATACGGACAGCATGCATAGTGCGGACAAAATAACTGATTCTATATTTTTCATAAATCATTCGGATTATAAAGGTTGTTGTAAGAAAAGCGGCGGCCGGCACATGAACTGCCGGCCGCCGACTTATGTCATTTAGCGTTTATTTCCTTGAGCAGTCGGTCTGCGTGTCCCCAGCGGTCCATCATGAACAGCACGTAGCGTATGTCAACGCCTATGCAGCGTGCCAGACGTGTGTCGAAGTGGATATCGCTTGAGAGAGAATCCCAGTTGCCGTCGAACGCAAGTCCGATGAGCTGACCCTTACCGTTGAACATAGGCGAGCCGCTGTTGCCGCCCGTGATGTCGTTGTTGGTGAGGAAGCAGAGCTGCATCTTGCCCGTGGTCTTGTCGGTGTAAGGACCGAAGTCGTCGCTTGAGAGCAGCTGTTTCATTATCGGCTCGGCAGCGTACTCTATGTTCTCGTCGGCACGGTTCATCTTCTCCACGATGCTCTCGGCTGTGGTGTAGTATCCTGAAGGCTTGCCTCCGAGCTCATATCCGCCCACCTGGCCGTAGCTGAGACGCATTGTGAAGTTGGCGTCAGAGTAGTGGGGCAGGTCCTGTTCCATGCGCAGTTTGGCATCGCAGAGATAACGCTCCTGTATTGCTATGGAGTCGTCGAGCGGTTTTGTCATCTCTCCCAGCTTCTGAAGCAGGTCGATGAGGTCTATGCCATACTGCACGCCAAGGTCCTTCTTGTAGGATTTCTTGTTGAAGTAGATTTTCTCTCCCTTCTTCATTATCATAGACTTGTCGTAGAGATAATCCACATATTTCTTGTAGTCGCCTTTGAACTTACCGTTGATGGTCTTGTAGAAGTCAGGCAGCTGCGAAGCGTCCACCTGCTCGGCATAGTTCTTGAGCAGAGCGGCCATCACTTCCTTGTCGAGAGCCTCGTCCCATTCGTCGCTGTTGTCGGCGAATTCCACATATTGTTTCTTAGGATTGTCCTTCGGACCTTTCACTTCCATGCCGTAAGAAAGTCTGATGGCACGTGTGGTGAATTCGTTTGTACGGCCGAAAGTCTCGCTGAAGAGAGTGAGCGTACGGGCGAGATTGAAGCGCTTTTTGTAGAGTTCGGCCATCTTGTCGAAGTCGAGTTTGCCTTTGAGCAGGCCCGTCTGGTCCTGATACTGGCGTATGCGCTTCTCGTAGGCTTCCTTCTGCTGTATGATGCCGATGCTGTCGATGCACTTGTTCATACCCATGGAGTTCTTCCAGTAGTTGGAGCTCTGGGCGAACTTTGAGTCATACTTGATGCGTACGGCCTCGTCGGCGCGCATGTGGCGGAGCATTATTTCCTGCTTGATGCCGCGCACCTGTACACGCGGAGTGTTCTGGGCGTCGCGCATCTCGCGTATGCCGTAGGATGAGAGATAGCGCTCGGTAGAGCCCGGATAGCCCATGGTCATGGCGAAGTCGCCGTCCTTGTATCCGTCGAGCGACACCTGAGCCCAGTGTTCTGGATGATAAGGCACGTTGTCCTTTGAGTAAGGAGCCGGACCGTTGGTCTTCGGGTCGGCGTAGATGCGGAACACAGAGAAGTCGCAGGTCTGGCGCGGCCACATCCAGTTGTCGGTCTCGCCACCGAACTTACCCATAGACTTCGGTATGGTGAACACCAGTCGAAGGTCGGTGAAGTCGCGGTATGTTGTGACGTAATATTTGTTTCCTTCGTAGAAAGGTTTGAGCTCCACGCGCAGCGTACTGTCGTTGGCCTTCACTTCTTTTGACATTGCGTTCTCGAGCGAATCGAGCAGATGCTCCTGGCTGCTGATGCTCATCTCCTGTATTCCGAGGCTGTTCACATAGTCGGTGATGTCTTTCTGATCGACCATGAAGCTCACGAACATGTCCTCGTTTGGCAGTTCCTCCTCATAGCTCTTGGCATAGAAGCCGTTGAGCATATAGTCGTGCTCCACCGTTGAGTGGCTGCGTATTGCCTCGAATCCGCAGTGGTGGTTGGTGAATACCAGTCCGTCGGGCGATACAACCACGCCTGAGCAGTAGCCGGAGAAGTTCACCACGGCGTTCTTTATGGCGTTGTCTGCCGAATAGAGACCCTCATACGGCAAGGCGAAGCCGTAGCTCTGCATCTGTGCGAATACAGGCTGTGGCAAGTCGAAAAGTGTCCACATGCCTTCGTCGGCGTGTGCGGCTGTTCCTGTAGCGAGGAGAGCCGATAATAATAAAGTCTTGATTTTCATAAATGTAGATGTTTATTATGATTGTTGTTTGTCTTTTTTGTGTGGTGGACCGCATCTGCGCGGGATGACGGCCCGGCCGTTTATTTCTTTCTGAAGTACTTACCCACTACCGGAAGGCTTGAGAGTGGGAAGTCGCGTTTCACTATCATCGCCATGAACAGCAGTATGAGCAGGGTGTTGACAGACAGGGCTGCCCATACGGGAAGGTCGGCGTTGGCGAAACGCATTGCCGCGAACATGACCAGCGCTACGCCGACATAGAGCATCATTTCCTTCACCGGATAATTGATGGAATAGTGTTTCTGACCTACGAAGTAGGAAAGAAGCATTGCCGTGCCGTAGCCGGCGAATCCTCCCCAGGCGCATGCCATGTAGCCGTAGCGCGGCACGAAGATTACGTTTACGAGTATCAGCACCAGGCAACCAACGCCCGAGAACCACGCGCCCCAGATGGTCTTGTCGATGAGCTTGTACCAGAACGACAGGTTGAAGTAAACGCCCATCATTATCTCGGCAGCCATGACGATAGGCACTACCTTGAGTCCGCTCCAGTAGTCGCGGCCGATGAGGTGGCGCAGGATGTCCATGTAGCCAATCACGACGAGGAATGCCAGCAGCGTGAAGATGACAAAATATTTCATGGCTTTGGCGTAGGTCTCGCGGTTGTCCTTGTCTTTCGACTTGCCGAAGACGAACGGCTCGTAGGCGTAGCGGAACGCCTGGGTTATCATTGCCATTATCATGGCTATCTTGCTCGCCGCACCGTAGATGCCGAGCTGGGCGTGGGCGTCAGCATTCTTGTATATGTATGGGAAAAGAATCTTATCGGCTGTCTGGTTCAGAATGCCCGCGATGCCGAGCACAAGGATAGGCCAGCTGTACGAAAGCATGCGTCGCAGCAGTGCGCGGTCGAGCACATAGCGGAAGCCGGTGAGCTCTTTCACCAGGCAGAACATGAGCGACGCGGAGCAGAACAGATTGATGTAGAACACGTAGCCCACGCCAACCTCAGGGCTATATATCTTTCCCACGAGTGAGTCGGCGCCGCCGTTCTCATAGAGAGCGGGCAGAAGGAGGAAGAACACGAGGTTGAGTGCTATGGTGAGCACGATGTTGAACAGCTTCAGTGCCGCGAACTTCACCGGACGCTTCTTGTAGCGCAGGTAGGCGAAGGGTATGCACTGGAAGGCGTCGAGAGCCACGGCGATGGCCATGACCCATACATACGACGGATGGGCGGCATAGCCCATGGCACCGGATATGGGGCCTATGAACGTCAGGACAATCACGACGAACAGCAGCGATGTGAATCCCACGGCCGTCAGAGTTGTGGAATATACCTTCTTCGGGTCCTCGCCCTCCTTGTTGGCGAAGCGGAAGAAAGTGGTCTCCATGCCGTAGGTCAGGATGACGAGCAGCAGTGCCGTGTAGGCATATACGTTGGTTATGACTCCGTAGCCGCCGCTTGCCGCCGACAGCTTGGCCGTATAGAGCGGCACGAGCAGATAGTTGAGAAAACGTCCTACGATGCTGCTCAGTCCGTAGATAGCAGTATCCTTTGCAAGAGAAGATAATCCAGCCATAGTCTTAAATGTAAAAAGGTAAAATGGTAAAAAGGTAAAGCATGGGAGACAATACGTGTATCTGTATGGGAATACTTATGTGGATGAGTGATAAAGATGATATACATATATTAGAGCACAGGGGTGTCTGTATGGCATTTATGCATCTTTATCATATTATTTTCATACATCCTTATGAAACACTTGTATGTCTTTATGAATTACTTTTTATCGCATTTATCCTTTAATTTATTAATTATGTTTATTAATGTTCCTATTATTATGTTCACATCATTCAGCAATGATTCGTAAGCCTTGGCGGTGATGAAACCGGCTTCGTGTAGAAGCTCAAGCCAGTAGCGTGTCTCGCCGGCCTCTTTCAATGCTATTTTCAGTTTGTTTATATAGTCAGCCTCACTTTGCGCAAACACACTTTCGGCCACATTTGCGCCGATGCTTGTTCCGCTCCGGTATATCTGTCGAGACATGATCTGCTCATGTTGGCTGTCGCGCAAGAACACACAAAGGCGTATAATCCTCAGTGCGAATTTCTTGCATAACTTATATATCGTGTTCTCTTTATCGCCAGCCATAAGCCCTTCCGCTTCTCTTTTTATTTCTTTATCGTTTTATTCTCTCCCTTTTATTATTTCAATCTCTTCCTTCTCCCTCTCTCTCTTCACTTCTTTCCCGTTTCAATCTCTTCCTTCTCCCCGTCCATCTTCCATCCTTTCCCGTTTTAATTTCTTCTGCTTCCCCGTCCTTTTTTATTCTTCCTCTTTTAATATGTTCTTCTTCCTGCTCCTAATTTACCTTTTTTACCTTTTTAATTTTTACCTTTTTACCTTTAAAAGAACATGTAGCACACAGCTATCGCCGCTATGATTCCTGCAAGGTCGGCAAGCAATCCGCAGGCTACGGCGTGGCGGGTGTAGCGTATTCCCACGCTACCGAAATAGACGGCGAGGATGTAGAACGTAGTGTCTGTGGAGCCTTGGAATACACAGCTCAGACGACCTACGAACGAGTCGGCGCCGTAGGTGGACATGGCATCGACCATCATTCCGCGTGCTCCGCTGCCTGAGAGAGGTTTCATGATGGCGGTTGGCAGCGCGCCTACGAAGTCGGAGTTGCCTCCGCATGCCTCCACAATCCAGCGTATGCCGTTTATGAGCACGTCCATCGCTCCCGAGGCACGGAACACTCCGATGGCCACGAGCATGGCGATGAGGTATGGAATGATGCGCACGGCGGTGGAGAAACCTTCCTTCGCGCCCTCGATGAAGGCGTCGTATACGTTCACTTTCTTCCTGACGCCCGCCAGAATGAACACGATGATGATGAGAAACAGCAGGATGTTTGCCACCGATGTGCTCACAGTGCCCATCGTTTCCTTGTCCATGCTGCCGAATCCCCATATTATCGCCGCCACGGCGACGCACATACCGCCGAGCGTAAGTATCATGGTGCGGTTGAGCAGATTGATGCGCTGATAGAGCGATGTGGCTATGATGCCGGCCATGGTGGAGCAGAAGGTGGCGAGCAACAGCGGCACGAACACGTCGGTGGGCTGAGCGGCGCCCATCTGTGCGCGGTAAACCATGATGGACACGGGAATTATGGTCAGTCCCGACGTGTTGAGCACGAGGAACATAATCATGGGGTTGGTGGCCGTGTCCTTGCGCTTGTTGAGCGTCTGGAGCTGCTCCATGGCTTTGAGTCCGAGCGGAGTAGCGGCGTTGTCGAGGCCCAGCATGTTGGCGGCAATGTTCATGAAGATAGATCCTGTCGCTGGATGACCCTTGGGGATGTCGGGAAACAGGCGTGTGAACACCGGCGAGAGCACGCGCGCCAGAGCGTTTACCACTCCTCCGCGCTCACCTATCTTCATTATGCCGAGCCACAGCGAGAGCACTCCTGTGAGTCCGAGCGATATCTCGAACGCCGTTTTCGACGTCTCGAATGTAGAATTCATTATTGCGGGAAAAACCTCGGTGTCGCCCATGAATACCAGGCGCACCACTGCTATGACGAAGGCTATTGCGAAAAAAGCTATCCAGATGTAGTTGAGAACCATGTGGTTAAGAATGTGTGTGACGTGTCACGTTGTTGGTTTGTTGTGATGTTCCGACGCGGTGAGCCGCTCACATGCGGGCGTCAATGTGTGCACGCTCCGTTTGCGGTGTGCCGTCGGATATGTCCATCCAGTGCAATTATATGTACACATACATATATATGTGCTTGCAGAATGCAAATTTATTAATTAGTTTGCAAAATGCGAAATAAATCGGGCTAATTATCATATTTGTGCTTCATAAGACGGTGCCGGCGGTGGAATTGTGACGTTTCCGGCGCTGTGGCACGAATGTTGCCTGTGGCGGGAAAACGTATATTTATGCAAAAACAAAAGTAAAAAGTTTTGACAAAATATTTTTTCAAAATAGAAAAACGTCCGTCCTGAAACAGGCTTTATCGGCTGACGGCAGGAACGGAAAATTGTCGTTGTGTGGCCGGAAAATCAGACGCCTGTTGCGAAAGAGCCTTAATTGGACTGCGGAAAAGCCCATATCACGCATCGAAAAAGGCTTTATCACACCCTGATATGGGCTCTTTCGGAGCATGAAAAAGGCTCTTTCGCAACGCTTGAAAATGTCTTTCGCATGGTGGTTGAGTGTAAACCTCTGACCGACAGACACTTGCGCAAAGCCTCCAAAACTCGCGTATTTGTGGCCGAAAGTTTGCCTGCTCGGTTTTACGGGCGCTATAACGAGTTGACGATGTATATTTATTCATTTCCTATATGGCTTTTGTATAAATATGCAATTCCCTTTCTTGACCGTTTGGGATTAAATTAAATAACCAAAAAAATTTTTATAAAAAAACAATATTTTATTTTAATTAATCGAAGTTCAGTTGTTATCTCTTATAAAAAGGACCGTGTTTGTATATCGATAGCTTATTTTGCTTTCTGTAGTCCATATAGGTCTGAATCCCAGATCGTATTATACAGAACAAATATAAATACAGTGAATGGATGAGAATTGTAAATTACTGAATACTTTTTAACTTAACTCAAAACTTATAATTTATGAAAAATTCAGACATTCTACGAAAGTGTTCGGCCATAGGGCTGATGCTGGCGGTTTCTGTGTCGGGGTTTGCGCAAACCACAATTACCGACGAGGCAGGGCTGAAGGCAATAGCTAATGACCTATCCGGAAAGTATGTCTTGGCAAACGACATCAGCCTTAGCGGCGAGTGGACGCCATTGGGTACGGAGGACGAACCTTTCACCGGAACGCTCGATGGCGCGGGCCACACCATCAAGGGGCTGAGCATCACGTCGGGTGCGGACAATGTGGGTTTCTTCGGATTCACCGAAGGTGCCACAGTGAAGAACGTTCGTTTCACTGGTGCGAAAGTGCTGGGAAACAAACAGGTGGGAATCTTAGCCGGTCAGGCCATAAGCAGCAACATCGAGACAGTGTTTACGGCCGGATATCTTACCGGTTATGACCATGTGGGTGGTATCGTCGGCGACGCACGCGGTGATGCAAACTCAGACCAGATGACCTATATCACAAACTGTATGTCAACGGCAGGCGCGTTTGGTACCACTTATCAGGCTGGAACCATTGCCGGATGGACAAACGCAGGTGTTTTTACCAACAACATCGCTTATGGTGCTGCAACGGCACCTTCAGGTGGAGCCGGAGCGATTACAGGTATGCTCGACAACGACGGTATTGCAAGCTACGTATCGAACGTGTCGGCTGTCGCATTCCTTACGGGTGCTAACAACCGCACACACGCCATCAATGCATGGAAGAACGGAAGTGGATGTGTGTATGGAGACGTTTCTGACAACCTCGCTTCTGACAAGACCATTTACACCGTAGGCGGAGCAGTGGTTACTGCAGACCAGCTGGCTGACGACGCCAACAACGAGGGTGTGCAGGGTACTGTCGTGAGCGATGCCGACCTGATGAAGGCCGAGACCTATCAGAACATCGGCTTCGACGGCTCGGTGTGGAACCTGACCACAGGCACTTATCCTGTGCTCCAGGGCATGACACTGCCTATCGACGGTGACGCAATCCGCGTGAACGAGCTTCCTGACAAGTGTGTCCTGGCACAGCAGTTTGAGACAGGTGCTCTCTCTGCACTGGGACGTACGGTGACCATAACGAGCTCTAACCCGTCTGTGGTTCAGGTGGAAGGCACCGTGCTGAAGTTCCTGACAACTGGTAACTCAACGGTTACGCTCTCTACAACAGGCGACAGCTTCTGCAACGGAGCCACCATCACGCTTGACATCACCGTGACCGACATCAACTACGCCCTCACCACTCCGGAGGATCTCATGAACATGAGCTATAACCTTGCGGGCGACTTCACGCTCGAGAACGACATCGACATGAGCGGTTATGACTGGAAACCGGTGGGCGAGTTCACCGGTACGTTCGACGGTAAGGGACACTTCATCAAGAACATATCGTTCGACAACGCCGACCAGGGTGAGGTTGCAATATTCTCTACGACAAGAAACGCACAGATAAGAAACCTCGGAGTGATGAACGCCAACTTCGTGGGCAACGCCAATGTAGCGGCTATCGTGGGACGCGCTTACGGTGGTGTGATTGAGAACTGTGCCGTTCTGGGCTCTTATATAGAGGGACGCGACCACGTGGCAAGCATCGCGGGCGACGTGAACAAGAACGATGCCGACGAGGGAGCCATAGTACGCAACTGTCTGTCTGACTCCCGCATAAGCTCGCGCAGCTATCAGGCAGGAGGTATGGTGGGCACAATCGTCACCGGAACAGTGGAGAAATGTCTCTTCTCTGGAACGGTGGACTGCGCCGGAAATGCTACAGGTATGGTATCGCTCATCGATGACGATGCTCTGCCGTCATACATACGCAACAATATGATAGCCCCGTCACATCTCTACGGTACTGTGTCGCGTGTTGTGGCAACTGCCGGACGTACGGCTAATCTGGAAAACAACTACGCTCTCGAAAGTTCGTTCTGCGGCTCTTCGGCAGCCAATGCAGGCCCGATGGAGAACGAGAACGACGCTACAAGCATACACGGAGCCAACGTGGCTGACGCCGATGCGAGAACGCAGAACTTCTATGAGAACACTCTGGGATGGGATTTTCAGAACATCTGGAAGTTCATCGAAGGTACCGAAGGAAAGATGTATCCGGTGCTGAAGTGGATGAATGCTCCGCTGCCTTCTGTCATCTACGACATGCCTCAGAACAAGTCGATACTCTATGTAAGCGGAATGGAGTTCATCGACCTGGCTTGCATACACGGCTCTTTGGGTCAGACTCTTGACATACAGATAGTAGAGGGCGGCGACATAGCATGCATCTATCAGGACGACCTCTATGCAGGCGACGAGAACGCACAGTTCGTCGGACGCGGCGATGTGGTATTGAAGGTTACTCCTACTCCCGACGTGGCAGACAAACTGACTATGTCCGGCAGCGACTCCTTCTCTGTATACATCGGTAGAGAGGGCGACCTCACACCGATATCGACGGCTCAGGAGTTCATCGACATCAACAAGAACCTCGCCGGCGACTATGAGCTCACTCAGGACATCGACCTCACGGGTGTCGACTTCCCGGGCATCGGTGTCAGCGGCGAATCGTTTACCGGTTCTATCAACGGTAACGGCCACAAGGTGATCGGCGCACGTGTAAGCTTCTCAAGCGGAAGCGATGTAGGTGTGTTCGGTAAGACCAACGGCGCTACAATCAAGAATATCGCATTCGTTGATTACGTTGTATCTGCTTCTGCATGTAACCATGTAGGTCTTGTAGGTTCAGCTTCTGTAACGACATTCGATCAGGTGGCAGCCGTAGGTACTGTAACCGGTGACGACCACGTGGCTCTGTTCGCCGGCGACGGCAACGGTTCTACAGTTACAAACTGCTATGTTGACGGTACTGTAACAGGACGCAGCCAGGTAGGCGGATTCTTCGGATGTACGCTCGAAGGCGGTGCCAACATCTCGAACAGCTACTTCAACGGACAGGCAACAGCTACGTTCCGTGGATGGACAGGTGGATTCATCGGACTTATCGACAAGGCCGAAAGCCAGGTGGATATCCACAACTGTGTTTCAATAGGTAACTGCTCTACTACAGGTTCCGGTTCTCCGCTGGTTACAGCTCCGTTCATCGCCGGCAACAACGCAGGCGACACACCTAACGCTGTGATCAACTTCTCTGGCAACCTATATAATAATGAGGCTGTGATGGACGCTACAACAGAGTGGCCTACAAAGAACGAGACAGCCGAAGGCGGTTCTGTTGAGCCGGCAACTCCGATGACAGTCGCTGCTCTCCAGCAGGAGTCAACATACACAGGTATCGGATGGGACTTCGCCAACGTTTGGATGTTCGACAAGGAAAGCGGTTACTCTTATCCTGTTCTGAAACAGTTCGGAGCAATCATCACAGGCATCGAGGATGTAAACACAGGTGAGAACGCTGCCGGTGCTTACGCAGTGCACGCTTCAGGAAACGTTCTTGTCGTTGCCGGACTCGGCTCTCAGGCAGACGTGACCGTAGCTACGCTGGCAGGACAGAACATCGCCTCTTTGACAACACGTGCCGGATCGGCTACCATAACACTGCCGGGCAAGGGCATATATATTGTCAAGATCGTTGAGAACGGCAGTGCTAAGGCTGTTAAGGTAGTGAACAGATAAATGTGTTACGGTGCTGACGGCTCCGCACGAGACGCCGGATATCGTAATGTAAAGACAAATAAGAAAGGACTGTCCGGCACATTCTGGTGTGCCGGACATCCTTGGTTTTTTTGTTAGAATGGAATTCTCCGGGTATGAACCCCGGAATATACTTTGACCTAAATTAATTGTTATGATAAAAATAAGAATACGGAAATCGTTGAAGGGACTGATACTGATAATGGCATTGTTCGTATATCTTCCCTCATTCGCGGCTCCGACGAAAGTCTCAGGACGTGTACAGGACACGAACGGAGAATTACTTATAGGTGTCACAATTACAGAAAAAGGCACTGACAACAGGGCTGTCACCGATGTGAACGGTTATTATACCATCACCTGCACGACTGACGCCCCGACTCTCGTTGCCCAGTATGTGGGTTTTGAAGTACTCGAACAGAAGGTCACAGGCACCGTCCTCGACTTTATTCTGCACGAGCAGGTAAGCAGTGTGGACGAGGTTGTCGTGACCGGATACACCACACAGAAGAAGATTTCGGTGCTCGGAGCACAGTCTACTCTCAAGATGGAGCACATCAAGGCGCCTGTGGGAAACCTCAGCTCCGTGCTCGCAGGACGTGTGCCGGGTATCGTTTCGGTGCAGCGTACAGGTATTCCCGGACAGGACGACTCTGACATCTGGATCCGCGGTATATCCACAATGACCAACAGAAACGAAGGTCCGCTTGTGCTGGTTGACGGTATTGAGCGCGACTTCAACAATCTCGACCCTGAGGACATCGAGTCGGTGACAGTGCTGAAGGATGCCGCGTCTACCGCCGTTTACGGTGTACGAGGCGGTAACGGTGTCATCATCATCACCACAAAACCGGGTGTTGTAAGCAAGCCGCAGTTCTCTGTCGACGTTTATTCTGGTATCACGCAGCTGACAAAACTGCCCGAGCTCGCCGACGGTATAACCTATATGGAGGCGGCAAACGAGGCTTACCGCAACACGAGAGGCACATCTTATTATTCTGACGCGTACATCCTGCGCACCAAAGTAGCCAACGGTCTCCCCACACCGGAGATTTCCGCAGACGAGCGTGCCGCGCTTCTTGCAGACCGAACTGTCAACAAATATCTCTATCCTAACGTTGACTGGTTTGACGAACTGTACAAGAACATGGGATGGAACACCCGCGCCAATGTCAACATACGAGGCGGTGCGCCAAACGCAAGCTACTATGTCTCTCTGTCATATTATAAGGAGAAAGGTCTCACAAAGACCGACCCGCTGCAGGATTACAGCACGGAGATTGACTATGACCGTTACAACTTCCTTACAAACGTAAATCTTCGTCCTACAAAGATGACTACCATCGACGTCGGTGTTAGCGGTTGGATATCTTCTGGAAACTATCCGGCTCAGGATTTCTCAACTATCTATACGAAGGCGATGACAACCAATCCGGTTATTTTCCCGAAAGTTTATCCTAACGGAGCCAACCCGGGCTACTCACCGGACAACCGTGATATGGACTCGCCGTGGGTCACTCTTACACGCCGCGGATATGACACCCAGCACGAGACACAGATAAATACCAACCTTAAAATCACGCAGGATCTCGGATATTTCAACTGGAGTAAAGGTTTGAAAGCACGCGCGCTCATCGCGTTCGACGTGAAATCAACCCAGTCCATCCAGTATACTGTGGATGAAAGTACATGGAAACCTACAGCCGTTCTTGACCCGACGACAGGCATTTGGCTTGATGACGCCAATCTGTATGACGCTGACGGCAACCTGCTTCTTACCGAACAGTTCAAGGGAAATTCCTCTATGAGCGTCAAGTCAGACAAGTGGGTTTACCGCACATTCTACTTCGAGGCTGCTCTCGACTACCGCCGCACATTCGCAAAGAAGCATAACGTGAGCGGTCTTGTGCTCTTCAACCTGCGCAATTACACAGATGCAAACAACGGAAGTCTCTTCGACACTCTTCCGTACAAGCAGCAGAGTCTCTCAATGCGTGCCACATACGATTATGATAACCGTTATTTCATAGAGGGAAACCTCGGATATACAGGTTCCGAGAACTTCGAGCCGGGCAAGCGTTTCGGCTGGTTCCCTGCTTACGCAATAGGTTGGGTACCGTCAAACGAGAAGTTCTGGAAACCCCTGTCCAAGTACATTTCATTCCTCAAAATACGCTATTCTGACGGTACGGTAGGTAACGACAGCTCCGGCAGCCGTTTCGCTTACTTCACTCAGATAGGTGAGGTTGACAGGGAATACACCACTTATTGGTGGTCCGGAAAAGTTCTTGCCTATTCCAATTACGGTTATGAGGCACAGTGGTCTAAGGTACGTAAGCAGGACCTTGGTATCGATATCAACTTCCTGAACGATGACCTTTCATTCACATTCGAGCTCTTTAAGGAGCGCCGTACGAACATCTTCGTTACCCGAAACAACGTGCCTCTCCTTGCCGGATTCGCACAGAGCATATCCGCAAACATGGGTATTGTGGAGAACAAAGGCTACGAAATACAGTTCCAGTACAACCATCAGTTCGGCAAGGACTGGTTCGTGTCACTGCACGGAAACATGACTTGGAACAAGGACAAGATTATCGAGAACGCCCAGGCAACGCCCGCTTACCCGTGGCTCGACCAACGTGGACACAACGTACTTTCAAGTCTCGGATACATCGCGGAGGGTCTTTACACCAGCGAGGAGCAGATTAAGGAGCGCAACATCACACAGTTCGGTGAGACCTATCCGGGCGAACTGGTAAAGCCTGGAGACATAATGTATAAGGACCTTAACGGTGACGGACACATCGACAGCTACGACCAGTGCTACATCAGCCGTGGCGACGTGCCGGCATATTATTATGGTTTCGGCGGTGACATCCGTTGGAAGAACTTCGGTCTTGGATTCCTCTTCCAGGGCGTAGCAGATGCAGAGCGTCAGCTCCAAGGCAGCGGTATCCGTCCGTTCACCAATTCGTCTGGTGGCGGTACATTGTTCGCCAACATCACCGACCGTTGGAGCGCAGATGATCCAACTAATACAGATGTATTCTATCCGCGTTTGGCATGGGGAAGTGCAGATCCGTCAAACATAAACAACTTCCAGACAAGTACATGGTGGTTGCGTGACGTCAGCTTCCTCCGTCTGAAGAATATCACAATATCATACTATTTCCCGAAATCATGGCTGCGTAACGGAATCATCAAAGGAGGCCGTATCTATCTGCAGGGACAGAACGTTCTTACGTTCAGTGACTTCGATTTGTGGGATCCTGAGCTGAATACCGATAACGGAACAAGTTATCCTAACGTCCGTACATTCTCTATCGGAGTCAACTTTAACTTTTAATTAAATGAACAGAGTAAATATCATGACTATGAAAAAAAGGGTTTTAAGTATATTCCTGTGTGGTTTGACGGTGTTTTCCTTCACATCCTGCGAGGACTATTTCGACGATGTTCCGGAAAACGCGACATCCTTGGAGGATGTGTTCTCCAACCGGGGACAGACCTTAAGATGGCTTAGTAATGTCTATTATTATATCCCGGACAACCGCAGAATGCGTTGGTCTGACGGTCTGAGCTACTGCTGGCGCACCGCCAGCAACGAGGGCTATCTGCCATGGGACACGGGTACCGTGCCTCTGAGCGACGTCATTCTCGGAACGATGTATCCGTCTACCGAATTTGTGAAGAACCTCTGGACCGAAGGCTACCGTGCCATACAGTATGCCAACATCTATCTTGCCAACGTCGACAAGTGCCCGATGCTCACCGACGAGGAGAAGGAATGGACTAAGGCAGAGTGCCGTGTGCTCCGCGCCTATTATTACTTCTATCTCATGAAATGCTACGGACCGGTGCCTATCGTGGGCGACCGTGTGTATGGCGTTGCCGACCCTCTGGGCGACATGATGCTTCCGCGTAACACTGTGGACGAGTGTTTCGACTACATCATAACTGAGATAAAGAATGCCATCAACGGCGGTCACCTTATCTCGCAGTTCAACAGTTCTGGCGAGTTCGACACACAGTTCCGCGGCAACATGACCGAGGAGGCTGCTCAGGCAATACTCGCCGAGGTCTATCTGTTCCGCGCAAGCTACATCTTCAACGGCGATCCTTACTACCAGACGCTGAAGAACAACGACGGCACTCTGCTCTTCCCGCAGAGCCGCGACAACTCCAAGTGGGAGGATGCGCGTGACGCCGCCCTTGCGATAATCAACAGCGGAAAGTACCAGCTTGAGTATCGCAACCTCGCGGGCGAGCAGGTTACTGACGTAAAGCAGTCTTGCCCGTACCAGTCGTCGCGCTATGCGAGCCTCGGACTCAACACCAACCGTGAGATGATATTCTACCGCTCGCGTTACAGTGCTGACGACTATCCCATGCGTCCGCGCCACACCGGTATCGACAACGCGCAGACAGGAGGAGGCGCTTTCTCTGTTCCGCTGCAGTTTGTCGACCTCTACTTCACCAATAAAGGTCTGCGCATAGAGGACGACCCGGACTATTTCACCTACGACACGGAAAACCCCACGAAGGAGAATGTGCGCACCATGCTTTCCACTACAGCATATAAGGACAAGTTCTCCGGCTACACCTACTTCACCCCGGGTTCGGGTTACTCGGTCATGAAGCAGTTCTACAACCGCGAGCCGCGCTTCTATCTGGGCATAACATTCCAGAACCGGAGGTGGGACTTCGACAATTCGCGCACCTATTACACCGTCATGTCGTTCAACGGAAACTCCGGACCTACCGGCAACACCCACGACTATCCTATCTTCGGAACCATCGGGCGCAAGCCTCTCAGCGAAGGAACGACTCCGTCGGGTGTCGACAATGCCGTCATCATACGTCTCGGTGAGGTCTATCTCAACTATGCCGAGGCATGCTGCGAGCTTGGCGACCTCGCCACAGCAATACACTACGTGAACCTCATCCGCAGCCGTGCGGGAGTGGCAGAGTATATAGGGCTCAACAGCGAAGACCAGACAGCACGCGACGCGAGAGGCGAGACACGTATCGATCTCGGCAACCTCACGCAGGACCTCGTGCGCAAGGTTATCTATCGCGAGCGCATCATCGAGCTTGCCTTCGAGAACAAGTACTACTTCGACGTGCGCCGTTGGGGTGTTGCGGACATGGCTCAGGGCGACGGCTGGATATACCCGACATGGCACAAGGGCGGTGAAGGTGGCCAGATGGTCGGCTTCAACGTGAACAACCTTGGTACGGAAGAAGAGCAGGCTAACGTAAGCCTGAACTTCTACAAGCGCGTTGAGACCCAGACCCGCGTCTTCACAAAGCGTATGAGCTTCCTCCCGATACCTCAGGAAGAGGTCAACCGCGACCGCAACATCGTGCAGAACACAGGTTGGGAAACAGACGAAACTGAATGATCTGATCAAGACAGAATGTGTGCGGCGTACAAGCGTTCGCCGCACATCATCTCTTACCTGATAATATTATAGTTTTAGCGGAAAAACGTTGCCATTCATGGCGGAAGCCAAGTATGGCGACGTTTTTATTTATAACGAAGCTCTTATTATCTTTTCATGTAACCTAAAACATAAATCTTTATGAAGAAATACAGACTATTATTTTTATTGCTGGCGCTTTGTCCGCTGCTCGTCAAGGCAGGTCCGGTGACAAAGGATAAGGCCCGTCAGGAAGCAATATCCTTCGTTCAGTCGCGCATTCAGAGCGGTGCACGCAAGGCCCCTGCAAAAGCATTGTCATCAAGTCTTTCCGAAGTTTTCTCCGATAAGTCCTACTACGTGTTCAACGTAGGCGACAACTCAGGCTTCGTCATGGTGTCGGCGAGCGATCTCACCCAGCCCGTTCTCGGCTATTCGGACAGCGGATCGTTCAATCTTTCCGAAGCTCCGGAACCTCTCAAGGAATGGCTCACACGCCTCTCGGGAGTAATCAGCTCCATCGAGTCGGGCACCATCTCCAGCGCACGCCGCAATGTCAAGGCACGCACCTCGTCGCGCACAATCACCAAGAACGTCATTCCCGTGCTCGTGCCGAGCCGCTGGAACCAGGGCGACCCGTACAATCTGCAGTGCCCTACCTACGACAACAACGGCGAGCCCACGCTCAGTGCCACCGGATGTGTAGCCACAGCCATGGCACAGATAATGTATTTCTGGCGCTGGCCGCAAGGTCCTACAACCGCCATTCCTGGCTATACTACCAACTGGAATTCCACTACCACCACATATCCGGAGCTGCCTTCCGTCACGTTCGACTGGGATGCGATGACCGATACCTACGACGCATCATCCTCGGATGCCAGCAAGCAGGCTGTGGCTCAGCTCATGCACTACGTCGGACGTTCGGTAGAGATGGGCTACGGTCCGTCTTCGGGTGCGGCGTCCGGCAACACCGTTAGAGCTCTCAAGAACTATTACGGCTACGACAAGAACATGTATTACACGAGCCATGACGAATATACCTATCAGGATTGGGAAGACCTCATCTACTCAGAGCTTGCCGCAGGCCGTCCGGTACTTATGAACGGCGACACGTCAACCCGCACCGGAGGTCACGAGTGGGTGTGCGACGGTTACGACGGTAACGGCTGCTTCCACATGAACTGGGGATGGGGCGGCATGTGCGACGGCTATTTCCTCCTCACAGTCATGTTCCCCGACCAGCAGGGCATAGGCGGCAGCACCAGCTCCGACGGCTATTCCATGGGTCAGGGCATTGTTGTCGGTCTTCAGCCGGGTCAGGAAGGACAGGTCGAACCCGACGAGGTGGTACGCATAAGCATATCCAATCTCGGTCTCGACCGCACAGAATATGAACGCACCACAACCAACGGCTATTTCCGTTTCAACATACGCTACGGTGCCGGTACGAGTCTTTCAAACAGCTACAACTTCGATACGGCCTTCACACTCTACGATGCCGATGGCAACATAGTCAAGGATGCCATAGGCACAGAGAGAGATTTCAACATCACTCCTGGAACATGGTGGCCGTCACGCTCGTGCGGAGTTACTTTCGGTCCGGGACTTGCCGACGGCACATATTACATAAAAGGCCGCAGCCGTGAGACCGGTACCACGGAATGGGTTGAGGATCAGTACTTCGACAAGAACTTCATACGTGCCGTCATCACTGACGGACTCAAACTCACGCTTACGGTTTATCCTACAGTGAACCTCACCGTCAACTCGCTCGACCTCATCGGTTCCGGCGGTGCTGGCACCGAGCTCAAAGTGCGTGCCAACATCACCAACAACGATGCCACCGAATACTACCGCGACACATATCTGCTCGTTGACGGTCAGTGGGTATCGGGCAACTGCATCGTGATACCGGGCAATGCCACCGACGACTATTATTTCAAATATACTCCGACCACTGCCGGCAATCACACCTTCGCGCTATCTACGTCGAAAGACCTTGCCGACGCCTTCTATACCGTCACAAAGACCATCGACGAAGCCAGCGTTCCGCAGTTGAGCATATCAATGAAATCGCTCACAGAGACATCGGGCGACGTCATCTACGGCAATTGCATGCGCCTTCAGGTCAAGGTTACGAACAACGGCGACCGCCCATACCAGAGCTACATCGAGGCTTCGCCATGGGAGGTTGACGGCGGTTATTACTGGAAACGCTCGTCCTCACGCCAGGACATCGACCTCGCTCCTGGACAGGACACCACGCTTGTCTATGTGTTCGACGACCTCAACTATAACGGACGCTACAACTTCCACGCCGACAGCAACGGCGGAGCAAGCTCAAATCTCGGCGACTATACGTTCAAGCAGGGCATAAGATACTGGACCACGGACGGCGTTCAGCACGGAGTGGCAAACGTGGGCGGATTCGTTGTCGAGCCAGATATGGTGGCAGTCGATTTCCCGGGCTCATCACCTGTCTCGTTCTCCATCGGCGACAATGCCAACACCAACATCGTGCTCTATTTCGCTGATGATGGAGCCGTAAACTCGCGCCTGCTCAACGTTCTGAAGAACAGAGGCATAAACAATGTCGTCGTAGCCGGCTCGGCCGATAACATCGTGCTAACTTCCGACCGCGACTTCTACATTCCTGAGGCATTCACCGCCGCCAACGTAAGCTTCACCATGCCTGCCGGAACAGCCGGCACGGACGGCGCACAGTGGACCACTCTCGCCATGCCGTTCGAACCTCAGACAGTCACTGTTGACGGTCAGGCAGCCGACTGGTTCCGTTCCGACGCCGACGCAGGCAAGCAGTTCGTCGTCAAGGAATTTGTGGAAGCCGAGGGCACGACGCTCTACTTCGACCATGCCGACGCCATTGTGGCCAACAGGCCATACCTCGTTTCGTTCGCGGGCAACGTGGGCGACAACCGTTACGACGTCACCGGAAAGGATGTCGTGTTCGCTGCCACCGACGCAGTGTTCGAACCTGTAGACCTCATCTCCACCTACAGCACCGACTACAAGTTTGTGGGCACCACAGCGTCAGCCTCTCTTGCCGATGCCTACGCGCTCGCTTCTGACGGCAGCGCGTTTGTCAAGGCCGACGGTAATCTCGCGCTCAGCCCGTTCACAGCCTGCATGGTGGCCAACAATAAGCCTGCTTCAGCAGCCGCCAAGCTCGTCATTGCCGGAGCCACTCCTACATCCATCACGGCTGTCGAGGCCGAGGCTCTCGACGGACAACCCGTTTACAATCTCTCCGGAATGAAGGTAGGCACCTACGATGCCGCCTCAGGTCTGGGTACGCTGCCGTCGGGCGTATATATTGTCGGCGGAAAGAAGATCGTGAAGTAAGGAGTTTATACAAACGCCATCGGTCGCAATGACCGTGCGGAATGTTTTCTCAATACTTTTCTTTATGAGGCCGGTGCGGTTCTGCGCCGGTCTCTTTTTTTGTTCCTTCCGCCGTGGTTTTCTCCAGCTATATCCGGTCCGGTTTCCCGTTTCTTTATATCGCAGTGCATCGTCCGCCACTTATGTACCGCTTATTGTCCGTGCCCCGTCAGGCCTCATCCCTCAATCTTTACCCCGGGAAATTCGCCTCGGAGTGTTAAAAAACACGTGTCTGAAATCGTCTGAAAATCGAATTTTTACGAAGAAAAAATATTTTGTTCCGAAAATCGTGATTTTTGAGTACATTGCTTAATGTGCTGTATGTCAGTCACTTGTCGTTATATGTGTTTCGCCGCGCTCTTTCCTCTTTTGCGAAATGGCCTCTTTCGTGTTGCGATAAAGCCCATTTCGGGCCTCGAAATGGTGCATTTCGCCTTGTGATAAAGTCCGTTTCGCATCACGAAAGAGCCTATATCGCAAGTCAGTCGCCGATAATCCGGTCTCCCGTCACGCCTTTTTCATGCCGCAAAGTCCGTTTTTCGGGTTTGCATCGCTCCAGATTTCGAAAAACGGAATGTTAAAAAATTAACGTCTGTTAGCACACGCCTCCGTCCCCGGTTCGCTTTTTGCTGACAGCCCTGCGGTGCCTGCTTCCATGCATCCGACAGTCAGTCGTCGCCGTGCCAACCATCTGTCACGGCATAATTTATTCCGTCATGATATTTTGTATTTTTACTTCTCGGTTGTTATATCTTATGTGAGAGCCTGCGCGCAGCTCCATACCGGCATACTTTGTAGATGTATGCGCCGCAAGTTCTGAAGTCACGAGATCAACATTAACCCATTCCTGCCCATGACAAACTCCCGTTGCCCCTTCGCGTTTCACATTCTGATGTTGCTCATTGCCGCATGGTTTGCCGGCCCGTCGCGCGTCAGTGGCGGTCTGCCTCTCAGACTGTGGTATGACGAGCCTGCCGCGGAGTGGATGACGTCGGCATTGCCTGTGGGCAACGGTGACATGGGAGCGATGTTTTTCGGTGGCGTGGCGCACGAGCAGGTGCAGTTCAACGAGAAAACCCTTTGGTCGGGCTCGCCCGATAAGCGCGGCTCATATCGCAATTTTGGCAATATCTACATGGACTTCCTTACGCCCGACACCTGCTCCGACTATCGTCGCGAACTGTCACTCGACGAGGCAGTGGGGCGGGTGAGCTATGTCATAGGCACGACACGGTATGAGCGCGAATATTTCGCCAGCCATGCCGACAGCGTAGTCGTGATGAGGCTCAGCACGCCGGGCAGCCGCGGACGTCTCAATCTCGTGTTGCGCATGGTTGACGGCGAGGGTCGGCAGGCCATGACGGGCGGCAACATGTTTCTTGTCAGCGGACAGCTCGACCTGTTGCACTATGAGGCGCAGGCGGTGGTGAAGGCTGAGGGTGGAACTGTGCGCACGGAGGACGGACGGCTGATGGTAAGCGGTGCCGACGCCGTGACGGTGGTGCTTGCAGCCGCTACTGATTTCGACCTCTCGTCGCCCACATATACCTGTGGCGACGAACGCGGATTGCATGCCCGTGTGTCGGCCCGTGTGGAGCGGGCAAGCGCCTTGGCATATAAGAGGCTGCGTGCGCGCCATGTGGAGGACTACAGACGCCTGTTCGGACGTGTGGAGCTTGAGCTTGCCGACACCGTTCCCGCGATGACCACCGACGAGCTGCTGCGCAATCACAAATATAATAACTATCTCGACATGCTCTGTTTCCAGTATGGCCGCTATCTGATGATAAGCTCGTCGCGCGGCGGCGCGGTGCCATCCAATCTGCAGGGACTGTGGAACAACGTGAACAATCCGCCATGGGAATGTGATTATCACAGCAACATAAACATACAGATGAACTACTGGCCGGCTGAGGTAACCAACCTCGCCGAATGTCACATGCCGTTCATCAACTACGTCAGCACCGAAGCTATGAAGCCGGACGGCCCGTGGCAGCGCGTGGCGCGCAAGGACGGGTGCCGCGGATGGGCCGTGCACACGCAGAACAACTTGTTCGGATACAGCGACTGGCTCATCAACCGTCCCGCCAATGCGTGGTATTGCACTCATCTGTGGCAGCACTATGCCTACGGGCTCGACCTTGGATATCTGCGCCGTGTGGCGTGGCCGGTGATGAAGGAGACATGTCTTTACTGGTTCGACCGCCTGAAGATGCAGGACGGACGACTGATAGCGCCCGACGAGTGGTCGCCGGAGCACGGACCGTGGGAGGACGGCCCGGCCTATGCCCAGCAGCTCATACACGAACTGTTCGCCAACACTCTGGAGGCCGCCGGTGCGCTGGGCTATGACGACAGCTTCGTAGCAGAGTTGCGGGAGAAGTATGCTTTGCTCGACAATGGTATGCACATAGGCTCGCGCGGACAGTTGAGGGAATGGCTGAAGACCGACGACACACCCGACGATCATCACCGTCATCTGTCGCATCTCATGGCGCTCTATCCGTGCAGCGGCATTTCCACACTGACCGACCGTAGGCTGGCCGATGCCGCAAGGGTGTCGCTCAACTGGCGCGGCGACGGTGCCACGGGTTGGAGCCGTGCATGGAAGGTGGCCTGCTGGGCACGGTTGAACGACGGCGAACGCGCATACAACCTACTGAAAAAAGCGCAGAACATAACCGATGTAACGGTGGTGAGCATGGACGACAACGCCGGAGGCATGTACGGAAATCTTTTCTGTGCGCATCCGTCGTTCCAGATTGACGGCAATTTCGGCACTACCGCAGCCATTGCCGAGATGCTGTTGCAGAACACGGTGAGGGGCATTTGGCTGCTGCCTGCGCTGCCGTCGGAGTGGGGCAAGGGACGCTTCTGTGGCCTGCGTGCCCATGGCGGTTTCACTATAGACGCCGAATGGGCGGATGGAAATATTGTCAAGGCTTGCGTGAAGTCGGAGGCTGGTGGCGTGTGCCGGCTCTATCTGCCATCGTATGTGGTAGAGAACGTGAGAGACAATCGCGGCAGAAAAGTGAAATATAAGACTAAGGCGGACGGGACAACGGTATTTCCTACTGTTGCCGGACGCATATATCGCGTAGTCGTGCGGCCATCGGACACAACCGATTGATACGTTTCCGCATCGCTATCCGGACGTTTTCATACGCCGGTCGTACGTGCACGACACTATGGCTAAAATAAAATAATTTGTCAATTTTTTTTATTTTTTTAGTTATGGATTGTTATCTCTTATAGAAGAAAAGCCTAAAATATAAATATAACCCACTATACCATCACAGTCGTTTGCATAAACAGACTGTTTTTAATGTAACCGAAGACCCAAACTAAATCTATAACTAACTTTAACTTCAAGGTCATGAACGGATTGTTTAAATTCTCGTTATTGTTTGCTGTCGCAGCGGCAATCTTCTTGGGTTGTGCTGACAACGACATTGCGGAGGACGTGAGAGTGGTCTATCCGCCCGATGCAAACAAAGAGTCTAAGTTCGTGTCTTTCTCTCCGGACAGTGGAGGAGTAGGCACACAGTTGATAATCAAAGGCGAAAACCTTGGTACTGACACAAGCTATCTGCGTGTGACGGTTAATGACAAGAAAGCCGCGATAATCGGTGTGAGAAACGACTACATATATGCAGTGGTTCCTGCACGTGCTGATACAGGTCTTGTGAAACTGTATGTAGGCAAGGGAGACAACGTGAAGGAGTTCGTTTCAGATGTGGAATTCCGCTATAAGTATAAGCGTAATGTGTCTACTTTGGCTGGACAGAACGGAAATGCAAACCGTGATGATGGTGAATATGACGTTGCTACATTCCGTCGTCCTTGGGCATTGTTCCACGATAGTGATGACGTGATTTACGAGATTGACGAGGGACGTGGTACAAATAAGGACGGTGCTTTGCGCAAATTGTATGAAGGACTGGTTGAGACGCTCATACAGTGCAGCTCGGGTCCGTTCCAGTCGCCCACTGCTGCCGCGTTCAATATAGCGCAGGACACAATATATATGGTGCATCTCTATAATCCTGACAACTGTACGTCGAAGGTAGGACTCATCGCCATATCGCGTGCAAGCGGATTTGTTGACGTGAAGGCTCTCGTGCGTATGGCCGACCCTAAGTGTACGGGTATAGCCGTGAATCCTATCAACGACGACATCATATTCAACAATCAGAGCGACGGTTATCTTTACCGTTACGTGCCAAACAACAACATCGACGAGGCGTATGAGCGCCTGTGTCGGGTGAACAACGCCACAAACACCGAGCTGAAACTTGTGTTCAGCAACGACGGAAAATATCTTTATGCCATCGTTAAAAACCGTCACTGCATATTCCGTATGCCTTACGATCCCGCTACCCGTACGCTTGGCGAGGCCGTGCTGTGGGCAGGACAGTGGGATACGTCAGGCTATCAGAACGGTATAGGCTCCTCGGCTCTGTTCGATACTCCGAGTGCCGGTGAGTTCGATGAGGACGGAAATCTTTACATAGCAGACAAATACAACCATTGCATAAGAAAAATCACACCCGAGGGTGAGGTGACACTCTATGCCGGAATGCCGCGTACGAGCGGATATAAGGACGGTCTGCCTGATGTGGCAATGTTCAATTGCCCTGAGGGACTTACCATTTTGTCGGACCAGTCGATTATCGTTGCCGACAGAGAGAACCACGTTATACGTAAAGTAGTCGTGGAGTAATTACATAACATATAAACACAAAAAATAGAAGTATCATGAAGAAATTATTGTTACTGATGCTCCTGTGTCTTGTGCAAGCGGCGGTTTATGCCCAAGACAATTCTGTCACCGTGAAAGGTGTCGTACAGGATAATAAAGGCGAAGCAATAATGGGTGCGGTTGTTATCGTGAAGAACCAGCCTGGTTTGGGTTCGTCAACAGATATAAATGGTCGATTCAAGATTACGACCGGAAAATTCGAGGTTTTGGAAGTGAGCTACTTGGGATTTGAAAAGAAGGATGTCCCTGTAGTAAGCATAAAGGATCCTGAGAATGTTGTGATTGTGCTTGAAGAACAAAGTCAGAAAGTGGACGAGGTCGTTGTTACTGCCAGCGGTACACAGAAGAAGAAAACTGTGACAGGTGCGTTCACTACGGTTGACGTGAAGCAGCTCAATGCTCCTTCAGGAAACCTGTCCAACTCTCTCGGTGGTGTCGTTCCGGGTATCATCACACAGCAGCTCTCCGGTGAACCGGGTGAGAACCAGTCAGACTTCTGGATTCGCGGTATCTCTACCTTCGGTGCCAATGCGAGTGCACTTGTGCTTGTTGATGGTATTGAGCGTAGCCTTAATGAAATTCCAGTCGAGGATATTGAGTCATTCTCAGTGTTGAAGGACGCATCTGCCACAGCCGTATACGGTAACCGTGGTGCCAACGGTGTGGTTCTTATCACAACCAAGAAGGGTGAAAAAGGAAAGATACGAATCAGCGGTAAGTTGCAGTATGGTTATAACCAGACAGGTAGGTTGCCTGAATATGCAAGCGCCATAGACTATGCACGTTTGGCCAATGAGGCACGTCTGGCACGCTACCAGTCACCTCTTTATTCAGACGAGGAACTTTACATCATACAGAATAATCTTGATCCGGACCTTTATCCAAACGTAGACTGGCAGGATCTTATGCTTAAGGACGGTGCATCACAGTATCGCGCACAGTTGAGTTTTACCGGTGGTGGTGACAATGCTACATATTATGTTTCTGGTGCTTACTTCAATGAAGACGGTATATATCGTACACGTAGCGCTGAGAACAAATACAACACAAACTCTACTTATGAGCGTTACAACTATCGTGCCAACACCACTATGAACATCACACGTACTACTGTGCTTTCTGTAGGTATTGGCGGTTACCTTATCAACCGTACGCAGCCTGGTAGTACTTCTACTGACATTTGGACAGCATTCTCTGAGTACACTCCGCTTACAACACCGAGAAAATGGTCTACCGGACAGTGGCCAACCGTAAACGGCAGGAAGACTCCTGAGTTCCTTATGACACAGACCGGATACCGGACAATATGGCAAAACAAGATGGAGACAAACGTAAGCCTCGATCAGAAACTCGATTTCATTACAAAGGGTCTTACATTCTCTGGTACATTCGCATTCGATACATGGAATGACAATACTATCACACGTTCAAAGTCTCCTGAACTCTGGAGCGCTCAGAACTATCGTGACGGTTACGGCAAGCTCATCCTCAAACGTGAGCAGGATGTACAGCCGATGACTCAGAAATCTTCTACATCAGGAACAAGACGTTATTATCTGCAGGCCAAACTTGAATATGATCGTCTGTTTGCCAAAAATCATCAGGTGAACGGTTTGCTCATGGTTTATCAGGAAGAAAACTCTGATACAAACCTTGGAAGTAATATTATTGCTTCAATTCCTAAACGTAACCTTGCTTATTCAGGACAGGTGCGTTATGCTTTCAAATCACGCTATCTCTTTGAGTTCAACTTTGGTTACACCGGTTCTGAGAACTTTGAGAAAGGCAAACAGTTTGGTTTCTTCCCCGCATTCTCTGCAGGATGGGTTATTTCTGAGGAACCTTGGGTAAGAAAGGCATTGCCTTGGCTTGAATTCTTTAAAGTAAGAGGATCTTGGGGTGAAGTAGGTAACGATAAGATTGGTGGTGACACACGTTTCCCGTACATATCTCTTATTTCAGAAATGGATGCTGCCGGTAGTTATGCTTTCGGACAGTTTGGTAGCAACTACATCACAGGTTATCGTATGACAACAGTAGGTACACCGAACCTGACATGGGAGAAGGCCACAAAGTGGGATATAGGTGTTGACTGGTCTATTTTCAACGGAATGTTCACAGGTACTGTGGATTACTTTAGAGACAATCGTGACGATATCTTCATGCGTCGTAACAACATGCCTTTGTCAACAGGTCTTGCTGACCAGACTCCTATGGCTAATGTAGGTCGCATGCGTTCTTATGGTTTCGATGGTAATATCGCATTCAATCACAAGATAGGTGAGGTTAACTTTACACTTCGTGCCAATATGACATATCAGAATACTGAGATTCTCGATCAGGATGAGGCTGCAAATGAATTCTGGTATAAGATGAGCCGTGGCTTCCGTCAGGGACAGACTCGTGGATTTATCGCTCTCGGATTGTTCAAGGACGAGGAGGATATCAGACAGAGTCCGTCGCAGGATGCACTGGCAAACTTCCCGATCCTGCCTGGTGATATCAAGTATAAGGACGTGAACGGTGATGGTGTCATCACAGAGGACGATATCGTGCCGATCGGCTATCGCAACGTTCCTGGACTCATCTACGGTTTCGGTTTCAGTGCAGCATGGCGTAACTTCGGTATAAACCTTCTGTTCCAGGGAGCAGGTAAGCGTACATTCTTTGTGGGTGGTAGTGGTCCTCACGCTTTCCATGATGGTGCTACCGGTAACATTCTGCAGCGTATGGTTGAAGAAGACAGATGGATACCGAGCGACATTTCCGGAACAAAGGATACAGAAAATCCGAACGCTCCATGGCCGCGTCTGACTTACACCAATAATAATAACAACAACCGTGCATCTACCTACTGGATGAAAGACGGAAGTTATCTGCGTCTGAAGAACCTCGAAATTACTTATGACGTTCCAAGAGAAATCATACAGCATATTCGTCTTACAGGTCTTCGTTTAGGCTTCATTGGCGAGAATCTGTTTACATGGAGTCCGTTCAAGTGGTGGGATCCGGAAGGAAACAACGAGAGCGGCAACGCTTATCCTATCAGCCGGACATTCTCTTTCTATCTAAGTTTCAATCTCTAAAAACATCATAGTCATGAAAAAGATTTTATTATATATATTTTTGCCGATCGTTGCCGGCGGAATGTTCTCGTCGTGTTCTGACTATCTGGATGTGGACAAATATTTCTACGACCAGTTGTCGATAGACTCGGCTTTCTCGAAAAGAAAATATGTTGACGGATGGCTGTCCAACGCATTCGAGCCTATACAGTATATAACTGAAGGTGAAGGTATGCGCAGATGGATGAGCGACGACATAGTGAAATATGAAGGCCGAGACTATCAGAACGGAAACTACAGTTCGTCAACCAACAATGGCGACAGTGAGAACCTTTTGTATAAGGCTTATGAGGCTGTGCGCAAGGCTTCAACATTCATCGACAATGTTGACCGCTGTGGTGAACTCACTCAGGTCGAGAAGGCCGACATGAAGGGACAGATGCGTTTCATACGTGCTTATGCTTACTGGTCGCTGATACGCCATTTTGGACCTGTGCCTCTTATTCCGGAGCACGGACTTGATGTGAGCCTGTCGTATGAGGAACTTTCGCTGCCGAGAGCACCGCTCGACGACATCATCGACTTCATAAACGAAGACCTGGTGATTGCCGCACGCTCACTGCCTATGACCCGTACGGTGAACAATATGGGACGTCCTACACGTGGCGCTGCCCTCGCTCTTCGTGCAAGAATACTGCTTTGGGCGGCAAGTCCGCTGATGAACGGCAACAAGGATCTGTTTAATGTGAAAGACAATCACGGCAACCAGCTCGTTCCTCAGGAATATGATGAGTCTAAATGGGCAAAGGCTGCGGCAGCGGCAAAGGAAGTGATGGATCTCGGACTGTATGAGCTTTACACGATAGAACCTGATCCTGACACGCCCGAATATGAGCGTCCGCCTTACAACGCCAAGTATTCTGACAAGAATTTCCCCGACGGTTGGGCTAACGTAGATCCTTATCTGTCGTACAAGTCTATTTTCGACGGAACCATCATAGGCTCTAAGAACCCGGAACTCATTTTCACACGCACGAGCCGTGGAAACGAACAGATAAACCACTGGGTGTCTAACTGTATGCCGCGCACACTGAGCGGATCAAACCTCATCGGTGTATCGCAGAAGCAGATAGATGCTTACTACATGGACAACGGACAGACCGTGCAGGAGGCAAAGGCTACGGGATATTATAAGGAAGACGGTTTCACCACGTCAGACAACCCGCTCAATCCCGGTGGCGCGCCGTTCCTGCCTGCCAACGTGTCGTGGCAGTATGCTCACCGTGAGCCCCGCTTCTATGCGTCGATTGCTTATTGCGGATCGATATGGGTATGCGCAAGTGCCAACGAGGCGCAGTATCGCAACAAACAGATATTCTATTATCGCGATCTGAACGACGGAAAGCAAGGCTTCAAGGAGGATTGTCCGCTGACAGGCATCGGTTTCAAGAAGTTCGTGAACGATGAGGATGCCTTCACTCAGGGCGGTTATCGTATGGACAAGACCGAAAACACCATCCGCTATGCGGAAGTTCTGCTCATCTATGCTGAGGCTCTCAACGAGCTGACTCCGGGACAGGAATACACCGTAGAGACATACAACGGCGAGACAATGACCGTAGCTCGTGACGCGGCTGCCATAAGATCGGCCATGAAACCGATAAGAATGCGTGCCGGAGTGCCCGATTTCGACGACGTGGTTTATGAGAACCAGGAGCTCTTCAGAACCGCTCTCAAGCGTGAACGCCAGATTGAATTTGTCGGAGAGAATTGTTTCAGATATTACGACCTGCGCCGTTGGAAGGACGCTTTGCTCGAGGAGAATCAGCCGCTCATGGGATGCAACATCAACATCAGCGACGACGAGACACGCATCCAGGAGTTCTATCGTCCTACGGTTGTGGCATCCATGCCTAAGGTATTCACCCAGCGCATGTATCTGTGGCCGTTCCCTGACAAGGAGTTGAAACGTAATGTAAACCTGACACAAAACCCAGGCTGGTAATAATTTAACACACTGACAATTATGAAAAGAATATATATCAATAAGTTTACGAAAGGTCTGACAGCTGTCGCCCTCGTTCTCGGCATGGCATCATGTAGCGATGATCTCGACTATGAGTTGTTCACCAAATATACTTATCTGATGAACAACGGATGGCAGGAGAATATTGAGATGGAGATAAACGATGACGACACGGTGGATTTGCCTGTCTATTTCGGCGTGAACGGTACGACCGGCAACGACAAGGACATAACCATAACGCTTGCCGTTGACGAGGACACTCTGGCAGATTATAACTTCGACAAGAACAAATATGACGAGGAGTCGTATTATCTGTTGCTTCCAGAGGACTGCTATTCGTTCGACAAGGCCTCATACTCCATTCCGGCAGGTCAGCTGAATGCCGGAGGTGTGTGCAAGATAGATCTCAACAAGCTGCGCGAGCATAACATATATGCCGAGTATGTGCTGCCTATAAAGATAGCGTCGTCGGTAGGCGAGCCGGTGGGACCGTCAAAATATACCAAGGCTCTCTATTTCCTCAATCTGAAGAATGAGTATTCAGGCGTATATTCCGGAACGGGAAACATGCAGCAGATAGGAACGTCCTACACGACGCAGGCTACCGGAAAACAGCTTTATGCCATCTCAAAGGATGAATGTTATCTCTATGCCGGAAACGTTGACCGTACCACTACGGGACGCAGCAACTTCATTCTGAACCTGCATTTCAACGAAGACGGAACGATAAACATTTCGGCTCTTAACGACGCCATAGAGCTGAACGAGATTGCCGGAACGTATAATTTCAAGTTCTACGAGAATACTTCCGACTCGCGTAAACTCATACTCATGACCACCTTATATCTGAAATACGAATATAAGGACATAACAATCACCGACCGTGACGTGCGTTACAGCTATGAGACTACGCTTACCAAGAGTGAAGATGTGTTTAAATCTGATTATCCTGATGCTTCTATTGAAGTGGAGGAATAATGTTTATAAGTTATAAGTTATGTGCTGGGCCGTTGTCGTGAGACATCGGCCCTTTTCTTGTTTCTGCGTTACGGAGCAGCATCCTGCGTGGGTCTGGCGGGTGGTTTTTAATATTCCGGTATGCCGTTGTCGGTATGTTTTGCCGCGATAGCGTTTCACATCGTTTATGGCAATGTCCGTTCCTGCTTGTGGCAAGGACTTCATAAGGACTCGGACAGAGCTGTTTTAGGATGTTTGACAGGCTTCATGAGCCCTCGATACACGCTATTTCAGAATGCGGCATGGGCATTATCTCTTTTTAATATGTCGCGGGTTGTACGGAAGTCATATTAAAATAAAATCTTTTGTTAGGCGTTATGGGATTTTTGTATTACCTTTGCCGGTGTGAATCATTATGGCGCATCGGTGGCTGTCCGGCGCATGTGGAATGGCGGACGGACAGCCGTTGATGGCTGATTATTAAACAAATAACATAAAACCTGAATACGAATGAGGAGATTTTTTTTATTGACGGCGTTGTGCGTATGTGCAGTGCTGAAAGTCGGAGCCGCAGACGAAGTCGACTATGTGAGTACGCTTGTCGGCACGGCGTCCAAATATGAGCTTTCCACCGGAAACACTTATCCTGCCATAGCCATGCCGTGGGGAATGAATTTCTGGGTGCCGCAGACGGGAAAGATGGGCGACGGATGGACCTATGTTTACTGGGCCGACAAGATACGCGGCTTCAAGCAGACCCACCAGCCCAGTCCGTGGATAAACGATTACGGCCAGTTCTCCGTGATGCCTGTCACGGGCGAGGCCGTGTTCGACGAGGAGAAGCGCGCTTCGTGGTTCTCGCATAAGGCGGAGGTGGCGCGTCCTTACTATTATAAAGTGTATCTTGCCGACCACGACGTGACCGCCGAGCTTGCGCCCACTGAGCGTGCCGTGGCCATGCGTTTCACTTTTCCTGAGACCGATAAGGCCTATATAATCCTTGACGCTTTTGATAAAGGGTCGCATGCGGAGATCATTCCGTCGGAGAATATGATTGTTGGCTATACCACACGCAATAGTGGTGGTGTGCCCGATAACTTTAAAAACTACTTCGTGCTGGTCTTCGACAAACCCTTCACTTACACTGCCGCTGTCGCCGACGGCACGATAGACGCGTCCTCTCTCAGCTCTACGAGCAACCATTCGGGTGCTATTGTCGGTTTCAAGACAAAGCGAGGCGAGCAGGTGAACGTCCGTGTGGCGTCGTCGTTCATAAGTCCGGAACAGGCCATTCTCAATCTGAAGGAACTCGGCGATGACAATATCGACGAGGTGTCTGCCCGTGGCCGTACCCGTTGGAACGAGGTACTGGGCCGCGTAGAGGTGGCCGACGACAACATAGACCATCTCCGCACGTTCTATTCGTGCCTTTACCGCTCCGTGCTTTTCCCGCGCAGCTTCTACGAGATAGACTCCGAGGGCCGCGTGATGCACTACAGTCCGTACAACGGAAAGGTGTTGCCTGGCTACATGTTCACCGATACCGGCTTCTGGGACACCTTCCGCAGCCTGTTCCCTCTGCTCAATATGATGTATCCGTCGATGAATGTCAAGATGCAGGAAGGCCTTGTCAATGCCTATAAGGAGAGCGGATTCCTGCCCGAATGGGCCAGCCCGGGCCATCGTGGTTGCATGGTGGGCAACAATTCGGCATCCGTTGTGGCCGACGCTTATCTGAAAGGCCTGCGCGGATATGACGCCGAGACGCTTTGGGAAGCCGTGAGGCATGGTGCCAACGCCGTCCATCCTAAGGTGTCGTCAACGGGTCGTCTTGGCTTTGAAGAATACAACGAGCTTGGTTATGTGCCGTGCGACAAGTACAGCCAAAGCGTTGCCCGCACTCTCGAGTATGCTTACGACGACTGGTGCATATATGCTTTCGGCAAGGCTTTGGGCAAACCGGACAAGGAGCTGAAGCAATATTATGAGAACGCGATGAACTATAAGAACGTGTTCGACCACTCTTTCAACCTCATGCGCGGCAAGAAAGCCGACGGCACTTTCGAGACTCCGTTCGATCCGACGGCATGGAGCCGCACCTTCACCGAGGGCGACAGCTGGCACTGGAGCTGGTGTGTCTTCCACGACCCGCAGGGACTCATCAATCTGATGGGCGGCAAAGACGTGTTCAACAGCATGCTCGATTCCGTCTTCGTGGTCTATCCCGACGTCAGCAGCCGCAGGATAATACACGAGATGCGTGAGATGCAGGTGATGAACATGGGCCAGTATGCCCACGGCAACCAGCCCATACAACACATGATTTATCTATATGCCTATTCGGGACAGCCGTGGAAGACACAGTACTGGATACGCGAGGCGATGGACAAGCTCTACAATGCCAACCCCGACGGTTACTGTGGCGACGAGGACAACGGACAGACATCTGCCTGGTATGTGTTCTCTGCCCTGGGCTTCTATCCTGTTTGTCCGGGCTCAAACCAGTACGTTCTCGGCACTCCTTATTTCGATAAGGTGACGCTCCATCTTGAGAACGGCAAGACGATGACCATCTCTGCCGAAGGCAACGGTGCCGCCAACCGTTATATAAACGCGATGACGCTCAACGGCAGTCAGTACTCGAAGAATTATATCACACACGACACTCTGATGCAGGGCGGCGACATGGTCTTCACGATGTCTGCCGAGCCTAACCTCAGCCGTGGCACGTCAGAGGCCGATTTCCCTTATTCTTTCACCAACGATATGAAGAAACACAAACGATAAACAATAAACAAAACATTATGAAACGTTGTTCTTTTCTATTTCTTATGCTGGCCGTGGCTTGCTTCGCATGCGCACAGTCACTCTTTGTAGGTACTTACAACATCCGCAACCATAACAGCGGCGACGACGCTGCAGGCAATGTCTGGACAACACGCTGCAAGGTGATATGCGACCAGATGAACTTCGAGGACCCCGACATATTCGGAACTCAGGAGGTGCTGCACGAGCAGTTGGCAGACCTTACTGCCGGTCTCGACGGCTATGCTTACATCGGTGTAGGCCGCGACGACGGCAAGACAGCCGGCGAGTATTCCGCCATCTTCTACAAGAAAGACCGCATCAAGCTCCTGCGCAACGGCAATTTCTGGCTCAACGAGACGCCCGACACTCCGAAACTCGGATGGGACGCTGCCTGCATACGCATCTGCACATGGGGCGAGTTCGAGCAGAAGGACACCAAGTTCCGCTTCTATTATTTCAACCTCCACATGGATCATGTGGGTGTCGTTGCCCGTCGTGAGGGCGCGAAGCTCGTGGTGAAGAAGATAAAGGAGATAGCAAAGGGCGCTCCAGTCGTGCTGACCGGCGACTTCAATGTCGATCAGAACAATGAGATATACGAGATATTCACCAAGTCGGGCGTGCTGAAAGATTCTTATGTATGCAGCCGTCTGCGCTTCGCCGAGAACGGAACGTTCAACTCTTTCGACTCCAACCTCAAGACCGACAGCCGCATAGACCACGTGTTTGTGTCGCCGTCGTTCGATGTCGATCGCTATGGCGTGCTCACCAACGCATATTGGACGCCTGCCAAAACCTCAGGCCAGTCGTCTGTCAAGGGCAAGGATGCTCCGCAGGAGATAAGTTTCGACAAGTACGACCGCCGCACACCGTCCGACCATTATCCTGTATTGGTGAAGATGCACTATGCAGGCAAGTAAATCATAATACTCATTCCGTTTATTCCCGAACCCGTAATGGCAGTCCTGTGCTCCGTTACCGTTCGGGATTTTTATTGTCTGTAGAAATACGATACCCATCGGGTTTAATGGAAAACACGTTTTTAATGCCGGATAGACATTTTTCACTTATTCTGATATTAAGGGCGATATTGCCTACTTTCAGATTGTAACCAGATTTTGATTTCCTCGCCTCAGTTTCCGGATCTACCCCGAAAAATAAGCGCGTATTTGCTGACAGGCTTTCCTTCGGACGCAAATACGCGAATTATAAGGGCTTTGCATAATGTATTGAATGTCAATGGTTTACATTTAAGACACATTTTCCCGCATTGCAATATGCATCATTTCGGCTTGCGAAATGGCCTATATTGGGAGCCGAAAAGCACCATATCGCACCCTGAAATGGGCTTAAACGGACTGCGAAATGGGCAATATCAGAAAGCAGAATGTATTATTCCGGACTATGATATGGGGTATATCAGAGGGCTGTATGGAGCGGAATAGGCGTTATAGTGTATGATTTAACATTCCTTTACATCTCTTTTGCGAAAATATTTTGTCAAAATAAAATCAAGAAAAATTGTAAGTCAGTCGTTTGGTTTTCCTCCGAAAACGCTGATATAAGATGTGATAAAAAGCGCGGAAATGATGTGTCTGTCTTACGGTAAGGATTTTCCGGTAATGATAGGGTAGATACGTTGTTGCATTAATGTGAATATATTATATCATTAATGCGTGTCAGTCGTTTTGTCAACGTGAATACATCATCACATCGACGGTTATTCATCATTACGCTCTACGTGTGCTGTCACAATACATACCGCCCCGCACGGTCATGGCGTTTTCCGCCATCCCGTGTCTGTTTATGTATTACTCCGGACCACACAGCGTATCCGCCGAGCCGATTTTTGTTTGTCTCAGCTGATTGGTGTCTTGTCTTTTGTATGTTGATTTTGTCGGTCCTGTCAATCCTTTACACTTACTGTGTCGAGTATTATGTCGTTTTTCATGGTCCTTATCAATCCTATTCAGCTTTTTCCTTCTGTTCAGTTTCTTTGAGTTTCATTTTCCTTATAAGTTCATTCCACGCATCTTCTGTGCGTTGGTCGGGTATGTGCTCTCTCTCCCATTCATCCTCCCATTGCACGAACATACGCTTTTCTCTGCCGATTCAGCTATGAAATCGAACACCTTTGCCTCTTCTTCGCAGTTGGCTTTCCCTTCGAAGTACAGCAGCGCCAGTTGTTTTATGTCGTTGTAGTTCTGCATTTTCTGTTTTATAAGATATAACAGCATATCCCGTCAATTCTTGCTAAATTGGCGATGAATTTCATAGTTTTTATTTATGTTTAACATTTCAGGCAATAGGTTGTTCCTATGCATTCCTCTCTGTCTCAGATCATGTTGAGTTGTTGTTTCAGTGTTGTCATGGCAAGTTTAAGGTGTTTGTTCACGTTGTATAGCGAGAGCCCTGTCGCTTGGGCTATTTCTTTTTGTTTGAGTCCTTGTTCTCTCGACATCAGAAACACGTTTCTTGTTGTTTCAGGCATTTTGTTTATGGCGATGTTTATGTTCCGCTCCATGTCTTGAATGATCATGTCCGAGCTCCGTTCGTAGTTGAAGTCTTCGTTGTACAGCCTTTCGTCGGGGTGTTTCTGCAGAGTGTCGGATATGTGTTTCTTTATTATTATTTCGTGTTTCATGTAGTTCAGACACAGATTTCTTACCATCGTGAACAGCATTGATTTAAGAGATATGTCCTTTAATGTCCCTTGTCTTTCGTATAAGTGCATGAAACATTCCTGGACAAGGTCTTTTGCGGCTTCGTCATCCTTTACGAATTTTATGGCGTATCCGTATAGTCGCGGGTAGAAAGTGGTGAACAGTAACCTCATCGCTCGTTCGTCGCCGCAATTCAATTTATCTATTATGTTCTGGTTCTCGGTGGCTGTCATTTTTCCGTCGTTTTGTTCTTTTAAATCAGCAGTTAGGTTATAGCCTCTCTGGTCTCTTAGGTTAAAGTAATTGTTTTTTGGTATAGCAGTATTGTCGGGAATAAAAAAGACGTGGGAAAATCTACTCTTCGTCTATCCTGCGCACAGGCCTTCGCAATGCCTTCATCATGGATAAACAACGCAGTTAGCCCACGTCATGATATATTTCTACTGCAACATGGCACGGGCCGTGGCCCGTGTCCATTGAGTGAAAATACACCCGTCGTGAACGTTTCGTCGTCGTAATCTTCATGATGTCGTTCAAAGTTGCGAAGTTTGTACGCAGAAGATAACGTTTGTAAACGTCCTTTTTTTCTGACAAAAATAACCCACCAGCCCATACAGGGCTAACTGAATCGAAAGCAAAGATAAAAAAAACAAAAATAAAAACAAAAAAAAGTGTGTGTTTTTTTATGTAAAATTTACCTTGAAATTCCATTTTGTTATCATATTGTTATAAATGCAGTCAAATTATTATTTGTTTGTAATCATTTATCCGTTATATGTTTTCTATTTGGTATTTTGTAGCCTTTTTATCTGCAAAATTGTTATTTAAATAACGTCTTATGTTTCTTTTTGACACGCCGGTTTGTCTGAGAACATAAGGTAATGTGTTGATTATTATGCTGTTTCCAGTTCTGTGTGCGCACACAGTTTTTGATATAATGGCATAAATAATTGGCACTTTCGGACAAAAACAAATAGGGTTAGAATGTTTATTGAGTTGCTTTTTCTATATTTGCATAATATAGGATACGGCTCGGCAGTGCAAAAATCGGAAAGCAAAAGTATTTTTCTCTTGACTCTGCTCCCGCCTTTTACTATCTTTGCATAATATAGGATGCGGCTCGGCAGTATGAGCAGTGGAGATAAAGAAACATCCTTTTTCTCTGTCTTGTCCGCAGTTCTCAATTATAATAATAAAATGGTGCCGGCATTATCGGCGCAATATTACTATTTAACCAACGGCATATTATGAAATCATTTTCAACGCGTAGTGTTATATTTTCGGCAGTGGCAATCATTACTTTTGTGCCGTCTGCATTGTCGGCCCAGGGCGGTCGTCCTGCCGATTCGGTCAATCCGTTCATCGGAGCCAGCACCAATGTCGATGCTGCCGGTGCCTATCACGGACTGGGAAAGACTTTTCCCGGTGCCGCCACGCCTTTCGGTATGGTTCAGGTGAGCCCCAACACCATCACCGGTGGCGACAACGGATCGGGCTACAGCTACGAGCACACCACCATAGAAGGCTTCGCCATGACTCAGATGAGCGGAGTGGGGTGGTATGGCGACCTCGGAAATTTCTTCGTAATGCCTACCACAGGAGCCGGCATGAAGACCATTGCCGGCACTGCCGACGGCTCTATGCCGGGCTACCGCTCGCATTACGACAAAAAGACCGAGACCGCCCGCGCGGGTTACTACTCGTGTCTTCTCACCGACTATGGCGTGCGCGCCGAGTGCACAGCCACGCCACACTGCGGTCTGTTGCGCTTCACCTATCCCGAGAACCGTGTCTCGCGTATACAGATAGACCTCGCACGCCGTGTCGGAGGCACCTCAACAGAGCAGTCGGTGCGCGTTGTCGATAGCCACACCATCGAGGGTTACATGGTCTGCACGCCCGAAGGTGGAGGCTGGGGCAACGGCGACGGCAAGGCGCGCTACACCGTCTGGTTTCACGCCCGTTTCAGTAAACCGCTCGAACATTACGGCTTCTGGACAGCCGACATACCGTCTGACTGGTCGCGTAAGCGCGACGATGTGGTGAGCCAGCGCTATCTTGAGCGTGTGGCAGCAGCCCGCATCGTGCGCGATACGGTAGCCATGAGTGGCCGGCATATAGGCTTTTTCACCGAGTTTGCAACAAAAGAGGGCGAGCAGGTGGACATGAAGGTTGGTCTTTCGTTTGTCGATATTGAAGGAGCACGTCGCAATTTTGAGACTGAGGTTGCCCATCTCAGTTTCGACAAGGCACACCGTCGCGCCGCCGACAGCTGGAACAAAGCCCTCTCGCGAATCAGCGTCGAGGGTGGAACGGCTGACGACCGTGCCGTGTTCTACACTGCGCTCTATCACACAATGATTGATCCGCGCACCTATGCCGACTGCGACGGCCGCTACGTTGGCGGCGACTACAAAATCCATTCTGCCGACGCAGGCTTCACAAAACGCACCATCTTCAGTGGCTGGGACGTCTTCCGCTCGCAGTTTCCGCTCCAGACGCTTATCAATCCGCGCGTGGTCAGCGACATGATCAATTCGCTTACAAGTCTCGCCCGTGAGAGCGGCAACGGCTATTATGAACGCTGGGAGATGCTCAACGCATATTCCGGATGCATGCTTGGCAATCCGGCCATACCCGTGATGGCCGATGCCTGGGCCAAGGGCATACGCACATGGGATGCCGATGAAGCCTACCGCTACGCCGTAGCCACCACAAAGAAGTTCGGCAACGGCACTCTTGGTTACACTCCCGGAGGCCAATGTCTGTCCTACACTCTCGAATATGCTTACGCCGACTGGTGTCTTGGACGCATGGCTGAGATGCTCGGCAAGTCTGATGAGGCTGCCAAGGCATACGCCGCAGCACAGGCCTACCGCAACATTTTCGACCCCGACAAAGGCTGGTTCCGTCCGCGTGAGGCTGACGGTTCGTGGCAGCCGTGGCCCGAGGAAGGCCGGTTGAAGGAGTGGTATGGCTGTGTTGAGTGCAATCCTTTGCAGCAGGGATGGTTCGTTCCGCACGATCCTGATGGCATGACCGAGCTCATGGGAGGCCGCGAAAAGGTGATAGCCGACCTCAACGATATGTTCGAACGCACGCCCGACAACATGATGTGGAACCTCTATTACAACCATGCCAACGAGCCGGTTCACTTCGTTCCATATCTCTTTAACCGCATAGGAGCGCCGTGGCTCACGCAGAAATGGACGCGCCACATCTGCCGCAAGGCTTACTCAAACAAGGTTGAAGGACTCTGTGGCAACGAGGATGTGGGTCAGATGTCGGCGTGGTATGTACTCTCGGCCATCGGTCTGCACCAGTATTGTCCCGGAGACACACGTGTGGAAATAACCTCGCCGGTGTTCGATAAGGTCACGGTGCGGCTCGACAGCGACTATTACAGCGGCCGACGGTTCGTGATAAAGGCCGTCGATAACTCGCCTGAGAACATCTACATACAGCGTGCCGAGCTCAACGGCAAGCCTCTCGACGACTGCCATATCGACTTCAGCGACATCACGGCGGGCGGTGAGCTCGTGCTGTACATGGGCCAGCAACCGAACAAGAACTTCGGTACTGCCGACTCCACAGCACGCTGATACTCTGCCGGTACGTGCCGACACACATACAATCACGCTCCGGCATACATATAATGAAGACAAACAGATAACCATAAAACCTACCTATGATGAGAAACCGAGTCTATGCCCTCCTTCTGGCGGTGTTCTCCTGCGCCTTTGCGCAGGCTGCCGCCAAGTCGTCGCCGTTCACCGTTGACGGCCTCAAGTGTGAGAATATGCGTGCCCCGTTGGGCATCGACAACACCTCGCCCCACTTCAGTTGGCTGCTCCATACGCCCGGCCGGGGCGACCGTCAGACAGCATACGAGATACAGGTGGCGTCAGACGCCGCGCTGCTTTCCGCCGGACGGCCCGACATGTGGGCATCGGGCAAGGTGGCGTCGGGCAAGAGTGTGATGGTGGAATACGCCGGACGCACGCTCATGCCGCGCTGCATATATTATTGGCGTGTGCGTTCATGGAACAAGGACGGCGTGGTTTCGGCATGGAGCAGGGTGTCGCGCTTCAGCGTGGGAGCACTCGGCGGACTCACCGGACGCTTCGTTGGCATGGCCAAAGGCAACGGCGACATGCGCTCGCCACTCATCCGCAAGAAGATAAAGGTGACGCCCGGCGCTACCGTACTCGCCCATGTCAACTCGCTGGGCTATCATGAGTTGTACGTCAACGGGCGCAAGGTGGACGACAGCGTGCTCTCGCCGGCAGTCTCGCAGCTCGACCGTCGCTCGCTCATCGTCACCTATGACATAACTCCCTGCCTGCTTTCCGGAGCAACGGAAGCCGACATCGTGATATGGGCGGGGCAGGGATGGTATAAGCCCACCACGTTCGGCGCAGTTTACGGAGGTCCGCTCGTGAGGGCAGACATCGACGAGGTGGATGGCCAAAGCTGGCGCACCATAGCACGCACTGATACCGCCTGGACCGCAGCGTCGGGCGGCTATGCCGACACCGGCACGTGGAACGCCCTGCAGTTTGGCGGTGAGCGTGTGGACGGTCGCATCGTTCCGACCGACATGAGCACCGAGGCGCTCGACCGCCGCGCGTGGTATCGTGTGGCAGAGGTGGCTGTACCGGGCATGCAGGCCACGCCTCAGATGTGTGAGAGCAACACCATCATCAGCACCGTGCGCCCTGTGTCGGTCACCAAGACCGCCGACGGCGCGTGGCTCATCGATATGGGGCGCGTGTTCACGGGTTGGTTGAGACTCAGTCCTGGCGACATGCCCGCCGGCCGAGAGGTGCGCATGGAGTATGCCGACCATATATTCCCGGACAAAGGTTTTGAGTCGCAGGGCGAGAGCGACATATACATCACCGCCGGCAGACAGGGCGAGACGTTCTGCAACAAGTTCAATCATCACGCCTTCCGGTACGTCCGTGTCACCGGTACGGAGAAGCGTCCGCGCTGCACGGGCTTGCAGATATCGGGCGGATATGAGCCCGCCGCGAGCTTCGAGTGCTCCGATGCCGACCTCAACGCCATACACAATATGATATTCCGCACCCTGCGTTGTCTGACATTCAGCGGCTATATGGTGGATTGCCCGCATCTCGAGCGCACGGGATATGGAGGCGACGGCAACTCGTCTACCATGACCCTACAGACCATGTACAATGTCGCACCTACATATTACAACTGGCTTCAGGCATGGGGCGACGTTATAGATCCCGACGGTTCGCTGCCACACGTGGCTCCGGCGGGCGGCGGTGGAGGCGGACCTTACTGGTGTGGATTCATCATAAAGGCTCCGTGGCGCACCATGCTCAACTATGGTGACGACCGAACCATGCGCCTGCGCTATGCCGACATGTGCAGTTGGCTATCGTATGTCGACCGCTACACCACCGACGGACTGCTCGGCCGCTGGCCCGACACGCACAACCGCATCTGGTATCTGGGCGACTGGCTCACTCCGGCCGGTGTGGATGCCGGCGACGGAAGGTCGGTGGAGCTGGTGAGCAACTGCTTCGTGAGCGACTGTCTGGAGTCGATTACGCGAATTGCGCGCATATTGGGACACACTGCCGACGCCGATGCTTTTGAACAACGGAGGCTGAAGCTCAACCGCACCATACACAACCGTTTCTACAATGCCGCCGACTCCACATACGCTACCGGCTCGCCGCTCGACATGTCGTATGCCATGCTCACAGGTGTAGTGCCCGACTCGCTTTATGAAGGCGTGCACCGCAAACTGGTTGAACTGTCGCGCGGAAAGTACCGCACCCACATAGCCGTAGGTCTGACGGGCGTGCCTGTATTCACCGAGTGGGCTACGCGCAACCATGAGACCGAACTGATGTACGACATACTGAAGCAGCGCGACTATCCCGGTTACCTTTATATGATAGACAACGGCGCCACAACCACATGGGAGAGTTGGAACGCCGACCGTAGCCGTGTGCACAACTGCTACAACGGTATAGGCACATGGTTCTATCAGGCTTTGGGCGGAATAGTGCCCGACGAGGATGCGCCGGGATGCGCTCACCTGACTATAGACCCGCAATATGCCGACCATCTCGACTGGGCACAGGCTTCGCGAGAGACTCCATACGGCCGTGTGCGCACCCGTTGGCAGCGTACGGCGGAGGGCATAAGGCTCTATGTAGAACTGCCTGTTGGCGTGACGGCAACGCTGCGTCTGCCTGAAGGAGTGGAAAAGTGTACGGTTGACGGCCGTCGTATCAGTAGGAAGGCGCGCACCACTGAACTCGTGCAGGGAACTACGCGCATAGAGATGTATATGCGTTGATGGCGTACGGCGTTGGCTACGGGGATATGAAACAGCCCGTATCAGCCCGGAAATGAATAAATATACATTCCGTCTTTGACTTTTTCTTTACAAAAATTTTTCGCGAAATAGAAAGATGCGACCGCCTTTTCCGGCTCTCCGGCATCGCTCTTAGGGAGTTGTCTATACCCGATGTCCGGAGACCGCGTCCGCGATATGGTGCTTTTCGTGTCGTGATAAAGGCTGTATTACACGTCAATAAAGCCCATTTCATGGCATAATATGGCCTTTTTCGGCATGCGAAACGGGCTTTATCGCAGAGTGACTACAAACGTGTTACGGTCTGATTTTGGCGTAACTGTATGTCGTCCAACGCATTGACCATATCCTCTCAAAACTCGCGTATTTGCAGGCGAGAGCACTCTTGCTCGAAAATCCGCGGGTTTTGAGAAGTTGAGGGCGAATAATTATACATCGGGATGAATAAATATTCGGTTTTAAAATGTGAAAATTGATGATACAAAAAATTTAATACATAGATAATGTTATTCACTCTTTTTTACTATATTTGCCGGATATAGGAATCGTTCAGGCAGTGTCCGGTGCTGCGAACCAAGGTTTGTGCTCGTGGATGCTGTCCGCACTTTTCGTCATACTTGCATAATTCTTACTTTGTTACACATATAGGAACATGCGTGAAAACAAAAGCAAAGTCTTTGATACCATATTTCGCAGGACTTACTCCAAACTTTATTTTTACGCCCTCAGCCTGTTGGGAGACGACAGTGACGCTGACGACGTGGTGGAGGAAGTGTTTGTAGAATTATGGAAACGTAGGGACGAGATAGATTTGGGTGACAAGATCGATTCGTTTCTCTATCGTGCGGTATATACCAGATCGCTCAATACGCTGAAGCGCCGCAACGTGAACGCCGGCCGTCTGGCTGCCATCGACGACATAAACAACAAGCGTATGGAGTATCACAGCAGCGTGACGGACGATCCTGCACGCAAGATGGAGGATGCCGACTTGCGCCGCATGATCAACGAAACCATCGACAGATTGCCGGATAAGTGCCGTCAGGTGTTCTGCATGAGCTATCTCAACGGTATGCACAACAGCGATATTGCCGAGGAGTTGCAGTTGTCTGTGCGCACTGTCGAGGCCCATATGTACCGTGCTTTGCGCTTCCTGCGCGAACACCTTGGGAAATATCTTACAATGATTGTTATTTTTTTCCAATTTATAATTAAGTGTTTTTTCAATTAAGATTGTTATTAGTGTAAAAATCTTTATTTTTGTTTTTATTTTATAGAAATAGGTATCGTAATGAAAGAACCGGACGAGAATGTTATAATAAGGTTTCTAACCGGATGTTGTTCTGACCAGGAGCTCGAGGAAGTGAGAGCCTGGATAAACGCTTCGGAGGAAAACGCAGCAGAGCTGTTCAGGCTAGAGGAGACTTATAATCGTCTGAGAGGAATGGCAATGTCGGGCAGGGAAGTGGAGAAAGCCTTGACAAGTGTTCATTCAAAGATATACCGTGTGCGTGCACGCAGAATAAGTATGCGGCGCATGATGCGCTATGCGGCAGCGGTGCTCGTTCTTTTTGTCATGGGTGCGGGCATGTGGTATTTCGGCGGAGGAGTAAGACATCTCGACGCAACCGAATTTATCGTGGCAAAGGCTTCGCTCGATTCGCCTCGTGAGGTGACGTTGAGCGATAGTACGAAAGTGTGGCTCAACGCCGGCTCGTCGCTCAGATATCCAAAGACTTTCGACGGAGATGTGCGCCGGGTGGAGCTTCACGGAGAGGGATATTTCGAAGTGACGAAAAACAAGACCAAGCCTTTCGTGGTGTCGGGAGGAGCCGTTGACGTGAGGGTACTGGGCACGGTGTTCGACTTCAACGTGAACAGCGACCGCAAAATAGCCGAGGTGAGCCTCATAGAAGGTTCGGTGGAGGTGACTGAACACCGCTCGTCGGGCAAGGTGATGCTCCTGCCGGGACAGAAGGCATGCGTGGATTATGAGTCGGGTCACATCATTGTGAAGAACGCCGACGTGCGTCTCGACGCTGTATGGCACAACAGGCTCATACCTTTCTATAATGCCGACGTGCGCGAGATAGCAAATACGCTCGAACAGTTGTATGGCGTGAAGATTGTGGTGGATGCAGGCATTGACATCAACCGCACATACTCCGGACAGATAATGCACAAGAACGACATCGACAGTGTGCTCAATCTGCTGAAGAATACGTTGCCTGTGGCTTATTATAAGGAGGGCGGAAAGATATATCTCGTGCCCAACAACTGACGCCATGCGGAATGTCCGCGCGAAAGAACATCGCAAGGGCGAAATAAGCTGAGGTAAAAACTATAGGTCTGACCGGCACAACATTCATGGTTGCGCCGGTCAGACTGTTTTCAGAGATGCCCTCAGACGCGTTTCAGACGGGTCGGAACACGGAAATGTAAAAAAAATATTCATTGTGGTTAAGTAATTCTATCAGTATTTTTGTTCTAATACCAAAAGCTTCTTATCCCGATAATTAAAAACTAAAAATAACTAAACAATTTTTTATGAACAACAAGAATCAGTGGAGTAAAAGGATGGCGCGTGGTTTCATGGCTCTCATGCTTGCCGTGGCCCCCATGCAGGGTGCGTTCGCACAGGTCACTCTGAATACTCCGAACACCACGCTGGGTGTGGTTATAAAGAAAATCCAGGCACAGTCGAAATTCAAGTTCTTCTATGAGGATGAACTTGCTGATATGCGCGTGAAAGCCATCGACGTGAAAAACGCTTCGCTCGAGAAGGTCCTCACTCAGTTGCTCAAAGACAAGGGCGTGACGTTCAAGGTGGAGGATAAGGTGGTATATCTGAAGCGTAGTGAGCAGGCTCCGCAGCATAAAAAGACCAACACGACGAAAAGAAAAATCACGGGACGCATACTCGACGAGAACGGTGAACCGCTGATTGGTGCGAGTGTAACAATAAAAGGAACCACCGACAGAGCCGTGACAGACATTGACGGCAACTACACGGTGATGACCAATGCGGAGAATCCTGTGGCTCAGTTCACATATCTTGGATACAAGACTCAGGAGCAGGCTGCCGACAAGAGTGGAGTGGTGAATGCCAAGATGGTGCTCGACTCACAGTCTATCGACGAGGTGGTTGTCACTGCGCTCGGTATAAAGCGTGAGAAGAAGATGCTTGGATATTCGGTGCAGGACATCAAGAGCGACGCGCTCAACACCACCGGTGACCCGTCTGTAACAGGCGCTCTTGAGGGTAAGGTGGCCGGATTGCAGATGAATACGGCGAGCACAGGACTTGGAGGTTCTACTAAGATAACCATCCGTGGTAACTCCTCGCTCACCGATAACAACCAGCCTTTGTGGATTGTTGACGGTGTGCCTTTCACCGACGACCAGACATCGGAGGCTTCGGCATACGGCGGATACGACCGTGGCGGTACGTCGTTCGACATCAACCCTGAGGACATCGAGTCCATATCGGTGCTCAAAGGTCCTAACGCTGCTGCGCTATATGGTTCACGTGCCGGTAACGGTGTGATTCTCGTGACAACAAAGAAGGGCTCTCACAAGCAGGGATTCGGCGTCACATACAGCGGAAACTTCACATGGAGCCAGGCTGCAGAGACAATAAAGATGCAGAAAAAGTATGGTCAAGGCTCAAACGGAAGAATTGTTCCGCTAGAGGATGAAAATGGCAATAAGATAGCCATCACAGGCGAACTTTCATTCGGTGGAGAACTCGACGGCCATCTCGAACCGTCATGGCTTGGTGAGATGATACCTTATAAGTATTACGGTGACAAGCTGAAGGATTATTTCAATACTGGTTTCTCTCAGTTCCACACAGTGGCATTGGGCAATACAACAGAGAAATCACACTTCCGTGTGTCTGTTGGATTCAACGGCAACAACGGTCTTTTCAAGGATGAGACGCTCGATAAGCTGACCACCGACCTCAATGCCGGAACAGTGATAAACGACTATCTGTCGTTCGACGGTAAGATTTCGCTCTCTCACATGAAGGCAAAGAACCGTCCTTATACAGGTCTTAACGGTGAGGTGGCACAGCTGCTGCTCATCCCTGGTAACGTAAGACTGAGCGACCTTGCCAACAATTATACGTCGGCAGACCGTCTGCATCAGAACTGGTTCGGTCCCGACCAGCAGTATTCCAACCCTTACTATGTACGCCATCGTTTCCAGAATTCTGACGAGAGATGGAGAGCATTCGGTTACTATTCTGCAAACCTCAACCTGACAGACTGGCTGAAGTTCAACGCAAAATACTCATTCGACTATTACCGTACACGTATACAGACGAGTGATCTCGGACTGGGCGACCAGGCCATAAGCACTCCCGACCAGAGTTGGCAGGAGGCACTGACCAACGATAACATGCAGCGTGGCGAGGAAAACCACTTCGAGCAGAACATACAGTTCCTCTTGATGGGTGACAATCAGCTCACTCCGAAACTGCGTCTGGGATATACCGTCGGCGCAAACATAATGTATCTGAATTATGAATTGCTCAGTGTCGGTGTTCAGGATATGCTCGATAAGGACAACTGGATATTCAATACAGGTTATCGTCTGGTTTCCGCCGACAACGACGGACACGAACGTGCCATGTATTCTGTATTCGGTTCGGCACAGCTCGCCTACGATGAGTATCTCTCACTCGACATCACCGCACGTAATGACTGGTCATCCACACTTCCGGCAAAGAACAACTCGTTCTTCTATCCGTCGGCAAGCGTTAGCTATGTATTCTCAGACTTCATGCGCTCAATCAACAAACCGCTGCCGTCGTGGATTACATTCGCAAAGTTGCGTCTGTCTGCCGCACAGGTAGGTAAGGACCCGTCGCCATACAGCTTGTACAATACACGCAAGTTCACTTATGATATGGGAATCCGTCAGCCGGTTGTAAACACTATCATGATGAACAGAGATCTGAAGCCGGAGATAAAGACTTCGTATGAGGCAGGACTCGACATGAAGTTCTTTGGCAACCGTCTCGGATTCGACTTCACCTATTATTACAACAGCACAAAGAACCAGGCGATGCTCGTAGACGCTTCCGCTCCATGGACACAGCAGTGGGTGAACGCCGGTAAGATAACCAACTCGGGTGTTGAATTCATGCTTTACGGCACACCGGTGAAGACAAAAGACATGACCTTCGACCTGACTATGAACATCGCCCACAACCGTTCTACAGTAAAAGAACTTGCTGACGGCGTGAACAGAGTATATTTCAACGGCGACCCGAACATGCCTGTCAAGGTAGGTGCTGTGGCTGGTGGAAAGCTCGGCGACATCTATGCCAACAACCTTATGAAGCGCGACGACAAGGGAAACATCATCGTCGGCTCAAACGGTCTGCCACAACCGGAGAACGGCGACGGCAATCTGGAGCAGTATCTGCTTGATCATCCTATCGGAAACATACAGCCGGACCTGCTCATGTCCATCACTCCGTCGTTCTCATACAAAGGCTTCAACATTACGGCTATGTTCGACATGAAGTTCGGTGGCGACATCGTCTCAGTGTCAGAAGGTATGGCTACGGCTGTCGGAACGTCTGAACGCACCGCTTACCGTGGCGAATACAAGGAAATAAACGGCGTGTGGGATTACTATCTTGTAGTTCCCGGCGTGAAGGAAGACGGCACTCCTAACGATATTCCTGTAAGTGCGCAGTCTTATTATTCTACCATCGGTCTGTACAAATCGCAGAAAGGATATGCCGAGGAGTTCGTTCACGACGCTTCATACATCAAGCTCAAGGAACTGTCAGTAGGCTACTCATTCCCGCAGTCGGTGCTCAAGCGCACTCCGCTCACATCGCTCAGACTCTCGTTCGTGGCACGCAACCTGTGCTTCCTGATGAAACATACACCGGGCAATCCTGACGGAGGATATGACACTACAATGTTCTCACAGGCTCTCGACTACATGGCTGTGCCTTACACACGTACATTCGGTTTCTCAATAAATCTCGGATTCTGATGCCGTAACCGGACATACGATTGTAAAGAAGGACATTATCCATAAATAACAAAGAAGCAAAAAGCAATTCTTAAAATTTAAAACAACAATGAAACGCAAAATAATATTCAACGGATTCCTGGCACTTACCATGGCCTGCACCGTCAGCTCGTGTTATGATCTCGACGAGATGAGCCACAATCCTTATGAAATAGAGGACAACACCGGCGCGGGAGGTGACATAGACAATACCGAACAGGACAACACGAAATATGCCGACGTGAACATCGACTTCACCGTCAGCAAGGAAGACTCTGCCACACTCAAGACTGCGCTGGCAGACGCTCCGGCTACATTCCGCAATTTCCTTTATCAGGGATATTACAACGATTATCAGATAACAACTAACCTGAGCCACGACATCTATGCCGGATATGTGGCAAACAACCAGCCGAAGCACTCGCTCAAGACGCCTGACTACAGTTATGGTGACGGATGGTCGGGACAGCGCTGGGCACATTTCTACAACGAGCGCAGCTCGGAATACCGCACGCTGTTGAGGGCTTACAAGTTTAATGACAATCCTGGAAAATACAAGAACATGTTCTATATCACACGTATATATTATGTGTTCCTCGCCCTCGCCAATACCGATACATACGGTGCTATGCCGTTCCGCGAGTATGCCCAGGCACGTATCCCCGAGACCAACAACGTGAAGTATGACACCCAGGAAGAGGTTTACGACGCCATGTTCAGAATGCTTGAGCAGGCAGTTGACAGCATCAATCCCAACGATGCGTCGCAATATAAAATAGACAGCGATGACATCTGCTACTTCGGCGACGTGAACAAGTGGCTGCGCTTTGCCAACACATTGCGTCTGCGCATGGCTCTTCGCATCTCTAATGTGGCTCCGGAGAGAGCAAAGCAGGAGGCAGAGAACGCGCTCAACAACCAGTACGGACTCATGCAGAGCAATGCTGACAACATGCAGACCGTGCCCAAGTATGCGCCGATAGAGATGGGTGGAAATGATTCAGGAGGCGACGAGAATGCTCTTGCCATGTGTTCTGTGGCATACGGAGGCGAGAGTGTGATGTCGTGGGACCTCGAACAGTTCTACAGAAACCTCAGTACTGGCGGTGGAAAATATCAGATAAAGACAGGTCGCACAGGCTATGAGGAGAATACCATAGACCCGAGATGTCTCGTGTGCTGGTATCGTGCCAAGATGACTTCCACGTCAATAGCAGCCGGAGAAGAGAGCTTGCGCGAGGACTTCGTGGGCTGTAAGCGTGGCGCACAGGCTCCCGACATCGACATGGGTGTGCTCAATTACAGTATCACCCGCACCGAACCGAAACCTGCCTCGAAGAATCTGAACAAGGATTATTGGTTCAATTACTCCCGTCCTACCGTATGGCTCGGCTATTCAGAGTCGCTTTTCCTCAAGGCTGAGGCTGCTCTGCGCGGATGGACAGGACAGGATCTCACGATGGATGCCGAGGGTTATTTCCGTGCCGGAGTGCAGGCATCAATGGATTATTACGAGATCGACTCGAGCGCGGCACAGTCGTATATCGATGGCCTGAAGGTGCTTAACGACGGTACTTTCGCCAGCGGTGACAATGAAAAGATACTCGAGGCCATCATAACACAGAAGTGGATGGCTGTATTCCCCAACGGAAACGAAGGCTGGGCAGACTTCCGCCGCACAGACTATCCTGCTCTTGCCAACCAGCTCACCAACGTTTCCGGTGGCGATGTGCCTGAAGGAAAGATGATAAAGCGCCTGCTCTATCCTAACAGCGAGAGCTCAAACAAGTATTTCAACGAGCACAGCGAGCTCCAGGCTGCCAACACTCAGGGCACAAGGTTGTGGTGGGACGTTGCCGATACCAACGATGCCAATGGTAACAGACAACAACCCAACAACTTCAGAACTACCGGCTCAACATCATCGAAAATAATGAAGTAATTGTAATAGTACGGTTTTTTTAGTGTTATTAATTGTAGAAGGGACGAGCTTGTTTTGAAAGTCAGTCCCTTTTTTTGTGCCCTTACGTTTTTTACATATACCGGATATTCGCGTTTTTAGTGGAAAACTGGCAAGGCTGCTTACAATTTTTTTTGATTTTATTTTGACAAAATAAATTCGCGAAAGAGATGTGAAGGAATGTTAAATGGACCAATATGAAGCCTGTCTTGCTCCATACAGTCCTTTGATATACCCTATATCATAGTCCAGAATAATGGATTCTGCTTTCCGATATTGCCCATTTCGTGGTGTGATAAAGCCCATTTTAGGGTGCGATATGGTGCTTTTCGGCTTCTGATATAGGCCATTTCGCAAGCCGAAATGGTGCATATTGCAATGCGGGGAAATGTGTCTTAAATGTAAAACGTTGACATTCAATATATTATGTAAAGTCCTTATAATTAGCGTATTTGCGTCCGAGGGAGAGTCCAGTCGCAAATACGCGCTTATTTTTCGGGGTAGAATAGAAAACTTAGAGTGAAAAATCAAAATCCGGTTACAAATCGAAAGTTGCCCATATTGTTCCTTTTTCAGCAGAAGAAATAACGCCTATTCTGGATTAAAACCATATTTTTAAATAAATATAGAAAAAATATAAGATTGTGGTAAGTGTTTTCTTTTGCGGGATTGTTATGATTATGAAAAGACTGAAAACCGACCATCGCATCTTATGGTGCTACTGACTGCGATTAAAAACTGAAACTATAATAATATATTAACTTGTTATTAATCTTTTAATTTATGAAGATCAAAAAACTACTTGTCATGACGTTATTGTCGCTTCTCGCGACGACAGGCGTCAACGCACAGCAGCCTTATGGTGGCTGTTGGCATCCCGATGACATCAAGAACTGGTCTCCCGAGACCGATCCTGATGCCAAGTTCAACCGTGCGAAGGTTCCTTTGGCAGCACGTTTCAAGGAGCCGGAGCTCATGAAGGCAAACAAAAATCAGTTCTATGAGGGACAGATTTGCAATGCCACAATCTTGTATCCGACATGTTCTATGTGCCCGTCGCAGGGCGACAACAACTTCCTCGGCTATCAGCCCACTTACTGGCAGTATATGGATAAGCTGGTTTACTGGGCAGGTTCGGCCAGTGAAGGTATCATCATACCGCCTCCAGCAGGAGCGACAGACGCCGCACACCAGAGCGGTGTGAAGTCTCTCGGACAGATTTTCTTCCCGCCTTCTTATTATGGAGGAAAGCAGGAGTGGGTTCGCCAGATGCTTTCAAGAGAAGACGGAAAATACATATATGCCATCAAACTCTATGAGATAGCAAAGTATATGGGCTTCGATGGCTGGTTCATAAACGAAGAGAGCGGTGGCGGCTCCAATTCTGAGTGGGTAGGATTCATTCAGGAATTCAACCGTATTGCCGACGAAAACGGTGACACACAGATGGAAATACAGTGGTATAACGCCAGCATGACACCTAATAACACAATCCTGACTTCTCACAAGAACACATCTCAGTTCCTCGAGTATGGCGCTACCGGCGACTATCGCGGATATGCTTCCAAGCTCGGATGCACTGAGGCAGAGACCTTCTCGAAGATCTATGCCGGTGTTCAGGTGGTAAGCTCAGGCCACACAGGATATGCAGCATCCCTCAACAACGCCATGCCTACAAGCGGACACGTAGGTTCTCTCGACCTGTTCTGCCCGGAAGAGCGCATTTGGAAGGACAATGTGAAGAACATCCTCGGCACAAAGGACGACAACGGACAGCGTGCATACGATGCCATCACCAAGACTTTCAAGAACGAGGAGCAGATGTGGGTCAACCTGCAGGGCGATCCTTCTTACGTGGCTGAGTCCGGTTGGCCGGGACTGTCGGGCCGTATGCTTGAGCGTTCGGTCATCAGCTCTATGCCTTTCGAGACATCTTTCTGCGTAGGTGTTGGTAAATATCGTTTCGTAGAAGGCGAGAAGCAGGGCTCACAAGACTGGTATCACAGTGGTGTGCAGAGCATCATGCCTACATGGCGCTGGTGGATTGAGAACAAGGGCAACCTGACAGCTTCAATCGACTGGGACGATGCTTACAACTTCGGTAGCTCCATCAAGATTGCCGGTACCCTCACTTCAGGCGATCACCTGATGCGTCTTTACAAGACCATGATACCTGTCAGCGCAGGTGGTACACTCCGTCTGGTTTACAAGACCAACACAGCCGGTTCTGTAGAGGTGAAACTCGCTACGGAAAGTAAGGTTGACGGTGAGATGGTCACACTCTCAAATCCTACTACATCTGAGAAGAACGGATGGACAGTCGCTGAATACGACCTGTCTTCTCTCAACGGCAAGACCGTATATATGATTGCTCTCAATCTGAAGGCTGCTGCCGATGTCAATGCTTATGAGCTGTCACTCGGCGAGATGGCAATGCTTCCTGCCGGCTATGCTCCTGCTGCTGTCACAGTAAGCAACCTCGCTACTACAAGCGTCCTTGGCGAAGAGAAGGGCGACATACGTCTGACTTGGGATTATGACTACACAGCTGATTTCGATCACTTCGACATCTACACAGTTACAGTTGACGGCACACGCGTACTCGTAGGCCAGACACGTGACGAAGGTTTCTACATTCCTACATTCGTACGCAACGCAAACGACGCATACGTTAATGTTGAGGTCGTTCCTGTAATGAAGGATATGAAGCAGCAGAGCGCACAGACACTGAAGGTTGACTATCCTGCTCCTACTATTCCTGCTGTGACATTCAAACTCTCAAAGAGCTATATCAAGGTGGGTGAGACTGCCACTATCACAGCCAACGGTACAGGCAAGCCGACTGCATGGGAATGGATTCTTCCGGAATCTCTCGAACTCGTTGACGGTGAGCTGACAGACAATGTCATCACAGTCAAAGGTTTGAAGAGCGGCCGTCAGACCGTCACCGTGAAGGCTACCAACGTCGTAGGTACTTCAGAGACAACTCAGGAAGTGCTCGACGTAATGGACGACAGCGAAATAAACGATGTTTACAATGTAGCTCTGAAGAAGACTGTTGTTTCTTACAGCGGTTCTACAAACGAGAGCGAAGTTCCTTCTAAGATCATCGACGGTGTTACTTATCCGTCAAGCACAAGCGACAAATGGTGTAACGTCAGCGCCGACAACTGGGTTGTATTCGACCTTGAGGGTGCTTACCGCATCTATGGCTTCCGCATCTATGATGCTAACTCGGGTCCTGAGAGCGGCTGCGACCAGATACGTTCTTACACAATCGAACTGTCTAACGACGGCGAACACTGGACAACAGTGGTTGACGAGGAAGACCGCGAGTCTGAGACCATCAAGACAGATTACATCGCTCCGTTCAAGGCACGCTTCGTACGTCTGTCTCCGCACGTCAGCGGTACACTCCGTATATGGGAATTCGAGGTTTACGGAAAGGACGATGTCAATATGACAATCGACGTTTCACCGGCCGACCTCACGCTGAATGCAGGCGAGACACAGAACCTTACTGTTAAGTACAACCTCAATGGTGACGAGCGTGCTGACGAGTTCACATGCAAGGCTGTGTCTTCAAAGGGCAACGTAGTAATCGGTGAGATAACAGAGAACGCTGCTGAGAACACATTCACAGTGCCTGTTACAGCCAACAAGATACTTGGTGTTGACAATGTGAAGATCACTGTTAACAACGGCGGTTCATACAAGGAGAGCACTGTAAACGTTACAGTAGATTCTGAGGAACGTCCTAACGTACTCGCCGGAACAGAGGCAACTCTGCGCCACTACAAGGAGGACTACTCATTCGAGGCTCCTTATGACGAGTTCAAGGTGAACACTCTCACCGACGGCAACAAGACAGAAGAGGGCTGCCTCGCCATCGAGACACCGTCTATGTACAAGCAGGACTTCTGGTCTATATTCACTGCTCCGGAAGGAAAGAACTGGAATCTCGCTAAGGTTAAGGTTTATATCCCGGGCAACAACAAGGGCGTGAACGACAACGACAAGGAAGGAATCGTCAACAACGAGATAAGCATCATGATGGGTAACGACCTTACTCGTCTGACAGCTGTCAAGACATTCTCTAACCTCGACGAGGTTTCCGAACTTGAGTATGTACTTCCTGAATACAAGAGCTGCAAGTATCTTGCAATCGTATGTACACTGAATCCGTACTTCTATCCTTCACTTGCTGAGGTTGAGGCTTACGAACAGTATGAGGAGGCAATACCTGTAAACGGTCCTGTTGCCGTAAGCGGATGGAACTATGACGTGATTGCCGAGAGCAAACCGTCTGCTGAGTTCACCAATGGCGTGCTCGACGACCAGGGTTGGGTTCTCTACAGCTCATCGGTACAGTCTGAAGGCGCTATCGCCGGCGACGACCACATCGTGACAACAGCAAACGGCACAGAGTTCAAACTGGCTGACTACGATCAGAACAACGGTCTTGTACTCAAGTCTTATGGCGAAAGCAAGGACCTCGTATTCGACGAACCGGCCAACTGTGAGGAGATCTACTTCCTCGTGATTTCTGCAAACGGCCAGTCAACTCTCAATGTTGTGGCTAACTATGAGGACGAAACTCAGAGCGACATGGCTACATACTATCCGCAAGACTGGTGGAGCAGCTATCCTTCTGGTACAGAAGCTGTCTATGGCATAAGCCGTATCATCACTTCTGGCGAATCAGGTTATCAGACCGACGAGATTGACGACAGATATCAGTTCCGTCTCTATGAATACACACTGCCTACTGACAAGAGCAAGAAGATCAAGTCTGTTACATTCACATCAATGAAGAGCGGCAGCTATCCTACAATCCTTGGTATTGCCAAGAAGGGCTACATGGTTCCGACGGGCATCGGTTCTGTAGAGTCAGAAGCAGGCGTACGTGAGATATCAGGCATCTACACCATCAACGGTGTTAAGCTGAACGCTCCGCAGAGAGGTATCAATATCATCAAGTACACTGACGGAACAGCGAAGAAAGTAATGGTTAAATAATCGGTTTTTCTCATTACTGGTTTCAGCTAATTTAAGGTGAGGGCATCGGATATGCCCTCACCTTTTTTGTTTCTGGTCCTTTCCTGTCGCCACAATCCGGCTTTATGGCTTCCGCGATGCCTCCGTCACGGTCGTCTTCTCATTGGTAATGGGCTATGTCGGTAGCTGTCGCGTCACTCATATTTGGGGCAGTTTGGGTCTGAAACATAGGATACTATGTTGCGCCGTTGTGATAAATTTTGTATATTTGTGTCCATCCGGAGGATCCGTACCTGAACTGTTACTATAACTGAGAATATTATGAAACACCCATTTGGGGCTTTCTGCCTGATGTTCGCAGCACATGCCGCATTGGCGCAAGGCACATACGACATCACAAACTCGCTCGTGATAAGAAACCACGACTGCACGCTCACACGTCTGTGTGCGGTGATGCCCATGCCTGAGAGCAACATATATCAGGACATAGAACAGTTCCGTACGACTGACGGCGATATATTCCGTGCCGCCAACAACGACAATATGTACCTGCGCACCGTGTGTACCGGGACGTTGCCTGCGCCGGGCGATTCTCTTGTTATCACGGAACGGTTCAGCGCGACGCTCTATCCCATGCGCATAGACATGGCGCAGTTCACGACGATATATCCTTACGACACCTCCACCGAACTTTACAAGAGATACACATCTCCGATAGGCAGTTACGTCGATATTACGCATCCCGACATCGTCCGCACCGCCGACTCATTGTGGAACGAGGCCGTGGCCAATCCTTTGGAATATGCGCGGCTGTGCTATGAGCATGTGGCCGCCAGATTAGGTTATCTCAATCCCGACACAGGCATACACGCCATCACGGAGACAATGGCCGCCGGTGGAGGCGATTGCGGAAATATTTCGGCCGTCTATGCCAGTCTGCTGCGCCGTAAGGGCGTGCCTGCGCGCCTCGTTGTCACGGTGCGTCCCGACGGCACACACCATGTATGGAACGATTTTTTTCTTGAACGCTACGGATGGGTTCCGGTGGATGTGACGATGAAACACGACCATCCCGACGGCGGCTTCTTCGGTTATTGTGCGGGCGACGGCATTGTCATGTCGTTCGACCTGTGTTCCGAGCTGTCCGCCGACGGCCTCACGCCTTTCACGGCCGACCTTCTTCAGACCTTCTTCTACTGGTATCGGCGCAGCGCCGGATCGGAGGTGAGCGCGGCGCAGAGAGTTGATGGCCGCCGCACGGATAACGGATTCAGTGTCAGTGTGCGTGCCGGCGCGGACGGAAAGATGGCTGTGGAGTGGAGCAGTGCCGCAGGAGCGACGGGCTACAGGCTAAGTGTGAGCGATAGTGGAACTGGACGCGACGTTGTCACGCAGACTCTTGGCTCCGACTGCACGTCGTGCACTTTTGACGGACTTCAGCCGGAACGTACATACGACGTGAACGTGACGCCGTTGCGGCGATATGACAACATAGTGGCAGATATGGCTTCATGCACTGCCGGCATACGCCTTTGAAGGCCGTATCTTGCGCCTGCCGGCGTCCCGTGAGCGCGGTGTGAGACATTACGTGGAATGAAAACAGATTATAAACCTAAGATATGAGAAAATTATTCATGTTCCTTTTCCTGCTCCTACCGCTCAGCGGTGTGGCGCAGCAGGTGGCACCTTTTAAAAACGGTGACCGTGTAGCATTCGTCGGAAACAGCATAACCGACGGCGGACACTATCATTCTTACATTTGGCTCTATTACATGACGCGCTTCCCCTGGATGCGTATGCAGATGTTCAACTGCGGTGTTGGCGGCGACACGGCCCTCGAAATACTGCGCCGTATCGACCATGACGTGTTCGCCAAGAAGCCGACCGTGCTCACACTGACGTTCGGTATGAACGACAGTGGATACTTCGAGTACAACGGAGACAATCCTCAGGCGTTTGCCGACAGCAAGGTTTCGGAGTCGCGCCATAACTTTCTCGAGATAGAGAAGAAACTGAAGGCGCATCCGTCGGTGCGCAAGGTGATGATTGGTACGTCGCCCTACGACCAGACATCGCGGTTCAACAACGACATATTCAGGCGCAAGAACGACGCCATGCGCCGCATCATAGCCTTTCAGGACTCGGCTGCGCAGGCCAACAATTGGGAGTTTCTTGACTTCAATGCTCCCATGTGTGCCGTCAATGCACGTTTCCAGGCCGTTGACTCCACGTTCACTTTGTGCGGCAACGACCGCGTACATCCCGACAACGATGGCCACATGTTCATGGCATATCTCTTCCTGAAGGCTCAGGGTATGGCCGGAAAGAAGGTGGCTGAGGTGTCTGTCGATGCCGCCAGACGCAAGGTCCTGACTGCCGACAACTGCAAGGTGACAGGACTGAAGGTGAAGGATGGCAAGGTGACGTTCGACTATCTGGCGCGCTCTCTGCCTTATCCACTCGACACGGTGGCGCATGGTTGGGGCTTCACCCGTCCGCAGTCGCGCATCACTAAGATTGTTCCTGAGTTCATGAAAGAGATGAACAGCGAGCTGCTCACCGTGAGCGGACTGTCCGGCAACCACCTGCTCACCATCGACGGTGAGCCTATCGACACGCTCACTGCCGGCGAACTCGCAGCCGGAGTGAATCTGGTCGATTACCGCTACACACCGCAATATCGTCAGGCTCTGGCCATCATGAACCTCAACGAAGAGCGTTGGGAGATAGAGCGACGCTTCCGCGACTACGCATGGCTGCAATACAACTTTTTCATGAAGCGCGGTATGCTCGAGGCAAACGACGAACGTGCCGCCCGCACTTTCCGCGAAGGACAGAAGAACGACGCCTGGGTGGCAGCCAAGCGGGATTTATACAATAGGATGATACACAAGGAAGTGCGCGACATGTACACGCGCCAGATGGACATGATTGTCGATCGTATATACGAGATAAACCGACCGTTGAAGCACCGTGTGGAGCTTCTTCCGGTGGAATAAGAATAAAAAAGCGGGACATCCGTAAGTCTTTCTCCGCGTGGAGAGGTCTTTTCCAGATGTCCCGTATTCTGTTTTTGTGCGACAATATGCTTAGATCACTGCGTCTGTGGCGGTCATCTGCTCCAGCGAACCTTCCTTCACCTGAATGCAGATGTAGCTCACTGCGCTGTCGGCCGCTGCTGCCAGCTGTCTCTTAACGCTCGGGGCAACGCGCAACCAGTCGCCTGCTTTCAGCTCCACGGGCTCGCCGTCGAGTGTCATTACGGCCTTACCGCTTAGCACACCGTATATCTCCTCGTTCTGTTTGTGGCTGTGAACGAACGGTACCGACGCTCCTGCCGGCATGTTGTTGATTGATATTTCCGCGCCTGTGAGTCCCAGTTTGTCGTGCAGTTCGGTTCTCGGTGCATCGTTTACTGACAGTTTCTGATATTTATCCATGATTGTTTGTTTTAATATTATTATACTTATTGTTTCTTTACGTCCGCAAAATTACTTAATGCTTTGCAGCCCTGCAAGACGTTACATCGTGGAAACAAAGTATCTTTTCGGAAACTGTTGCTGATTATCAGCAACTTACACGTCACGTATTTATGTATTATTAAGATTTTGCCGAAGCCCTTTGCTGCTTCGCCGCACGGTCGCGCAGTATGTCCTCCATGTTCTTTATGGCCCACTCTGTCAGCGGTTGCATGGCCTCGAGCATATCCAATCCCCGGCCGGTGAGCGTGTATTCCACTCTCGGCGGTATCTCCGGATAGGCGGTGCGGCACACTATTCCGTCCTCCTCAAGCGTCTTGAGCGATGCCGACAGCATCTTAGGCGTGGCGTCGCCGATGGCGTTTCGCAGTTCGGTGAAGCGCATCGGCGACTTCTGCGACAGCGCGTGCAGCACCAGCATCGACCATTTGTCGCTCACCCTTGCCAGTATGTTTCTTATCGGGCAGTCGGGATATATGGCGTTGCAGGCCTCCTTATATGTTTTCAGATTTACGTTTTTGTTCGTCATATCTGCAAAGATAGCGTTTTTTTCGTAAACGACGAATGTTGCTGTGTCAGTATTGCTGCTGTCCGTTTGTCTGCCGTCCGTTTGCAGGTATCGGGTGTATGCTCCGACAGCATTTTGGCATATATGCAATAAAGTAACATATTGATAAGTCACAATGAGGAAAATAATGATAAAAAACAGGTAAAAAACATCTTTTCAGTAAGCGAAAACACCGTATTATTTGTTATATTTGCAGTTATAAATAACTAATTTATGAAAACAAAATCTATTTTGCTATTATCAGCCATTGCAGCACTCTTTATCGGAACTGCAAATATGGCGCAGGCGGCCGTAGGAGGTCTTACGCGCTACGTCAATCAGTATATAGGCACGGGAGGCCACGGCCATGTGTTTCTCGGCGCCAATGTTCCTTTCGGACTTGTACAGCTCGGTCCTACACAGATAACCCGTGGATGGGACTGGTGTTCCGGATATCATTACAGCGACTCTGTTCTGATAGGCTTCGGACACATGCATCTCAGCGGCACTGGTATAGGTGACCTGGGCGATATAGCCTTGCTGCCGATATCCAATGCCTCACAGCGTCAGCTCATATTCTCACATTCCAACGAGAGTGTTAAGCCCGGCTACTACTCGGTGAAGCTCACCAATCCGAATGTCAAGGTAGAACTTACCGCCACACAGCGCGTGGGCTTCCACCGTTACACCTTCGACGGCAACAGCGGCAAGGCGTTGATGCGTCTCGACCTGGTGCAGGGCATAGGATGGGACAAGATGAGCGACTGCCTGCTGACACAGGACAGCCCGACACGTATCACTGGATTCAGACGCTCTGAAGGATGGGCCAAGGACCAGCGCATATATTTTGTGATGGACTTCTCGAAGCCGGTGACGATGGAGAACCGTGACAGCACGGGCATAGCCATATTCTCAGTGGAGAAAGGTGAGCCGCTGCTCGTGAAGGTGGCACTCTCGCCTGTAGATATAGACAAGGCCAAGCTGAACATGCAGACCGAACTGCCCGGCTGGGATTTCGACGCTACCGTCAAGGCTGCCGACGACGCCTGGAACAAACAGCTCAGCCGAATCGTGCTGACCGACAATAACGACAAGCGCAAGGAAATATTCTATACGGCGATGTATCACCTTATGACCGCTCCGTCGCTCTTCTGCGATGTAGATGGCGCATACCGTGGTGCTGACGGCAAGGTGTATAAAGGCGACTTCAAGAACTATACAACCTTCTCGCTCTGGGACACTTACCGTGCCGCTCATCCGCTTTATACGCTTGTATTCCCGGATATGCAGAGCGACTTCGCCGAGACATTCCTGCACATCTTCGACCAGCAGGGCAAACTGCCGGTATGGCATCTCATGGGTTGCGAGACCGACTGCATGGTGGGCAATCCCGGTATTCCGGTTTTGGCAGACCTCGTGCTCAAAGGATTCGTAAAGGACAAGGAGCATGCTTTCGAGGCCATGAAGACCTCGGCTATGCTCGACGAACGTTCGCTCGAACTGCTCAAGCAGTATGGCTACATTCCTTATGACAAGGAACCGACCAACGAGACCGTGGCAAAGGCTTTGGAATATTGTCTGGCAGATGCCGGCGTGGCAAAGACAGCGAAACTGCTCGGCAAGACCGACGACTACAACTATTTCCTCAACCGCAGCCGCTCTTATGCCAAGTATTTCGACAAGCAGACCGGATTCATGCGCGCCCTTTCGTCTGACGGAAAGTTCCGTACGCCGTTCGATCCTATTGAGGCCGCACACCGCGTGAACGACTATACAGAGGGCAACGCATGGCAATATACATGGCTCGTGCCGCACGATGTCCACGGACTTGTGAACCTCTTCGGCAGCGAAAAGAAGTTCGTCACCAAGCTCGATTCTCTCTTCGTGGTCGAGGGCGACCTCGGCGAGAACGCCTCACCGGACATCAGCGGACTTGTAGGACAGTATGCTCACGGCAACGAACCGAGCCATCACGTCATTTATATGTACAACTATGTGGGTCAGCCATGGAAAGCTGCTCCGCTGCTCCGTAAGATGATGAACGAGATGTATTTCAATGAGCCCGACGGACTTTGCGGCAACGAGGACGTAGGACAGATGTCGGCATGGTATATACTTTCCACCGTCGGCCTCTATCAGGTTGATCCTTCAGGCGGACGCTACATCATAGGCTCTCCGCTCTTCAACCGTGCCGACCTCAATGTAGGCAACGGCAAGACCTTCAGCATTGTGGCACGCAACAACAGCGACCGCAACATCTACGTGCAGAAAGCTTATCTCAACGGACGCGAATACAAGAAGTCGTACATCGACTTCGCCGACATCAAAGCAGGTGGCAAGCTCGAACTCGTGATGGGCAGCAAACCGTCGAAGTGGGGAACCAAGACAGCCGACCGTCCATGATGTTAAGGTGTGAGTAGGAAAAAGGAATAAAGAATTCATAGAAAACAAAATAGAAAGGTAAAGCGATATGAAAATGAATTTGAGTTCGCAAATCGTCCTGAACAATGTTCCCGAACAGTTCTACCGTCCCCGCACGGCAGTAGAACGCTCGGAGATGACGAGATGCGAGAAAATAAGCACGGAGATATTCTCCAAGGCTGAGGAAGGCGTGACGCTCATTGCCGACACCATCGAGGCCGAAATGAAACGTTGCAAGGCCGAAGGCCGCAACTGCGTGCTCGGACTGGGCACGGGACAGTCGCTCGCCTCAGTTTATGCCGAGCTTGTCCGCCGTCATGAGGAGTGCGGACTGAGCTTCGCCAACGTGACGGTGTTCAACGCTTACGAGTATTTTCCGTTGAGTCCTGACAGCACACACAGCAGTCTGGGACAGCTCCGCAAATATATTCTCGACCATGTGGACATAAAGCCGGAGAACATATTCTCGCCCGACGGCACGATAGCTCAGGACGAGGTGCTGCACCACTGCCGCCAGTATGAGCAGCTGATAAAGGACAAGGGCGGTATAGACATAATGCTGCTGGGTATCGGACGTATGGGCAACATCGCCACAAACGAGCCGGGAAGCGCGATTACTTCAACGTCGCGCATAATACTTATCGACTCAACATCGCGTGAGGAGATGACTCTCAGCTTCGGCTCTCAGGAGCCTGTGCCGCCGTGTTCAATAACAATGGGAATCAGCACGATACTTTCGGCACGCAAGGTGTTCCTCACAGCGTGGGGCGACGACAAGGCCGACATCATACAGAAGACCGTTGAAGGACACATCACCGACGCCATTCCGGCTTCGTTCCTTCAGACACATAACGATGCGAAGGTGGTCATCGACCTGGCAGCCGCCGCTAAACTGACACGTATCATCCACCCGTGGCTCGTCACAAACTGCGAATGGACCGACAAGCTGATACGCTCGGCGCTGGTATGGTTGTGCGGCGTGACAGGCAAACCTATCCTGAAGCTCACCAACAAAGACTACAACGAGAACGGTCTGAGCGAGCTGCTCGCGCTGTTCGGATCGGCATACAACGCCAACATAAAGATCTTCAACGACCTGCAACACACCATCACCGGATGGCCGGGAGGCAAGCCCAACGCCGACGACACATACCGTCCGGAACGCGCCAATCCTTATCCGAAGCGCGTGATCGTGTTCTCGCCCCATCCCGATGACGACGTTATATCGATGGGCGGAACGGTGAACAGACTGGTGAAGCAGGGTCACGACGTGCACGTGGCATACGAGACGAGCGGCAACATTGCTGTGGGCGATGAGGAGGTGACACGTTTCATGCACTTCATCAATGGTTTCAACCAGCTCTTTGCCAACGATGCCGACCAGGTGATAAGAAACAAGTATGAGGAGATAAAGGCGTTCCTTGCCAACAAGAAGCAGGGCGACTGCGACACGCGCGACATCCTCACCATCAAGGGACTTATCCGCCGTGGCGAGGCACGCACGGCATGCACCTACAACCACATACCTCTCGACCACGTTCATTTCCTCGACCTGCCGTTCTACGAGTCGGGTAAGATAGAGAAACTGCCTATGTCGGAAAGGGATGTGAACATCGTGCGCAAGCTCATCAGCGACATAAAGCCTCACCAGATATACGTGGCCGGCGACCTTGCCGACCCGCACGGCACTCACCGTAAGTGCACTGACGCCGTGCTTGCAGCCATCGACATGGAGAAGGAGGCAGGCGCAGAGTGGCTGAAAGACTGCCGTATATGGATGTACCGCGGCGCGTGGGCAGAGTGGGAGATAGAGAACATCGAGATGTGCGTGCCCATGAGCCCTGAGGAACTCCGCGCAAAGCGTAACAGCATCCTGAAGCATCAGTCGCAGATGGAGAGCGCTCCGTTCCTCGGCGACGACGAACGTCTGTTCTGGCAGCGTGCCGAAGACCGCAACCGCGCCACTGCACGGCTGTACGACAAGCTGGGTCTGGCATGCTATGAGGCAATGGAGGCTTTCGTGGAATACAAACCGTGATAAAGCAAAATAGATGATAAAGGCGTTTCCTGCGCCGTATATGATAAGAGCCGCGAACCGTTCTTGCGTGATGCAGACAGGTTCACGGCCCTTTCTTTATGCTCCTGTCTGTCTTGTCGCTTAGGCAAAGCGTTCTTTTTTTATATAATATATCAAAGTCTTTAGGGGGAAACTTGCAGGACTGACTTACGATTTTTCTTGACAATATTTTGACAAAATATTTTCGCAAAAGAGATGTAAAGGAATGTTAAAACATATAGAATAAAGGATATTCAGTATAATACCGCTTTTTGATATACCCTGTATCATAGTCCGAAAAAGTACGTTCGGCGTTCCGATAATGCCCATTTCATCATGCAATAAAGCCTATTTCATAGGCCGAAAAGCACCATATCGCACCCTGAAATAGGCCATTTCGCATGCCGAAATGGTGCTTTTTGCGATGCGATGAAATGTCCTTAAAATATAAATCGTTGATATTCAATGTTTTGTATAAACCTTTCATAATCCGCGTATTTGCGTTCGAAGACGACTCAGTCCGCAGATACGCGCTTATTTTTCGGGGTATATCTGGAAACCCGGAGGGAAAAACTGAAAACCGGTTACAAATTGAAAGTGGACTATGTTGTTTTTGTTCGGACATACGAAAACAACGCTTATCAAGCATTTAAACCGGAGCTTTTTACAGAAACCAATCACCGTCGGTTTTTCTATTGGTTCGTTCTGCGGCGGGCTAAATATGATACGGGTTTCTTATATCATCTATACCATTTCTTATCACAGCTTCTGTACATACATAAAAACAAGCCGTGACAGCAGCTGAAAAGGCTGTCACGGCTCCGGCGCACCGTAATGCGCCTTGCAGATGTCTGTAAGTTATCCTGTGGGGCGGAGTCCCTTGTCATGCATCATTCTGCTTCTTTCACCACGTAATAGAGCACGTTGGCAGCGTGCACGTCGGCGGTGCCGTCGCTGAATAGTCCTGTGCGTGCCGGAGCATTGCTCTTGAGGCTCACCGTGGCAAGCTCGCGGTTGTCGGCAAACACGTGTATCGTCTTTCCACGGCGGTCGATGCGCAGCTGGCATGTGGCCGCGAAGTCGCGGCCGGTCTTTATTCGGTAGGTGTTGTGTCCGTAGTCGCGCGGGTTCTTGTTTATCAGTCTAAGTCCGCGGGTGCATACCGGTGCGAACGTGATCTTCTGCCAATCGGGATGTCCCGAGTCCTCGGTCTCGTATTCAATCTTGCGCCAGGTGTCGCCGTCGAGCCAGTAGAAGTCTATCTGCGAAGCCACGTCTGTGCGGAACCTGCGCTTCGCCTGCAGGTTCAGACTGAGGTCGCGGGCGTATGAGTTGTTGCCCGGGGCGAGCCGTGGCAGCAGTATGGAGCTTACATAAGTGTCGCTGTCGAAGCGGTATTGCTTCTCGAAGCTGTCTGAATATTTCACGTCAGGATAGTGTATCTCGGTGCGCGCCAGCGGCGTCTCGCTCGTGGTTGTTTTGCCTTTCACGCAGTTCTCGGTTATTAGCATGCGGCGCACGGCGTCTATTGTCACCCGCACGTAGTTCTTCTCGTCCTGCCATGCGGCATATACACCGTAGCGTCCGCGGTCGGGCGTGGCGTTGTCCAGCTGCACGCTTATTTCGTAGCTTGTCGCCGCGTCGCCCTTGAGCACGTCTGCCTGACCCAGCTTCAGTCCGCCGTCGTCTGCCGTCAGTCCTTCCCATCCGCTGAAGTGGCGGCCGTATTCGTCGTATCCGTCGTTGTAGGACAGATATTCCACCGTGCCCGACACATCCACTGCGCGGTTGTCCTTATCCACACTCTCGTGGTCGCACACCAGCACATTGTCTATCCATACGGTCAGAATGTCGTGGTTGCGCTCTATGCGCCACACGTGACCGGCGTCCTTGCTCATCTGCGATGGCAGGCCGATGCGCTTGCCTCCGATGCTCACGGCCTGGTCGGAAGAGTGTGCGGCGAACGTCACCTCAAGCAGATAGGCGTCGCTTACGCTCACACCGTCGAGACTTGTTCCCGCATGTTGTGGCATGGCTGGCACGGGATGGAAACCTTCGGTGTCGGGCGACGTGATGCCGTCCACGTAGAGGCGTCCGCCCGTGAAGTGTATCCGGTCGATGTGCTGACTGCGTTTCCACGCCTTGTTAGCCATGTAAACGAGCCACCATTCCCAGCCGTTGGGACCGCGCACGATGCTCGGCTGGCCCGGCGTGAGCATCATGTCGCCTGTCTTGGCGTCGGCCATGTCGTAGAGAGCGAGCGCCACGAGCTGCGAGTTCTTGCCCGTGCGCTTCACGGTTATTATGTTCTCGCCCTTCTTCACCAGCTTTTTGTCTATCGGTATAAGGCGGTAGTCGGCCTTCGAGCCCGCGTTCACCACGTGGCCGTTGAGCGCCACCTCGCATCCGCCGCGCTGTGCCAGCTTCAGATAAGGACGGTTCTTTATGGCGTGGTCGATGACGAATCTTATTGTGTCGGCGTCGAGATTCACCGGATTGAAGGTGCCGTTGCCATAGACAATCAGGTCGGTGTTGTCGTTGTCGAGCGGTTCGGTATCAGGTCCTACCACGGGCCACGGATACTTTCCGCCCGGTCCGAAACCCATGGGCGAGGCCGCCTCGCATACGCCGAGCCTGTAGTTGCCGTATTCGGGAGCCGTGTGGTTGGCGTTATACATCATGTAGTAGCGTCCGCGGTATTTTATTACGAAAGGTCCTTCGGCCACACGGTTGTCCATCGTCTCCCACGTTTCTGGCTGCGAGCTGAACTGCTGCACGGCGTCGCCGGCGAAAGAGAAGTCGCTGTTCATGGGCCGTGCCCAGATGGTGTTGCCGTCGGTGAACTTCACCATATACAGATATAGCCGTCCGTCCTCGTCGCAGAACACCTGCGGGTCGATGCGGTTCTCGAACCACTGGTCCTTGCGCACCTCCTCGAACGGGCCGTTTATGGTGGGCGATGTGGCGTGTGTGATGTGCACTATGTGGCGGTCGTCTCCCCAGTAATTCACGCTGAACAGCAGGTGGAACAGACCGCCGCTGTAGGTTATGTCGTCGGCGTGCACCTGATTGTTGCCGGCTCCTGTGCCGTGGGTCCAGTCGTTGTCGAGGTCGAACACGTGTATGCGCTTGTTCCAGTCGGTCAGGTTGTCGCTCACGAAGAAGTCGCCATAGGTCGCCACTCCGCCGAGATAGTATTTCCCGGCATATTTTATCACTCCGGCATCGGCAATGCCTTCGAGCACGGGATTGCTCACGTTCTGTGCTCCGGCCGCCGTAACGCATAGCGCGGCAAAGGCCGCTGCCGCGGTTTTCAGTAGGTTCTCGGGTTTCATTCTCATAACGCAGAGATTTTTATATGTTTATAATCATGTTTGTGTATCATTTTTATCCGGCTCCGCCATTCTCACCGTCGTCCGTCGGACTCTTGCCCGAAGCCAGCAGCCACTCGGTGGGGCTTGTGCCGAAATGTTTCTTGAATGTCTTTGAGAAGTAGTTAGGGTCGGAGAAACCGGTACGGTAGGCAGTCTCTGAAACGTTGTAGCCTTCGCGCAGCAGGCGGCAGGCCATGTCGAGACGTTTCTTTCTTATGTAGTCGCCGGTTGACATGCCCATGAGGTTTTTCATCTTTATGTGCAGCAGCGACCGGCTTATGCCCAGTCCGGAAGTTATGTCGCCGACGGAGAAATCGTTGTTGGATATGTTGTCCTCTACTATCTTTCTCATCTTTCCGATGAACTCCTTGTCGAGCATGCTCAGCTGTGACGACTCTATGTCGGCGCTGTCCGACTCGGCTATCTCGCTGCGCATGGCGTTCTGCAACGATATTATGTTCTTCACCTGCAGCTCGAGTATGTGCGGGTCGAAGGGCTTCTGCACGTAGGCTTCCGCACCGCTCTCATATCCGCTCATCACGTCGTTGCTCTGTCCTTTGGCCGTGAGAAGTATCACGGGGATGTGTGATGTCGCCATGTCGCCCTTGAGAGTGCGGCACAGCTCAATGCCGTCCATGACAGGCATCATGATGTCTGATATGACAAGCTGCACAGACTCGTTTCTCGCTATCTCCAGGGCGTCGGCGCCGTTGGCAGCAGTAAAGATATTATAATTTTTCGAGAAATAGTCCTTCAGGAAGGAAATCAATTCCTTGTTGTCGTCAACAAGCAGGATGGACATCTTGTGTTTGTCAGCCACATCGGTCTTAGGCTCGTCGGCCTCTTCGCCTATCTCTTTGACTGCCGAGAGCTTGTATTGTGACAGCGGAACAATCACCTTGTCGTCGCTGATGAGGCACGCGGGGTCGAAATTGCGGCTCTCGACGTTCAGCTCCACCGTGAATGTGGCTCCGTGGCCCGGTTCGCTCTCCACGCTTACGGTGCCCTTGTGTATCTCAGCCATTCGTTTCACGAGCGCCAGACCTACGCCCCATCCGCTGCTGTTCATGTTGTATCCGCGCTTGGTCTGGTAGTATTTGTTGAATATGTTTGCCTGTTCTTCTTTCGCTATGCCTATGCCTGTGTCTGCAACCACTATTTGCAGATATCTGTTGGTCTCGTTTCCTTTGTTGATGATGCGTGCCTTCACGGCTATCTTTCCGCCCTGAGGCGTGAACTTCATGGCGTTGGAGAGCAGGTTGCTGATGATTCTTTCGACGTATGAAGGCGAGAACCACACATCCTCTCCGTTGTCCTCGCAGTCGCTTGTGAGCGTCTTCTTCTTTTCCTCGGCTATGTGACAGTAGGGCGCGATAAGGTTTTCGATGAAGGCGAGCGGGTTTCCGCGTTGTATGTAGAAGGAAAAATTGTTTGTCTCAATCTGGTTGAATGTTACCAGTTCGCCGATGAGCGTCTCCATCTTTCCGGCGTTCTTTATTGCAAGGTCGAGATGCTTACCCGACTCTTCGCTCAGTTCCTTGCGCGGAATGCTTTTCAGCGGTGCCACGATGAGCGACAGGGGCGTGCGCAGCTCATGGGATACGGTGGTGAAGAAATCGAATTTGGCACGGTCTATCTCCTCTATTTTCTTCTTCTCCATGTTCGCCATCTTCACCTCGTTCTTTTCCTTCAGTCTCATTGAGAAGAATGACCAGATGGCAATTCCTCCTATACATGTCAGTATGGTGTAGATAAGGTAAGCCCATCCAGAACGCCAGAACGGAGGCTCGACTATAATCTCGATGACTTTCTCCGGATTGCGTTCCCATCCTTTGTCAGAGTTGTTGGCGCGTATGTGCAGCTTGTATTTACCCGGAGGAAGATTGTATCCGGAGAACTTACGGCCCGACCCTACGTCGTGCCAGTCTTTGTCCATTCCTTCAAGATATATCTGATATTCTATCGAGTTGGTATTTCCAGGCAGTATGACGCCATATTCGATGCTGAAATTTCGGGCCTGTTCGTAAGATAGTTTCAGGCATGATGTCTTGTCGAGTTGTTCTGTGAGAGGAGTGTCTTTGGTCGAGGCGTTCATCTCCACATTGTTAATGGTGAGTGTCTTGAGATGAACAATGAACGGTCGTGTGTCTGCCTTGACTTTCCGCGGATTGAAACAGATGAGTCCGTCAACGGTTCCGAACATTATTGTACCGTTGCTTGTCAGCAATGAAGACGAGAAATTGAACTGATTGGTGGATAGTCCGTCTTCGGTAGTAAACTTGACGGTGCTGTTGTGTTTCTGTAGATATCTGAAGAGTCCTTGACTTGTGCTTATCCAGAGATTATTGTTTTTGTCTGCTATCACGCTGCATACTGTGCAGTTGGCCGGGAATATATTGTTGCTGAACGAGTTTATTTTTCCGTTCTTTGTGTTCATGTATTGCAAGCCGTAATTGTTTGTTCCTATCCACAGCCGTCCGTTCCGCTCATAGAAAAGACAGGTGACGTAGTTGTCTTTCAGCCCGGAACGCCTGCTGTCGTTGGTCCAACCGGTTACTTCCCCGCTCTTTGCGTCCACCTTGAAAAGTCCGTTGTGTGCGGTGCCTGCCCACAGATTGTCTTTGTCGTCGGTGATCATTGTATATACGAATACCTTGCCAAGTACACTATGTTCGAAATTCTTGAAGCTGTCGGTAGCGCCATCATAATACCGCAGTCCTAAGGTAGTGGCAACCCATAACCTTCCGTTGCGTTGTCTGATGATTGAAAATATGGAGTTGGCGGAGAATCCTTTGTTACATTCATACTTCTTCCACGCTCCCGTTTTCAGGTTATAACGGAACAGACCGTTACGGAATGTGCCTATCCACATTTCGTTTGACAGATTGTCGTATAGCAGACTGTGCACGTTTGTGCCGAGCTCGCGGATTTTATCAAACACGTGGAATGTTCCTGCATTTGAGTCGTATATGTTTATTCCGTTGTCTTCGGTGGCTATCCAGTAAATACCTTTTGCTGTCTCAACCATCGTGCGTGGAACCTTGCCTTTCATGTTTTGGGGAGTAAAACCGGGTTCGAAGCATGTGAACGGGTCGTTGTTGTTGAGCATCACATCCACACCACCGAAGTATGATCCTATCCAGATGTTGTTGTTATTGTCGTTTATGATGGCATATATGGCGTTGTCGCTCAGCGAGTCTTGTGATAAAGGATTGTGACGTAAAATCTCAATCCGTCCGTCGGGATTGATTATCGTCACGCCTTTTTCTGTGCCGAGCCATATGCGTCCGACTTTGTCCTCTGTTATCACTCTCACTGTTCCGTCCGATAACTCCGACGCAGGATATATCTTTTTCTGTCCGTTCTTCATGTTGATATACATCACACCTTTTCCGTTGCGTCCTATCCACAGCCTGTCTTTAGAATCGAACAGCATCTGGATTATGTCGTCCCAGCCGGTCATGAAGTCGGAGAAATATGAGCGGTTGATGTGGGTTATCCTCGTCATTGACGGATTGTAGTAGAATATAGAAGTGCTTGTCGCTACATAAAGATTGTTGTGTCTGTCGGTGGCAAGCGACAGAATATATCCCGATTCCAGCGCGGGATAGGTGGAAAAACGGTTGTTGTGCTCGTCGTATATGCTGAGTTGGTTGCCTCCGCATATTATTTTACCGTTGCGTGTCTCTATTATTGAAGACACATTGCCCTCAGGCTTCTGATATGGTTCGAAGTCGTCCGTTGCCGGACAATATCTGCACACTCCATCCTGTGTGCATACCCAGATTCGTTTTTTGCTGTCAACAAACAGCTTGTATATGAAATTATGTATGAGTGAGCGTGGGTTTCCTTGTTCGTGGAAATAGGTTTTTATGCTGTATCCGTCGTATCGTGACAGTCCGTTGCGTGTGCCTATCCAGATATTTCCTTCCGCGTCTATGGCAAGCGCCTGTATCTGCTGATGAGGCAGTCCGTCCTTGCTGTTGATGTGACTGAACCGCATGTTGCTGGCACTGGTGTGTCCGAGTGTCATGAGAGACAGTAAGGCGATTATCAGGATGGTTCTCATGAATGTATTGTTGATGAGGTTATGGTTTCTGTTTGTGTGCGTTAAGATACTACGGCAGATGTTTTCTGTCGTAGTATCTTGTTTTCTTATTGCTTAATAAAGGAATTTTCAGAGCACTATTTTGCGGCTTACCACGTTTCCGTCGGCAAGAGTCATTCTCACTATTGCGAATCCTTTATGTCCGACTTGTGTCTGGAAATTGAATCCGGGACGTCTCATCTTTGTAATGATGCGTCCGTCGGCTGAGCATAAGGTCATTTCTGTGACTTCACGCTCACTGCTCACCGAAATGGTATTGCCGTGTGTCCGCACACTTATATTCTCATCATCTGTAACGGAATGTCCCTTTATGGCGTCAGTCGTTTCATTACCAGTAATTCTAAATTCCATGTATGTCCATGAAGCGTTGCGCTGTGCATCGGGTATACGTTCTGTCTTAGTAGTGGTCTCTCCGACGTCTTCAACTTCTATTGTAGCAGCCATGCGTTGACCTTTTGGTGCTTCGCTCTTGCCTAAGACGCTCCAAGGCAGTGCGGCTTCTACAACATACGATGTGCCGGCAGACTTTACTTTTAAGTTTATCTGTGATGCGTCATCCGATTTCCAGTTGCCGTCTTCGCCGTGCCAGGCTTGACAAACGGAATCTCGTCTGAACGAGAAACAATATATACCTTGTTGTGGCGACGTAGCCGAAACATTATCAGCGTCTATCATCAGACGTACATTGTCTGTGGTCTGTCCTTTCTTTACGTATGTACGGTCGGAAATACGGGCAATAAAATACAACGAATCTTCGTCGTGGGCAAAGTCAGCTATTATCTGTGTTCCGATTTGTGTACCGAGCTTTATCTGCGATGATGTGGAACGCATATAGCCTTCGTCTCTTGATAGCACGCCGTCTATATTTGGTTTTCCGTATGGAGCCTGTAGTAGTCGGGTGGGGTATCCTTTTATCATTTCAATACTTCCGTTCACACCTCCTACGGCAACAACAATGCCGGTATCTATTACTGCTACAGAGTTCCACATCACCTGATCGGACACGTTTGTGATGAACGGGTTGGACATGGCCTTGAAGTTTCGTGCATTCTCGTCGCCAACGGCGGTGAACATGGTGTTGTTAGAACCATGGTTGTAGGTTGATTGCCATGACAGAACCGTCTCACCCCAAGGCAGTACTCTTAGATAAGGCGCGCCGCCTTTGGCCAGAGGACAGAAATTGAAGTCGAGTGTCTTGTCTCTATTCTCGCTTTCTCCCGTAACACTGTAATGCACCCAGTTCTTTTCCAGACTGCATCTTACGGTCGTAGGGAAGAAGTCGTTATATCCGGGCCACCCGTTGTCTTCGATGGCTACGACTATTGTCTGCTTGTCGTTCAGCAATACAGGAGAAGGCATACCGTCTCTGTAGCCTGCTCTGAAGGAAATTGCACTGGGATTACCCCAAGTCTTTCCGCCGTCGAACGACCTGCACATGGATATCTGCTGCTCGTTGCTGTTGGTGTATGGGCCTTCGTCTGCGAAATAAACCTGCAGCTCTCCGGACGGCAACTCAAGCATTGATGGTTCCCAGCATCCGTCGTTGAATGTGTGTTGTGCGTCGTAGATGAATATCTCGTCGCTCCATGTCTGTCCGTTGTCGGTGCTTCGTTTACATCTTATTCCGAATTTCCGGTCTTCAGTATAAGGCTCACTTGGCCGCGGATTGTATGCCACGATTATTGTTCCGTCTTTCAGTTGTATGAGGTCAGGCACGCAATTTGGAGTGTTGTTTGTGTTTGTGACTATCTTCACCGGATTGCTCCACGTGTTTCCGAGGTTGCTGCTGAATGATATGTTGATGCCTCCGCTTTCGCAGACAGCCATCAGTCTACCGTCCTGTAACTGGATTATACGTGAATAGCCACCGGAACTGAACACGGTCTTTCGTGTTGACAGATCCCAGAATATGCGTGAGCCGCTATACGGAGTCACATCCTCCGCCATGACGGAGAATGTGACTGATAAGAGAAATAAGACAATAAATTGTAGTTTGCGCATTATAAAACAATTATTTATAAGTTATGTTCAGTATTACAGTTGACGTAGCCGTGATGTTCGGATTGTCGGCATAAGTCCGCTTCAACGTATATGTCACGTCTGTCTTTGTCAGGTCTATCGCCGTTCCCGGCTGTATTTCTGTATCGCCTGCATAGAATTTCACGTCATCGTCTATGCTGAACTCCGGTACAACGTTGCTTATATCTGTGCCCTGTGGCAGACTGAATGTGTATGTCTGCAGGTCCTGATAGAATGCGTTTCGCGTCAGTGTGGCTTTCTCTCCGTTTATGGAGATGCTCGAAAACTCAGGATATATGAGCGTGTAAAGCTTATAGTTGCGCTCGTCTCCGGAGTTGGCCACCACATGGATGTCGTGCACCTGTGTCAGATCATAGTAGTTGTTGATGGCGTAAGGTTCATTGTCAACATAAATCTTCGATGAATCCGACGCTATCTCGAACGACAGTCTCTGACGTTTTGCGTTGAGGGTTATCTCACGATTGTTGTAAACCTGTTTTGTCGGAACCCGCATTACCCAGTTCACATCGTCGATGAGTTCGGCATAATATATGTTCGGTGTGATGCTCGACGACACTTTGTCTATCGTTGTCACGTCATCGGTCACGGTCACCTCGAATGTAGTTATGTCCGTCTTCATGTTTCCGCCGAGATACGTGTCGTATGTGGTTGCGATGCAGACAACTTTGAACGTACCAGGCACGGTGTACGAATAAGTGAAAAGTCCTTTGTTCATCACGAAGCCGGTGTTGCTTTCGTTTCTCAGATCATAGTCGTGTCCATCGTCACCGGTGAATATCACCACCTGGTCGGCCACGCCGTTGAAGTGAATCTCCATCGACTGGTTGATTTCCAGCTTGTCCGTATTCACCGTGATGCTGGCCACCGGAGTGCGTGCCTCCTCGTTCTCATCGCTGCATGCAGCAAAGAGAACGACTGCCATGACCATTATTATAATGTTTGATATTTTCTTCATTTCAGACATTGTTTTAAAGTTTTCAGACTGTTGTTATGAAACACATTTAGTAGCCCGGGTTTTGTTCCACTACTCCGTTAGACACGTCTATCTCTGTCTGCGGGATCGGGAACAGTTCGTTCTTGCCTTTTACGAAATACAGTCCGCGGCTGTTTGGTCTGCTGCGTCCGAAGGTGTGGAGCACCTCTGCCGCACGTCCCTGACGTACGATATCGAAGAAACGGTCCCACTCATAGGCGAGCTCCATGCGTCGCTCCTGCCATATCTGGTCTCTCAGATATCCGTAGCCTCCTGCCACATACAGTTTGCTGCTGTTGTTGATGGTGTTCACCTGTGCCTTGCATCTGTTTAATTGGGCCAGCGCATTCTCGCGGTCGCCACATTCGTTCAGTGCTTCGGCATACATGAGTACCACTTCCACAAATCTTATCATTCTGCGGTTACGTCCGTTGTCACCGGCATATTGCGGTTTGTCTTTCTTCGGAGTGTACCATTTCAAGGATACGTAGCGTCCTTCACCGCCCTGCCATATCTCACCGTCAGGAGTGTTTCCCTGATGATGGATGAGGAAATCCTTGCGGATATCCGTTCCGAACAGACCTGAAAGAATTTCAGATGTGGCGTACATCTTTACCGATCCTACATCGAAGAATTCTATGCCCGCGCCTTCGTTTGTGTCACCACTTGTTCCGTCGGCACTCTCTTTGAATACAACTTCGAATACCGATCCGCGGCAGAATTCGCCGTCGCCATACCATTGATATACGTATGCCCACTTGTCACCGTTGTGCAACGGAGCTCCGTAATAGTCGGTGTAATCCAGTGAATATACGTTGTTGAGCGCATCCATTTGAGTGTCTGCCGTCTCGTAGGGATCACTTGAGGTGTTCAGGTCTTTCGGCTTGAACCACAGTCTTTGTCTCAGAGCCTCCCAATCCTCCGTTCCGTCATACTTTAGAATCTCGCCGTAGGTCATCGGGTCGCCTTTGACGAAGTAGTCACCGATGCGTTTCATCTCCTGCCATTTTTCTGAAGGGATACCGGGTTTCGCCTGATACATGAGCACTTTCATCAGCAGTGCCACCGCAGCACCTTTCGTTATCTTTCCTGTTTCGTCCGACGGATACACTGTGGGCAGTATCATTGCCGCCTCGCGCAGGTCTTTTTCTATGTACGCATAACATTCCTCCAGGGTGTTGCGCGGTATGACAAGCTTCTGCACGCTTTCGTCCTCAGGCCTTATAGGCACTCCACCGAAAGTCTTGACCAAATTGAAGTAATACAGCGCACGCAGGAATTTGGCTTGTCCGAGAATCCAGCGAATGCCCTGATAGGCCGTATATTCGTTTGTCGATATATGCACACGACCGATGTTGTAAATCACCTGGTTGGCTCTGTGTATGCCTTTGTAGTTTATATTCCAGCGTTGCAGGATCCAAGAGTTTGAAGTGTTGAAACGGAAGTTCACCAGTTGTCCCATGTGCGATGACAGTCCTTCGTCAGTTCCGAGCACGTCGTCGCCGCACGCCTCGCCGAATCGCCACTCCTGATCGTTGTACGAGTCGCTCTGCAATATGTCGTACGCGGCATTGAGCGACGTCTGCATCTTGTATTGTGTGTCGTAGTAGTTCTTGTCGGTTGCGTAGCCTTCGACATCCTTCTCGAGGAAGTCGCTGCATCCGCATACCAACAATGCACATACTATAAACGATATAGTCAAAAGTAAGTGAAATGCGAAAAATCATTCAAAAAATAGTATCTTTGCA